>Ga0209966_1000013_pt1 | contig 83121 bp, 78 predicted proteins | sample RhisoiCoNPM_FD_187575 | JGI IMG/M metagenome (GOLD analysis project Ga0209966, IMG submission 187575) | Arabidopsis thaliana rhizosphere microbial communities from the Joint Genome Institute, USA, that affect carbon cycling - Rhizosphere... | ecosystem: Host-associated > Plants > Roots >... | reverse complement strand
TCGATGCGCAGCACCACGGTGTGCCGGCCGGGGGGTGTGGCGCTGGCCGCGACCCCCGGTGCCGCCGCCTCGGCTCGGGCGCGCAGCCAGGCGATCAGGCGCGCGGCGGCGTTGCGCAGCACCTCGGTGTTCGCCGGCGCGCGCGAGGTGAAGGGCTCGAAGTAGTCGGCCAGCGCGGCCGTCGCCTCGAGCGTGCCGTGCTCGACGGACCCGTCGGTGCGCTCCAGCGCGACCGGGAAGTCGGTCCGCAGGCGCAACCCCCACGGGCCGGGGCGCTGCTGCGACGTGTCCACCGCGACGGCCGGTGCACCGAGCGTCAGGACGGCCTCGGCGCGATCGTCTTCGGCCGGGGCCGCCGGCAACGCCGGCCGGTCAACGAGCTCGGTCACGGTGGCCGCGAGGGCCTGCCGGAACACCGCGGCGCTGGCCGCGCCGATGTCGTAGCGGTGCCGCAGCGTGTAAGGCGGGATCTGCAGCACGGGCCGCGCCTCGCGCAACTCGCGCGGGTCAGTGAGCGCCAGGCGCCAGCGCAGCGGAGGGTCGAGTGGTGCGGGCAGCGCCGGGGCCTCGAAGCGCTCGGGCTTCACGTAGGAACTCGCGCAGCCGGCGAGCGCGCAGGCCAGCACCAGAGCCGCAGCGGTCCCGGACCGGCGGTGCGATCGGGGAGCGCGTGTCGCGGTCGGCATGGTGCCGGCCATTGTCGGCACCGCCGCTGCCGCCGCGCTTGACCGGCGTCACTTCGACCAGGTGTCCTTCAGGCCCGTGATGCGGCCGAACACCGCGTGGCCCGGCCCGTGCGCCTTGGCGTCGGCGATGAAGTAGCCGTGGCGCTCGAACTGGTAGCGCGACTGCGGCCCGGCCTGCGCGAGCGCCGGCTCGACATAGCCTGGGCGGACCACCCGGCTCGCCGGGTTCAGCACGCTGAGGAAGTCGCGCCCGCCGGCATCGGGCTGGGCCTCGGTGAAGAGGCGGTCGTACAGGCGCAGCTCGGCCGGCACCGCCTCGTGCGCGCCGACCCAGGTGATCGTGCCCTTGACCTTGACCGCGTCGGCGCCCGGCGTGCCGCTCTTGGTGTCGGGCACGACGGTCGCGAGCACCTTCGTCACCTTGCCGTCGGCGTCCTTCTCGCAGCCGGTGCATTCGACGACGACACCGTACTTGAGCCGCACCTTGTTGCCCGGGAAGAGCCGGAAGAAGCCCTTCGGCGGCGCTTCGGCGAAGTCGTCGCGCTCGATCCAGACCTCGGGACCGAGGCTGAACTGCCGCGTGCCGAGCTCGGGGCGCTGCGGGTGCGCCGGCGCCTGGCAGGGCTCGCGGTGGTCTGCCGCGCCGAACACCGCGGCCCAGTTGCTGAGCTCGAGCTTCAGCGGGTCGAGCACGGCCATCGCGCGCGGCGCCTTGCCTTCGAGGTCGTCGCGCAGCGCGGCGTCGAGCTGGCCGTAGTCGATCCAGCTGTGGTCCTTGGTGACGCCGATGCGCTCGCAGAAGAGCTGGATCGCCTCGGGCGTGTAGCCGCGCCGGCGCAGGCCGACGAGCGTGGGCATGCGGGGGTCGTCCCAGCCGTCGACATGGCCCTCGTCGACCAGCTGCTTCAGTTTGCGCTTGCTGGTGATGACGTAGGTGAGGTTGAGCCGCGCGAACTCGTGCTGGTGCGGCCGCGGCCGGGCGACCAGGCCGAGCGCGACCAGGTGGTCGAGCAGCCAGTCGTAGAAGGGACGCTGATCCTCGAACTCGAGCGTGCAGATGCTGTGCGTGATGCCTTCCAGCGCGTCCTCGATCGGGTGCGCGTAGGTGTACATCGGGTAGATGCACCAGGCGTCGCCGGTGTTGTGGTGGGTGGCGCGCTTGATGCGGTAGAGGGCCGGGTCGCGCAGGTTGATGTTCGGCGAGGCCATGTCGATCTTGGCGCGCAACACCGCCGCGCCGTCGGGCAGCTCGCCGGCGCGCATCGCGCGCAGCCGCGCGAGGTTCTCCTCGGGGCTGCGGCCGCGGAACGGGCTGTCGGTGCCGGGCGTCGTGAAGTCGCCGCGCGTCGCGCGCATCTGTTCGGCGCTCTGCTCGTCGACGTAGGCGAGGCCGGCCGTCACCAGCGCCTCGGCGGCGCGGTACATGAAGTCGAAGTAGTCGCTGGCGTAGTACAGGTGGCTGCGCTCGCCGTCGGTCCAGGTGAAGCCGAGCCAGGTGACCGCATCGACGATCGCGTCGACGTACTCCTGCTCCTCCTTCTCGGGGTTGGTGTCGTCGAAGCGCAGGTGGCACAGGCCGCCGTAGTCGCGCGCCAGGCCGAAGTTCAGGCAGATGCTCTTGGCGTGGCCGACATGCAGGTAGCCGTTGGGCTCCGGCGGGAAGCGGGTGCGGATCTTCGCGGCGTCGAGGGGCGCGTTGGCATGGTGCGCCGCGTCGCCGGGGCTGCCGGCGAAACGCCGGCCGGCGTAGGTGCCGGCGGCGAGGTCGCGTTCGATGATGCCGCGCAGGAAGTTGCTGGCAGGCTTGGGGGCTTCGGACGGGGCCGGCTTCTTGGGGTCGTTCATGGTGCAGGGGAGCGTTCCGCAGATTCTACGGAGCGCCCCCTGCGCTCGCGGGCGTGCTCAGTCGCGCGCCGCCAGCCGCTCCCGCGCCTCGGCGGCGCGGGCATGCTGACGCTCGACCTGCTCGGGCGTCGTGTAGTCCCAGTAGTAGAGCTGGTGGATCGCGCGAGTGCGTTCCACATACTGGCGCAGAGCACTCGGGCTCTCGGCGGCCTTCGCGCAGGCCGTCCGGTCGGCCTGGTCGCGCGGCGCGTCGCAGCGCGGGGCCGCCGTTGCGGTCGACGCCAGCACCGTGAGACCCAAGGTGATGAACGTGAGGCGGATCGTTTGCATGGCTGTTCCTGTTGTTGAATCGGGACGCGGCGCCGCACGCTCCTCGGCCGTCCGGCGCAAGCACCGCAACCGGGTGCTTGAGGACAATTTAGGCGTCGGCTTTCGCGGCCGCCACGACGATCCGACGAAACCGGCCGGGTGCCGACGAATGCCGATGTCGCGCCGATAGGCCCCGAGCATCAGAACGTCATGCGCCAGGACAGCAGCAGGGTGCGACCCATCGGGTCGTGCACGTTGACGTCGTAGCCGAGGTTCGAGTCGTTCATGGGCGGCTCGCGGTCGGTCGCGTTGCGCAGCACCAGCGACAGTTCGCCGCCGCCGCCCGTCCAGCCGGCGTTGAGGTCCAGCGCGGTCCAGGACGACGACACGCGCGGGAACGGGAATGCGTCGTAGCGGTAGCCGCCGATGTGGTTGAGGCGCGCGCCGCCGCGCCAGGGCCCGCGCGACCAGGACACGCCGGCCTGCGCGCGGACCCGGGTGCGGCCGTCGCGTCCGACGAGCGTCTGGGTCGCGGACTGCGGCGTGATGCGCTCGTCGTGGCGGTCGAGGTAGCTGAGCAGTCCGTCGAAGGCGAGTTGCCCCCAGGGGCGCGGCGCCAGGCGGCCACGCCACTCCAGATCGATGCCGCGGACCGCCCGGCTCGACACGTTGATGTAGGTGTCCCGGAACTCGACGATCGACCCCGGCAGCCCGTCCGCGACCTCCTCGGGCGTCGGCGGGGCGCGCACCACGCGGCCCGGGAACCGCTGTTCGTTCTCGAGGATGTAGGCCTCGCCGAAGACGATCTTGTCGGCGTGCTCGACGCGCCAGAAGTCGATCGCGAAGCTGAAGCCGTCGACCGGCTCGAACACGGCGCCGACGTTGTGCTGGCGCGACCGCTCGGCCTGCAGCATCGGGTTGCCGGCCTGGCTGCGGACGAAGTAGTAGAAGCACCGCGGATCGTCCTCGCCGACGACAGGGCAGCGCAACGGGTCGAGGTAGCCGAAGGTCTCGGTGCTGCTCGGGCGGTTGATCTGGGCCAGCGACGGCGGCAGGAAGCCGCGCCCGGCCGAAGCGCGCAGCAGCCAGCGGCGACCGGGCTGCCAGCGCAGCGCCAGCTTCGGGCTGGTGCTCGACCCGTAGTCGCTGTACGAGTCGTGGCGCGCGGCGAGCTGCAGTTCCAGGCCGCGGGCCGCCGGCCAGTTGAGCTCGGCGTAGGCCGCCGTCGCGCGTCGGCGCGCATCGACGTCAGCGGTGCCGAGGTTGGCGGTCGAGCCGATGTCGCCCGCGAGCGTGAGCGGGTCGAGCCGCGTCGTCCAGCGGTCCTGCCGGATCTCCGTGCCGACCGCGACCTGCAGGGGGCCGTGGGCCAGTGCGGCCAGGTCCGTCGACGACTGGAGCTGCACGAAGGTCGACGTGCTGCGCCAGCGGTCCGTGGTGTCGGTCGTCACCGGCGCGAGCGACGCCGGGTCGATCTCGCCGGACAAGGGGTTGACGGTGCCGGACGCGATGGCGGCGTCGAGCAGGCTCGTGCGGATGTTGTTGTATGACCGGATGCGGGTCGCGCTGCGGCTCGAGCCTGCGGCCAGCACCCAGTCCCAGCCGGCGTACAGCCCTTCGGCGCCGAGGGTCGCGCTGGCGAAGTCGACGGCCGCGATCGAGCTGCGCCGCTCCCCGAGGACGCGCCAATTGAACTCCACGTCCCCGGCATAGGGGTTGCCCGGCGCCCCGGCGGCAATCGTCGTGAAGGCGGTGGTGGGCGCTTTGCGGTGAGTGGTCTCGCCGCGGCTGCCGACGAACTCGGCGAACAGCCGGGTCGTCGGGTTGGGCGCGAACGATCCGACGGCAAGCACGCCATGGCGTTCGGTCTGCGGCAGCAGGTCGGTGGAGGGGTTGACGTCGAACTTGCAGGTCAGCACCGGGGAGCCGAAGGTCCCGGTCAGGCGATCGGCGGGGCAGCCTGGCGCGACGACGCGCATGCCGTTCACGCGCAGGTTCGGCGGGAAGCTGATGATCGAGCGCCGGTCCAGCCCGCCGCGGGTGCGCTGGTCGCCGGTGCGCGAGAAGCTTCGCACCGAGGCCGGGGTCGCCTCCTGGCGCGAGGCGTCGACGGCGACAAAGGCGTTCCAGCCGTCGGTGGCGAGCTCGCCGGCGCCGGCGCCGAAGCGCACCCCGCGACGCCACGAGTCGCCGGCGGTCGCCCCGCCGCTGCGCAGCGCCACGTCGACGGCGTCGAAGTCGCGCCGCGTCACGACGTTCACGACGCCGCCGATCGCGTCGGCGCCGTAGAGGGCCGACGCCCCGTCGCGCAGGATCTCGATGCGCTCGACGGCGGCCATCGGCAGGCTGTTGAGGTCGAAGAAGCTGCCGTCGTTGTCGAGCATGACGCCGTACGACGCCACCCGGCGGCCATTGAGCAGCACCAGGGTCGACTGGGCACCGAGGCCGCGCAGCGACAGGCCGGCCGAGCCGAGCTGCGGCCCGAAGGCCGTCGAGCGGTCGTCGAAGCCGCCGGCGCCGGCGATCGGCTGGGCGAGCAGGAAGTCCCCGAGGCGCTCGGCGCCGCTCGCGTCGAGGTCGGCGCGCCGGTAGACCGTCACCGGGGCCGGCCCTTCGCGCTCGACCTGCTTCAGATGCGAGCCGACGATCTCGATGCGCTCGAGCGGCTCGGGTTCGGCCTGGGCCCGCGCTTGCGGCAGGCCGGCCGCGAGACCGAAGCACAGGGCAATCCAGGGGGGGCGACCGTGCGGACTGATGATGGTCTCCTCGCGCAGGGGGTTCGATCACATCTGCCGAAAGCGGTACATGTAGGGCTGGCTCACCTTCAGGGCCTCGTCGCGCCCCTTCAGCCGCACCAACGCGTGGCCCAGGCCATCGCGCGCCACGCTGTCGATCGCCGTCGCGCGCACGATCGTGCCGCGGTGGATCTGCCAGAACTCCTCCGGGTCGAGCTGCTCCAGCAGCTCCTTCAGCGGCGTCTGGATCAGCGCCTCGGCGGCTGCCGTCACGACGCGGGTGTACTTGGTGTCGGACTGGAAGTACAGGATCTCGTCGACCGTGATCAGGCGCACGGTGCTGCCGCTGGAGGCGGTGACCCAGCGCAAGTGGCTGCGCGGCGGTGCGATCCTGGCCGCCAGTTGGGCCAGCACCTGGTCGAGCGCCGGAGGGGCGCTGCCGAGCCGTGCCTGCAGGCGGGCGCAGGCCGTGGCCAGCCGCTGGGCATCGATCGGCTTGAGCAGGTAGTCGACCGCGCCGGCTTCGAATGCAGCGACGGCGTACTGCGAGTAGGCCGTGACGAAGACGACATGCGCCCGCCCGTTGGCGCGCCGGGCGACCTCGATGCCGGACATCTCGGGCATCTCGACGTCGAGGAACAGGATGTCGGGCCGGTGGCGCTCGACCTCGACCAGCGCCTGAGCGCCATCCGCCGCGCTGGCGACGATCTGCAGGTCCGGCCAGGCGGCCTCGAGCAGTTCCTCGAGGTGGTGCCGCAGCTGGGTTTCGTCTTCGACGAGGATGGCGCGTGCCTTCATGGTTCCCCCGGGTCGGCGATGTCGAGTCGGGCGTGGGTGCTGCGCGGCGTCGGGTGGTCGATGGCCAGTCGCGCGTCGGTGCCGTACAGCGCCGCGACGCGCGAGCGCAGTTCCGGCGGCACGGCCAGCGGCTCGCCAGGGGCGCGGTCCGCGTCGGAGTGCACGTCGACGGTGACCACGAGGCGTGGGCCGTCGAGGCCGACGCGCACCTCGACGCGACCGGCCCCGGTGCCGCCGAGCTGCCGCTGCGTGGCCTCGGCAATGAGCGGGACGAGCAGCAGCGGGGCGAAGGGGCGCGAAGCCAGTGCGGCCGGCGCTTCGACCAGCGTCTGCAGCCGCTGCGGCACGCGCAGCTGCTCGATCTCCAGCCAGGCGCGCACCAGCTCGGTTTGCTCCCCGAGCGCGCTGCCGGCTTCCGGGTGCGACGGCATCGCCGCGCGCAGGTAGCGGATCAGCGCGTCGAGCAGCTGCCCGGCCCGGGCGGCGTCGGCTGCGAAGTGCCGCTGCACCGCCGTCAGCGTGCCGAACAGGAACACCGGGTCGACCATCGCCTGCGTGCCGCTCAGTTCGGCCGCCAGGACGCGCCGTTGCACCTCGGCGAGGCGCAGCTGCGCGCCGGCGAGCCGTCGCTCGTCTTCGGCCGCGCGCTGCAATTGGGCGTGCACGAGCGGACCGAGGATGCTGAGCACGACGATCGTCGGGATCGACACGGTCCAGCCGACGACGAGGCCGTCGACCCACGATCTGCCGTCCCAGAACGGCGGCGTGCCGGTCGCGAAGGCCGGGTGAACGGCCCGCAGGACCGCGTAGGCGGTCAGGTCGGCGACGAGCAGCCCGAAGACGGTCAAAGCCACGACCAGGCCGACGCGGTCGGACCACTGCAGCGGTCGCTGCCGTTCGACCGACTCCCGCAGCGCCACGCCGAAACGGATCGCCAGCGCCAGCAGACCGACCAGCACCGACCAGCGGATCAGCGCGAGCGCCAGCAGCGATGCCGGCCGGTCGGTGTCCCACAGCCGGGGACTCGCGTAGTGCAGAGACTGCGCGGCGGCGAACACCAGGCCCGCGGCAAGGCTGAGCAGCCAGCCGCGCGGCGGCACGCTGTGCCAGGCGGTGGCGACGGTGGTCATTGCGGTCATGCGAACGACGTGATCGACGCCACCCGCCGCAGCGGCAGCCAGAGCGCCGCGCGGACGCCGGGGCCGCCTTCGTTGCTGCCGATCGCGAGCGCTGCGGCGGCGCCGAACTGCGTGGCGAGTCGCGACCGCGTGTTGGCGAGGCCGCGCCCATGGCCGCTGCCGAGCCGCAGGCCGACACCGTCGTCGAGCACCGCCACCTCGAGCTGCCCGTCGACGCGCCGCGCCTCGATGCGCAGCGTGCCGCCCTCTCGCTTGGGCCCCAGGCCATGTTTGACGGCGTTCTCGGCCAGCGTCAGCACCAGCATCGGCGGCATCGACGCGTCGAGCAGCGCCTCCGGGACGTCGATTTCGACGCGCAGGCGGTCGCCCATGCGGATCTGCTGCACGTCGGCGTAGGCGCGCGTCAGGGCGAGCTCGCGCCTCAGCGTCGACTCCGGCTCGCGCATCTGCGGCAGGGCCGCGCGCATGTAGTCGATCAGGCTGGACAGCATGCGCTGGCCCTGCTCGGGGTCGCTGGCCTGAAAGCGGCGCAGGTGGGCGAGGGTGTTGAACAGGAAGTGCGGCTCGATCTGCGCCTGCAGCGCGCGCAGCCGGGTCTCGGTCTCGATGCGCTCGATCTCGATGCGGCGGCGTCGGGTGTCGGCGACGGCGCGGGCCAAGGCGCGCCCCCGCCGGTCGAACCACAGGATGGTCGCGATCAGTCCGCCCCACAGCAGCGCCATCACGAAGTGGCTCAGCGTGACCGGGCTGCGCACCACGACCTGGCACTGTGCATCCCCCCAGTCCACGCGGCCGGTGACGCAGAAGCTCGGCGGCCACAGCACCGCGAAGACGCCCGCCCCGGCCGCCACCGCCGCGGCGATGCCGGCCAGGGGCCAGCCGGTTCGCGCGCCGTCGGCCCAGCGGTTCAGGGCCATGAACAGCAGCACGAGCAGCGGCATGAACAGCAGTTCGAACTGGACAACGGTCATCGCCGACCGCCAGGCGCTGTTCCAGAGGGTGTCGCCCGGATGGAGCAGGCCGCGCAGCATGCGTTGCAGCGCCAGCGACGCGCCGAGGGCGGCCACCAGCAGCGCCGGCACCATGTTGAGGCCTCGCAGCGGCGCCCACCCGAACGGGGCGTAGCCCGGGTCGTCGGGGAGGAATCGCGCGAGGGGGGCGGGTAGCGGCATGGGGGCGGCAGCTCGCGGCAACGAGGGCATGGCGCGGGCCGCAGCGCACTCTGGACTCTAGGGACAGCGGGTGTCACGCCGTGTCCGACGAAACCCGGATTCAGACGGCCGACAGGCCCGGGCGGGCCGACCGGGCTTGCCGGCGGCCCTCGGCGGGCTACACAAAACTTCACCCGCGCCGCGACAACTTCTTACCGCCTGCTGTGAACCGCCCGTCGCCCCGGTCCGTTGTGGCAGTACGGGCGTCGAAGACCGCCCAGACAAGGAGTCGAGATGAACAAGCAGACGATCCGCAAGACCCTCGCCATCGCCGCCCTCGGCCTGGCCGGCGTCGCGGCCACCGGTGCGGCCCATGCCGGCAACGTGGCGTGGTCGGTCGGCATCAACCTGCCGCCGCTGGTGATCTCCGGCGGCAACGTCGGCGCCTACTATCCGGCGCCGGTCTACTATCCGCCGCCGGTGGTCTACGCGCCGCCGCCGGTCGTGTACGCGCCGCCACCGCGCGTCGTCTACGCCCCGCCGCCGGTCATCTACCGCCCGGCGCCGCCGGTGGTCTACCGCCCGGCGCCGGTGCGCTACGACCCGCAGCACGGCTACTGGCGCGACAGCCGCTGGCAAGGCCGGGGCGACAGCGACCGCTGGCGCGACCGCGACCGCGACGGCGTGCCGAACAAGTGGGATCGCCGCGACTGACGGCCCGACACCTGTCAACAGAACCCCGGCACGGCCGGGGTTCGCTCATTTCAGCGCCGCTTGCCGCCGCCGAGCAGGCCGCCGAGCACGCCGCGGATGATCTCGCGGCCGACCGTCGTGCCCATCGTCCGCACGGCCGACTTGGCCATCGCCTCGGCCAGCCCCTCGCGCTTGCCGCCGCGCGGGCCGGTGCTGCCGAACAGGATGCCGCCCAGGCCGCCAAGCAGCCCGCCGCCGTCCTGCGCCGCCGGCTGATCCTTGGCCTTGGCGGCCTCCGCGGCGTCGGCGGTGGTCTCGGCGCGGCCCTTGATCTTCTCGTAGGCCGACTCGCGGTCCTCGGTCTTCTCGTAGGCGCCGGCCACCAGCGAGCCGGCGATCAGCGCGCGGCGCTGCTCCGGCGTGATCGGCCCGATCTGGCTGCCGGGCGGCAGCACGAAGACGCGCTGGGTCACGCCGGGGCGGCCCTTCTCGTCGAGCAGGCTCACCAGCGCCTCGCCGACCGCCAGCTCGGTGATCGCCGCGCCGATGTCCAGGCCCGGGTTGGGGCGCATCGTCTCGGCGGCCGACTTGACGGCCTTCTGGTCGCGCGGCGTGAAGGCGCGCAGCGCATGCTGGACGCGGTTGCCGAGCTGGCCGAGCACGGTGTCGGGCACGTCCAGCGGGTTCTGCGTCACGAAGTACACGCCGACGCCCTTGGAGCGCACCAGCCGCACCACCAATTCGATGCGCTCGACCAGCGCCTTCGGCGCATCGGCAAAGAGCAGGTGCGCCTCGTCGAAGAAGAACACCAGCTTGGGCTTGTCGAGGTCGCCGACCTCGGGCAGCGTCTCGAACAGCTCGCTCAGCATCCACAGCAGGAAGGTCGCGTACAGCCGCGGCGCGTTCATCAGCTTGTCGGCCGCGAGGATGTTGATGACGCCCCGGCCGTCCTCGGTCTGCATGAAGTCGCCGATGTCGAGCATCGGCTCGCCGAAGAACTTGTCGCCGCCCTGTTCCTCGATCTGCATCAGGCCGCGCTGGATCGCGCCGACCGAGGCCGCGCTGATGTTGCCGTACTCGGTCTGGAACTGCTTGGCGTTGTCGCCGACGAACTGCAGCATCGCCCGCAGGTCCTTCAGGTCGAGCAGCAGCATGCCGTTGTCGTCGGCGATCTTGAACACCAGGCTGAGCACGCCTTCCTGGGTGTCGTTGAGCGCCAGCATGCGGCCGAGCAGCAGCGGCCCCATGTCGGAGACCGTGGCGCGCACCGGGTGGCCCTGCTCGGCGAACACGTCCCACAGCGTCGTCGGGCAGCGCGTCGGCTCGGGCAGCGCGAGGCCGCGGTCGGCCAGGATCTTCGCCACCTTCTCGGGCGTCTTGCCGGTCTGGCTGATGCCGGTCAGGTCGCCCTTGACGTCGGCCATGAAGACCGGCACGCCGATGCGGCTGAAGTTCTCGGCCAGGGTCTGCAGCGTGATCGTCTTGCCGGTGCCGGTGGCGCCGGTGATGAGCCCGTGGCGGTTGGCCAGCGCGGGCAGCAGGGCGCATTCGATGTCGCCGTGCTTGGCGATCAGCAGGGGGTCGGCCATGGGGGTCCTCGGTCGGAGCTGCAAGGGAGGGCGTCGCCTAAAATCGCCGCAATCCTAAGCTTTCCAGAAAGAAAAAATGGCCGGGCATTCCAAGTGGGCCAACATCCAGCACCGCAAGGGGCGGCAGGACGAGAAGCGCGGCAAGATCTGGACCCGCATCATCCGCGAGATCACGGTGGCCGCGCGCACCGGCGGCGGCGATCCGGCGATGAACCCGCGCCTGCGGCTGGCGATCGACAAGGCCAAGGCCGCCAACATGCCGGCCGACCGCATCAAGTACAACGTCGACAAGGCCTCCGGCAACCTCGAGGGCGTGAACTTCGAGGAGGTGCGCTACGAGGGCTATGGCATCGGCGGCGCGGCGGTGATCGTCGACTGCATGACCGACAACCGCGTGCGCACGGTCGCCGAGGTGCGCCACGCCTTCAGCAAGCACGGTGGCAACATGGGCACCGACGGCTCGGTGAGCTTCCAGTTCAAGCACTGCGGGCAGTTCGTGTTCGCGCCCGGCACGTCGGAAGACAAGGTCATGGAAGTGGCGCTGGAGGCCGGTGCCGAGGACGTGATCACCGATGACGACGGCGCGGTCGAGGTGCTGTGCGCTCCGCCCGACTTCGAGGCCGTCAAGGCCGCGCTCGAAGCGGCCGGACTGAAGCCCGAGATCGCCGAGGTGACGATGCGCGCCGAGAACACCGTCGCCCTCGAAGGCGAGGACGCCGAGCGCATGCAGAAGCTGCTCGACGTGATCGAGGACCTGGACGACACCCAGGCGGTGTTCCACAACGCGGAATTGCCGGCATGAACGTCCTCGTGATCGGCGGCGGCGGCCGCGAGCATGCGCTGGCCTGGAAGCTGGCGGCCTCGCCCAAGGTGCAGATGGTCTACGTGGCGCCGGGCAACGGCGGCACGGCGCTCGACAAGCGGCTGAAGAACGTCCCCATCACCGACATCGCCGCGCTGGCCGACTTCGCGCAGTCCGAGAAGATCGGCCTGACCGTCGTCGGCCCCGAGGCGCCGCTGGCGGCCGGCGTCGTGGACCTGTTCCGCGCGCGCGGGCTGCGCGTGTTCGGGCCGACGCAGGCGGCCGCGCAGCTCGAGAGCTCCAAGGCCTTCTCCAAGGCCTTCATGCAGCGCCACGGCATCCCGACCGCGGCCTACGAGACCTTCACCGACGCTGGCGCGGCGCACGCCTACATCGACAAGATGGGCGCGCCGATCGTCGTCAAGGCCGATGGCCTGGCGGCGGGCAAGGGCGTGGTCGTCGCGACGACGCTCGAAGAGGCCCACCAGGCGGTCGACTGGATGCTGCTGGACAACAGGCTCGGCGTCACCCACAACGAAGGCGGGGCGCGGGTTGTGATCGAGGAGTTCCTGGTCGGCGAGGAGGCCAGCTTCATCGTCATCGCCGACGGCAGGCATGTGCTGCCGCTGGCGACCAGCCAGGACCACAAGCGCCTGCTCGACGGCGACGCCGGGCCCAACACCGGCGGCATGGGCGCCTATTCGCCGGCGCCGGTGGTCACGCCCAACATCCACGCCCGCGTGATGCGCGAGATCATCCAGCCGACGCTGGACGGCATGGCCAAGGACGGCATCCCCTACACCGGCTTCCTCTACGCCGGGCTGATGATCGACGCGCAGGGCAAGGCCAAGACGCTGGAATTCAACTGCCGCATGGGCGACCCCGAGACGCAGCCGATCATGATGCGTCTCGAGAGCGACCTGCTCGACGTGCTGACCCATGCCGCCGACGGCACGCTGGGCGAGGTCGAACTGCAATGGGACCGCCGCTTCGCGCTCGGCGTCGTGATGGCCGCGCACGGCTACCCGGAGCACCCCCGCAAGGCCGACGTCATCACCGGCCTGCCGCCCGAGCGCGACGACGCGATGGTGTTCCACGCCGGCACCGCCAAGCTCAGCAAGGACACCGTGACCAGCGGCGGGCGGGTGCTGTGCGTCACCGCGCTGGGCGACTCGGCCAAGGTCGCGCAGGCGCGTGCCTACGAGACGCTGGCCTCGATCCGCTTCGACGGCATGCAGTACCGCCGCGACATCGGGCACCGTGCAATCAAGCGCTGAACCGCCGGTCACCTTCACCGGCAGCCGCACGGCCGCGGCGCTGTTGCGCGCCGCCGGCTGGACGCTGCGCTTCGAGGGCCTGCCGGCCCGGCAGGGCGTGATCGTCGTCTACCCGCACACCTCCAACTGGGACTTCGTCGTCGGCGTGCTGGCCAAGTGGGCGATGGGCGTGCCGGTGCATTTCTGGGGCAAGGCGAGCCTGTTCGGCGTGCCGCTGTTCGGGCGCTGGATGCGCTCGATCGGCGGCATCCCGGTGGACCGCACCGCGCCCCAGGGCGTCGTCGAGGCCATGGTGCGTCGCTTCGCCGACGCCCGCGAGCGCGGCGAGCTGTGCTGGCTCGCGCTGTCGCCCGAGGGCACGCGCAGCTACCGCGACCACTGGCGCTCGGGCTTCTACCGCGTCGCGCTGGCGGCCGGCGTGCCGGTCGGACTCGCGACGCTCGACTGGGGCCGGCGCGAGGTCGACGTGAGCCGCTTCCTCACGCTCAGCGGCGATGCCCAGGCCGACCTCGCCGTGATCGCCGCCCACCTGCAGGGCGTGCGCGGCCGGCGGCCGGAGCGCGCCGCACCTGTCACACTCCCGTCCCCATGAACGACACCACCGCTGTCCGCGACTACCTGCTCGGCCTGCAGGGCCGCATCGTTGCCGCGCTCGAAGCCGCGGACGGCCTGCCCTTCCGCCGCGACGCCTGGACCCGCGAGCCCGGCGGCAAGCTCGAAGGCGACGGCTGCTCGCAGCTCATCGAGAACGGCAAGCTGCTGGAGCGCGGCGGCTGCAACTTCTCGCATGTCAAGGGCAGGGCGCTGCCGCCGTCGGCCACGCAGCACCGGCCCGAGCTCGCGGGCGCGCCCTTCGAGGCGATGGGCGTGTCGCTCGTCTTCCACCCGCGTAACCCGCATGTGCCCACCGTGCACATGAACGTGCGCATGCTCGCCGCTCACAGGCCTGACGGCGAGACCGTCAGCTGGTTCGGCGGCGGCATGGACCTCACGCCCTACTACGGCGTCGAGGAGGATGCAGCACATTTCCACCGCAGCTGCCGCGACGCGCTGGCGCCGTTCGGCGCCGAGCTGTACCCGCGCTTCAAGACCTGGTGCGACGAGTACTTCTTCCTGAAGCACCGCAACGAGCCGCGCGGCATCGGCGGCGTGTTCTACGACGACTTCGCCGAACTCGGCTTCGAGCGCAGCTTCGCGATGACGCGCGCGGTCGGCGACACCTTCCTCGACGCCTACCTGCCGATCCTGCAGCGCCGCCGCGACACGCCCTACGGCGAACGCGAGCGCGAGTTCCAGGCCTACCGGCGCGGCCGCTATGTCGAGTTCAACCTCGTGTGGGACCGCGGCACGCTGTTCGGCCTGCAGTCGGGCGGTCGCACCGAGTCGATCCTGATGTCGATGCCGCCGCTTGCGGCGTGGCGCTACGACTGGCAGCCCGAGGCCGGCACGCCCGAGGCGCGGCTGTACACCGACTTCCTGAAGCCGAGGGATTGGGCTGCGGCCTGAGCGATGCTCCGTGTCGGCCTCTTCGGTGGCAGTTTCGATCCGCCGCACCAGGCGCATCTCGCGCTCGCCCGCACGGCGCTGGCCGGGCTCGCGCTCGACGAGCTGCGCTGGCTGCCCGCCGGCCGGCCCTGGCAGAAGCCGGCCGGCCTGGCGCCGGCGGACGACCGCCGCGCGATGGTGTCCGCGGCGATCGGCGGCGAGCCGGGCCACGTGCTCGACACGCGCGAGCTCGACCGCCCCGGCCCGAGCTACACGATCGACACCGTGCGCGAGCTGCAGGCCGAACGGCCTGGCGCGGCGCTCTACCTCGTGATCGGCCAGGACCAGTACGCCGGGCTTGCGAGCTGGCGCGAGTGGGAGGCGCTGGTCGATGCGGTCACGCTGGCCGTCGCCGCGCGTGCCTCCGAGCCGGTGCGGGCGCCGGCCCCGCTGGCGGCCCGGCCGCACCGCGTCGTGCGGCTGGCGATGCCGCCGCTCGAGGTCTCGGCCACGGCGATCCGCGCCCACCTCGCCGCCGGCGGCGCGGCCGCCGATCTGGTTCCCTCGATGGTGCCGACCGAGGTCGCGCGCTATATTGACTCGCACCGGCTCTATCGTGAGCCGGCCGCGCCCCCTGCCAGGAGCTGAATGGACATCCGCAAACTGCAACGCGCCATCGTCGATGGCCTCGAGGACGTGAAGGCCCAGGACATCGTGGTCTTCAACACCGAGCACATGACGCCGCTGTTCGAACGCGTCATCGTCGCCTCGGGCACCAGCAACCGGCAGACCAAGGCGCTCGCCTCGAGCGTGCGCGACGCGGTGAAGTCCAAGGGCTTCGACGTGCTGCGCACCGAGGGCGAAGTCAACGGCGAATGGATCATCGTCGACTGCGGCGCCGCGGTCGCGCACATCATGCAGCCCGAGATCCGGCGCTACTACCACCTCGAGGAGATCTGGGGCGAGAAGCCGGTCGCGCTGAAGCGCGCAGCGGCGCGCGGCCTGGTGAAGGCCGAGGAAGCGGCGCCGGCCGCCAAGAAGCCGGCTGCCAAGAAGGCTGCTCCGTCCAGGGCGGCCGCGCCGGCGGCCAAGAATGCGCCTGCCAAGAAGGCCGCGGTCAAGAAGGCCGCGGTCAAGAAGGCACCGGCCAGGAAGGCACCGGCCAGGAAAGCGGCGCCTGCCAAGTCCGTGCCCGCCAAGCGACCGGCCGCGAAGAAGCCCGCCGCCAAGAAGGCGCCGAAGCGCGCATGAGGCTGGCGCTGGTCGCCGTCGGCCAGCGACAGCCGGCGTGGGCCGAGACGGCCTGCGAGGACTACCTCAAGCGCTTCCCGCCCGACTGGCGCGCCGAGCTCAAGGCCGTCAAGGCCGAGCCGCGCACCCAGGGCAAGACCGTCGAGGCGATGAAGGCCGCCGAAGCGCAGCGCCTCGCGGCGGCCTGTCCGAAGGGCGCGCGCCGCGTCATCCTCGACGAGCGCGGCACGCGCCTGACCACCGTGCAGCTCGCCGAGCGGCTGCGCGCCTGGCAGCACGACGGCCGCGACGTCGCGCTGCTGATCGGCGGGCCCGACGGCCTCGATGACGCGCTGAAGGCGAGCGCCGACGAGACCCTGCGCCTGTCCGACCTGACGCTGCCGCATGCGCTGGCGCGGGTGCTGCTGGCCGAGGCCTTGTACCGCGCCTGGTCGCTGAACGCCGGCCACCCGTACCATCGGGAGTGAACGGAACCTCTGCAGTGCCTTTGCGCGACTACCTCTACCTTGCCTCCCAGAGCGCGCGCCGCCGGCAGCTGCTGGCACAGATCGGCGTGCGCCACGAGCCCTTGCTGGCCGATGCCGGCGAGGACATCGAGGCGCTCGAAGCCGTGCGGGCCGGCGAGGCGCCGGCCGACTACGTGCGGCGCGTCACGCTCGCGAAGCTGGAGGCGGCGCGCGCGCGCCTGCTGCTGCGCGGCCTGCCGGTGGCGCCGATCCTGTGCGCCGACACCACCGTCGTGCTCGACGAGCGGATCCTCGGCAAGCCGCACGACGACGAAGAGGCCGCCCACATGCTCGAGCGGCTGTCGGGCCGCAGCCACGAGGTGTTCACGGCGGTGGCGGTGCTCGAGGCGCCGTTCGAGGCCTTCGAGCCGGCGCTCGCGCTGCAGGTCTCGCGCGTGCGCTTTCGCGAGCTGGTGGCCGACGAGATCGTGCGCTATGTCGCCAGCGGCGAGTCGCAGGGCAAGGCCGGCGCCTACGCGATCCAGAGCCAGGCCGCGGCCTGGGTCTCGCACCTCGAGGGCAGCTACAGCGGCGTGATGGGACTGCCGCTGTACGAGACCGCCGAACTGCTGCGGCCGCTGGGCTGGCGTTTCTAGACCGAAGGGCAGGGCACGGTGCAGGACATCCTGATCAACTGGTCGCCGCAGGAGACGCGCGTCGCGATCGTCGAGAACGGCGCGGTGCAGGAGCTGCACCTCGAGCGCGCGCTCGAGCGCGGTTTGGTCGGCAACATCTACGCCGGCCGCGTGGCGCGCGTGCTGCCGGGCATGCAGTCGGCCTTCATCGACGTCGGCCTGGAGCGCGCCGCTTTCCTGCACGTCGCCGACCTGTATCGCGATGAAGGCAACGGCCGCGACGGTGCGCCGCCGGTACCGATCGAGAAGCAGGTCTTCGAGGGCCAGACGCTGGTCGTGCAGGTCATCAAGGACCCGATCGGCAGCAAGGGCGCGCGGCTGTCGAGCCAGATCAGCATCGCAGGGCGGCTGCTGGTCTTCCTGCCGCAGGACGACCGCATCGGCATCAGCCAGAAGATCGGTTCGCAGGACCTGCGCGAGCAGCTGCGCAGCCGGATGCAGGCGCTGGCGGGCGAGGCCGGCGGCGGTTTCATCCTGCGCACCAATGCCGAGGAGGCGAGCGACGCCGAACTGGCCGAGGACATCCGCTACCTGCGGGCCACCTGGGCGGCGATCCGCGAGCGCGCCTTCAAGGCTGCGCCCGGCAGCCTGCTGCACCAGGACTTGAGTCTCGTCGAGCGCGTGCTGCGCGACCTGACGACCGAGCAGACCGCCTCGGTCCGCATCGATTCGCGCATGCAGTACGAGCTGCTGCGCGACTTCGGCGCGCGCTACACGCCGACCTCGGTGGCCAAGCTCGAGCACTACAGCGGCGAACGGCCGATCTTCGACCTGTTCGCGATCGACCAGGAGGTCGAGCGCGCGCTCGCCCGCCGCGTGGAGCTCAAGAGCGGCGGCTACCTGATCATCGACCAGACCGAGGCGCTGACGACGGTGGACGTCAACACCGGCGGCTACGTCGGAGCGCGCAACTTCGACGAGACGGTGTTCAAGACCAACCTCGAGGCGGCGCACGCGATCGCGCGCCAGCTGCGCCTGCGCAACCTTGGCGGCATCATCATCCTCGACTTCATCGACATGGCCCGCCCCGAGCACCAGGAGGCGGTGCTGGCCGAACTGCGCAAGCAGCTCGCACGCGACCGCACCAAGATCACGGTCAGCGGCTTCACCCAGCTCGGGCTGGTCGAGATGACGCGCAAGCGCACCCGCGAGTCGCTCGCCCACCTGCTGTGCGAACCTTGCCCGGTGTGCCAGGGCAAGGGTCAGGTCAAGACGGCGCGCAGTGTCTGCTACGACATCCTGCGCGAGATCCTGCGCGAGGCGCGCCAGTTCGCGCCGAAGGAGTTCCGCGTCATCGCGCCGGCGGCGGTGGTGGAGATGCTGCTCGACGAGGAGAGCGTCCACCTCGCGGGCCTGTCGGAGTTCATCGGCAAGCCGATCTCGCTGCAGACCGAGCCCAGCCTGTCGCCCGAGCAGTACGACATCGTGCTGCTCTGAGGTGCGTGCCTCAGGTCTGGAACTGCAGCGCGTGAAGCCGCGCGAACAGGCCGTCGCGCGCCAGCAGTTCGGCATGCGTCCCCTGCTCGACGACGCGCCCGCCGTCAAGCACCACCACGCGGTCGGCCGCCTCGATGGTCGACAGGCGGTGCGCGATCACGATCGAGGTGCGCCCGACCATCAGCCGCTCGAGCGCCTGCTGTACCAGGCGCTCGCTCTCCGAGTCGAGCGCCGAGGTGGCCTCGTCGAGGATCAGGATCGGCGCGTCCTTGTAGACCGCGCGTGCGATCGCGAGGCGCTGGCGCTGGCCGCCGGAGAGTTCGCTGCCGTTGTGGCCGATCGGGGTCAGCAACCCGGCGGGCAGGCCCAGGGCGAAGTCCAGCAGGTTCGCCGCCGCGAGCGCGGCACGCACGCGCGGCTCGTCGATCTCGGCGCCGAGCGCGACGTTGGCGGCGACGCTGTCGTTGAACAGCACCACGTCCTGGCTGACCAGCGCAAACTGGCGGCGCAGGGCCAGGAGGTCCCAGTCAGGCAGCGGCACGCCGTCGAGCAGCACGCGGCCGGAGGTCGGCTCCAGGAAGCGCGGCAACAGATTCACCAGCGTCGTCTTGCCGGCGCCGGACGGGCCGACCAGCGCCACCGTCTCGCCGGCGCGCACCTGCAGATCGATGTCGTCCAGCGCGGCGGCGTTCGCGTCGCGGTAGCGCAGCCCCACGCCTTCGAGATGCAGTTCGCCGCGCGCGCGGGCAACGGCGTGGCGGCCGCCGCGCTCCTCGGCGGTGTCCTCGATCAACGCGAGGCCGCGTTGCAAGGCCGTCAGTCCGCGCGTGATCGGCCCGGCGATGTCGGACAGGTGGCGCAGCGGCGTGATCAGCATCAGCATCGCGGTGACGAAGGCGACGAAGCTGCCGACCGTGCCGCCCTGGTTCTGCGCCTGCCACAGCGCCGCCACGACGACGGCCGACAGCGCGCAGGCCGCGAGGACCTGCGTCACCGGCGTCACGCTGGCCGAGGCGACGGTGGATTTCAGGGCCAGATGGCGCAGGCGGGCGCTCGTCTCGCGGAAGCGCGCCGCCTGCTGCGCCTGCGCGCCGTGCAGCCGCACCAGCCGCCAGGCGGCGACGTTTTCCTCGACGACGTAGGCGAGCTCGTCGGTCGTCGCCTGGCTGCGCCGCGCGATGCTGCGCAGGCGGCCGCCGAAGTAGCGCATCGTCGCCGCCACGCCGGGGAACATCAGCGCGATGACGAGCGTGAGCTGCCAGTTCATCCACAGCAGGTAGGCCAGCAGCGCCAGCGCGGTCAGCGTGTCCTTCACCAGCGTCAGCACGGCGTTCACCAGCATCTGCGAGCCGCTCTGCACCTCGTAGACCACGGTGTTGGTCAGCGCGCTCGCGGTCTGTGCCGCGAACAGCGCCGGCCGCGCGTCCATCAGCCGCGCGAACATCGCGGTGCGCAGCGCCAGCGTGCCGTGGTTCTGCGCCCAGGCTAGCGCGTATTGCGCGATGAAGCCGCCGATGCCGCGCAGCGCGAACAGGCCGATCACCACCACCGGCACCATCCACAGCGGCAGCGCGCCGGGCTGGAAGCCCTTGTCGAGCAGCGGCTGCATCAGCGAGGCGACGAAGGCGTCGGTCACCGAGGCCACGGCCGCCGCCAGTGCCGCCCCCACCAGTGCCCAGCGGGTGGCCGAGAAGTAGGGCCAGAGGCTGCGCAGGCTCGCGAGGTCGGTCTTCTGGGGGACGGTCATGCGGGACGGGGAGGATCGGTCGGGCAGGGCGAGCCGCGGCGATTATGCGCGGCGACTCGGCGGCCCCGCCCGGCGGCCGGCGCCGTCTACACCGTGTCACGACTTCGGATCGTGGCGCAGGCCGTCGGCTGGTGAAGCGGCTGTTATCCTTGCGGCCGCGCACGGTGCAGGCTGCCGTGCCGGCTTGACGGCTGCCCCGGGGCCCGCGATGGTCGGACCCGACGACGCTGAACTTTGACGGCGTGCACGGTTCACAAATGGTGGTTCCGGTCACTGCTGCAACGCTTCGTGCCTCGCACGCTCCCCGCCGACTGCATGAATTCGAGTCAGAACCTTCGTCCTGTCCTGCCGCTGAGGCGGCGCTCGCTGATCGCGTGGCCGCTGGCGGCCGTAGCGTCGCCCGCCTTGGCGCAGTTCCGAGTCGAGATCTCCGGGGTCGGGGCGACGCAACTGCCGATCGCCGCGCTGAAATTCCGCGATGAGGAAAAGGCGCCCCAGCCCGTGGGCGCGATCGTGCGCGCGGACCTCGAGCGCAGCGGGCTGTTCCGCAATGTCGACGGCGCCGGCACGGTGGTCGACGAGACCTCGCAGCCCTCGATGCCCGAATGGCGCGGCCGCAACGCCGACGCGCTGGTCGCGGGTTCGGTGTCGCGTCTGGCCGACGGGCGCTTCGACGTGCGCTACCGACTCTGGGACGTCGTCAAGGGCGCCGACCTCGGCGGGCAGAGCTACGCGGTGCCCGCCGCCGACCTGCGGCTCGCCGCGCACCGCATCGCCGACGCCGTCTACGAGCGCCTGACCGGCGAGAAGGGCGTGTTCTCGACGCGCATCGCCTACGTCACCAAGGGCGGCGGACGCCACACGCTGTGGGTGACCGATGCCGACGGCGAAGGTGGCCAGTCGGCGCTGGTGAGCCCGGAGCCGATCATCTCGCCGGCGTGGTCTCCGGACGGGCGCGAACTCGCCTACGTCTCCTTCGAAAAGCGCAAGGCGGTCGTCTACGTGCAGGACGTTGGCAGCGGCAAGCGTCGCACGATCGCCGACTTCCGCGGTTCCAACAGTGCGCCGGCGTGGTCCCCCGACGGCAGCCAGATGGCGCTGACGCTCAGCCGCGAGGGCGGCTCGCAGCTCTACCTGATGAGCCGCGACGGCAGCAACGTGCGCCGCTTCACGCAGAGCGGGGCGATCGATACCGAGGCGACCTGGTCGCCCGACGGCAAGCACATCTACTTCGTCAGTGACCGTGGCGGCGGGCCGCAGATCTACCGCCAGGCCGTCTCCGGCGGCGGTGCGGAGCGGATCACCTTCGGCGGCAGCTACAACATCAGTCCGGCCGTGAGCCCCGACGGACGCTTGCTCGCCTACATCTCGCGCGATGGCGGCGCCTTCCGGCTGCAAGTGGTCGAGCTGGCCGGCGGTACGCCGCGCACGCTCGGCAACACCGCCGACGACGAGAGCCCCAGTTTCGCGCCGAACAGCCGCCTGATCATCTACGCCACGCGCGATGGCGGCCGTGACGTGCTGATGACCACGACCGCCGACGGCCGCATCAAGGCCCGGCTGGTTGCCACGCAAGCCGATGTGCGCGAGCCGGTCTGGGGCCCCTTCGGCCGCTGACCTGACGCAATCCCCTGTCCCTTTCGAAAGGAGTCTCCCCATGAACACCCTGAACCGCCACCACACCCCCGCGCTGGCGCTGGTCGTCGCGCTCGTGCTGGCCGGCTGCGCCTCTGGCGTCAAGCTCGACGAGACGCCGCCGGTCGAAACTCGCACCCCGGGCGCGGGCAGCGGTGCCGGCGCTGCAGGCTCGGGCACGAGCCAGTCGGGCGTCGCTGCGGTCGACCTGACCGGCAAGACCGACGCCTCGGCGGTCGGCAAGATCGTGTACTTCGACTTCGACAGCTTCGTGGTCAAGGACGAGTACCGCGGCATCGTCGAGGGTCACGCCAAGATGCTGGCCGCCAACCGCAGCAAGCGCGTCGTCATCGAAGGCCATGCCGACGAGCGCGGCGGCCGCGAGTACAACCTCGCGCTCGGCCAGAAGCGTGCCGAAGCCGTCGGCCGCTCGCTGGCGCTGCTGGGCGTGCAGGATTCGCAGCTGGAGTCCGTGAGCTACGGCGAGGAGCGCCCCGCGGTGACCGGCAGCGACGAGGCCGCCTGGGCGAAGAACCGCCGTGCCGAGCTGCGTGACCGCTGAGATGAGCCGGCTCAGCCGCAGCGGTTGGCCAGCCCGCGGGCTGCGAGCGCTGGCCGCCGGCGCACTGCTGGCGGTTGCCGCCGGCAGTGCGCACGCGGGCCTGTTCGACGATGAAGAGGCGCGCAAGGCGATCCTCGATCTGCGCGCCAAGGTCGAGCAGGCCGACAAGGCCACGGCCACGCGCGATGCCGAGCTCGCCGAGCAGATCGCCCAGCTGCGCCGCAGCGTGCTCGAGCTCAACGCGACCATCGAGCAGTTGCGCAGCGAGCTGGCGCGGATGCGCGGCGTCGACGAGCAACTGCAGCGCGACGTTGCCGAACTGCAGCGTCGCCAGAAGGACGTGCAGCAGGGCATCGACGAGCGGCTGCGCCGCATGGAGCCGCAGAAAGTCATGCTCGACGGCCGCGAGTTCCTCGCCGAGCCCGACGAGACGCGCCAGTACGGCGAAGCGGTCGGCGTGCTGCGCCAGGGTGACTTCGCCGGTGCCGTGGCGGCTTTCAGCAGTTTCCAGCGCCGCTGGCCGGCCAGCGGCTACGCGCCCACGGCCTTGTACTGGCTCGGCAACGCGCAGTACGGCAAGCGCGATTACAAGGACGCGATCGTGAGCTTCCGCGCGCTGGTGGCCGGCACCCCCGACCACCCGCGCGTGCCGGAGGCGCTGCTGTCGATCGCGAACTGCCAGATCGAGCTGAAGGACAACAAGGCCGCTCGACGCACGCTCGAGGAGCTGATCAAGACCCATCCGTCCAGCGAGGCGGCGGCTGCCGCGAAGCAGCGTATCGGCGGGCTGAAGTAGGCGCACTCGTGCAAGCGCGGCCCGCTGGGACCGAGGAGGGCGATGCCGACCTGGAGCGCCGCTTCGGCGGCCTGCGGCGGCTCTATGGCGACGCCGGCTACGCCCGGCTGACGAGTGCCCGCATCGCGATCGTCGGCGTCGGCGGCGTCGGTTCCTGGGCCGCGGAGGCGTTGGCGCGAAGCGGTGTCGCGGCGTTGACGCTGATCGACCTCGACCATGTGGCCGAGTCGAACATCAATCGACAGGTTCAAGCGCTGACCCCGACGATCGGCGCTGCGAAGGTGGGGGCTCTCGCCGAGCGCATCGCCGACATCAATCCGGGCTGCCGAGTGCAGGCGGTCGAGGCGTTCGTCGAGCCAGCAAACTGGCCGCAGTTGCTGCAGCAGCCGGTGGACGGTGTGATCGACGCCTGCGACCAGCCGTCCGCGAAGGCCGTGCTCGCCGCCTGGGCCCTGGGCAGCGGCGTGCCGCTCGTGTGCGTGGGGGCGGCGGGCGGCAAGCGCCGGCCGCAGGAGGTGCGTGTCGGCGACCTCGCGGACGTGACGCACGATCCGCTGCTGGCCTCGCTGCGGCAGCGCCTGCGTCGCCACCACGGCGCTGCGCGGCAGGGGCCGATCGGTCTGGCTTGCGTGTCCTCACGCGAGGCGGTGCAGCGCCCCGCGGATGCGTGCGCGACCGACGGCTCGCTCAACTGCCACGGCTACGGCTCTACGGTCACGGTGACGGCGACCTTCGGCATGGTCGCGGCCGCGTGCCTCGTCGAGCATCTGCTCGCGACACTTGAGCAGCACATCGAAAACCCGCTACAATGCGCGGCTCTGCCGGGGGTTGTTAGCTCAGTCGGTAGAGCAGCGGACTTTTAATCCGTTGGTCGCAGGTTCGAATCCTGCACAACCCACCAAGCGACTCTGTCGCACCCCGTTTCGGGCTCTTAGCTCAGTTGGTAGAGCAGCGGACTCTTAATCCGTAGGTCGAGTGTTCGAGTCACTCAGGGCCCACCAGTGAAAAAGCAACGGCCCCGCACGCAAGTGCGGGGCCGTTTGTCTTTGAGGCCGCGATGCCGGCCCCCCATCGGGGGGTGCACTTACGGTGGATGCGCCTGCGCAAGTCATCGGCGAAGCTTCTCCACGGGCAATCGTTGGGCCCATGAGGAGAACACGATGCATTTCGACGAGCGTGACGAAGGCGGGTACCGCATCTACGCCGGAGCGATGGAGACGCCAAGCGGCTACACGGCGGCGGTGGCGGTCCGGCATCTTGGCAGCCCGCCGTCGGCCGCGCCGGTCTATCGCGACGAAGCCATGGCCGGAGGCTATGCCTGGTTCCAGGCGCGCGACGCGCTGCAGTATGCGATCGCAGCGGCGCAGAAGTGGATCCGTCGTCAGGCCGTCGCATCGCTCGCGGCGATCGACTGACGAGGTGTTCGGCGCTGCTGGCCGCACGGCCGTCGCGCCTGTGGTCAGATCGTCGGCATGCCAGTCGACATGTTTCCACCGTCGCCTCCCCGTCGCCTTGTCCTGGGAGTCGTCGCCGCGCTGCTGCTCGGCGCTTGCGCCACGTCGTATGGCCCCGGTGGCTTGGCCGCAGGCAGCAGCGTGGACGAGGCGGTGCGCCGGATGGGTCAACCGACCGGCCGCCACACGCGCGACGACGGCGGCACTCGGCTCGAGTTCGCGCGCGGGCCGATGGGTCTGCACACCTACATGCTCGACTTCGACACCGCCGGCCGCATGGTGGGCGTCGAGCAGGTGCTGACCGAGAGCAACTTCTACGCGCTGCGGCCCGGTATGACGGCCGACGAGGTGCTGCGCCGCATCGGACGACCTTCGGATCAGCGCTACCTGTCGCGGCAGCGGCATCGGTTGTGGTCCTATCGCTACGAGACGCCGTTCTGCATCTGGTTCCAGGTCAGCATCGGCGCGGACGGCCGGGTGAGCGAGCTCGGCCACAATCTCGACCCGATGTGCGAGGGGCTGGAGTCGGGGTGGTGATGGCGTCGAATCCTGTCGTGGTCGTCCACGGCATTCCGAACTGCGACACGGTCAAGAAGGCGCGCGCCTGGCTCACGGCGCATGGCGTCGGCCACCGCTTCCACGACGTGAGGCGCGATGGCTTGCCGCCGGAGCGCCTGGCGAGTTGGGCTGCGGCCACGACGCCGGAGGCCCTGCTCAACCGCAAGGGAAGCACTTGGCGCGGCCTCGCCGACGGCGAGCGTGCCGCAGCGGCAACCGGGTCCGGGCTGCTGGCGCTGATTGCGCGCCATCCGACCTTGCTGCGCCGGCCGGTCGTCGAATGGCCCGAAGGTCCGACGATCGGGTTCGATCCGGTGGTGTTTGCCGAACGGCTTCCCGGCCTTTGACGTCATCGCGCATCCCTGTTGCGGTGCGTTGATGCACCGGCATAGGCTTTTGCGCACCAATGAAAGGCCTCATCGGTGCCTGATATCACTCGCTACCCCGAGAAATCCGCACCTCAATAGGCACTCAAATTGCTAACAAGGTGCGCCCACTGATCGGCATTGGTGCCTACATCCTCTGGTGGTGCATAACGAACCCATTGAGGAGGTTGAATGGATCAGGTCAAGCAGGGCACTGACGCGCTGTTCATCTTGCTCGGCGCCATCATGGTGCTGGCCATGCATGCGGGCTTCGCGTTCCTGGAGCTCGGGACGGTCAGGCAGAAGAACCAGGTCAATGCGCTGGTGAAGATCCTGGTCGACTTCGCGGTCTCGACGGTCACCTACTTCTTCGTCGGCTACACCGTGGCCTATGGCGTCGACTTCTACAGCGGCGCCGGCGTGCTGGCCGAGAAGAACGGCTACGAGCTGGTCAAGTTCTTCTTCCTGCTGACCTTCGCGGCGGCGATTCCCGCGATCGTCTCGGGCGGCATCGCCGAGCGCGCGCGCTTCGGCCCGCAATTGATCGCGACCGCAGTGCTGGTCGGCGTGGTCTACCCGCTCTTCGAGGGCGTGGTCTGGGGCGGACGCTTCGGCATCCAGGCCTGGGTCGAGGCGACGACCGGCGCGGCCTTCCATGACTTCGCCGGCAGCGTGGTGGTCCACGCGGTCGGCGGCTGGATCGGGCTGGCGGCCGTGCTGCTGCTCGGCGCGCGCAGCAATCGCTACCGCAAGGACGGCGCGATCAGCGCCCACCCGCCGTCGAGCATTCCCTTCCTGTCGCTGGGGGCGTGGATCCTCGCGGTGGGCTGGTTCGGCTTCAACGTGATGAGCGCGCAGACCATCGACAAGATCTCCGGGCTGGTCGCAGTCAACTCGCTGATGGCGATGGCCGGCGGCACGCTGGTCGCGGTGGCGATGGGCCGCAACGATCCGGGCTTCGCCTACAACGGCCCGCTGGCTGGGCTGGTGGCGGTGTGCGCCGGCTCCGACGTCATGCACCCGGCCGGCGCGCTGGTGGTCGGGGGCATCGCCGGGGCGATCTTCGTCTTCATGTTCACGTTGACGCAGAACCGCTGGAAGATCGACGACGTGCTCGGCGTCTGGCCGCTGCACGGCCTGTGCGGTGCCTGGGGCGGCATCGCCTGCGGCATCTTCGGCAGCGCGGCCTTCGGCGGTCTCGGCGGCGTGAGTTTCATCGCGCAGCTGCTCGGCACGCTGGCCGGCGTGCTGTGGGCCCTGCTTGGCGGGCTGGCGGTCTACGGCGGCATCCGCGCGGTCACCAGCCTGCGGCTCACCCAGGAAGAGGAGCACAACGGCGCCGACCTGTCGATCCACCGCATCGGCGCGACGCCGGACCGCGAGGCCAGCTGGTAAGCGGGAGCGCTCAAGACAAAGGCCGCGGCCCCTCACGGGACCGCGGCCTTCTTTCTGGGGCCTAAGACGCTCAGGCCGCCAGCAACTGGCGCAGCACGAAGGGCAGGATGCCGCCGTGCTTGTAGTAGTCGACCTCGATCGGCGTGTCGATCCGCAGCGTGAGCTTGGTCTTCTTCTTCGTGCCGTCGGCCTTGGTGATGACCAGCGTGGCGTCGCTCTGCGGCTTGATCTCGGCGCCGAGCTCGATGTCGATCTGCTCGTTGCCGGTCAGGCCCAGGCTCTCCCACGACTCACCGGCCTTGAACTGCAGCGGCAGCACGCCCATGCCGACCAGGTTCGAGCGGTGGATGCGCTCGAAGCTCTTCGCGACCACGGCCTTGATGCCCAGCAGTTGGGTGCCCTTGGCGGCCCAGTCGCGCGACGAGCCGGTGCCGTACTCCTCGCCGCCGAAGATGACGGTCGGCACGCCGGCGTCGATGTACTTCATCGCCGCGTCGTAGATCGCCAGCTTCTCGCCGGTCGGCTGCATCAGCGTGTAGCCGCCTTCCTCGCGCGAGCCGTCGGCCTTGGCGGGCAGCATCAGGTTCTTGATGCGCACGTTGGCGAAGGTGCCGCGCATCATCACTTCATGGTTGCCGCGGCGCGAGCCGTAGCTGTTGAAGTCGGCCTTGAGCACGCCGTTGTCGAGCAGGTACTTGCCGGCCGGCGTGGTGTCCTTGAAGGAGCCGGCGGGCGAGATGTGGTCGGTGGTGATCGAGTCGCCGAACAGGCCCATGACGCGTGCGCCCTTGACGCCCGCCTCGAGCTTGGCCGGCTGCATCGCGAAGTCGGCGAAGAACGGCGGCTCGGCGATGTAGGTGCTCTTGGGCCACGTGTAGACGTTGCCCTTGACGCCCTTGATTTTCTCCCACAGCTTGCCCGGGTCGTTCTTGACCTTGTCGTAGTTCTTCTTGAAGGCCTTGCCGTTCATCGCGTGCTTCATCAGCGCGTGCACTTCCTCGCTGGTCGGCCAGATGTCGCCGAGGAAGATGTCCTTGCCGCCCTTGCCCTTGCCGACCGGCTCGGTCATCAGGTCCTTCTGGACGTTGCCGGCGATCGCATAGGCCACGACCAGCGGCGGCGAGGCCAGGAAGTTGGCCTTCAGGTTCGGGTGGATGCGCGCCTCGAAGTTGCGGTTGCCCGACAGCACGGCGGCGCAGACCAGATCGTTCTTCTGGATCGCCTCGTTGATCTCGGGCGTCAGGTCGCCGGCGTTGCCGATGCAGGTGGTGCAGCCGTAGGCGGCGACGTTGAAGCCGAGCTTCTCGAGGTAGGGCAGCAGGCCGGCCTTCTCGAGGTACTCGGTGACGATGCGCGAGCCGGGGGCCAGCGAGGTCTTGACGTGCTTCTTGACCTTCAGGCCCGCCTCGACCGCCTTCTTGGCCACCAGGCCGGCAGCCAGCAGCACGCCCGGGTTGCTGGTGTTGGTGCACGAGGTGATCGCGGCGATCAGCACGTCGCCGTTCTTGATCTCGATGCCGTCGGCGGTGGTGAACGACTGGCCGAGCTTGTCGGCCGGCTGGTTGAAGCCGTTCTCGGCGGCCGGCTTGCTGAACAGCGAGCCGAATTGGCCCTTCACGTTGCCGAGCTCGATGCGGTCCTGCGGGCGCTTCGGGCCCGACAGGCTCGGGGCCACGCTGCCCAGGTCGAGCTTGACGACCGAGCTGTAGTCGATCTCGCCGGCCTTGGGCACGCCGAACAGCTTCTGCGCCTTGAAGTAGGCCTCGAAGGCCTCGATCTCGCCCTTGGTACGGCCGGTGCCCTCGAAGTAGTCGATGGTCTTCTCGTCGACCGGGAAGAAGCCCATGGTCGCGCCGTACTCGGGCGCCATGTTGGCGATGGTCGCGCGGTCGGGCAGCGCCAGCGTCTTGGTGCCTTCGCCGAAGAACTCGACGAACTTGCCGACCACCTTGTGCTTGCGAAGGATCTCGGTGACCGTCAGCACCAGGTCGGTGGCGGTCACGCCCTCGCGCAGTGCGCCGGTCAGCTCGAAGCCGACGACGTCGGGCGTCAGGAAGTACACCGGCTGGCCCAGCATGCCGGCCTCGGCCTCGATGCCGCCGACACCCCAGCCCACCACGCCGATGCCGTTGATCATCGTCGTGTGGCTGTCGGTGCCGACCAGCGTGTCGGGGTAGTAGGTGCCGGCCTTGGTCTTGTGCACGCCGCGCGCCAGGTACTCGAGGTTGACCTGGTGGACGATGCCGAAGCCCGGCGGCACGACGCCGAAGGTGTCGAAAGCGTCCATGCCCCACTTCATGAACTGGTAGCGCTCCTGGTTGCGGCTGAACTCGAGCTTCATGTTCAGGTCCAGCGACTTCTTGGTGCCGAAGTGGTCGATCATCACCGAGTGGTCGACGACCAGGTCGACCGGCACCAGCGGCTCGATCGCCTTCGGGTTCTTGCCCATCTTGGCGGCGACGTTGCGCATCGCGGCCAGGTCGGCCAGCAGCGGCACGCCGGTGAAGTCCTGCAGCACGACACGGGCGACGACGAAGGGGATCTCGTCGCTGCGCTCGGCAGTCGGCTTCCAGTTCGCGAGCTGCTCGACATGCTCCTTCGTCACCTTCTTGCCGTCGCAGTTGCGCAGCACGCTCTCGAGCACGATGCGCACCGACACCGGCAGGCGGTTCACGTTCGGGAAGACCTTGGCCAGCTCGGGCAGCGAGTAGAACGTGCCCTCCTTGCCGGAGGCGGTCTTGAAGGACTTGAGCGTCTTGGGGAAGGCGTGAGCGGGAGCTTTGGCGGTGGCCATGGCGAACCTCGGAGTCTGGGGTGGAGGAGAGGGGAGAGCGTCGAAAGGCGAAAGCAAGGACTATGCGCTCAGGTGGACTGAGGTTCGATGACCTTCAGGCCCTTGAAGTAGTCGCGGAAGAAGTCCTTGTCGAAGGTGATCAGCGCGTCGCACTGCAGCAGCGCATGCGCGCCGACCAGGAAATCGGGCACCGTGCGCTGTCGGGCGCCGCCGCGCTGGCGGTAGCGGCGCTGCATCTCGCCGGCGCGCAGCGCGGCCTTGGCCTCGATCGGCGAGTAGGCGAGGCCCGCGCCTTCGAGCTGGCCAAGCACGTCGCTGCCATGCTTCAGCGCGGTGCAGACCTCGGCCAGCACCACGTCGCACAGCACCACCGGGCCCAGGTGGAGCGCGTCGCGCAGGCTGTCGGCGGCCGCGTCAGCGCGGGCGCCGTCGCCGATCAGGTCGATCAGCACCGAGGAGTCGACCGCGATCACTCGCTCGGGTCCTCGGGGGGCAGGTAGGGGTCGCCGGGGGCGCGGCCGCGGATCGCGCGCATCGCCTCGTCGGTGTCGGCGAAGCCGTCGAGCTTGAAGCGCCCGCGCAGCCGCGAGATCGCGTCGTCGACGTTCTTGCGCAGGATGATGCGGCTGCCGTCGAGCTCGACCTTCAGCGTCGTGCCCTTGGTCAATCCGAGCGCATCACGCACCGCCTTGGGCAGCGTGATCTGGCCCCGCTCGGCGACGGTGGCTTCCATGGGGGATTGAGCGGGATCCGACATCAGGTATGCATGAACTATACATACCTGATGTCGCATATTCAAGCGCCGTCCCGGCGCTGCGGCCCCCGCGGCCGCGAGGCGGCGCTTACTGCTGGATCAGCGCAGGGGCGGCGTTGGCCACCTCGGCCGCGGCGCGCTGCTCGGCGTGCTGGCAGCTGTCGACCATGCGCCGGCCGACCTTCTGGTTGAGCATCATCGACTTGGCCGGGATCTGGATCCACACCACGCCGTTGTGCTTGTCGGCCAGGCGGACGGCGCCGGTGGTGGTTTCCTCGGGCGTCATCAGGTAGGACGCGCCCTTGAAGTTCACGTGGAAGTGGCCGGGCTGGCCGGACACCGGCTTGACGTCGACCGCCTGGCTGAACTCACAGGCGGCGGTGCCCGTCAGCACGCGATCGGCCATCGCCAGTTGCTCGGCGTTCAGCGGCTCGGCGGGGGCCGCCGGCGCGGCGGCGGTCACCGCCTTGATCTTGCGCTGCTCCGGCGTCAGCGCCTTCTTGGTCGACGGCGCGGCCTTCGCGACCTTGACCGGCGCAGCCTTCGGTGCGGCGGCAGTGACGGCCTGCTCCTTCTTCGTGGCCGGCGTCGCGGTCTGCGCCGAGACCAAGCCCGGCAGCGCGATCAGCAGGGCCGCGAGCAGGGCGTCGGGCGCGGGGAAGCGGGAGACGGGGTTCATCGGGGGGCTCCGTTCGTGGGGTTCGATAGCCGGATTCTCCGACGCGCCGGGGCGGCGAGCTTGTAGCAGTTTGCGTCTGCGCCGGCGGGCGGCTCGGCCGATGCCGCGCTGCGGCGGGCGGACTTGCAGGGCGGTGGCGCCGAATCGCCGGGCCGGTGGCGCCCGGCGGATGTGCCGCAACTCACGCCCTTTGCCCCGGCACCTATTGCCGCAGGCCCGACCGGCGTGCTATGCGGGCATCACAGGCGCGCTGCAGCGCGCACCGCCCGACGATTGCGAACGCTTGCAGCTTCGTCGGGTCGGCGCGACAGCGGTGCGGCTTACAGCAGGTGCTTGACGCCGTCCTGCTCGCCGGTCAGCTCGGCCAGGGTCTTGTCGATGCAGCCACGGCTGAACTCGTCGATCGCCAGGCCTTCGACGATCTTGTACTTGCCGCCTTCACAGGTGACCGGGTAGCCGAACATCACGTCCTTCGGGATGCCGTACTCGCCGTTGCTCGGCACGCCCATCGTGACCCATTCGCCGTTCGTGCCGAGCGCCCAGTCGCGCATGTGGTCGATCGCGGCGTTGGCCGCCGACGCCGCCGACGAAAGCCCGCGCGCCTCGATGATCGCGGCGCCGCGCTTGCCGACGGTCGGCAGGAACACGTCCTTGTTCCAGGCCTGGTCGTTGATCATGTCCTTGACGCTCTGGCCGTCGATCGTCGCGTAGCGGTAGTCGGCGTACATCGTCGGGCTGTGGTTGCCCCACACGCCGAGCTTCTTGATCGAGGCGACCGGCTTGCCGGTCTTGGCGGCGATCTGGCTGAGAGCGCGGTTGTGGTCCAGGCGCAGCATCGCGGTGAAGTTCTCGCGCTTCAGGCTCGGCGCGCTCTTCATCGCGATCCAGGCGTTGGTGTTGGCCGGGTTGCCGACCACCAGCACCTTGACGTCGCGGCTCGCGACCGCGTCGAGCGCCTTGCCCTGGCCGATGAAGATCTGGCCATTGATCGAGAGCAGTTCAGCGCGCTCCATGCCAGCCTTGCGCGGCATCGAGCCGACCAGCAGCGCGTAATCGGTGTCCTTGAACGCGGTCATCGGATCGCTGTGCGCTTCCATGCCGTGCAGCAGCGGGAAGGCGCAGTCCTCGAGTTCCATCATCACGCCCTTGAGCGCCTTCTGCGGGCCTTCGACGGGCACTTCGAGCAGTTGCAGGATCACCGGCTGATCCTTGCCCAGCATTTCGCCGGAGGCGATGCGGAACAGCAGGGCGTAGCCGATCTGGCCGGCAGCACCGGTGACGGCGACGCGGACGGGTTTCTTGCTCATGGGGAGGCTCCGGGAGTGGGGAAAGAGGCGGTGCCGGCGAGTGCGGGGCGGGCGGGCCGGCGCAAGCCGCGAGTTTATGACCAACCGGACCGATTTGGCGGCCTGGGCTGACAAGTCTTGTGTCTTATATAAGACATCTTTCATCGGTTTTTGTGCGCTGCGGCGCGAGCCTGTGATGCAATCGCACCATGGCCGCCGCCCTGCCTCCGCAAGCCCTCGCCGACGATGCGTCGACCGAGTCCGGCGGCCCTGCGTTCAGCCCGCTGTACCAGCAGATCAAGGCACTGATCACGCGCAGCCTGCAGGGTGGCGAGTGGAAGCCCGGCGAGGCGATTCCCAGCGAGATGGACCTGGCGGCGCGCTACCGCGTCAGCCAGGGCACCGTGCGCAAGGCGATCGACGAACTGGCCGCCGAGAACCTGCTGGTGCGCCGCCAGGGCAAGGGCACCTATGTCTCGACGCACGCCGAGCAGCAGATCCAGTACCGCTTCCTGCGTCTGGTGCCCGACACCGAAGGCAAGGATCGCGTTGCCGAGCGGCGCTTCCTCGACTGCAAGCGCGTGCGCGCCAGCGCCGAGGTGGCGCGTGCGCTCGACCTGAAGGCCGGCGATCCGGTGATCCAGGCGAGGCGCCTGCTGCTGTTCGGCGGTCGGCCGGTCGTGCTCGACGACCTGTGGCTGCCCGGCGGCCTGTTCAAGGGCCTGACGGCCGAGCGCCTCGGCGAGCACCGGGGCGCGCTGTACGCCTTCTTCGAGACCGAGTTCGGCGTGAAGATGCTGCGCGCCGAGGAGAAGTTGCGCGCCGTCGCCGCGAGCGAGGCCGACGCGCCGCTGCTCGCCGTGGCGCCCGGTGCGCCGCTGCTCAGCGTCGAGCGGCGCACGCTGACCTACGGCGACAAGCCGGTCGAGTTGCGCCGCGGCTTGTACGAAACCAGTGCCCACTACTACCGCAACGAACTAAGCTGACGGCAGCATCGCGCGCCGCGGCCGCGCAGGCCGGGTGCTCTGCTGCGATGCAATAAACTCGCAGGCTCTCTCACCGCTCCACAAGAACCGACAAGGTCACTCCATGGCAGACAGCAGCACCGCCCGGGCGCGCCCGGTCTTCCGCAACATCCACGTGACCCAGATCGTCGGCTACCGGCTGCCGCTGGCGGGCATCGTCTCGATCCTGCACCGGGTCAGCGGCTTCCTGATGTTCCTGTTGCTGCCTTTCGTGATCTGGCTGTTCGACGTGAGCCTCAGCTCGGAGATCAGCTACGAGCGCTTCACCAGCGCCTTCGTCGCCGGCCTGTGGGTCTTTCCCGGCTGGTTCGTCAAGCTGGTCGCGCTGGCCCTGATCTGGGCCTACCTGCACCACCTGATCGCTGGCCTGCGCCATCTGTGGATGGACGCGCGCCACGCTGTCAGCAAGGAGTTCGGCAAGAGCTCGGCGCTGTTCACGCTCGTCGTCAGCGTCTCGCTGACGGCGCTGCTCGGCGCCAAGCTGTTCGGCGCGTTCTGATGCCTACCGCGAGAGACCGATGACCTCCCAGAACTACGGATCCAAGCGCATCGTCGTCGGTGCGCACTACGGCCTGCGCGACTGGCTCAGCCAGCGCGTCACCGCGGCGCTGATGGCGCTGTTCACGCTGCTGCTGCTGGCCCAGCTGATCTTCGGTGGCCCGCTCGGCTACGAGCGCTGGGCGGCGATCTTCTCGACCCAGTGGATGAAGCTGCTGACCTTCGTGGTCATCGTTTCGCTCGCCTACCACGCGTGGGTCGGCATGCGCGACATCTGGATGGACTACATCAAGCCGGTCGGCGTGCGGCTCGTGCTGCAGGTGCTGACGCTGGTGTGGCTGGTCGGCAATGCCGGCTGGGCGGTCCAGGTGCTGTGGAGGCTTTGATTTCATGACTGCGAACAAGACCCTTCCGACCCGCAAGTTCGACGTCGTCATCGTCGGCGCCGGCGGCTCCGGCATGCGCGCCTCGCTGCAGCTGGCGCGCGCCGGCCTGAACGTCGCGGTGCTGTCCAAGGTGTTCCCGACCCGCTCGCACACGGTGGCGGCGCAGGGCGGCATCGGCGCGTCCCTGGGCAACATGTCCGAGGACAACTGGCACTACCACTTCTTCGACACCGTCAAGGGCTCCGACTGGCTCGGCGATCAGGACGCGATCGAGTTCATGTGCCGCGAGGCACCGAAGGTCGTCTACGAGCTCGAGCACTTCGGCATGCCCTTCGACCGCAATCCGGACGGCACGATCTACCAGCGGCCCTTCGGCGGCCACACCGCCAACTACGGCGAGAAGCCCGTCCAGCGGGCTTGCGCCGCGGCCGACCGCACCGGCCACGCGATGCTGCACACGCTGTACCAGCAGAACGTCAAGGCGCGCACCCAGTTCTTCGTCGAGTGGATGGCACTGGACCTGATCCGCGACGCCGAGGGCGACGTGGTCGGCGTCACCGCACTCGAGATGGAGACCGGCGACGTCCACATCCTGCAGGGCAAGACGGTGCTGTTCGCGACCGGCGGGGCCGGGCGCATCTACGCCGCGTCGACCAACGCCTTCATCAACACCGGCGACGGTCTGGGCATGGCCGCGCGCGCCGGCCTGCCGCTCGAGGACATGGAGTTCTGGCAGTTCCACCCGACCGGCGTGGCCGGTGCCGGCGTGCTGCTGACCGAAGGCTGCCGCGGCGAGGGCGCCATCCTGCGCAACGTCAACGGCGAGCGTTTCATGGAGCGGTACGCACCGACGCTGAAGGACCTGGCGCCGCGCGACTTCGTCTCGCGCTGCATGGACCAGGAGATCAAGGAAGGCCGCGGCTGCGGTCCGAACAAGGACTACGTGGTGCTCGACATGACCCATCTGGGCGCCGAGACCATCATGAAGCGGCTGCCCTCGGTCTACGAGATCGGCCACAACTTCGCCAACGTCGACATCACCAAGGAGCCGATCCCCGTGGTGCCGACGATCCACTACCAGATGGGCGGCATCCCGACCAACGTCCACGGCCAGGTGGTGGTGCCGCAGGGCGGCAACCCGAACACGATCGTCAATGGCCTGTACGCGGTCGGCGAGTGCGCCTGCGTCAGCGTGCACGGCGCCAACCGGCTGGGCACCAACTCGCTGCTCGACCTGCTGGTGTTCGGCCGCGCGGCCGGCAACCACATCGTCGAGTTCAACCAGAAGAACAAGGCCCACAAGCCGCTGCCGGCCGACGCCGCCGACCGCACGCTCGAGCGCCTGGCGCGGCTCGACGGCCGCAGCGGTGGCGAGTACGCGCAGGACGTCGCCAACGACATCCGCAACGCGATGCAGCAGCACGCCGGCGTGTTCCGCACCCAGGCCAGCATGGACGAGGGCGTGAAGAAGATCGCCGCCGTCGCCGAGCGGGTGAAGGGCATCGCGCTGAAGGACAAGAGCAAGGTCTTCAATACCGCGCGCATTGAGGCACTCGAGGTCGAGAACCTGATCGAGGCAGCCCAGGCCACCATCGTTTCGGCGGCCGCGCGCCGTGAGAGCCGCGGCGCCCACACCGTCAACGACTACGGTGACACGCCCGAGCTGCCCAACGGCCGCAACGACGCCGTGTGGATGAAGCACACCCTCTGGTACAGCGAGGGCAACCGGCTCGACTACAAGCCGGTCAACCTCAAGCCCATGTCGGTGGAGTCGATCCCGCCGAAGGTCCGCTCCTTCTGATCCGCGCCGAGCAACGCCGCCGAGAGACGCCCATGACCCTGCGCACCTTCCAGATCTACCGCTACGACCCCGACAAGGACGCCAAGCCCTACATGCAGACGCTGCAGGTGGAGCTCGACGGTTCCGAGCGCATGCTGCTCGACGCGCTCAACAAGCTCAAGGCGGTCGACCCGTCGCTGAGCTTCCGCCGCTCCTGCCGCGAGGGCGTGTGCGGCTCGGACGCGATGAACATCAACGGCAAGAACGGCCTGGCCTGCCTGACCAACATGCGCACGCTGCCGGGCACGATCGTGCTCAAGCCGCTGCCGGGCCTGCCGGTGATCCGCGACCTGATCGTGGACATGACGCAGTTCTTCAAGCAGTACCTGTCGATCAAGCCCTACCTCGTCAACGAGGAGACGCCGCCGGAGAAGGAGCGCCTGCAGTCGCCCGAAGAGCGCGACGAGCTCAACGGCCTGTACGAGTGCATCCTGTGCGCGAGCTGCTCGACCTCCTGCCCGAGCTTCTGGTGGAACCCGGACAAGTTCGTCGGCCCGGCCGGGCTGCTGCAGGCCTACCGATTCATCGCCGACAGCCGTGACCAGGACACCGAGGCGCGACTCGACAACCTCGAGGATCCGTACCGCCTGTTCCGCTGCCACACCATCATGAACTGCGTCGACGTCTGCCCGAAGGGCCTGAACCCGACCAAGGCGATCGGCAAGATCAAGGAGATGATGGTGCGTCGCACCGTCTGAGTGCCGTGGATGCCGAGGCCGAAGACCGTCTGCTCGCACGGGGTGCGCTCGGCAAGCTGCGCTGGCGCTGCCGCCGCGGCCTGCTGGAGAACGATCTGTTCATCGAGCGCTTCTTCGCCCGTCATGAATCGACGCTCACCGAGCGCCAGGCCGAGGGCCTGACGACGCTGATGGACCTGTCCGACAACGACCTGCTCGACCTGCTGCTGGCGCGCCGTGAACCCGAGGGTGCGGCGGCCACGGCGCCGGCGCGCGAGGTGCTCGCGCTGATGCGCCAGCCGGCGGACCGCTGAACGGTCCCCTTTTTGCTTGAACCGTTTTCGTTAGCTCTCCGAGGAACTGCCATGACCCCGTCCGACGTCAAAGCCACGCTCTCGTTCTCCGACGGCAGCCCGAGCATCGAACTGCCGATCTACAAGGGCAGCGTCGGCCCGGACGTGCTCGACATCCGCAAGCTCTACGCGCAGACCGGCAAATTCACCTACGACCCGGGGTTTCTGAGCACGGCGTCCTGCCAGTCGGCCATCACTTACATCGACGGCGACAAGGGCGAGCTGCTGTACCGCGGCTACCCGATCGAGCAGCTGGCCGAGAAGTGCGACTTCCTCGAGACCTGCCACCTGCTGCTCAAGGGCGAGCTGCCGACCGGCGCCGAGCTCAAGGGCTTCATGACCAAGGTGAACAAGCACACCATGGTCAACGAGCAGATGCAGTTCTTCCTGCGCGGCTTCCGCCGCGATGCGCACCCGATGGCGGTGATGACCGGCCTGGTCGGCGCGCTGTCGGCGTTCTATCACGACAGCACCGACATCACGAACCCGGAGCACCGCGAGGTCGCCGCGGTGCGCCTGATCGCGAAGATGCCGACGCTGGTGGCGATGGCCTACAAGTACACCATCGGCCAGCCCTACATCTACCCGCGCAACGACCTGAGCTACACCGCGAACTTCATGCGCATGATGTTCGCGACGCCCTGCGAGGAGTACGAGCCGAACGAGGTGCTGGTGCGCGCGCTCGACCGCATCTTCATCCTGCACGCCGACCACGAGCAGAACGCCTCGACCTCGACGGTGCGCCTGTGCGGCAGCTCCGGCACCAACCCGTTCGCGGCGATCGCCGCCGGCGTGGCCTGTCTGTGGGGCCCGGCGCACGGCGGCGCCAACGAGGCGGCGCTGAACATGCTGGGCGACATCCAGGCGATGGGCGGCGTGGCCAAGATCGGCGAGTTCATCTCGCAGGTCAAGGACAAGAACTCCAGCGTCAAGCTGATGGGCTTCGGCCACCGCGTCTACAAGAACTACGACCCGCGCGCCAAGCTGATGCGCGAGACCTGCCACGAGGTGCTCGACGAACTCGGCCTGCAGAACGACCCGCTGTTCAAGCTCGCGATGGCGCTCGAGAAGATCGCGCTCGAGGACGACTACTTCGTCTCGCGCAAGCTCTACCCGAACGTCGATTTCTACTCGGGCATCGTGCAGCGCGCGATCGGCATCCCGGTGTCGCTGTTCACCGCGATCTTCGCGCTGGCGCGCACGGTCGGCTGGATCGCCCAGCTCAACGAGATGATCAGCGACCCGGAGTACAAGATCGGCCGGCCGCGCCAGCTGTTCGCCGGCGCGACGACGCGCGACGTCAAGCCGATCGGCCAGCGCTGAAGCAGGCGCGGCGGCGGGCCCGCCGCCCCTGTCGCGGCACCGGGCTCGGCCCGGTGGCCGCGCTGGTCCGACCCAAAACGCGGGACAATCGCGCTCTGCCGCCTTGACCCCCGGACTCCCTCGATCGCCATGACCGGACGCACCCTCTACGACAAGCTCTGGGACGAGCACGTCGTCCGCACCGAGGACGATGGCACGGCCTTGCTCTACATCGACCGCCACCTCGTCCATGAAGTGACGAGCCCGCAGGCGTTCGAGGGCCTCGATCTGGCCGGCCGCAAGGTCTGGCGCCTGTCGGCCAACCTCGCCGTCAGCGACCACAACGTGCCGACCACCGACCGCTCGGCGGGCATCGCCGACCCGGTCTCGCGGCTGCAGGTCGAGACGCTCGACGCCAACTGCGACCGCCACGGCATCACGCAGTTCAAGATGAACGACCGCCGCCAGGGCATCGTCCACGTGATCGGCCCGGAGCAGGGCGCGACGCTGCCGGGCATGACCGTGGTCTGCGGCGACAGCCACACCTCGACCCACGGCGCCTTCGGCGCGCTGGCGCATGGCATCGGCACCAGCGAGGTCGAGCATGTCTTGGCCACGCAGACGCTGCTGGCCAAGAAGGCGAAGAACCTGCTGGTCAAGGTCGAAGGGGCGCTGCCCAAGGGCTGCGGTGCCAAGGACATCGTGCTCGCGATCATCGGCAAGATCGGCACCGCCGGCGGCAACGGTCACACGATCGAGTTCGCCGGCTCGGCGATCCGCGCACTCAGCATGGAAGGCCGCATGACGGTGTGCAACATGGCCATCGAGGCCGGTGCACGCGCCGGGCTGGTGGCGGTGGACGAGACCACGATCGCCTACGTGAAGGGGCGGCCGTTCTCGCCGATCGGCGTGGAGTGGGAGCAGGCAGTGGGCTACTGGCGCACGCTGCAGTCCGACCCCGACGCGCACTTCGACCGCGTGGTCGAACTCGACGCCGCGCAGATCCGCCCGCAGGTCACCTGGGGTACCTCGCCCGAGATGGTGGTCTCGATCGAGGACCGCGTGCCCGACCCCGAGCGCGAGAAGGACGTCAACAAGCGCGGCGCGATGGAGCGCGCGCTGCAGTACATGGCGCTCGAGCCCAACAAGCCGGTGGCTGACATCCTGATCGACAAGGTCTTCATCGGCTCCTGCACCAACTCGCGCATTGAGGATCTGCGCGAGGCCGCGGCGGTGGTGAGGCGCGTCGGCGGGCGCATCGCGCGCAACGTCAAGCTGGCGTTGGTCGTCCCAGGGTCCGGTCTCGTGAAGGCGCAGGCCGAGCGCGAGGGGCTGGACGCGGTGTTCAAGGCCGCCGGCTTCGAGTGGCGCGAACCCGGCTGCTCGATGTGCCTGGCGATGAACGCCGACCGGCTCGAGCCCGGCGAGCGCTGCGCCTCGACCAGCAACCGCAATTTCGAAGGCCGCCAGGGCGCCGGCGGCCGCACCCACCTGGTGAGCCCCGCGATGGCCGCCGCGGCCGCGCTCGAAGGGCATTTCGTCGACGTGCGCCGGCTGGTCTGACACACACGACAAGGAGACTCCGCATGAAGCGACTGCTGCTGACCCTGATCGTGGGCGCCTTCGGCCTCGCCGGCTGCAACACCTTCGAGGGCCTGGGCAAGGACGTCCAGAAGGCCGGCGAGACCATCGAAGGCGCTGCCAAGAAGAAGTGAGATGAGCCCCTTCCGCATCCACAAGGGCCTGGTCGCGCCGATCGACCGCGAGAACGTCGACACCGACGCGATCATCCCGAAGCAGTTCCTGAAGTCGATCAAGCGCAGCGGCTTCGGCATCAACCTGTTCGACGAGTGGCGCTATGTCGACGCGTGGCGGCCCGAGCAGGACCAGGCCACGCGCCGGCCCAACCCGGACTTCGTGCTGAACCAGCCGCGCTACCAGGGCGCGTCGGTGCTGCTCGCGCGCAAGAACTTCGGCTGCGGCTCGAGCCGCGAGCATGCGCCCTGGGCGATCGATCAGTTCGGCTTCCGCGCGCTGATCGCGCCGAGCTTCGCCGACATCTTCTTCAACAACTGCTTCAAGAACGGCCTGCTGCCGATCGTGCTGCCCGAGGCCCAGGTGGCGCGGCTGTTCGACGAGGTCGCGGCCTTCCCCGGCTACCAGCTGACGGTCGACCTGGAACGCCAGGTGGTCGTCAAGCCCGACGGCAGCGAGCTCGCGTTCGAGGTGGAGCCGTTCCGGCGCCACTGCCTGCTCGGCGGACTCGACGACATCGGCCTGACGCTCCAGCACGCCGAGGCGATCCGCCGCTACGAGGCCGAGCGCCTGCTGCGCCGGCCCTGGCTGGCGCACCGGCTCTAGGCGCGGTCATGAGGGGGACGCGGCTGTACCGCATGCTGTCGCGCCGCTGGTGGCTCGCGCTGCTGCTGCTGGGTTTGAGCTTCGTCGCCTTCGGCATCGCGTCGCTGAACTTGCTGGACGTGCTGCAGGCCAACCTGCGTTTTCTCGGCGAGCACGGGTCCGATGCCGTGCGCGAGGGTGCGCTGCTTCAGCTGTTCGAACTGGTGGTCTACGGCTACGTGGCCGCGGCCTTCTACTTGGTGTTCAAGGTGTGCGAGAAGGTGCTGGTGCAGCGCCTGACGCACCACGACGAGGATTGAAAGCATGAAGATCGCCGTGCTGCCGGGTGACGGCATCGGCCCCGAGATCGTCGACGAGGCGGTCAAGGTCCTGCGGGCCCTGGACCTGAGTTTCGAGATGGAGTCCGCGCCGGTCGGCGGCGCCGCCTACGAGGTGGCCGGCCACCCGCTGCCCGAGACGACGCTGAAGCTGGCCCAGGCCGCCGACGCGATCCTTTTCGGCGCCGTCGGCGACTGGAAGTACGACAAGCTCGACCGCCCGCTGCGACCCGAACAGGCCATCCTCGGGCTGCGCAAGCACCTGGGGCTGTTCGCCAACTTCCGCCCGGCGATCTGCTACCCGCAGCTCACGCATGCCTCGAGCCTGAAGCCCGAGCTGGTGGCGGGGCTGGACATCCTGATCATCCGCGAGCTGACCGGCGACATCTACTTCGGCCAGCCGCGCGGCCGCCGCACCGCGGTCGACGGGCATTTCCCCGGCGCCGAGGAAGCCTACGACACGATGCGCTACAGCCGCCCGGAGATCGAGCGCATCGCCCATGTCGCCTTCCAGGCGGCGCGCAAGCGCGGCGGCAAGCTGACCAGCGTCGACAAGGCCAACGTGCTCGAGACCTTCCAGTTCTGGAAGGACGTCGTCACCGAGGTCGGCGCGCAGTACCCGGACGTCAAGCTCGATCACCTTTACGTCGACAACGCCGCGATGCAGCTGGTCAAGGCGCCGAAGGCCTTCGACGTCATCGTCACCGGCAACATGTTCGGCGACATCCTGTCCGACGAGGCGGCGATGCTGACCGGCTCGATCGGCATGCTGCCGAGCGCCTCGCTGAACGCGAAGAACCAGGGCCTGTACGAACCCAGCCACGGCAGCGCGCCGGACATCGCCGGCAAGGGCATCGCGAACCCGCTGGCGACGATCCTGAGCGCCGCGATGATGCTGCGCTACAGCCTGAACCAGCCGGAAGCCGCGGCGCGCATCGAGGCGGCCGTGCAGCGCGTGCTCGAGCAGGGCCTGCGCACCGGCGACATCCACAGCGAGGGTTGCCGCAAGGTCGGCACCCGGGAGATGGGCGACGCGGTCGTCGCCGCGCTGCGCTGAACGAGACAATAGGCAACGTTGGAAGCGAGAGTGTGAGATGGCAACGACCCTGGTAGGCCTGGTGGGCTGGCGCGGCATGGTGGGCTCCGTGCTGATGGAGCGCATGCGCGCCGAGAACGACTTCGCGCTGATCGAGCCGCTTTTCTTCAGCACGAGCAACGCCGGCGGCACCGCTCCGGCGATGGCCAAGAACGAGACCGCGCTGAAGGACGCGCACGACATCGACCAGCTCAAGCGCTGCGACGTCGTGATCACCGCGCAAGGCGGCGACTACACCTCCGAGGTGTTCCCGAAGCTGCGCGCGGCTGGCTGGAAGGGCCACTGGATCGACGCGGCGTCCACGCTGCGCATGAAGGACGACGCCGTCATCGTGCTCGACCCGGTCAACCTGCCGGTGATCAAGAGCGCGCTCGCCAGGGGCGGGCGCAACTGGATCGGCGGCAACTGCACCGTCAGCTGCATGCTGATGGGCGTGGGTGCGCTCTACAAGGCCGGGCTGGTCGAGTGGATGAGCTCGATGACCTACCAGGCAGCCTCGGGCGGCGGCGCCCAGCACATGCGCGAACTGCTGACGCAGTACGGCACGCTCAACGCCGAGGTTCGCGCGCTGCTCGACGACCCGAAGAGCGCGATCCTCGAGATCGACCGCAGGATCGTCGAGAAGCAGCGCAGCCTGTCGGCCGCCGAGACCGAGCACTTCGGCGTGCCGCTGGGCGGCTCGCTGATCCCCTGGATCGACAAGGACCTCGGCAACGGCATGAGCCGCGAGGAGTGGAAGGGCGGCGCCGAGACGAACAAGATCCTCGGCATCGGCGAGGGCTTCGGCACGCCGGCGATTCCGGTGGATGGTTTCTGCGTGCGCATCGGCGCGATGCGCTGCCACAGCCAGGCGCTGACCTTCAAGCTCAAGAAGGATGTGCCGCTGGCTGACGTCGAGGCGCTGATCGCCAATGACAACGCCTGGGTCAAGCTGGTGCCCAACACCCGCGAGGCGACGATCAAGGACCTGACGCCGGTGGCCGTGACCGGCACGCTGACGATTCCGGTCGGCCGGGTGCGCAAACTGGCGATGGGCCCGGAGTACGTCGGCGCCTACACGATCGGCGACCAACTGCTGTGGGGCGCCGCCGAGCCGCTGCGTCGCATGCTGCGACTGCTGATCGAAGCTTGACACGGCCTCCGACGGACGTGGTGACCGTGCAACGCCGCGGCCCGCTTTCTGTCAGGCATCACGCTGCGACCGACATAAGACGGAGCATGAGCTTGTCAGCGTATATGCCTGATGTTATTGTGATTTCTTGAGAAATCCGCGTGCACCGACGGGCTCGCCCCGAGGGTGCATCCGCTGGGCCGGCCGGGGCCGCCGCCGTTGGATGGGGGAGTCGCCTTGAAGCAAAGAATGAAGCGCGTCGTCGGACATCGGGCCCCTTGGGCCTTCAATGCCGTCGCCGCGGCGGTGGTGGCCGCTGCCGCCTGGATGCCGCTCGATGCGCAGGCCCTGGGTCTCGGGCGGCTGACGGTGCAGTCGGCGCTCGGCGAGACGCTGCGCGCCGAGATCGAGGTGAGTGCGATCACGCCCGAGGAAGCGGCCAGCCTGCGCGTGCGCATTGCCGCGCCGGACGCGTTCCGCGCGGCGGGCGTCGACTACAACGCGGCGCTCGTCAACGCTGCGCTCTCGCTGCAGCGTCGTGCCGATGGTCGGCCGTATCTGCGCCTGACGGGTGAGCGTGTCGTCCAGGAGCCGTTCGTCGACGTGATCCTCGAGCTCGACTGGTCGTCGGGCCGGCTGGTGCGCGAGTTCACGCTGCTGTTCGATCCGCCGACCGCGCCGCCGCTCGCCGTGGCCCCGGCACCAGCCCCCGCGCCGGCGGCGATCGCGCCTGCGCCGCTGCCGCCCAAGCCTGCTCCGCGCGCTGCGCCGGCCCCGCGGCCTGCCGCGCCGGCACCGGCGCCGGCGCCCCGCGCGGCCGCAACGCCTGCCACGGCGCCCGCGCCGTCGGCTGCATCGGTCGCGACGAGCGCCGCGGACGGCGAGTACGAAGTCCGTCCGGGCGACACGCTGTTCCGCGTCGCGACACGCACCCAGCAGCCGGGGGTGTCGCTCGACCAGATGCTGGTTGCGCTGTTCCGCAACAACGCGAACGCCTTCATCGGCGAGAACATGAACCGCCTGAAGGCGGGCGCCGTGCTCAAGGTGCCGTCGGCCGAAGCGGCCGGTGCCGTGGCGCCCAAGGAGGCGAAGCAGATCATCCAGGCCCAGAGCGCCGATTTCGGCGCCTACCGTTCGCGTCTGGCGACGGGTGTCCAGGCGACCGCGCCCGAGACGAGTCGGGCCGCCTCGGGTCAGGTGCAGGCCGAGGTCCAGGACCGCAAGGCCACCGCGGCGGCGGCGCCGGACAAGCTCACGTTGAGCAAGGGCGCCGTCGGTGCGGCCAGCAAGCCGGTCGACGGTGTTGCCACGGCCCGCGAGCAGAAGGAAAGCTCGGCGCGAGTGGCCGAACTGGCGAAGAACGTCGAGGACCTGCAGAAGCTGAAGGGGGCGGCGGCGGGTGCCCCGGCAGCCGCTCCTGCACCTGCCCCCGGCACGGTGTCGGTCCCGGTGGCTGGTGTGCCTGCGGCCCCCGTCGTCACGCCGCCGGCGTCGGCAGCGGTTGCCCCGCCGCCCGCTCCCGCCGCGGTCGCGTCGGCGCCTTCGCCGGCCGCTGTGCCGGCTTCAGCCGCGCCGGAAGCCGTGCCGGCGCAGCAAGCGAGCGCACCGGACACTGCGATGGCCGGCGCAAGTGCCGCGGCATCCGCCGCCGAGCCGCCGGTGCCTGCGCCTGTCGCATCGGCTCCGGCCGCCGCCGTGCCGGCGCCGGCGGTTGACGAAGGTCCGAGCCTGCTCGACGAGCTGTTGCAGAACCCGGCGCTGCTGCCGGGCGCGGGCCTGCTCGCGGCCCTGCTCGCGGCCTTCGGCTTCTACCGCTACCGGCAACGCAGCCGTCGCGACAGCGGTGAGACGTCTTTCCTCGAAAGTCGCCTGCAACCCGATTCGTTCTTCGGCGCCAGCGGCGGCCAGCGCGTGGACACCCGCGACGCGACCGGCGTTCCCTCGTCGATGAGCTATTCGCTCAGCCAGCTCGATGCGATCGGCGATGTCGATCCGGTCGCCGAGGCCGACGTCTACCTCGCCTACGGGCGCGACTTGCAGGCCGAGGAGATCCTCAAGGAGGCGATGCGCGCGTCGCCCGAGCGCATGGCGATCCGGCTCAAGCTGCTCGAGGTCTACGCGAAGCGCCGCGACACGAAGGGGTTCGAGTTGCTCGCGGCGCAGCTCTATTCGCTGACCGGTGGCCAGGGCGAGGACTGGGCCAAGGCTCAGCAGTTCGGTGCGAGCATCGACGCCGACAACCCGATGTACCGCACCGGTGGGCGACCGCCGGGTATGCCGGCCGACGGCGGAGCGGTGGTCGAGCCGCTGGGCGCAAGCACGATGCCGCAGTCGGTGCTGCCGTCGCCGTCTCGGTTCGCCGAGCAGCGAGCCGAGCTGGCGGATGCAGATGCGCCGGATCTCGATCTGGATCTCGACGTTTCGGTGCCCGGCGAACTGGACGAAACGCCCTTGATTTCGCCCGAGCGGACGCAGCCGGTGCCGGTGTCTGCGGCGCTGGTCGAGGCGCCGGCCTACGACTTCGATCTGCCCGAGATGTCGCTTGACCTGCCCGGTGAGGATCGTGTGCCGGCGCGCGAGCCCGGGTTGCCCGATCTCGGCAACCTCGACCTTCCGACCGAGGCGGGGGCCGACGATGCGCTGGCGCGCAAGCTCGAGCTGGCGACCGAGTTCCGCCAGATCGGTGACGTCGAAGGCGCTCGCGACCTGCTCCAGGAGGTCATCGCCCAGTCCAGCGGCACGCTGAAGGCCAAGGCCGAAGGCATGCTCAAGGAGATGAGCTGACGCGTCGCGTCGGGTCTGTCGCCTCGGCCGCGCTGGCGCGATGCGGATCGCGCTCGGGCTGAGCTACCGCGGCGCGGCCTACCACGGCTGGCAGAGCCAGCCGGACGGCCGCACGGTGCAGGACCATGTCGAGTGTGCCTTGTCGGCCTTCGCCGACCGCGAGGTCCGCACCGTCTGCGCCGGCCGCACCGACACCGGCGTGCATGCGCTGAACCAGGTCGTCCACTTCGACACCGAGGTCGAGCGCGACGCTTTTTCCTGGGTGCGCGGCACCAACCGCTATCTTCCGAGCGACATCGCGGTGCAGTGGTGCCAGGCCGTTGACGAAGGCTTTCACGCCCGCAACGCCGCGCGCGGCCGGCGCTATGCCTACCTGCTGCTCGAATCGCCGGTGCGCCCGGCCATCGAGCAGGGCGCCGCAGGGTGGGTGTTCAGGCCGCTCGATGGCGACGCGATGCGCGCCGCCGCGGCCCTGCTGATCGGCGAGCACGACTTCAGCGCCTTTCGCGCCGCCGGATGTCAGGCCGCCAGCCCGGTGAAGACGCTACGCCGGCTGGACATCCACCGCCGCGGCGCCTACTGGCGCTTCGAGTTCGACGCCAGTGCCTTCCTGCACCACATGGTGCGCAACCTGATGGGCTGCCTGATCGCGGTCGGGCAGGGGGGGCGGCCGCCCGCGTGGGTCGGCGAGGTGCTCGCCTCGCGCCGCCGCGAGACCGCCGCGCCGACCTTCGCCGCCGACGGGCTGTATTTCCTCGGCCCGTACTACGATGCCGCTTTCGGCCTGCCGGAGCGCACGCCGGCCTTTGACTGGCTGCCCTGAGATGCCTTCCCACCGCACCCGCATCAAGATCTGCGGCCTGACCCGCGAGACCGACGTCGACGCCGCCGTTGCGGCGGGCGCCGACGCGGTCGGCTTCGTCTTGTATGCCAAGAGTCCGCGCGCCGTGACGGTGGCGCGCGCCGCCGAGCTGGCGCGTCGGCTCCCGCCCTTCGTGACCCCGGTGGGGCTGTTCGTCAACGCCGCGTCGGCCGAGATCACCACGGCCTGCGCCGCGATCCCGACGCTGCTGCTGCAGTTCCACGGTGACGAGAGCCCCGCCGACTGCGAGGCGCCCGGTCGGCCCTACCTGCGCGCCGCGCGGATGGTGCCGGGGCTCGATTTGCTAGACTTCGCACTCCGTTACAGGAGCGCCTGCGGCCTGCTGCTCGACGCGCATGTCGAGGGCTACGGCGGCGGTGGAAAGGTCTTCGATTGGTCACTCGTTCCTCGAAGCGTGCCCCTTCCGCTCGTTTTGTCTGGTGGGTTGAATCCAGCAAACGTGGCCGATGGCGTGCGGCAGCTGCGGCCCTGGGCCGTTGACGTGAGTTCCGGTGTCGAGAGCGCCAAGGGCATCAAGGATGCCGACGCGATCCACCGGTTCTGTGCTGCCGTGAGAGACGCCGACGCCGCCTGAGGGCGCGCCGGGCGCCTCGCCACCGAGACCCGATCCCACCATGTTGAACTACCAGCAACCCGACGCCACGGGCCATTTCGGCCCCTACGGCGGCACCTTCGTCGCCGAGACGCTGATCCATGCGCTCGACGAACTGAAGGCCGCCTACGAGCGCTACCGCAACGATCCCGAGTTCATCGCCGAGTTCAAGAGCGAGCTCGCGCACTTCGTCGGCCGGCCCAGCCCGGTCTACCACTGCGCGCGCATGAGCCGCGAGCTCGGCGGCGCCCAGATCTACCTGAAGCGCGAGGACCTGAACCACACCGGCGCGCACAAGGTCAACAACACCATCGGCCAGGCTCTGCTGGCCAAGCGGATGGGCAAGCCGCGCGTGATCGCCGAGACCGGCGCCGGCCAGCATGGCGTGGCCACCGCCACCATCTGTGCACGCTACGGCCTCGAGTGCGTCGTCTACATGGGCAGCGAGGACATCAAGCGCCAGTCGCCGAACGTCTACCGCATGAAGCTGCTCGGCGCGACCGTCGTGCCGGTCGAAAGCGGCAGCAAAACCCTGAAGGACGCGCTCAACGAGGCGCTGCGCGACTGGGTCACCAACGTCGAGAACACTTTCTACATCATCGGCACGGTCGCCGGCCCGGCGCCGTACCCGGAGATGGTGCGCGACTTCCAGCGCGTGATCGGCGACGAGTGCGTCGTGCAGATGCCCGAGATGATCGGCCGCCAGCCCGACGCGGTGCTGGCCTGCGTCGGCGGCGGCAGCAACGCGATGGGCATCTTCTACCCCTACATCCGCCACGAGGGCGTGCGCCTGATCGGCGTCGAGGCCGCGGGCCACGGGCTCGATTCCGGCAAGCACTCGGCCTCGCTGCAGCGCGGTGCGCCCGGCGTGCTGCACGGCAACCGCACCTACCTGCTGCAGGACGACAACGGCCAGATCACCGAGACGCACTCGATCTCGGCGGGCCTCGACTACCCCGGGGTCGGCCCCGAGCATGCCTACCTCAAGGACATCGGCCGCGCCGAGTACGTCGGCATCACCGACGACGAGGCGCTGGCGGCCTTCCACCACCTGTGCCGCACCGAGGGCATCATCCCGGCGCTCGAATCCAGCCATGCGGTCGCCTACGCGATGAAGCTGGCGCCGACGATGAAGAGCGACCAGCACATCCTGGTGAACCTCAGCGGCCGCGGCGACAAGGACATCGGCACCGTCGCCGACCTGTCGGGTGCCGACTTCTACTGCCGGCCGTCGTGCCGTGGACAGGGCGTCAAGGGTGGCGTCTCGACGGTCGAGGTGAAGCGATGAGCCGCATTGCAGCCACCTTTGCGGCGCTGAAGGCCGCGCAGCGTACCGCGCTGATTCCCTACCTCTGCGCCGGCGATCCATATGCCGACGCCACGCCCGAGATCATGCTGGCGATGGCCGAGGCCGGCGCCGACGTGATCGAGCTCGGCGTGCCCTTCTCGGACCCGATGGCCGACGGGCCGGTGATCCAGAAAGCCTCCGAGCGCGCGCTCGCCAAGGGCATCGGCCTGGCGCAGGTGCTGGAGATGGTCCGCGCCTTCCGTGCGAAGAACCAGAACACGCCGCTGGTGCTGATGGGCTATGCCAACCCGATCGAGCGCTACGGCATCGAGCGCTTCGTTGCCGACGCCAAGGCCGCCGGTGTCGACGGCGTGCTGGTGGTCGACTACCCGCCGGAGGAATGCGAGGCCTTTGCGGCGCAGCTCAAGCGCGGCGGCATGGATCCGATCTTCCTGCTCGCGCCGACATCGACCGAGGCGCGCATGAAGCATGTCGGCCGCATTGCGACCGGCTATGTCTACTACGTCTCGCTCAAGGGCGTGACCGGCGCCGGGCACCTCGACGTGGGCGACGTGGCGAAGATGCTGCCTCGCATCCGTCAGCATGTGCAGGTGCCGGTCGGCGTGGGCTTCGGCATTCGCGACGCCGCGACTGCGAAGGCGCTGGCGGCGGTGTGCGACGCCGTCGTGATCGGCTCGCGCCTCGTGCAGCTGCTCGAGGCCGCGCCGCGCGAGCGGGTCGCCGCAGCCGGCCGCGATTTCATCGCCTCGATCCGCGAGGCCCTCGATCAAACCGCAGGAGTGAAGGCATGAGCTGGCTCGAGAAACTACTGCCGCCGAAGATCCAGCCCACCGACCCGAACGAGCGCCGCTCGGTCCCGGAGGGGCTGTGGATCAAGTGCCCGTCCTGCGAGACGGTGCTCTACAAGACCGACCTGGAGCAGAACGCCAACGTCTGCCCCAAGTGCAGCCACCACCACCGCATCAACGCGCGCACACGGCTTGACGGCTTCCTCGATCCCGAGGGCCGCTACGAGATCGGCCAGGAAGTGCTGCCGGTCGACCCGCTGAAGTTCAAGGACAGCAAGAAGTACCCCGAGCGCCTGAAGCAGGCCATGGAGGCCACCGGCGAGACCGATGCGCTGGTCGTGATGGGCGGCGCGGTGATGACGTTGCCGATCGTCGCGGCGGCCTTCGAGTTCGACTTCATGGGCGGCTCGATGGCCTCGGTGGTCGGCGAGCGCTTCGTGCGTGGCGTCGAGGCGGCGATCGAGCAGAAGACGCCCTTCGTGTGCTTCACCGCCACCGGCGGCGCGCGCATGCAGGAGGGCCTGCTGTCGCTGATGCAGATGGCCAAGACCAATGCCTCGCTGACGCGGCTCGCGAAAGCCAAGCTGCCCTACATCAGCGTGCTGACTGATCCGACGATGGGCGGCGTGTCGGCCGGCTTCGCCTTCATGGGCGACGTGGTGATCGCCGAGCCCAAGGCGCTGATCGGCTTCGCCGGCCCGCGGGTGATCGAGAACACCGTGCGCGAGAAGCTGCCCGAGGGCTTCCAGCGCAGCGAGTTCCTGCTGGGCAAGGGGGCGCTGGACATGATCGTCGACCGGCGCGAGCTGCGTGGCACCGTGGCGCGCCTGCTCGCGATGCTGCAGCGGCAGAGCGCCGACGCCGTGGCCTGAGCCGCCCCGGCGGCAGCACGCAGGGGCGGCGCGAGCCGCCCCTTGTGCTTGATCGGCCCGAATCCCAGCCGCCGCGCCCCTTACCATCGCCGACATGATCCTTCCGGCCACCCTGGCGGACTGGCTGGCGCACTGCGAGCGCCTGCATCCGAAGACCATCGATCTGACGCTCGACCGCGTGATGCGCGTGCGCGAGCGGCTCGGCCTGGCCTTCGACTGCCCGGTGTTCACCGTGGCCGGCACCAACGGCAAGGGCTCGACCTGCGCGATGCTCGAGAGCATCTTGCGGCAGGCCGGCTACCGCACCGGCGTCTACACCTCGCCACACCTGGTGCGCTTCGAGGAGCGCTGCCGTGTCGACGGCGAGGCGATCGACGGTGCCGCACTGCTGCCGCACTTCGCCGCCGTCGAGGCGGCGCGCGAGGGCGAGGCGCTGACCTATTTCGAGTTCACGACGCTCGCGATCCTGCGGCTGATGGCCTCGCTGGGGCTGGACGCGGCGATCCTCGAGGTCGGCCTCGGCGGCCGGCTCGACGCGGTCAATGCGATCGACACCGACTGCGCGGTGATCACCTGCATCGACCTCGACCACATGGAGTTCCTCGGCCCCGACCGCGAGGCGATCGGCCGCGAGAAGGCCGGCATCGCGCGCACCGGCCGGCCGGTGATCGTCGGCGATCCGATGCCGCCGCAAAGCGTGATCGACCACGCGCGTGAAATCGGCGCCGACCTGCGGCGCTTCGGCGTCGACTTCAATTACAGCGGCGACCGCCAGCAGTGGTCCTGGGCCGGCCGCGACCGCCGTCACAACGGCCTGGCTTACCCGGCCCTGCGCGGCGCCAACCAGCTGATCAACGCCTCCGGCGTGCTGGCCGCGTTGGAGGCGCTGCACCAGCGCCTGCCGGTGCCGGCGCAGGCGGTGCGCAGCGGGCTGGCGATGGTCGAACTGCCCGGGCGCTTCCAGATCGTACCGGGCGAGCCGACGCTGGTGCTCGACGTCGCCCACAACCCGCATGCGGTCGCGACCCTTGTGGCCAACCTCGACCAGATGGGCTACTACCCGCGCACCCACATGGTGTTCGGTGCGATGAAGGACAAGGACATCGCGGCGATGATGATGCGGCTGGGGCCGCTCGTCGATGTCTGGCACTTCACCGACCTGCCGACGCCGCGCGCGGCCAGCGCGGCGGAGCTCGAGGCCATGTGCCAGGAGGCGTTTGGATCGCGTGCTACGGCCACGCACCGGCATGCGAGCCCGTCTTCGGCGCTCGCTGCGGCGCTAGAGGGTGCGGACCCGGCTGATAGAATCGTGGTGTTCGGTTCGTTCTATACCGTCGGCGGCGTGTTGGAGCACGGCCTGCCGCGGCGGTCCGGCCGACATCTCGGTTGAGCGCGGCCCCGGCGGCCCCTCCGGGGTGAACCGCCGACGCGTCTTGCTCGCAGCGAGCACGCGTTCTTTCCCTGTCCCACGCCTTCCGCCGTCGCCCCGCCCCCGGAACACATCGCATGGGTCTGTTCTCCTTCCTGCAGCGCTCGGCCCCGGCCGGCGATGCCGAATCGCTGGAAGGGCTGCGACGCCGCGCGCGGCGCCGACTGATCGGTGCCGCGCTCCTGGTGCTGGTCGGTGTGGTCGTGCTGCCCTTGTTCCTCGACACGGCGCCACGGCCCGTTGCGGTCGACATCCCGATCGACATTCCGTCGAAGGAGAAGGCGCCACCGCTGCCCGTCGTCGGCAAGCCGGTCGCATCGGGCAAGCTGGCGTCGACTTCGGTGCCGGTGGCGGCGCCCAAGGTCGAATCGAACGTGGCCGCAGAACCTGCCGTTTCGGCCAGCGCCGAGAAGCCGACGGTCGCCGCTGTCGAGAGGACCACCGAGCTCGCGGCAGAGCCCCCCGCGCCTCGCGAGGTCGACAAGACTGTCCCTGTTGCCGCCGAGAAGGTGGCAACCGCGCCGGCCAAGACGCCCACGCCGGCCGGGATGCGCTACGTGGTGCAGGTCGGTGCCTACAGCGAGGCTGCGTCGGCGCGCGAGGCGCGCCAGCGCGTCGAGAAGCTCGGCCTGAAGACCTACACCCAGGTCGTCGAGACCGCGGCGGGCGCGCGCACCCGCGTGCGGATCGGACCGTTCGACGATCGCGCGGATGCCGACCGGACGGCTTCCAGGATCAAGCAGGCCGGCCTGCCTGCCGCCGTCCTGGGGCTGTGAGCGCCGTGACGTTGGGCTGGGTCGACTGGGTCTTCCTCGCGCTGTTGCTGCTGTCAACGGTGATCGGCGTGGCGCGCGGGCTGCTGTACGAAGTGATGTCGTTGCTGGGCTGGGTGGTGGCCTACGTGGCCGCCCAGGGTCTGGGCGCCGCCGTGGCGCCCGCCGTTCCCGTCGGCAGTCCGGGCTCGGCCTCGAACGTCGCGGCAGCATTCCTGTTCGTCTTCGTGGCCGTGCTGCTCGGCTGGTGGCTGCTCGCCTGGCTGCTGAGCAAGCTGATCAAGGCCTCGCCGCTGAACGCGCTGGACCGCGTGCTCGGCGCACTGTTCGGGCTGTTGCGCGGCGGCCTGATCGCGCTGGCGGTCGCGACGGTCGTGAGCCTGACGCCGTTGGCCGAGGCCCCGGCCTGGCGCGGATCGCACAGTGCAGAAAGTCTCCATGTCGTGCTGGCGGGCTTGAAGCCGCTGCTTCCCGAACCCATCATTCGTCATCTGCGGGCCGATCGCCCGCCGATGCGCCCGAGCGCCTGAGGGCGCCGAACCCAAAAGGACCCGTTCCCATGTGCGGCATCGTCGGCGTGATCTCCAAGACGCCCGTCAACCAGCTCCTGTACGACGCGCTGCTGCTGCTGCAGCACCGCGGCCAGGACGCCGCCGGCATCGTGACCGCCGGCCCGGACGAACGCGGCACCAAGTTCTTCATGCACAAGGCCCGCGGCATGGTGCGCGACGTGTTCCGCACCCGCAACATGCGCGGCCTGCTCGGCACCGTGGGCCTGGGCCAGGTGCGCTACCCGACCGCCGGCAATGCCTACAGCGAGGAGGAGGCGCAGCCCTTCTACGTCAATGCGCCCTTCGGGCTGGTGCTGGTGCACAACGGCAACCTGACCAATGCCGCGGCGCTGCGCGAGGAGCTCTCGGCGATCGACCGCCGCCACCTCAACACCGACAGCGACACCGAGGTGCTGCTCAACGTGCTGGCGCACGAGTTGGAGATGGCGGCGCGTGACCTGCCGCTGACGCCGAGTGTGATTTTCAAGGCGGTGGGCGCCGTGCACCGGCGCATCAAGGGCTCCTATGCGGTGGTGTGCCTGATCGCCGGGCAGGGCGTGCTGGCCTTCCGCGACCCCTACGGCATCCGGCCGCTGTGCCTGGGGGAGAGCGATCTGCCCGAGGGCAAGGAGGTCATGGTTGCCAGCGAGTCGGTCGCCCTCGAAGGCACCGGCCACCGCTTCGTGCGCGACGTGGCGCCTGGCGAGGCGGTCTTCGTCGACCTCGAAGGCAAGGTCCACGCCCAGCAGTGCGCGGCCAACGCCCAGCTCTATCCCTGCGTGTTCGAGTTCGTCTACCTGGCGCGGCCCGATTCGGTGATCGACGGCATCTCGGTCTACCAGGCCCGGCTGAACATGGGCGAGACGCTGGCCCAGCGGCTGATCTCGACGATGCCGCCCAGCGAGATCGACGTCGTGATCCCGATTCCCGAGTCGAGCCGCCCGAGCGCGATGCAGCTCGCGCAGAAGATCGGCAAGCCCTACCGCGAGGGCTTCGTGAAGAACCGCTACGTCGGCCGCACCTTCATCATGCCGGGGCAGGGCATGCGCAAGAAGTCGGTGCGCCAGAAGCTCAACGCGATGGCGGCCGAGTTCGCCGGCCGCAACGTGCTGCTGGTCGACGATTCCATCGTGCGCGGCACCACCAGCAAGGAGATCGTGCAGATGGCTCGCGAGGCCGGCGCGCGCAAGGTCTACATGGCCTCGGCCGCGCCGCCGGTGCGCTACCCCAATGTCTACGGCATCGACATGCCGACCAAGGACGAGCTGATCGCGCACAACCGCAGCATCGAGGAGATCCGCCAGTACATCGGCGCCGACGCACTGATCTACCAGGACGTCGCGGCGATGAAGAAGGCGATCGGCTCGCTGAACCCGGCGCTGGCCGGCTTCGAGGCCTCCTGCTTCGACGGCGTGTACGTGACGGGCGACGTCAGCGCCGCCGACTTCGCGGCGCTGGCCGCGCAGCGCAGCCTGCAGTTGGAGGACGAGGACGACTCGCGTTCGCGGCTGGCGCTGCAGAGCGCGACGGAGGCCTGATGGCGGACGCCCACGACCCGAAGCGCCTGCCCCGCGTCGACCTGCCGGCCGATGCGCGGCTGGACACGATCGCGGTGCGCGAGGGCCTGCCGCCCAGCCAGTGGGGCGAGAACTCCGAGGCGCTGTTCCTCACCAGCAGCTTCGTCCACCCGGACGCGGCCACTGCGGCGGCGCGCTTCGCGAACGAAGAGGAAGCCTTCGTCTACAGCCGCTTCACCAACCCGACGACGATGATGATGGAGCGCCGGCTCGCGGCGCTTGAAGGCACCGAGGCCTGCATCGCCACCTCGAGCGGCATGAGTGCGATCCTGCTGATCTGTCTGGGTCTGCTGAGAGCCGGTGACCATGTGATCTGCTCGCGCAGCGTGTTCGGCTCGACGATCAAGCTGCTCGGCAGCGAGCTGGCGAAGTTCGGCGTCGAGACCAGCTTCGTGTCGCAGACCGACGTGGCCGAGTGGCGCGCGGCGGTGCGGCCGACCACGAAGCTGCTGTTCGCCGAGACGCCGAGCAACCCGCTGACCGAGGTCTGCGACATCGCCGCGCTCGCGGCCGTGGCGCATGAGGCCGGCGCGCTGCTGGCGGTCGACAACTGCTTCTGCACGCCGGCGCTGCAGCAGCCGGTGAAGCTGGGCGCCGACCTGATCATCCATTCCGGCACCAAGTACCTCGATGGGCAGGGGCGCGTGCTGGCCGGCGCGGTGTGCGGGCCATCGGCGATCGTCGACGACAAGCTGGTGCCGCTGATGCGCAGCGCCGGCCTGACGCTGTCGCCGTTCAACGCCTGGGTGGTGCTGAAGGGCCTGGAGACGCTGGGCATCCGCATGGCCGCGCAGAGCGAGCGGGCGCTGGCACTGGCGCAATGGTTGGAGGCGCATCCGGCCGTGCAGCGTGTCTACCACCCGGGGTTGGCTTCGCACCCGCAGCATGCGCTCGCGATGCGTCAGCAGAACGGCAGCGGCGGTGCGGTCGTGTCCTTCATCGTGAAGGGCGACGGTCCGGAAGCGGGCCGCCGCAACGCCTTCCATGTGATCGACGCTACGCGCATCTGCTCGATCACCGCCAACCTCGGCGACACCAAGACCACCATCACCCACCCGGCCAGCACCTCGCACGGCCGGCTGACCGAAGAGCAGCGCCTCGCCGCCGGCATCACGCAGGGCATGATCCGCGTCGCGGTGGGGCTCGACGACCTCGAGGACCTGAAGGCCGACCTGGCCCGCGGCCTCGACACCCTGAACGCATGACGACTTCCGCTTCCTCGGTGCGAACCCGCTTCGCACCGTCGCCCACCGGCTTCATCCACCTCGGCAACATCCGCTCGGCGCTCTACCCCTGGGCGTTCGCCCGTGCCAACGGCGGCGTCTTCGTGCTTCGCATCGAGGACACCGACGTCGAGCGCTCGTCGCAGGAGGCGGTCGACGTCATCCTCGAGAGCATGCGCTGGCTCGGCCTCGATGCCGACGAAGGGCCGCACTACCAGATGCAGCGCATGGACCGCTACAAGCAGGTGCTCGCGCAGATGCTGGAGCAGGGCCTCGCCTACCGCTGCTACATGGGCCAGGCCGAGCTCGACGCGCTGCGCGAGCGGCAGATGGCCGCCAAGCTCAAGCCCCGCTACGACGGCACCTGGCGGCCCGAGCCCGGCAAGACGCTGCCCCCGGTGCCCGAGGGCGTGCAGCCGGTGATTCGCTTCAGAAGCCCGATCGGCGGCAGCGTGAGCTGGGACGACAAGGTCAAGGGACGCATCGAGTTCAGCAATGATGAGCTCGACGATCTCGTCATTGCGCGGCCCGACGGCACGCCGACCTACAACTTCTGCGTCGTCGTCGACGACATCGACATGAAGATCACGCATGTGATCCGCGGCGACGATCATGTCAACAACACGCCGCGCCAGATCCACATCCTGCGTGCTCTGGGCCACGAGCCGCCGGTCTACGCCCACCTGCCCACCGTGCTCAACGAGCAGGGCGAGAAGATGAGCAAGCGCCACGGCGCCAAGCCGGTGACCGCCTACCGCGACGAGGGCTACCTCGCCGACGCGGTGGTCAACTACCTCGCGCGGCTGGGCTGGAGCCATGGCGACGACGAGATCTTCTCGCGCGCGCAGTTCGTCGAGTGGTTCAACCTCGACCACCTCGGCAAGAGCGCGGCGCAGTTCGACGAGGCCAAGCTGCGCTGGGTCGCGGGCCAGCACATGAAGCTCGCCAATGATGCAGTGCTCGCGCCGCTGGTGGCCGAGCAGCTGCGCAAGCTCGGCCTCGATGGACCAAGCGTCGACACGCGGCTGCAGCCGATGTGTGCGCTGTTCAAGGACCGCTGCACGACGACGGTCGAACTCGCGCAATGGCTCGCGATGTACTTCGGCGACGTGCAGCCGAGCGCCGAGGACCTGGCGGCCCATGTCGGCGATGCGGCGCGCGCAGCGCTGCCGACGCTGTCCGGGAAGCTCGAGACCGGCGAGTGGAACGCCGCGGCCATCCAGCAGGCCTTCAAGGCCACGCTCGCCGAGTGCGGGCTGAAGATGCCGCAACTGGCGCCCGCCGTGCGCGTGCTGGTGTGCGGCCGCGCGCAGACGCCGTCGGTGGATGCCGTGCTGGCGCTGTTCCCGCGCGAGACGGTCCTCGCTCGCTTGCGGGCAGTTTGAAAATCCCCCTATAATCTCGGTCTCGCTTGAACAGCGCCTGGGGGTATAGCTCAGCTGGGAGAGCGCTTGCATGGCATGCAAGAGGTCAGCGGTTCGATCCCGCTTACCTCCACCAAAAGCTCAGGCTGCGGTGGCGCTGTTCGGGAGAGAAGAAGGTTTCAGTCCCCTTCGTCTAGAGGCCTAGGACACCACCCTTTCACGGTGATTACAGGGGTTCGAATCCCCTAGGGGACGCCAAGTCATTGGCACTTGCGCAGCGATGCGGCAAGCCATAGGAGTGGTAGTTCAGTTGGTTAGAATACCGGCCTGTCACGCCGGGGGTCGCGGGTTCGAGCCCCGTCCACTCCGCCAACACAATCAAGGACTCAGCGCTGAAAGGTGCTCAGTCCTTGAGTCTTTCTGGGCACATGGTTCCGAGTGCGCAGCGAGCGCGTCGCGGCGGTTCGGCTCGCCGGTGGCCAGCGCGTCGGGGCGCGACCGCAGGCTCCACTGCCAGAGGCGGTGCGTCGGCAGCGGCAGCGCCAGGAACACATGCTCCAGCAGGCCGAGCGCCACCAGCGAGCCGAGCAGCGCCAGCGCCGGTGCATCATGCGCCGCGGTAGCGTCCGCGAGCGCGGCCTGCCAAACCGCGGCGGTGGCCACGGCGGACAAGGCCAACGACAGCGGCAGCAACGGGTTCATCGCGCGCTGCCGGAAGTAGCTCGCCAGGTAGGCCAGTTGCGGCGGCAGGAAGGCTTCGCCGACATTGCGCACGCCGAGCAGGAGGTTGAGCTTGGCGCTCAGCCGCAGCGCCCACAGCGCGGCGAAGGTCCACACGCCGCTGCGGTTCGGGCCGTCGCCGACGGCCATCAGCACTGCGGCGCCGAGCACGAGCAGCGCGATCTCGTGGTACAGCACGGTCTGCAAGCCCAGCCAGGCGCGACGCCATCCGCTGGCGTGCGGCGGGCACGCTTCGCGCCGCGGGCCGGTGACCCGGCCGAGCAGGAAGGCGAGTTCGGCCCAACCCCAGACCACCAGCGCGGCGACGAAGGCGAGGTAGGCGCCGGTGGCGCGGGTGTCGTCGCGCGTGACGACGAGCGCAAGCAGCGCCAGCGCGAGCAGCACGGTCGCGCTGCCCAACGACCACCCATGGGTCCAGCGCGGCAGCCCGTTGAGGTAGAGGATCGCGCCCGTGCTGGCCCACCAGAGCAGCAGCACGAAGGCGACAGGGAGCCCGATCTCGATCATCGCGGTGCCGCGACGGTCACCAGGCCGGCGCGACGCGGATCTGCGCCGGCAGGTCGTGACGGTTTACCGGCCGCAGGTACAGCCGGACGAAGGTCGCCGCGGCCAACGCGGCCCAGCCCGCCTGCTGCGCCCGTGCCACGAGGCCGCCACGCGCTTTCGCACGGGCCATGCCGTCAGCGGCCTCGACCAGGCGGTTCAAGCCGGCGCGGAAGCTCGGGTGGTCGGTGTCCAGCGAGATCGGGAAGACCTGCTTGCTGATCGCGGTGGTGATGTCGAACACCTGGTAGTCGTAGGTGTCCGGGTCGAGCCCCATTGCGAGATGCAGCGCCGGGCGCGTGTGGTCGCGTACGAACATCGTCGCGTAGACCGCCAGCAGGAAGAAGCGGATCCACAGCACGTTGGGCCCGCGCAGCAGCCGCGGGTTCGCGCGCATGATCAGCGCGAACGACTCGCCGTGGCGGAATTCGTCGTTGCACCAGCGCTCGAACCACTTGAAGATCGGGTGGAAGCGCTTCTCGGGGTGCTTCTCGAGCTGGCGGTAGATCGTGATGTAGCGCGCGTAGCCGATCTTCTCGGACAGGTAGGTCGCATAGAAGATGTACTTGGGCTTGAAGTAGGTGTAGGCCTTGCTCGCCTTCAGCCCGGCGAGGTCGACGCCGAGGCCGAAGTCGCGCAGCGAGTGGTTGATGAAGTTCGCGTGGCGCGACTCGTCGCGCGTCAGGTAGGTCATCAGCCGCTTGATGTCGGGGTTGTCGACGTTCTTGCGGATCTCGTTGTAGAGCACGCAGCCCGAGTACTCCGACGTGATCGAGCTGACCAGGAAATCGAGGAACTCCTGGCGCAGCTCGGGCGGGATCTTCGCGATCTCGGCCTTGAAGTCGCCCTCGCGCTGGAAGTGGTCGTGGTTGTTGTCGCCCTCGTACTCGGCCAGCATCGCCTCCCACTCGGCGCGCAGCGGGCTCACGTCGAGGCGGTTCATCGCCGCGTAGTCGGTCGTGTAGAAGCGCGGACTGATCAACGTGTTCGCTCGCGCGGCCTCCATCACATGGTCGGGGTTCTCGATCGCGGCGGTGCTCATCGGGTGCTCCTTTGATCGGCCAGCCGCTGGGGCGGGCCCGCAAGCGCGGCGAAGGCCGCGGCGTTGTCCGGGCCGAACGAACCCAGGTCGATGCGCCGACCGGTGTCCGGGTCTTCGAGCAGCAGCCGGCCATCGGCCAGCGTCAGCAGGTGGAAGGGGCGCTCGGCGCCGACGCCGTGGCTGCGGCGCTCGCGCGCCAGTCCGCGCATCGTGCCGCGCAGGAAGCCCTGCGTGCCCGGCTCGACCCGGCCGGCCAAGCCGCCGTCGCGGGCGTCGACGATGTCGATGCCGCCGTCGGATCGGTCGACGAAGGTCAGCGCGCGCGTCGCGATCGTCGCGGTTGCGGGTAGGCGCTGTTGGCCGATCCCGGTGAGCTGCGCGGCGGCCACGGCGACCAGCGTCGCAGCGACCATCGCGCCGAGCGCGATCAGCGCACCGCGCGGCACGTCGGCATGTTCGGGGGCGGTGCGGGTGGTCATTGCGGGCTCAGGCGGTGGCCGCGGCCGTCGACGGCAGGCGGTCGGACGGCGCCCGGTCTGGGCGTGCCACGCGAGCCGGGTCGGCCGCGCCGGCCAGCGCATCGGCCAGCAGCGCGGCGACGCGCTCGGCCTCGGGCACGCTGCGCAGCATCGGCTCGGGCTGTGCCAGGCGCCACGGTCGCGCGTGCGGCCACAGCTGCAGGTAGGCGATGCGGTCGGGCGGCGCGAGGGTCAGCACGATGTCGCCATGCCCGCCGGCCAGCGGCCGCAGTGCCGCCGATTCGATGCGCGCATAGGGCAGGTTGAAGCTGACGCTCAGCACGATGCCGATGCGCAGCACCACGCGGCGGTCCGTGACGGTATAGACGCTGGTGGTCGCACTGAGCCAGGCCAGCATGGCGAGCAGGCCGAGCCCGAGCAGCGCCAGGGGCAGCAGACCGAGCACCGCGAGCGCCGTGTCCAGCGCGCCGGCGCCGTCGTAGGCCGCGCTCGCGCCGCGCCAGGCCAGCAGCAGCGCGAAGTACAGCGCGACCGCCCGCAGGCGGAAGACCCCGATGGCGAGCGAGCGCCAGTCCGGCGAGCCCTGCCAGAGCATGCGCTCGTTGCCGGGCAGCCGCTCCGGCAGGCCCCAGACGGGCTCGAACTCGTGGTCGTCGCTCACAGCAGCGGCTCGCTGCGCGCGGCGGTCGCATAGAGCGTGCCGGCGCCGTAGTAGGCCATGATCTTCTCTTCCTCGAGCAGCGTGACCTGGTCGGGGTGCTTGAGGCGCGGGACGCCGGCGATCTGCTCGCCGAGGACCGACTGCACCTTGACGTTGCGCTCACCGACGACGGCAAAGTTGATCGGCAGCAGCACCTGCGGGCCCTTGGCGGCGTTGGGCACGTCGATCTCGAGGTAGCGGAACAGCATCTCGGCGCGGTCGACCCACAGGTCGCGCACCGTGCCGCCAACCTCGCCGTCGGCGCCGATCACCGGCATGCCGCGCGGGTCCGGGTCGCCGTCGGCGACGCCGAAGCCCTTCGTCACGCGCAGCGGGACGATGCGTGCATCGCCCTCGAAAGTCGTGTCGACCACATCGGCGCGCAGCGCGTAGGAGCCCGGGCCGATGCCGAGCGCCATCGGGTCGCCGGTCGGCACCAGTGGCGCGCCGGGCCAGGCGCCCAACGGCCGGCCGGCGATCTCGTGCTGCGGGTCACTGCCCTTCGGCGCGACGGCCGTGCCGCCCTCGCGCAGCGCGAAGGTCTTGGCCTCGGGGATCGACGGCCAGCCCTGCACGCGGATGTGCTGCGAGCGGTCGGACTCGAGCGGGTAGCCCTCGCGCTTGTTCTCCTTGTGCAAATAATAGATCAGGCCCGCGAAGAAGGCCCAGAACACGTACAGCGCGATCTGCGCGACGTCGATGTAGCCGGTGATGGCGCCAGTTTCCATGGTGGTCTCTCCAGTGGGCAGAAGGTCAGCCGGGGAACTCCGCGAGCCCGAAGCTCGGCGGGCGGTGCGCGCGCGGCCCGTTGCCGGCCTGCGCCAGCGGACCGATCGCCACCAGGGTCGCGAACAGCAGAAGGATCTCGAGGTGGTAGACGAAGCTGTAGCCGACCGAGGCACCGGTCAGCGCAGGCCCGAAGGCACCCTGTGTCGCCAGGCCCGAGACGACGTCACGCAATGCGCCACCGGCGGCGATCGCCAGGCCGGCGGCGGTGGCCTGCACCGCGCCCCAGGCGCCGAGCGCGAGGCCGCGCTGGTCGTGCGTGTCGAGGTTCATCGCGGCGGTCAGCGTGGCGACCGCAAACAGGCCGCCGCCGAAGCCGATCAGCATGACCCCGGCACGGAACAGCGTCGCCGATCCCATCGGCTCGGCGAACACCACCGCGGCAAAGGCGAATACGCCCATCAGCGCACCGCCGGCCGCGAGCCGGCAGGGGTCGCTGCCGCGCTGCAGCCAGCGCGCCGCGCAGGCGAAGGCGGCGAGCGCGCCGCCGGCCAGCAGCGCGGTCAGCGCGCTGGTCGCGCCGACTCCCAGGCCGAGGATCTGACCGCCATAGGGTTCGAGCAGGATGTCCTGCATGCTGAAGGCGGCGGTGCCGAGGCCGACCGCGACGAGCAACCGGCTCGCGCGCCCGCCGCGCACGAAGCCGCGCCAGGCCTCGGCGAAGCGCGGCCGCGGCGCGCCGCGCTGCGCGGCCGTGCGCGCCGGGTCGCGCGCCTCCTGCTTCCACAGCGCGACGAGGTTCAGGCCCATCGTCAGCAGCGCCGCGCCCTGGATCACCTGGATCAGCCGGATCTGCGTGAAGGCGGCCAGCAGCGCGCCGAGCGCCGTCGATGCGATCACCATGCCGAGCAGCAGCATCACGTACATCAGTGCGACGACGCGCGGCCGCGCCGCCTCGGGCGCGAGGTCGGTCGCGAGCGCGAGCCCGGCAGTCTGCGTCGTGTGCAGCCCGGCGCCGACCAGCAGGAACGCGAGCGCCGCGCCGATCGTGCCGTAGACCACCGGCCCATGCGTGTCGCCCGACAGCACCAGCAGCGCAAAGGGCATGATCGCCAGCCCGCCGAACTGCAGCAGCGAGCCGAACCAGATGTAGGGCACGCGCCGCCAGCCGAGCGCCGAGCGGTGGGTGTCGGAGCGGAAGCCGATCAGCGCGCGCAGCGGCGCGAACAGGATCGGCAGCGCGACCATCGCCGACACCAGCCAGGCGGCGACGCCCAGCTCGACGATCATCACGCGGTTGAGCGTGCCGTTGAGCAGCGCCAGCGCGATGCCCACCGACACCTGGAACAGCGACAGCCGCAGCAGCCGGCCGAGCGGCAGCTCGGTGGTGGCCGCGTCGGCGAAGGGCAGGAAGCGCGGCCCGACCTGGCGCCAGCCGCGGGCCAGCGTGTCGTTGAGCCGGCGTGCTGCGTTCATGCGCGCACCAGCGCCAGCGCCTGCGAGGTGTAGAAGCCGCTCGCGATGCGCTGCGTGCGGCCGACGCGCCACTGGCCGAGCAGCGCATCGGCAGCGATCAGGCGGCGCAGGTTGGCCTCGGCGACCGGCACGATGCCCGGCGCGCGATCGCCGCGCGGGAACAGCTTGCCGACCGCGTGCATCGCGGCGAGCGCCGGCGTGCGCGGCGCGAAGGTGAAGACGATGGAGCCGGTCGTGCGCTCGGCCAGCCGCGCGAGCGCGCGCACCGCGTCGTCGGCCGCGTAGTGGATCAGCGAGTCCATCGCGACCACGTGGTCGAAGCGGCCCAGCGACCGCGCCAGCATGTCACCGTCGATGAAGTCGACGTGTCCGCCGCCCAGGTCCTGTGGCGCGCGCTCGCGCGCCAGGTCGATCAGTGTCGGCGACAGGTCCACGGCCGTGACCCGGGCGCCGCGCCGCGCGGCCTCGAAGGCGAGCGCGCCGGTGCCGCAGCCGGCGTCGAGCACGCGCGCACCGCGCAGATCCTCGGGCAGCCAGGACAGCAGGGTCGCGCGCATGCGCTCGCGGCCGGCGCGCACGGTGGCGCGGATGCCGCTGACCGGCGCGTCCGAGGTCAGCCGCGCCCAGGCCTCGGCCGCGGTGCGGTCGAAGTAGGTCTCGATCTGCGCGCGGCGTTCGATGTAGCTGAGCTGGCTCATCGCGGGCTCCCGATCAGTCAAAGCCAAGGAGGTCGAAGATGTCGCGGTCCTTCATCGGCACCGCCTTCATCGGCTCGCTGCCCAGCCACAGCGCGGCGGCCAGCCGCAGGTATTCCTTCTGCACCGCCTCGAGCTCGGGCGAGTACTCCATCTCGAACAGCGTGGACTTCTTGAGCCGGCTGCGCCGGATCACGTCGAGGTCGGGGAAGTGGGCCGCGAGCTTCAGGCCGATCTGGTTGTTGTACTTGTCGATCTGGTCGGTCGCCGCGCTGCGGTTGGCGATCACGCCACCGAGGCGCACGTTGTAGTTCTTCGCCTTGGCGCCGATCGCCTGCACGATGCGGTTCATCGCGAAGATCGAGTCGAAGTCGTTGGCGGTGACGATCAGCGCGCGGTCGGCGTGCTGCAGCGGCGCGGCGAAGCCGCCGCAGACCACGTCGCCGAGCACGTCGAAGATCACCACGTCGGTGTCCTCGAGCAGGTGGTGCTCCTTGAGCAGCTTGACGGTCTGGCCGACCACGTAGCCGCCGCAGCCGGTGCCGGCGGGCGGGCCGCCGGCCTCGACGCACATCACGCCGTTGTAGCCCTCGAAGACGAAATCCTCGGGGCGCAGCTCCTCGGCGTGGAAGTCCACCGTCTCGAGCACGTCGATCACCGTCGGCAGCATCTTCTTGGTGAGCGTGAAGGTGCTGTCGTGCTTGGGGTCGCAGCCGATCTGCAGCACGCGCTTGCCCATCTTCGAGAAGGCGGCCGACAGGTTGGACGAAGTCGTGCTCTTGCCGATCCCGCCCTTGCCGTAGATCGCGAACACCTTGGCGGTGCCGATCTTGAGCGAAGGGTCGAGCTCGACCTGCACGCTGCCTTCGCCGTCCTCGCGGATCGAGCGGCTGCCGGGTCTCTTGATGTCGGGGATCGGAACAGTGGTCACGCTCATGCGGCGGCTCCTTCGTAGACGCCTTCGAGGCGGTCTTCCAGCTCGTCGCCCGCGCGCCGGAGCGCCTCGAGCGTCTGTGTGTCGGGTTTCCAGAACTTGCGCTCGTAGGCTTCGAGCAGGCGGCTCGCGACCTTGGCGGACGCCGTGGGGTTGAGCCGAGCGAGGCGCTCGCGCATCGCGGCGTCGAGCACGAAGGTGCGGCTCAGCTGCTCGTAGACCCAGGGCTGGACCTGTCCGGTCGTCGCCGACCAGCCCATCGTGTTGGTCAGGTGCTGCTCGATCTGGCGCACCCCCTCGTAGCCGTGCTCGAGCATGCCGTCGTACCACTTCGGGTTCAACATGCGGGTGCGCGTCTCGAGCGCGACCTGCTCGGCCAGCGTGCGCACGCTGCCGCCTCCTTGAGCGTCGCGCGTCTGGTCGCCGATGTAGACCGGGGCGACCGCAGCGCTGGCGCCCTTGGCGCGCTGCACCGCGCGGCTGATGCCGCCCAGCGTGTCGAAGTAGGTGTCGATGGTCGTGACGCCGAGCTCGACCGAGTCGAGGTTCTGGTAGGCGAGTTGCACGCCGGCCAGCACACTGTTCAGCAGCGCCGGGTGCTGCACCGGCCGGCCGCCGACGCCGTAGGCGTGGCCCTTGCGGCGCGTGTAGGTCTCGGCCAGTTCGTCTTCGTCGTCCCAGCGGCTGTTGTCGACCAGATGGTTGACGTTGGCGCCATAGGCGCCCTCTGCGTTGCCGAAGACGCGCAGCGCGGCGGTCTCGATGTCGCCGCCGTGCTCGCGCTGGTAGGCCCGTGCGTGCTTGCGGATGAAATTGAGGTCCTCAGGCTCGTCGGCGCTCGCGGCCAGCAGAGCGGCCTCGGCGAGCAGCTTGATCTGCAGCGGCAGCAGGTCGCGGAAGATGCCCGACAGCGTGATCATCACGTCGACGCGCGGGCGGCCCAGCGCTGCCAGCGGCAGCAGCTCGGCGCCGGCGAGTCGGCCGTAGCTGTCGAAGCGTGGCTTGGCGCCCATCAGCGCGAGGGCCTGGCCGATCGGGCCGCCTTCGCTCTTCAGGTTGTCCGTGCCCCACAGCACCATCGCGATAGCCTCGGGGAAGGCGTGGCCGTCGGCGCGGTGGCGTTCGAGCAGACGCTCGGCCTGGCGTGCGCCGTCCTGCACAGCGTAGGCGCTCGGGATGCGGAAGGGGTCGAAGCCATGCAGGTTGCGGCCTGTCGGCAGCACCGCCGGTGTGCGCAGCAGGTCGCCGCCGGGCGCGGGCCGGACGTAGCGGCCGTCAAGGGCGCGCAGCAGTCCGTCGATCTCGTGATCCTCCGCGAGCAGGCGGGCGGCGGTGGCGAGGGGCGCGAACTTCGCATCGCTGGGTGCGACGCCTTCGACCAGCGACTCGATCAACGCGCGCTCGGGGCGTTCGCCGTGCTCGGCTTCTGCCAGCGCCAGCAGCAGCTCGACGCGCTCGGCCTTCGACGGGGCGCGGCCGACGACATGCAGGCCATGCGGGATCAGCGTGTATTCGAGCTCGAGCACCGCCTCGGTCAGCGCCGCGATGCGCGCGTGCGCGTCGCCCGCCCAGGCCGGCCCGGCGTGCGCCAGTTCGAGCTCGGCCGCCTGAGCCTGGATCAGCTGCCCGAGGTCCTCGCGCTCGCGCTCGGCCTCCGGCTCCAGGGCGCGCCAGCGCTCGATCGAGGCCTTCAGGTCGACCAGACCCTTGTACAGCCCGGCCTGCGCGACGGGCGGCGTCAGGTAGCTGACCAGCGTCGCAGCGGCGCGGCGCTTGGCGATCGTGCCTTCCGAGGGGTTGTTCGATGCATAGAGATAGACGTTCGGCAGGTCGCCGATCAGCCGGTCGGGCCAGCACTCGCCCGACAGCCCGGCCTGCTTGCCGGGCATGAACTCCAGCGCACCATGGGTGCCGAAGTGCAGCGCCGCGTCGGCGCCGAAGTCCTCGCGCAGCCAGCGGTAGAAGGCCGAGAAGGCATGTGTCGGCGCGAAGCCCTTCTCGAACAGCAGCCGCATCGGATCGCCTTCGTAGCCGAACGATGGCTGGATGCCGACGAAGACGTTGCCGAAGCGCTCGCCGAGTACGAAGATCGAACGCCCGTCACTCTGCTGGCGGCCTGGCGCCGGCCCCCACTGCGCCTCGATTGCCTTCAGATGGCGCTCGCGCTTCACGTGCTCGTCGGCGGCGATGCGCACGTGGACGTTGGCCGTGGCGCCGTGGCGCGCCGCGTTGCCGGTGATGATGCGCTCGCGCAGCGCGTCTACGGTCTCGGGCACCTCGACGGTGTAGCCCTCGCGCCGCATCGCGGCGAGCGTGTTGTGCAGCGACTCGAAGACGCCGAGGAAGGCCGCGGTGCCGGTGTTGCCGGCATTCGGCGGGAAGTTGAACAGCACCACCGCGACCTTGCGTTCGGCGCGCTGCGAGCGGCGCAGGTCGACCAGCTTGCCGACGCGCGCGGCCAGCGCATCGGCGCGCTCGCTGTGCGCCTGCATGTCGTGCAGCGCGTCGCCGGCGGCGTGGGTCGAGCGGCCGCCGAAGACCATCGCGCCGGTCGCGCCGTCGAGCTCGGGGATCGCGACCATCATCGTCGCCTCGACCGGCAGCAGGCCGCGCTCGGAGCGCTCCCACTGGTCCAGCGTCTGGAACTCGACCGGCATCGCGGCGACATAGGGCACGTCGAGCGTGGCGAGCAGTTCCTCGGCCGCGCGCGCGTCGTTGTAGGCCGGGCCGCCGACGAGCGAGAAGCCGGTCAGCGACAGCACCGCGTCGACCGTCGCGCGGCCCTCGTGCAGGAAGTAGCGCTCGACCGCCGGCCGTGCGTCGAGCCCGGTCGCGAAGGCCGGCACGACGCGCAGGCCGCGCGCCTCGAGCGCGGCGATCACGCCGTCGTAGTGCCCGGTGTTGCCGGCCAGCAGGTAGGAGCGCATCAACAGCACGCCGACCGTGCCGCGCGCACCGTTCGTCGCCACCGACGGCAGCGCATCGAGCCGCTCCGACAGCCGGGCCTTCATCCTCGGGTGGTAGAGCCCGACCTCGGGGTAGTCGACCGGCGCCTGCGGCTTGGCGTGTCCGCGCAGCGCGCGCCGCGGGCCATCGGCGTAGCGGTCCACCAGCAGGTGGACCAGGTGGGCGATGTTGTCCTCGGAGCCGGCCAGCCAGTACTGCAGTGTCAGGAAATAGGCGCGCACGTCCTGTGCGGTGCCGGGAATGAAGCGCAGGATCTGCGGCAGCCGGCGCAGCATCTTCATCTGCTGGGCGCCGGCGCTGGCCTTGACGCTGGCCTCGTTGCCCTCGGCCGAGGGCTTACCGCGCAGGCGCTTGAGCAGCGCGAGCGGGCCGCTGGCGGGCTGGCTCATGTCGAAGCGGCCCATCCGGGTGAGCTTGGTCACCTCGCCGGCCGACATCGCGCAGACCATCGCGTCGCAGTGCTCGCGGCGCGCGCGCAGCGCGGGCAGCACCGGGAGGAAGTGGTCCTCCATGAAGAGCATGGTCGCGATGACGATGTCGCCGGCGGCGATGTCGGCGCGGCAGCGTTCGAGCGCTGCCGCGTCGTCGCCCCATTCGGCCGCCGCGTGGACGCTCAGCGTGACGTCGGGCAGCAGCGCGCCGAGGCGGCGTTGCGCGCGGGCCGCCGCGCCGGCCAGGTGGCTGTCCATCGTGACCAGCACGACGCGCATCGGTGCGGCGGCCTCAGCGGCTGAAGTGCGCTTTGGCATCGTAGAGGGTCTCGACGGTGATCAGCGCCACGCCATGCTCCGTCGCGTAGCGCTCGGTGTTGCGGCGGGCCTTGCCGCGCACGAAGAAGGGGATCTTCTGGAGCTCGCGCTCGGCGTCGGCCGCCCAGGCGGCCCTCGCATCGGTGCCCGCAGGCTGCGCGAGCCCGGCGGGCACCTCGATCTGCGGCGCCGGCTCAGCCGGTCTGGGCGCCTGGCGCGCGGCGCCCAGGTGCGAAGGCGCGGCGTCCTCGTGGAACTCGGCGTCGCCGCGGAACATGCCGATCAGGTGCTCCTCCAGGCCCATCATCAGCGGATGGACCCAGGTGTCGAACAGCACGTTCGCGCCCTCGAAGCCCATCTGCGGCGAGTAGCGCGCCGGGAAGTCCTGCACGTGCACCGGTGCCGAGATCACCGCGCAGGGGATACCGAGGCGCTTGGCGATGTGGCGCTCCATCTGCGTGCCGAGCACCAACTCGGGCTGCAGCTCGGCGATGCGCGCCTCGACCTCGAGATAGTCGTCGCTGATCAGCGGCTCGACGCCATAGAGCTTGGCGGCGTCGCGCACGTCGCGCGCGAACTCGCGGCTGTATGTGCCGAGGCCGACGACCGCGAAGCCGAGTTCCTGCACGGCCACGCGCGCGGCCGCGACGGCATGCGTGGCGTCGCCGAACACGAACACGCGCTTGCCGGTGAGGTAGGTCGAATCGACCGAGCGCGAGTACCAGGGCGAGCGCGAGGCGGCCTCGGCGAGCGCCGGCGCGGGGTCGATGCCGGCGAGCTCGGCGACTTCGGCGATGAAGTCGCGCGTCGCCGCGGCGCCGATCGGGATGGTCTTCGTCGCCGGCTGCTTGAACGTGCGCGTCAGCCACTGCGCCGCGGTGCCGGCCGTCTCGGGGTAGAGAACGACGTTGAAGTCGGCCTCGCCGAGCCGCGCCAGGTCGGCCGGCGTGGCGCCGAGCGGCGCGACCACACCGATGTCGACGCCGAGCGTGCCGAGCAGGCCGCGGATCTCGGTCAGGTCGTCGCGGTGCCGGAAGCCCAGCGCCGTCGGGCCGAGGATGTTGCAGCGGGGCCGGCGGGCCGCGTCGCGTGCCGGCCGCGCTTCGCCGGGCTTCGGCGCCGACGGGCCGGCGAGCGTGCGCACGAGCTGGTAGAAGGTCTCGGCCGCGCCCCAGTTCTCCTTGCGCTGGTAGGACGGCAGCTCCAGCGGCACGACCGGGATCGGCAGGTCGAGCGCGCGCGCGAGGCCGCCCGGGTCGTCCTGGATCAGCTCGGCGGTGCACGAGGCGCCGACCAGCATCGCCTGCGGCGCGAAGCGCGCATGGGCGTCGCGCGCGGCGTTCTTGAACAGCTCGGCGGTGTCGCCGCCGAGGTCGCGGGCCTGGAAGGTGGTGTAGGTGACCGGCGGGCGCTCGGCGCGCCGCTCGATCATCGTGAACAGCAGGTCGGCGTAGGTGTCGCCCTGGGGCGCGTGCAGGACGTAGTGCACGCCGCGCATCGCCGTGGCGATGCGCATCGCACCGACGTGCGGCGGGCCTTCGTAGGTCCAGAGGGTGAGTTGCATCTCAGGCCACCAGCTTCATGCGCCGCACGAGCGGCCGGGTGAACAGCTCGGCCAGGTCGGCCGCCTGCTCGTAGCCCTGGATCGGCGTGAAGACGAGCTCGATCGACCACTTGGTCGTGTAGCCCTCGGCTTCGAGCGGGTTCGCGAGCCCCAGACCGCAGACCACGAGGTCGGGTTGCGCGGCGCGGCAGCGATCGAGCTGGCGCTCGACGTCCTGGCCCTCGGACAGCGCCGTGCCGGCCGGCAGCCAGGCCAGTTCCTCGGCGAGGTGCTGGCGGTGCAGGTAGGGTGTGCCGACCTCGACGAGTTCGACGCCCAGTTCGCGCGCCAGGAAGCGGGCGATCGGGATCTCGAGCTGCGAGTCGGGGAAGAAGAACACGCGCTTGCCGGCGAGTTGCGTGCGGTGGCGCGCCAGCGCCCCCTCGGCGCGCGCGTGAGCGGCGGCAGTGACGGCATCGAAGCGCATCGTGCGCACGCCGAAGGCGGCCGACGCGGCCTGCAGCCAGCGCGTCGTGCCTTCGGCGCCGAGCGGGAAGGGCGCCTTCAGGCGGTGCGCGCCCAGCGCCTCGAGTGCGCGCGCGGTGTCGGCGAGGAAGGGCTGCGCCAGCAGGAAGAGCGTGTTCGGCCCGACGGCCGGCAGATCGCCGGCGTGCCGCGGCGGGAAGAAGCGCACCCGCTGCATGCCGAACTCGGCGAACAATCGCGCGAACTGGTCCTCGACCACGTCGGCCAGCGCGCCGACGACCAGCAGGTCCGGCTCGGCATCGGCCGGCGCCGCCGGCAGCTCGGGCACCAGCGCGGCGAGGCAGGCGTCCTCGCCCTGGGTGAAGGTGGTCTCGATGCCGCTGCCCGAGTAGTTCAGCACCCGCACCTGCGGCATGAATCGCTGCGACAGCCGCTGAGCGGCGCGCGACAGGTCGAGCTTGATGACTTCCGACGGACAAGAGCCGACCAGGAACAGCAGCTTGATCTCGGGTCGGCGCTCGAGCAGCCGTGTCACGACGCGGTCGAGCTCGGCATTCGCGTCAGCGAGGCCGGCGAGGTCGCGCTCGTCGATGATCGCGGTCGCGAAGCGCGGCTCGGCGAAGATCATCACGCCCGCAGCGCTCTGGATCAGGTGGGCGCAGGTCCGCGAGCCAACGACCAGGAAGAACGCATCCTGGATCTTGCGGTGCAGCCAGATGATCCCGGTCAGGCCACAGAAGACCTCGCGCTGGCCGCGTTCGCGCAGCACGGGCGCGTCCGAGCAGCCGGGCGCTCCTTCGGCGCGGATCGGGATCGCGACGCCGTTCATGCGCCCGCTCCGGACAGTTGCACCGACGGCGCTTCGAGCCGCGCCGTGCGCAGCTTCAGCAGGAACTGCGCGGCGTTGACGACGTAGGCCGCGTAGGCCGCCAGCGCGAGCAGCATCTGCCCGCGCACCGGCAGCCAGTCGCCGGCCAGCGCCAGCAGGTAGATCGTGTGCAGCGCCAGTACCAGCATGCTGAACATGTCCTCCCAGTAGAAGGCGGGGGCGAACAGCCAGCGGCCGAACACCGCCTTCTCCCACAGGCAGCCCGTCACCATGATCGTGTACAGCGTCAGCGTCTTCACGACGACCGACAGCGTGGCGGCCTGCTCGCCCGCGCCGGTGGCGAGGCAGCGCAGCACCAGCACGAGACTGACGAGGAAGATCAGGAACTGCAGCGGTGCCAGCACGCCTTGCACCAGGGTCCAGGCCGAGGCATCCCGGCGGCGACGCTGTTCGGGCGTGTACAGCGCCGCCGGCCGCGGCTCGGGAGCCGCTGCACGCCCGGTCGATCCATCCGTCCGTGTCGCCATGCGGCCGAATCTAGATCGGCATCACGAAAGTGTCAATCTGTATGGACGTAAATTGATATTGACACTTTGGGTTCCGGCTCCGATCATGATCTGCAAGGAGTGTCGCGATGCATTTGTCTGCGCCAGCTTCGATCCACGGGCGATCTGCGCCGCCCGGCCGCCGCCATCGGGCTGCTCGGCCGGTGCCTGCTTGGACGAAGCCTGGACAGCGCAGCGCCCCCTCGCTCAGGCCCATTGACGCTCTTCGGCGAGGGCAGTACAAGCCGCGCAGGGCAGCCGACCACGACCCGCGCCAGCGGACCGGAAGGTCAGGGAGAAGCGCCCCGCATCCAGAAGTTTGGTTGCATGACCGCCGCAGGCACCCGCCTCAGCCGCCACGCAGAAGCCAGCATCAACACTTCGCGAGGAGACGGCCGATGGAGAGACCGGTATACGAAGGGTGGGGGCACGATGGAAGCGACGCGCCGCGCGCGTTCGTGCGTGCCGGACCCTGGCAGCCCACCCCGACGATCGATGCCGTCGAAGCGGCCGGTCCGCTGACCGAGCAGAGCGCCGCCGAGGAGCGCCTGCTGCGCCTCGCGCATGCGATCGAGCACGACATCATCCCGCGGCTCATGCTGGTGCACCGCGTTGTCGACCCCTGTCCGTCGGTGCCGGTGGCCGAGGGCGGCCGGATCGGCCGCGCCGAGGTCGAGCGCTTCGCGCGCCTGGTGATGGCCGACGACGAGGATCTGCCGCTCGCCTGTGTCGAGGAGTTGCGCGGGCGCGGCATCTCGGTCGAGGCGATCTACCTCGACCTGCTCGCGCCGACCGCGCGCTACCTCGGCGAACTCTGGACCGAGGACCTGTGCGACTTCACCGACGTGACCGTCGGCCTCGGCCGGCTGCAGCGCGTGCTGCGCGAACTGAGTCCGGCGCTCGCCCGCGAAGGCGAGATGCCCGAGCAGGGCCTGCGCGTGCTGCTGCTGCCCAGCCCTGGCGAGCAGCACACCTTCGGGCTGGTGATGGTGGCCGAGTTCTTCCGTCGTGCCGGCTGGCAGGTCGCCGGTGGGCCGTGGGAGACTGCTTACGACGCGCCCGACTTGGTGGCCGCCGAGTGGTACGACGTGGTCGGCTTCTCGCTCGGCAGCGAAGTGCACGTCGACGCCCTGCGAGATTGCGTCGCGGCGGTCCGGCGGACGAGCCGCAACCGCAGCGTGGCGATAATGCTTGGCGGGCCGATTGCGCAGGCTCACCCCGAGTTCGCTGAGCGCATCGGCGCGGATGCCGTGAGCCGTGGCGGCCGCGAGGCGCCGGCGCAGGCGGCGCAATTGATCGACCGGATGACTTCGCCGGGTTGAGCGGGGCCCCTTGGGGTACCCGTCTGGCCTGGCCTGCGTCCCACAGCTGGAGCGGTGATGATCCGAGGGTGTTGCGTCGAAACGGGAGCGCGGGCATGAGGCCTTTCGAGGAGCCGGCGCTATCTCTCGGCGACCTGGATGCGGAGGCCGCCGGGCGGCTGATCGCCGCGTCGTCCGATGTCGCGCTGGTGATCGACGAGGCCGGCGTGATCCGCGATCTGGCCTTCGGCAGCGAGGAACTGTCGGGCGGCGACTACCGCGACTGGTTGGGCAAACTCTGGTCGGACACCGTCACGATCGAAAGCCGCCCGAAAGTCGCCGCGCTGCTGCGCGAGGTCGGCGCCAAGGCGCCGCCGCGCTGGCGCCACATCAACCATCCGACGCCGGGCGGGGCCGACCTGCCGCTGCTCTACGCCGCCGTGCCGGTAGGCGGCAAGGGCCATGCGCTGGCGGTCGGCCGGGCGGTCGCCTTCGGCCGCGACCTGCGCGCCAATGCCCAGTTGCAGCAGCGCCTGGTGGCCGCGCAGCAGGCCATGGAGCGCGACTACTGGCGCATGCGCCACATGGAAACGCGATACCGCGTGCTGTTCCAGGTGGCCTCGGAGCCGGTGCTCGTCGTCGATGCCGCCTCGCTTGCGCTGGAGGAGGCCAACCCGGCTGCCGCGCGGCTGCTCGGCAGCGCGCCGACGCGCGGCGGCACGGCCTATTTCGACCGCTTCGAGCCCGACGGCGCCGCGGCCTTGCGCGACCTGCTCGCCGCGCTGCGCGCCGGTGGCCGCGGCGAGGCGGTCACGCTGCGCGTGGCCGGCGCGGTCGACGAGCAGGTGGTGACCGCGTCGCTGTTCCGTCAGGACAAGTCCTCGCATTTCCTGTTGCGCTTCGCGCCGGCGCGGCCGGCGCTCGAGCGCGCCGACGCGAGCGCGCGCGGGCTGCTGGCGCGCGCCGTCGAGTGCGCGCCGGATGCCTTCGTCGTCGCCGACTTCGATGGTCTGGTGCTGGCCGCCAACCACGCCTTCCTCGACCTGGCCCAGGCCGTCAACGAGGAGCAGGTGCGCGGGCTCAGCATCGACCGCTGGCTCGGCCGGACCGGTGTCGACGTCGACGTGCTGCTGAGCAACCTGCGCCAGCGCGGCTCGGTGCGGTTGTTCGCGACCAGCCTGCGCGGCGAGTTCGGATCGACCGCCGAGGTCGAGGTGTCGGCAGTGTCCGTGCCCGACAGCGACCCGCCGTGCCTCGGGCTGACGATCCGCGACGTCGGCCGGCGCCTGTCTGGCGATGCGCGCGCCAGCCGCCAGGTGCCGCGCTCGGTGGGCCAGATGACCGAGCTCGTCGGGCGCATGTCGCTCAAGGAGATCGTGCGCGATACCACCGACCTGATCGAGCAGCTGTGCATCGAGGCGGCGCTGCAGCTCACGCGCGACAACCGCGCCTCTGCGGCCGAGATGCTGGGCCTGTCGCGGCAGAGCCTGTACGTGAAGCTGCGGCGCTACGGCATCGGCGAGGCCGCGGCCAGCGACGGCGAGCAACCCGAGCCGAGCTGAACCGCAGCGCCCGCCGCCGGGCGTAAGTGTAAATTTTGGTTGACGGTCATTTCCGTCATGACCAGAATCGTCCGCATGTCTCGCCCGGCCCTCTCGGCAATCCTCGAACTGCTGAAGCCGATCACCTGGTTTCCGCCGATGTGGGCCTTCGGCTGCGGCGTGGTCGCCTCGGGGGTCGTGCCGGAGGGCCGCTGGGCGCTGATCATGGTCGGCATCGCGCTGGCCGGGCCGCTGGTCTGCGCCACCAGCCAGGCGGTCAACGACTGGTTCGACCGCCATGTGGACGCGATCAACGAACCGCAGCGCCCGATCCCCTCGGGCCGCCTGCCCGGGCGCTGGGGCCTGGGCATCGCGATCGCGTGGACGCTGCTGTCGCTCGCAGTGGCCTGGACGCTCGGCCCCTGGGGCTTCGGCGCGGCACTCATCGGCCTCGCGCTCGCCTGGGCCTACAGCGCGCCACCGCTGCGCCTGAAGCGCAACGGCTGGTGGGGCAACGCCGCCTGCGGCCTGTGCTACGAGGGCCTCGCGTGGGCCACCGGCGCGGCGGTGATGGCCGGCGGCGCGATGCCGGACAAGCGCTCGCTGCTGCTCGCCGCGCTGTACAGCGGCGGCGCGCACGGGATCATGACGCTCAACGACTTCAAGTCCGTGGCCGGCGATCGCCAGATGGGCATCGGATCCTTGCCGGTGCGGCTGGGCGTGCGCGGCGCCGCCTGGACCGCCTGCGCGGTGATGGCGCTGGCGCAGGCGGTCGTCGCGGCGCTGCTGATCGCCTGGGATCGGCCGTGGCACGCGCTCGTCGTGGCGCTGCTGCTGGCCGGCCAGCTGGTCATGATGAGGCGCTTCCTGAACAGCCCGACCGAGCGCGCCACCTGGTACAGCGGCTTCGGCGTGCCGCTGTTCGTGCTCGGCATGCTGGCCAGCGCCTTCGCGCTGCGCTCCATCATCGCGGGGCCGCCTTGAACGGGGCGCCGCTCGGCTGGGGCGGGATCGCGCGGCTGGGGCTGGTGCAGGCCGCGCTCGGTGCGGTCGTCGTGCTGATGACCTCGACGCTGAACCGCGTGATGGTCGTCGAGCTCGCGCTGCCGGCGCTGCTGCCCGGGCTGCTGGTCGCGCTGCACTATGCGGTGCAGGTCGCGCGGCCGCGCATGGGCCATGGCTCCGATGTCGGCGGACGGCGCACGCCGTGGATCCTCGGCGGCATCGCGCTGCTGGCCTGCGGCGGCCTGCTCGCGGCGCTGGCGACGGTCTGGGCCGAGACCCAGCGCGGGCCGGGGCTGGCGCTGGCCTTCGTCGCCTTCGTGATGATCGGTCTGGGCGTCAGCGCCGCCGGCACCTCGTTGCTGGTGCTGCTGGCCAAGCGCGTGGAGCCGGCGCGGCGCGCCGCGGCAGCCACCATCGTCTGGCTGATGATGATCGCCGGCTTCGCCGTCACCGCCGGCGTCGCCGGCCGGCTGCTCGACCCGTACAGCCCGCAGCGCCTGCTTGCGGTGGTGGCCGTCGTGTGCGTGGCGGCGGTCGTCGTCGCCGTGATCGCGCTGTACCGGCTCGAAGGCGACGCGTCGCCGGCGCCCGCCGGTCCGGCGGGGCCGCCGCGGCCCGCCTTCCTGGAGGCGCTGCGCCAGGTGTGGGCCGAGCCGGCGGCGCGGCGCTTCACCATCTTCGTGTTCGTCTCGATGCTGGCCTACAGCGCGCAGGACCTGATCCTCGAGCCCTTCGCGGGCGTCGCCTTCGGCTACACGCCCGGCGAGTCGACGCAGCTATCGGGCGTGCAACACGGCGGCGTGCTGCTCGGCATGCTGCTCGCGGCGGCGGCGGGCCGGCAGCGCTTCGGTTCGCTGCGCGCGTGGACGGTGGGCGGCTGCCTGGCATCGGCGATCGCCCTCGCGGGCCTGGTCGCGGCCGGCTTCGTCGGCCCCGGCTGGCCGCTGGCGGCGACGGTGTTCGTGCTCGGCGCGGCCAATGGCGCGTTCTCGATCGCCGCGATCGGCTCGATGATGCGGCTCGCCGGCGAGGGGCGCGAGAAGCGCGAGGGCGTGCGCATGGGCCTGTGGGGCGCGGCGCAGGCGATCGCCTTCGGCGCCGGCGGGTTGCTCGGTGCCGTGGCCAGCGACATCGCGCGGCTCTTCATCGGGCCCGCGCCGCTGGCCTATGCGGCGGTGTTCGCCGGTGAGGCGCTGCTGTTCGTGGCGGCTGCGCTGCTCGCGTGGCGGATCGGCCGCGATGGCGCGGTGGCGACCCGGCCACCCGCGGCCCGGGGTTGGGCGACAAGTCTCGAAGCGAGGTGAAGCGATGGACGGATCGACGCTCTATGACGTCGTGGTGATCGGTGGCGGTCCGGCCGGCGCGACCGCGGCACACACGCTCGCAAGGCAGGGCCGCTCGGTGCTGCTGCTCGACCGCGCCGGGCGCATCAAGCCCTGCGGCGGCGCGATCCCGCCGCGGCTGATCCGCGACTTCGCGATTCCCGACGAGCTGCTCGTCGCGCGCGCTACCTCGGCGCGCATGGTGTCGCCGCAAGATGCCCGCGTCGACATCCCGATCGACAACGGCTTCGTCGGCATGGTCGACCGCGAGCACTTCGACGAATGGCTGCGCGCCCGTGCTGCGGCCGCCGGGGCCGAGCGTCGCACCGGCCGCTACGAGCGCATCGAGCACGTCGCCGGTGGCGCCGTCGTCCACTACCTGGAACGCGACGAGGCCGGCGACACGCCGCGCCAGGTGCGCGCGCGCTGCGTCGTCGGCGCCGATGGCGCCCGCTCGGCGGTGGCGCGCCAGACGGTGCCGGGCGCCGAGCGCAACCCCTGCGTGTTCGCCTACCACGAGATCGTGCGCACGCCGGCCGAGCGGCCGGCCGGCTACGACGGCAGCCGCTGCGACGTCTACTACCGCGGCACGCTGTCGCCCGACTTCTACGGCTGGGTCTTCCCGCACGGCGACACGCTCAGCATCGGCACCGGCAGCGCCGACAAGGGCTTCTCGCTGCGCGCCGCGGTGCAGTCGCTGCGCGAGGCCAGCGGCCTGCAAGGCGGCGAGACGCTGCGCCGCGAGGGCGCGCCGATCCCGATGAAGCCGCTGCCGCGCTGGGACGACGGCCGCTGCGTCGTGCTCGCCGGCGACGCCGCCGGCGTCGTCGCGCCGGCCTCGGGCGAGGGCATCTACTACGCGATGGTCGGCGGCGAGTTCGCTGCCGAAGCGGCGCATGCCTTCCTGGAGAGCGGCGACGCGCGCGCGCTGCGCGGCGCGCGCCGGCGCTTCATGCGCGAGCACGGCATGGTGTTCCGCGTGCTCGGCATCATGCAGTGGTTCTGGTATGGCAGCGACCGGCGCCGCGAGCGCTTCGTCGCCATCTGCCGCGACCGCGACGTGCAGCAGCTCACTTTCGAGTCCTACATGAACAAGAAGCTGGTGCGCAAGAAGCCGATGGCGCATGTGCGCATCTTCTTCAAGGACATGGGGCACCTGCTCGGCCTCGCCCGTGTATGACGGCCGGCGCGCGGGCCTGGAAGCCGGTGCTGCTGGCGGCGCTGGCCGCGCTGGCGGTGGCCGCCCTCGGCGGACTGATGACCGACATCGGCCCCTGGTACCGCGACCTCGTCAAGCCGAGCTGGCAACCGCCGGACATGCTGTTCGGCCCGGTCTGGACGCTGATCTACGCCTGCGCCGCTATCGCCGGCGTGCGCGCCTGGGAGGCCGCGCCGGGCCGTGCGGCACGCGAATGGATGCTCGCGCTGTTTGCGCTGAACGGCTTCCTGAATGTGCTCTGGAGCCTGCTGTTCTTCCGCCTGCGGCGGCCCGACTGGGCGCTGTGGGAGGTCGGGCTGCTGTGGCTGTCGGTGCTGGCGTTGGTCGTCGTGCTCGGGCGCTGGTCGCCGCGCGCCCGCTGGTTGCTCGCGCCGTACCTGGCCTGGGTCGCGTTCGCGGCGGTGCTGAACCTGGCGATCGTGCGGCTCAACCCGCCCTTCGGTGGCTGAGGGGCGGCCGATGACGGACTGGCTCGCGAGCGGCGCCTTCGTCGATGTGGTGATCGCGCTGACGCTTGCCGAGGCCGCCGCGCTGCTGGCCTGGCGCCGCGCCACCGGGCGCGGCGTCGCCGCCAGCGACTTCTTCGTCAACCTGCTGTCGGGCCTGTGCCTGATGCTCGCGCTGCGCGCCGCGCTGGCCGGGTCCGCGCCGGCCTGGATCGCTGCCTGGGTCGCACTCTCCGGGCTGCTGCACGGCCTCGACCTGTGGCGACGCTGGACCCCCTGAGGACACCGATGGCCACACCATTCCCCTTCTCCGCGATCGTCGGCCAGGACGAGATGAAGCTCGCGATCCTGGTCGCGGCCGTCGACCCCGGCGTCGGCGGCGTGCTGGTGTTCGGCGACCGCGGCACCGGCAAGTCGACCGCGGTGCGTGCGCTCGCCGCGTTGCTGCCGCCGATGAAGGCGGTGGCCGGCTGTCCCTACCAGCGCGACCCGGCGCGCGAGCCCGGCGGCGGCAAGGGCCTGAAGACGGTCACCGTACCGGTGCCGGTGGTGGACCTGCCGCTGGGCGCCACCGAGGACCGCGTCGTCGGCGCGCTCGACCTGGAGCGCGCGCTGAGCCAGGGCGTCAAGGCCTTCGAGCCCGGCCTGCTGGCGCGCGCCAACCGCGGCTTCCTCTACATCGACGAGGTCAACCTGCTCGAGGACCACCTGGTCGACCTGCTGATCGACGTGGCCGCCTCGGGCGAGAACGTCGTCGAGCGCGAGGGCCTGTCGGTGCGGCATCCAGCGCGCTTCGTGCTGGTCGGCAGCGGCAACCCGGAGGAGGGCGAGCTGCGGCCGCAGCTGCTCGACCGCTTCGGCCTCAGCGTCGAGGTGCGCACGCCGCAGGACCTGCCGACGCGCGTCGAAGTCGTCAAGCGCCGCGACGCCTACGAGCGCGACCCGGCCGGCTTCACCGAACGCTGGCAGGGCGAGGACGAGCGGCTGCGCCGGCGCCTGGTCGCGGCGCGCAAGCGCCTCGCCGACACCGCGGTGAGCGACGCCGCACTGGAGCGCGCCGCGCGGCTGTGCATGGCGCTCGGCACCGACGGCCTACGCGGCGAGCTGACGCTGGTGCGCGCGGCGCGCGCGCTGGCCGCGCTCGACGGCGTGCGCGAGGTCGGCGACGCGCAACTCCAGCGCATCGCGGCGCCGGCGCTGCGCCACCGCCTGCGCCGCAACCCGCTCGACGACACCGGCTCGACGGTGCGCGTCGAGCGCGCGGTTGCCGAGCTGTTCGGCCCCGGCGATGGAGGGCGCTGACACGCGGCTCGCGGCGGCGCTGTTCGCCGTCGATCCAGCGGGCACCGGTGGCGTGCTGCTGCGCGCCGCCGCCGGGCCGGCACGCGAGGCCTGGCTGGTGCGGCTCGCGGCGCTGCTGCCGCCGGACACGCCGATCAAGCGCATGCCGCTGCACATCGACGACGACCGCCTGCTCGGCGGGCTCGACCTCGCCGCGAGCCTGGCCGCGGCGCGGCCGGTCGCGCAACGCGGGCTGCTGGCCGAAGCCGATGGCGGCGTGCTGGTCGCGGCCATGGCCGAGCGCCTCGAGCCCGGCACCGTCGCGCGGCTCGCGGCGGCGATCGACACCGGGCAGGTGCAGCTCGCGCGCGACGGGCTGGCGGGCGCGTACCCGGCGCGCTTCGGGGTCGTGGCGCTCGATGAAGGCCTGGACGACGAGCGCAGTGCGCCCGCGCTCGGCGAGCGGCTCGCCTTCCACCTGGACCTGCCGGCGCGGCTCGACGACGACGATGGCCCGGATGCCGCGGCGGTGGCGCGGGCCCGCCACCGGCTGGGCGGGGTGCACTGCGACGACGAGGCCCTGGAGGCGCTGTGCGCCACCGCTGCGGCCCTTGGCGTCGATTCGGCGCGCGCGGCGCTGCAGGCGCTGCGGGTGGCGCGCGCGGCCGCGGCGCTCGACGGCGCGGCCGCGGTCGGCGCGGACCATGCGGCGCTCGCCGCGCGCCTGGTGCTCGCGCCGCGCGCGACGCGCCTGCCCGCGCCGCCACCGTCGGAGGCCGAAGCCGAGGCCGAGCCGCCGCCCCCGTCGAACGACGAGGCCGACGCCGAGGCGCAGGCGCCGCAGGACGGCCCGCTCGAGGACCGCGTGCTCGCCGCGGCCCAGGCCGCGATCCCGGCCGGCCTGCTGGCCGCACTGGCCGCCGGCGACCTGCGCCGTGCCGCACCGTCGGCGGGCCGCGCCGGCGCCTGGCGGCGCGCCGCCACCCGCGGTCAGCCGCTCGGTGCGCGCCGCGGCGACCCGCGCGGCGGCGCCCGGCTGGACCTGCTCGCGACGCTGCGCGCGGCCGCACCCTGGCAGCGGCTGCGCGGTGGCGAGGCCGGCCGCGTGCGCATCGCGCGCGAGGACTTCCGCATCCGCCGCTACCGCCAGCGCAGCGAGACGACGACGATCTTCGCCGTCGACGCCTCCGGCTCCGCGGCGCTGCACCGCCTCGCCGAAGCCAAGGGCGCGGTCGAGCTGCTGCTGGCCGACTGCTACGTGCGGCGCGACCGCGTCGCCGTGCTGGCCTTCCGCGGCACCGGCACCGAACTGCTGCTGCCGCCGACGCGCTCGTTGCCGCGCGCCAAGCGCAGCCTGGCCGGGCTGCCCGGCGGCGGCGGCACGCCGCTGGCCGCGGCGATCGACGCCGCCGCCGCGCTGGCCGCCGCCGAGCGGCGCCGCGGCGCGACACCGGCCGTCGTGCTGCTGACCGACGGCCGCGCCAACATCGCCCGTGACGGCCGGCCGGGCCGGCCGGCCGCATTCGCCGACGCGCTGACGGCCGCGCGCCTGCTGCGCGCCGCGCGCACGCCGGCGCTGCTGATCGACACCTCGCCGCAGGCCCAGCCGCAGGCCGGCGAGCTGGCGCAGGCGCTCGGCGCCGCCTACCTGCCGCTGCCACATGCCGGCGCCGGCGAACTGTCTCTTGCGGTGCGTGCCGCACTGCCGCCGGTGGGCTGAGCCGCGATGGCCGACCGCCCGGACTGGGAGCGCGACGGGCGCGATTGGCCCAACCGCGAGCACAGCCGCTTCGTCGAAGCCGGCGGGTTGCGTTGGCATGTCCAGCGCGCCGGCCATGGGCCGGTGCTGCTGCTGATCCACGGCACGGGCGCCGGCACGCACTCGTGGCGCTCGCTGCTGCCGCTGCTGGCGCGCGAGTTCGACGTCGTCGCGCCCGACCTGCCAGGCCATGCCTTCACGCAGGCGCCGCCGGCGGCCGGCTACGCGCTGCCGGCGATGGCCGTCGCGGTCGGCGCGCTGCTGCGCGCGCTCGGCGCGGCACCGGCGGTCGTCGTCGGCCACTCGGCCGGCGCGGCGATCGGCGCGCGGCTGTGTCTCGACGGTCATGCCACGCCGCGCGCGCTGGTGAGCCTGAACGGCGCCTGGCTGCCCTTCGGCGGCATGGCCGGGCCCTGGTTCTCGGCGGCGGCGCGCGTGATGGCGGCGCTGCCGCTGCTGCCGCGCGTCTTTGCCTGGGGCGCCGCCGATCCGGCGCGCGTGCGCCACCTGGTCGAGCAGACCGGCTCGCGCATCGACGACATCGGCCTGGCGCTGTACGGCCGGCTGATCCGCCATGCCGGCCATGCCGATGCGGGGCTGCAGATGATGGCGCGCTGGGACCTGGTACCGCTGCAGCGCGACCTGCCACGCCTGCAGCCGGCGCTGACGCTGGTGGTCGGCGAGGGCGACCTCGCGGTGCCGCCGTCGCAGGCCGAGCGGGTGCATGCGCTGCTGCCGCACTCGACCTTGACGCGCCTGCCCGGGCTCGGGCACATGGCGCACGAGGAGGCGCCCGAGCAGGTGGCCGCGCTGATCATTGCAGCCGCACGTCGGGGCGCAGGCGACGGCACGGGTTGTCATTAATTGTGGACACTCGTACGATCGCAAAATGTTGACGGTCCCGATCGAACCCCGCGCCCTCGTGCCGCCGGCCGCCGCCGCCGACCCGCGTCCCCATGCGGTGGTGATCGGCAGCGGCTTCGGCGGGCTGGCCGCCGCGGTGCGGCTGGGGGCGCGCGGCTACCGCGTCACCGTGCTCGAGAAGCTCGACGCGCCGGGCGGTCGCGCCTACGTCTACCGCCAGGACGGCTACACCTTCGACGCCGGGCCGACGGTGATCACCGCGCCCTTCCTGCTCGAGGAGTTGTGGGCGCTGGCCGGCCGCCGGCTGGCCGACGACGTGGAACTGCGCCCGGTGTCGCCGTTCTACCGCATCCGCTTCGACGACGGCACGCTGTTCGACTACAGCGGCGACGCCGCCGCGATGCGCGCCGAGGTCGGCCGCCTTGCGCCGCGCGACGTCGCGGGCTACGAGCGC
>Ga0209966_1000011_pt1 | contig 83449 bp, 75 predicted proteins | sample RhisoiCoNPM_FD_187575 | JGI IMG/M metagenome (GOLD analysis project Ga0209966, IMG submission 187575) | Arabidopsis thaliana rhizosphere microbial communities from the Joint Genome Institute, USA, that affect carbon cycling - Rhizosphere... | ecosystem: Host-associated > Plants > Roots >... | reverse complement strand
CGCCTCGAGGGTGTTGACGAGCAGCATCGTGATCGTCATCGGCCCGACGCCGCCCGGCACCGGCGTCACCCAGCCGGCGACCTGCGCGACGCCGTCGAAGTCGATGTCGCCGCACAGCCGGCCGTGCTCGTCGCGGTTGATGCCGACATCGATCACGATCGCGCCGGGCTTGACCATGTCGGCGCGCAGCGTGTTGCGTCGGCCGACCGCGACGACGACCACGTCGGCCTGCCGCGTGTGGTGGCCCAGGTCGGGCGTCGCGCTGTGGCAAAGCGTGACGCTGGCGTCGGCGCGCAGCAGCAGGTGCGCCATCGGCTTGCCAACCGTGGCGCTGCGGCCGACGACGACGGCATGCTTGCCCTTCAGGCCGATGCCGGTGCTCTCGATCAGCTTCATGCAGCCATGCGGCGTGCAGGGCAGGAAGCCGGGTGCGCCGTTCATCAGCTCGCCCGCGCTCTTGATCGAGAAGCCGTCGACGTCCTTGGCCGGGTCGATCGCGTCGATCACCTTGTGGGGATCGATGTGCCGGGGCAGCGGCATCTGCACCAGGATGCCGTGGATCGTCGGGTCGGCGTTCAGCGCCGCGATGTGCGCCAGCAGCTCGGCCTCGGTCGTCGCCGCGTCCATCTGCTCGAACATCGAGTGCAGGCCGTGGCTGCGGCAGGCCTTGATCTTGTTGCGCACGTAGACAGCGGAGGCCGGGTCGTCGCCGACCAGGATCACCGCCAGCCCCGGCCGCGTGCCGCGCGCCGTCAGCTCGGCGGCGAGTTCGCCGACCTGCGCCAGCAGCTGCCGGGACAGCGCGTTGCCGTCGATCGGCCGTGCTCGCACGGCCGCGTCGGCCGGCGGGCGCAGTTCTGCCAAGGGAGTGGACATGTCGCTTCCTTTCATCGATGAATGCAGGGCGTTCGCCGGGGCCGGCGTGCCGGCGCCTCGGTTCAGCCGAGCGCCTTGACCGCGCTCAGCAGCGTCCGGTAGATGCCCCAGGCCAGCGGCAGGCCGACGGCCAGCCAGGCGGCGACGAGCAGCACGCGGCTCGAGCGGTGGGGGCCGCCGCGGCCCGGCCCGACCGCGGCGGCCGCGGCGCGCTCGTGAGCCAGCTGCTTCTCGCGCGCCAGCTCGGTGTCGGTCATGAACCACTTGTCGGCCACCGGACGCACGAGCAGGTTGCAGATCAGCCCGACGACCAGCATGCCGGCCAGGATGTACATGGTCTGGTTGTAGACCTGCTCGCGCGGCAGCCCGAGCTGCAGCTGGTACTCGCGCATGTAGTTCACGGTCACCGGCCCGAGGATGCCGGCCGTCGCCCAGGCCGTCAGCAGGCGGCCGTGGATCGCGCCGACCATCTGTGTGCCGAACAGGTCCGCCAGGTAGGCCGGCAGCGTCGCGAAGCCGCCGCCGTACATGCTCAGGATGACGCAGATCGCGGCGACGAACGGCAGCTGCTCGACTGCCGCGGCGCTGAACGGGATGCTCAGGTACATCGCCGCGCCGAGCACGAGGAACAGGGTGTAGGTCCGCTTGCGGCCGACCCAGTCGGACAGGCTGGCCCAGACGAAGCGACCGCCGATGTTGAACAGGCTCAGCATGGCCGCGAACGAGGCCGCGACCAGCGCGATCTCGGTCAGCTCGCCCTTGTCGAGTTCGCCGAAGCGCTTGGGAAGGCCGATCAGGTCGCCGCCGAACACCTCCTGCAGCATCGGGCTGGCCATGCCGATCACGCCGATGCCGGCGCTGACGTTCATGCACAGCACCATCCACACGAGCCAGAACTGCGGGATGCGCCAGACCTTGCTCACGTGCACATGGCGCTGCGTGATCATCGCGTTGGCCGAAGGCGCCGGGGGCACCCAGCCGGCCGGCTTCCAGCCGCTGGCCGGGATGCGGTAACCGAGCGCGCCACCGAGCATGAAGACGACGTAGACCGCCGCCATCGCCAGGAAGGTCGCGAAGACGCCGACGTCGTCGGGCGTGGCGAAGCGCTTCATCAGCTCGACCGCGAGCGGCGAGCCGATCATCGCGCCGCCGCCGAAGCCCATGATGGCCATGCCGGTGGCCATGCCGCGGCGGTCCGGGAACCACTTGATCAGTGTCGACACCGGCGAGATGTAGCCCAGCCCGAGGCCGATGCCGCCGATCACGCCCGAGCCGAGCCAGAGCATCCACAGCTGGTGCGTCGCGACGCCGAGCGCCGAGATCGCCAGTCCGCCGCACCAGCACAGCGCCGCGATCACACCGGCCTTGCGCGGGCCGGCGTGCTCGAGCCAGCCGCCCCAGATCGCCGCCGACGATCCGAGCAGCAGGAAGAACAGCGTGTACAGCCAGCCCATGCTGGCGATGCGCCAGTCGCAGGCCGTCGTGAACAGCTCGGTCCACAGGCTCATCTCGGGCGGGCAGGTCGCGACCGCCGGGCCCAGCGCGTTCGACAGCGGCAGCCAGAACACCGAGAAGCCGTAGGCCATGCCGATGCACAGGTGGACCGCCAGCGCGGCCGGCGGCACGAGCCAGCGGTTGAAGCCCGGCGCGGCGACGATTCGTTCCTTCGACAGGAATCCGCTCGTCGGCATCGCTGCCGTCGGTGAGCCGCTGATCCAGCTTGATGACATCTGACCTCCTGCCTAACAATGAACCGATGAACCGTTCGCTTCGTCGAGCCGCCTCGGCGGCGCAGGATGCGGATCAGACTCGCGATCGCTTTCTCCAGCCATTCGTCAATACCCCTTCGCAACGCTGCACGACTGTCGCGAAGCCCGAGACAAGTTGTCGCGGTGCGGCCCGCAGCCCCCGCGTACACCGGCCATGACCCAGGACAACACCCCTCCCGAAGGCCGCGACGACAGCTTGTCGGCGCACTGGACCCATGCGTCGGTGCTCGTCGTCGACGACGAGCCGGGCATGCTCCGATCGCTCGAGAAAACGCTCGCGGCGCGCGTCGGGCATGTGCGCACGGCCGGCTCGGCGGAGCAGGCCGAGGCGTTGCTGCAGCGGCATCGCTTCGACCTGGTGATCCTCGACATCTCGATGCCCGGCAAGAGCGGAATCGCGCTGCTGAAGGAACTGCGCGCTCAGGGCAACACGACCGAGGCGGTGTTCATCACCGCCTATGCCGACCTCGACACCGCCATCGAGGCGTTGCGCGCCGGCGCCAGCGATTTCCTGCTCAAGCCCTTCCGCGTCACGCAGCTCCTCAACGCCGTCGCGCACAGCCTCGAGCGCATGCGGCTGCGGCGCGAGAACTGGGTGCTCAAGCGCACGCTGTCGCAGCGCGCGTCGCCGGTCGAGCTGGTCGGCCGCTCGATCGCGATCAAGGGCGTGCAGGCGGCGCTGACGCGCTTCGCGGCGGTGCCGAGCACGGTGCTGCTGACCGGCGAATCCGGCACCGGCAAGGAGCTGTGCGCGCTGGCCATCCACCGCCTGAGCGCGCGCGTCGCGGCGCCCTTCGTGCCGGTCAACTGCGCGACGATCTCGCCGACGCTGATCGAGCGCGAGCTGTTCGGCCAGGTCGGCGCCGGCGGGCTGCGGCAGGAAGGTCTGTTCATCTATGCGCAGGGCGGCACGCTGTTCCTCGACGCGGTCGGCGACCTACCGCTGCCGATGCAGGCGACCCTGCTGCGCGTGCTGGAGGACCGGCACATCCGGCCGCTGGGCAGCGAGCACGAGGTGCCGGTCGACGTGCGCATCGTCGCGGCGACCGACCGGCCGCTGATCGACGACGTCGAAGCCGGGCGCTTCCGCAAGGATCTCTACTACCGGCTGCAGGTGGTCGAGATCTCGCTGCCGCCGCTGCGTGCGCACAAGGAGGACATCCCCGACCTGGTCGCGCACTTCGTCGCGACGATGGCGCCGCGGCTCGGCGTGCCGCCGATCGAGGTCACGCCGCAGGAGATGCGCTACCTGGGCGAGTACGACTGGCCCGGCAACGTGCGCGAGCTGCGCAACCTGATCGAGCGATCGCTGATCGTCGGCGCGCTCAACGTGACGGCGCTGTACCAGAGCCTGTCGCGCGCGCAAGCCGGCAAGGCGCAGCCAGCCGATCTGACGACCGACCTCGCCACGCTGGAGAAGCAGCACATCCTGCGCGTGCTCGAGTCGGTCGACGGCGACAAGTCGCGCGCCGCCGAGCTGCTGGGCATCTCGCGTCGCACGCTCGAGCGACGTTGCGCCGAGTGGTTGCACGCCTGAGCGCCGCGACATGACCGTGACGCGGTGGCTGCAGCGCCTGCGCGTGCGGCACAAGCTGCTGGCGATGGCGCTGCTGCCGCTGGTCCTGCTGCTGCCGCTGATGATCGCCCTGCTGTGGTGGGCGAACGCGGCCTTCGACCGGCTGCTGATCAGCAAGGTGCAGGCCGATCTGGCCGTGGCGCAGGGCTACGTCGAGCGCGTTCTCGACGGCCTGCGCGTCGGCACGGCCGCGGCGGCCGAGTCGCACGCGCTGCACCTGGCACTGGCGCGGGCCGCGGAGGGCGGGCTGGTGCCGCTGCTGATCGACGTGAAGGCGCGCGCGGGCATGGACTTCATCGGCCTGCGCGCGCCGGACGGCACGCTGCTGGCCACCGACAGCGGCCTCGCGACGCAGCCCGATCGCGACGCGGCCATGCCGCCCCAGGGCGCCAGCATCGAGGTGCTGGGGCCGGACCAGCTGGCGCGGCTCGGCCGCGGGCTGCGCGAGCGTGCGGCGGTGCCGCTGCTGCCGACCGCGGGCGCCGCGCCGACGGACCGCACGCGGGAAGACCGTGCGCTGGTGATGCTGGCACGCCACCCGGTCCGCGCGCCGGACGGCCGGCTGCTGGGTCATCTGCAGGGGGGGGTGCTGCTGAACCACAACCTGCGTTTCATCGACCACGTCAACGCGATCGTCTACCCCGATGACTCGCTGCCCTTCGGCAGCGAAGGCACGGTGACGATCTTCCTCGACGACGTGCGCGTCAGCACCAACGTGCGCCTGTTCGTCGGCCGCGACGGCACGCGGGCCCTCGGCACGCGCGTCTCGCAGGCGGTGCGCGACGCCGTCCTCGGGCGCGGGCAGACCTGGCTGGACCGCGCCTTCGTCGTCAACGACTGGTACGTCTCGGGCTATCGGCCGCTGCACGACGGCGCGGGAGCGCGCGTGGGCATGCTCTACGTCGGCTACCTCGACCGCCCCTTCGTCGCGCTGAAGTACGCGGTGCTGACGACGATCGGCGTGGCGTTCCTCGCCGTGATGGCGATCGCCGCGCTGATCTCGCTGCGCTGGGCGCGCGGCATCTTCCGTCCGCTCGAGGGCATGGCGCAGACGATGCGGCAGGTCAAGGCCGGCGCGCTGCAGGCGCGCGTCGGCGCGGTCGAGCGCGCCGACGAGATCGGCCAGCTGGCCGGCGACCTGGACGGCCTGCTCGACACGATCGACGAGAACACGCGCGCGCTGCAGCGCTGGAACACCGAGCTCGATGCCAAGGTTGCCGAGCGCACGCGCGAGCTCGAGGGCGCGAAGCACCAGCTCGTGCGCAGCGAGAAGCTCGCCACCATCGGCCAGCTCACCGCCAGCATCGCGCACGAGGTCAACAACCCGATCGCGGTGATCCAGAGCAACCTCGACCTGGTGCGGCAGCTGCTCGCCCCCGAGGCGGCCACGGCCGTCCGGCCCGAGCTGCGGACGATCGACGAGCAGATCGAACGCATGCGCCTGATCGTGACGCAGCTGCTGCAGTTCGCACGGCCGGGCGAGTACGCCGGCTATGTCGAGGCCGTGCCGCCGGCCGTCGTGCTCGACGAATGCCTCATGCTGGTGTCTCACCAACTCGACCGGACGCGGATCACCGTCGAGCGCGAGTTCGCGTCCGACCGCTGCGCCGCGGTCAACCGGCGCGAGCTGCAGCAGGTGCTCGTGAACCTGCTCGTCAACGCGATCCAGGCGATGCCGGACGGCGGCGTCCTGACGCTCGGCTCGCACGACAGCGAGGACGGCGGTGTCGCGATCAGCGTCGCCGACACCGGGCCTGGCCTGTCGCCGGAGGTGCTGGGCAGCTTGTTCCAGCCCTTCGAGACGCACCGGAAAGACGGCACCGGCCTGGGCCTGTGGATCAGCCGCGGCATCGTCGAGCGCTACGGCGGCGACATCCGGGCGCGCAACCGGACCGGGGAGGGCGCCACCGGGGCGGTCTTCACGGTGCTCCTGCCTGCGGACCTGCTCTAGGGAGCGCCGAGGGTCGACGTCAGGGCACCCTCGATGCACGTGACGGCCGATCCACCGACGCGGATGCGGTCCGGTCCGATGCCGATGCGCAGCAGGCCGGCCCGACCGACGACCTGGCCCTGAGACGCGACGAAGTCCGTACCGAAGCGTGCGGTCTGGCCGCTGTCGCGAACGAAGACGGCCATGCAGCCGTTGCCGCTGCCGCACACCGGGTCCTCGCTGACGCCGCAGGAGGGCGCAAAGGCGCGGACTTCGACGCGGGCCGGCTGCCCGGGCTCGTGGGCGCCGAAGAGGACGACGCCGGTCGCGCGGGCCTGACGGTCCTGGATCTTCATGCGCTCGAGGTCGGGTCGCGCCGACAGCACCGCCGCGGCGCCCGGTAGTTGCGCGACGATCCAGCGTGGCCCGACATCGACGAGTCGCGGGCGCGCTTCGCCGGCCAGGTCGGTGCCGACGATGGCCCGCAGCTCGTCGACCTGCGCGTCGCTCAGCGCCGTGACCACGGGGTCGGGCAGGTCGAAGGCGATCGAGCGCCCGCCCGCGTCGTCACGGTCGACCTGCAGCCGGATCAGCCCGGCGTCGCATTGCTGCACCAGTCGGCCCCCGTGCGCCTGGACCAGCCCGGCCTCGAGCAGCGCGTGCGCCGTGCCGATGGTCGGGTGCCCGGCGAACGGCAGTTCCGAACCCGGCGTGAAGATGCGCACGCGATAGTCGGCGCCGGCCTCGGTCGGGGGCAGCACGAAGGTCGTTTCGGACAGGTTGGTCCAGTTCGCGATGCGCTGCATCGCCTCGGTGTCCAGCCCGCTGCCGTCCAGGACGACGGCGACGGGGTTGCCCAGGAAGGGAACCTTGGTGAAGACGTCGACCTGCTTGAAGGCGATGGCGGTCATGGGGTGTGCTCGATGGAGTCTTGGCGGGCGTAGAGGATTGTCCCGGGTCGCGCCGGGAGCGACCCGGGTGGCGATCCGGTGTCGCTGCGCCGTAGATTGGCAGCGGGCATCGCCTGACGCTGACCCGCAACCCCAACCATCCCGTGGAGACCTTGATGCGCTCGATTCGATGGCGGCCCATGGCCGCGCTCGGCTTCCTCTTGACCACCGCCGCCGGCGCATGGGCGCAAGCCCCACAGACGCCCTTGCACCTGCGCGCGCTGGCGGCCACCTGTGCGAGCTGCCACGGCACCGACGGCCGCGCCGTCGACGCGACCGGCAGCGTTGCGCTGCAGGGCCTGGGCAGGGACTACATCGTCCAGCAGATGACGGCCTTTCGCAGCGGCACGCGCCCGGCGACGGTGATGCACCAGCTGGCCAAGGGCTACACGCCCGAGCAGATCGAGCAACTCGCCGCGTACTTCGCGGCCCAGAAGTGAGGAGGGCGTGATGAAGCGTCGACAACTGATCCAGGCCGGGCTGGCCGGTGGGGGACTGCTCGCTCTCGGCGGTTGCGCCGGGCTCGGTGCCTTGCCCCGCCATGCCAGGGTCGTCGTCGTGGGCGGCGGCTACGGCGGCGCCACCGCGGCCAAGTACGTGCGGCTGCTGTCCGACCGCAGGATCGACGTGGTGCTGATCGAGCCGAACGCCAGCTTCGTGTCCTGCCCGATCTCCAACCTGGTGGTGGGCGGCGTCAAGTCGATCGACGAGATCACGAGCCCCTATGACCGGCTGGGCTCGGCGCATGGCGTGCGTCTGGCGCGCGACCGCGTCGTGCGCATCGATGCGAACGCCAAGACCGTCGCGCTCGGCGGCGGCAGCTCGCTGCGCTACGACAAGCTGATCCTGTCGCCCGGCATCGACCTGATGTTCGACGCCGTCGAGGGCTTGCACGCCGCCAACGAGGCCGGCCGCATCGTGCAGGCCTGGAAGGCCGGCCCGGAGACGCTGGCGCTGCGCCGGCAGCTCGAGGCGATGCGCGACGGCGGCGTCTACGCGATCACGATCCCCGAGGCGCCCTACCGCTGCCCGCCCGGCCCCTACGAGCGGGCCAGCGTCGTCGCGGCCTACTTCAAGCGCGCCAAGCCGCGCTCGAAGGTGCTGATCCTCGACGCGAACCCCGATGTCACCTCCAAGGCGGGCCTGTTCAAGAAGGCCTGGACCGAGCTCTACCCGGGCATGGTCGAGTACCGGCCGCAGCACAAGGCGGTGGCGGTCGACGCGAAGACCAACACCGTCAAGTTCGACGTGCACGACGAAGTCAAGGCCGACGTGCTGAACGTGCTGCCGCCGATGCGCGCCGGCCAGATCGCGGTGCAGACCGGGCTGGCGAACGCGAACGCGCGCTGGTGCAACGTCCACTACCAGACCTTCGAGTCGACCGCGGCGAAGGACATCCACGTGATCGGCGACTCGATCCAGATCGCGCCGCTGATGCCCAAGAGCGCCCACATGGCCAACGCGCACGGTAAGGTCGCGGCCGCGGCGGTCGTCGCCGAGCTGCTCGGCCTCGAGGTCAACCCGCGGCCGATGCTGAACAACACCTGCTACAGCTTCGTCGGCGACGACAGCGTGATCCACGTCGCCAGCGTCCACGAGTACGTGGCCGCCGAGAAGACCTTCAAGACGGTGGCCGGTTCGGGCGGTGTCTCGTCGGCGCGCAACGAGCTCGAGGCCGGCTATGCGCTGGCCTGGGCGCGCAACATCTGGGCCGACACGCTCGGCTGACGTGCCCGGCAGCGGCGCACCTCGAGGTGCGCCGCTGCGGGCGCTCAGGGCCTGGCGTCGGCCGGGCGCGAGGCCATCAGCCCGGCGAGCTCGCGCCCGTCGAGCGCGAGCAGGAAGGCGACCAGGTCGCGTCGCTCGTCCTCGCTCAGTCGCAGCGGCTGGATCAGGCTGCTCTTGCCCGGCGCTTGGCCGGCGCCGTGGTCGTAGAAGCGCACGACCGCCTCCAGCGTGGCCAGCGAGCCGTCGTGCATGTAGGGCGCCGAGTGCGCGACATTGCGCAGGCTGGGCGTCTTGAAGGCATAGCGATCGGCGGCCTGGTGCGTGACCTCGAAGCGGCCCAGGTCATGCTGGGTCGCGTTGGCGAAGGCCTGCAGTTCGCGCTCGGTGACCTCGGTGTGGACGCCGGGCGCGAGCGGCACGACGTAGCTGTCTTCGCGCTCGAGCGGGAAGCCGACCCCGGTGACGTGGAAGCGGCCGTCCGCGAACAGCGCGTCGGCCGGGCCGACGAGGTGGCAGGCGCTGCAGCCCGCCTTGCCGGTGAACAGCCGGTAGCCGCGCTGCTCCGGCGCCGAGAGCGCGGTCGCCTCGCGCGCATAGAGCCAGCGGTCGAAGCGTGAGTCGCCGGCCACCAGCGTCGCCTGGTAGGCCGCCAGCGCGGCGCCGACGGTGTCCATCGACGCCGCGCGGCCGTCGAAGGCCTGCTCGAACAGGCCGTCGTAGTCGCGCAGCGCGCGCAGTCGGTCGAGCACGAAGCCGATCGACGGATTGGCCATCTCGTCCGGGTTGAGGAAGGGCGCCCAGGCCTGCGTGACCAGCGAGGACTCGCGGCCGTCGTGGAACAGCGGGCGCTGCCAGGCCACGTTCAGCAGCGTCGGCGCGTTGCGCTTCAGGCTCCTGCCCTCGATGCCGACGGCCGTCTTCGACGCGCGCGATCCGAAGCCTTCCTCGGGGACATGGCACATCGCGCAGGACATCGTCTCGTTGAACGACAGGCGCCGGTCGAAGAACAGCTTGCGGCCGAGTTCGGCCTGGGCGGCGCTGCCCGCCGGCACGCCGGGCGGCAGCGGCGGCAGGCCGAAGGCGCGCGCCGCGGTGCTGGTGGGTGGCAGCCACTGCGGCTGGAACGCGATCGTCGCGGCGACGGCGGTCGTCAGGCCGAGGCCCAGCGCGATGAGGGTCTTCTTCATCACGGCCGCGCCTGCCGGGCCGGTGCCGGCGCCTCCATGACGAGGGTCTTGATGTCGTTGAACATCACTTCGGGGTGCAGGAAGGCGGCGCTGTAGATCTCGCGCACGCCGCCGCCCGGGTCGATCAGGAACAGCTTGAGCATGTGGGTGCGGGCCCGCGTCGGGGCGCCTTTCGCATCGAGCTCGACTTCGACGTCCTGGCCGTAGCCGTCCAGGATCGGCAGCAGGAAGCGCGGCGAGTAGGTGGTCAGGAAGTGCCAGGGCAGCGCGGTGGACTTCGCGTGTTCGGCGCCGTAGAGGCGCATCGCATCGGGCGTGTCGTTGGTCGGGTCGAAGGACAGCGACACGAACCTCACCTTGCCGTGCAGGCTCGCGTCGGCCAGCACGCGCGACTTCAGGTCGGCCATCGTCGCGTAGGCGAGTGGGCAGCCGATCGGGTCGCTGCAGTAGGTGTAGACGAAGGACAGCAGCGTCACCGTGCCGTGCGTGTAGCGCGACAGGCGCCGCGGCACCCTGCTGCCGTCGAGCACCCAGCCGTTGGCGGCCTGCTGGAGCACCGGCAGGCGGTAGCTGCCGGCCGGGTTGGCGACGAAGTCCTGCTTCGGCGGCTGGACCTGTGGCACCGCGGCCGGACTGTCGGCGCCGCGGGCCGCCGGGGGGTGAGCGCCTGCGTGGGCGAGCGCCGGCGGCATGCCGGCCGCCAGGGCCAGCATGCCGACGAGCGCGAGTCGGGTCGCGTTCAACGTCCCGACGCGAGCAGGGTGCTCGCCGCCCCGATCGATGCCGAGCGCGTGGGCGCCTCGCCCGAGAACTTCATGTGGTGCGCGCGCCCCAGCTTCAGCTTGTAGAAGTCGATGTCGAGCTTCTGCTTCAGCTCCTTGCCGTCCCAGTCGTAGATGCGCAGGAACTGCTCGTCGTCGGCGCCCTTCTTGTCCCAGTTGCCGAGCAGCGAGGTCGTCAGGTAGACGCGCTTGCCGTCCCAGCTCTGCGACACCATGTTGACCTGCTTGCCGGCGACCATCTCGTAGGTCTGCTTCGGGTTCTCCGGGTCGGTCATGTCGAAGTAGCGGGTCTTGCCGTCCATGAAGGTGTTGACCCACAGGCCCTTGCCGTCGGCGGTGATCGAGATGTCGACCGGCAGCGGGATCTTGGCCGGGTCGCCGATCGTCGCCACGTCCTTGGCCTGCCACTCGCCCTTGGCGTCCTGCTTGATCAGCCAGATCTTGGACGTCAGCGCAGTCGCCGTCACGGCCCAGTTCTGGCCTTCCTTCAGCGACCAGCGGATCTCCAGCGGCGCGCCGGGCACGTTGAAGACCTTCTTGGGCTGCAGGGTCTTGGCGTCCCAGATCGCCATCGTGTTGCCGAAGTTCTTCATGGCGTTGGCATCCTTGACCAGGGTGCCGAGGTCCATCATGTAGTTGGTCCAGCCGGTGAAGCTCGACGTCAGCATGACGTTCTTCTCGGGGTTGATGCCGATGTCGTAGCCGTAGCCGTCGCCGCCGCCGATCGCGGCGTTGTTGACCGGCATGTCGTGCTTGCCGACGTACTCGCCCTGGTTGTTGTAGACCGCGATGCCGGTGACGCCGCCGTGGTCCTTCTTGTTGGACAGCGCCTGGACCAGCATGCGGCCCGGCATGGCGTAGAAGGTGTGCGGGCCGACGTAGCCGCTCTTGGCGACGAAGTCGTTGATGGTGCGCACCAGCTTGGGTTGGGTCGGGTCGGTGCCGACGTCGAAGACGAAGATCTTGTTGTCGTCGAGGCGGCCGGCCCACAGGTACTTGCGATCGTCGGTGAAGCCCATGTGGTGGGCTTCGCCGCGGCCGCCGACCGACATCGTGTGGATCACCTTGCCGTACTGCTTGCTCTTCGGGTCGACGTCGATGGTCACGAGCTTGTCGGAGCCGTCGCCCATGCCCTTGACGCCGAGCGTCCAGACATGAAGGTAGCGCTCCTGGCCCTTGATCAGGCGGGCGGTGTAGGGCGAGTTGCAGGTCTCGTCGGCATGCACGGTGCCGAGCGGCGCGGCGGCGGCAAACAGCGCGGCTGCGGCGATGGCGAGGGTGCGGCGGTGGAAGGTCTTGCTCATTCGGTGTCTCCTTGAATGGAACGGTCCGGCCTGTCGGTGGCCGTGTGCGCAAAGGTTGTCAGCTTCGAGGACCCGCGGCCACTGGGGCGTGAATCGGGTCGACCTAGGGTTCGCTCTGAACGGTCGGCGCTCAGCCCGGATCGCCGAGCTGGCGTCGGTACTGCTCGGCCGTGAACAGCGGCTCGGGCCCCGGCTCGGTGGCAGGTCGGATGCGCAGGATCCATCCTTCACCTTCCGGATCAGCATTGACGCGGGCAAGGGATTGGTCGATGCCTTCGCTGGTCTCGAGGACATGGCCGTCCACCGGCGCCACCAGGTCGGACACGACTTTCGACGACTCGATCGTTCCGAACGCGGTGCCCTGGGCGATGTCGCTGCCCGGCCGCGGATAGTCGACGTAGACGACTTCGCCGAGGCGCTCGGCGGCATAGCTGCTGATGCCGACGAGCGCGCTGCCGTCGGGCAGCGGCCGCACCCACAGGTGCTCGGCGTGAAAGGACTGTTCAGGCGGCAAGGGCATGGCGCTCTCCTCGGGGTCTGGCGATGGGCTTGTGCGTGGCCTGGCCGAACACGTCCTCGGCGGCCTCGCTGAGGCCCTCGGACAGGGTCGGGTGGGCGCGGATCGTGGCGACGAGGTCGTCGACCGAGGCGCCGTACTGCATCGCGGCGACGGCCTCGTGGACCATGTCGGAGGCATGCGCGCCGATGATGTGGACGCCGAGCACGCGGCCGCTGTCGGCATCGGCGACCACCTTGGTCAGGCCGGCCAGCGCGCCCATCGCCTGGGCCTTGCCGAGCCCGCGGGTGTCGAAGCTGCCGGTGCGCACCTCGATGCCGGCGGCCCGGGCGGCCTGCTCGGTCAGTCCGACGCAGCCGATCTCGGGGGCGGTGAAGACGGCGGTGGGGATCAGCGCGTCGTCGATCGGCGCCGGCGCATGGCCGAGCATGTGCTCGACCGCCAGGCGTGCCTGCGCCGACGCCGCATGCGCCAGCGTGACCCGGCCGGTGACGTCGCCGGCTGCGTAGATGCCCGCCGCGCAGGTCTGCATGAAGGGGTCGACGAAGATCTCGCCGCGGTGGCCGACGGCGAGCCCGGCGGCCTCGAGCTGCAGGCCCTCGGTGTTGGGCGAGCGACCGACGCACACGAGCGCCCGCTCGGCCTTCACCGTGTCGCCGCCGCCGCGCCGGACCTCGACGCCGTCGCCGGCCGCGACGATCTGCTCGACCGGCGCGCCGCCGAGGAAGCGGATGCCCTTCTTGCGCATCTCGCGGCCCAGCACCGCCGAGATGTCGAGATCGAGCATCGCGGCCGGCCTCTCCGACGCGCCGACGATCGTGACGGCGACGCCGAGCGTGTTCAGGATGAAGGCGAACTCGCAGGCGATCACGCCGTCGCCGACGATGGCGATCGACGCCGGCAGGCTGTCCCACTGCAGCAGGTCGTCGCTGGTGCAGACGGTGCGGCCGTCGAAGGGAAAGGCCTTCGGTCGCACCGGCCGCGAGCCGGTGCACAGCAGCACGAAGTCGCCGTGCACGCTGCCGTGCCCGTCGACGTGGACCGTGCGCTCGCCGTGCAGGCGCGCATGGCCGCTGACGAGTTCGACGCCGCGCTGGCTCAGCAGCGCGCGCACGCCCTGCTTCATGCCGCCGACGACGCGCGTCGCGTTGGCCAGCATCGCCGGCCAGCGGGCGCTCACGCCGCCCTGGATGTCGATGCCGAAGCCGGCCGCGGAGCGGATGCCTTCGAGCAGCGAACAGGCGGCGACCAGGGTCTTGGTCGGGATGCAGCCGCGGTTCAGGCAGGTGCCGCCGAGGCTGTCGGCTTCGATCAGCGTGGCCCGGGCGCCGAGGCTCGTCGCGTGCAGTGCCGCGACGTACCCGGCCGGGCCGCCGCCGACCACTACGATGTGTTTGGACATGGTCTGTGTGGGTGAAGACAGGAGTCGGTCGGCGCCGGCCCGTCGCCGGGCCGGCGTTCGACGGCAGGGGCTCAGAAGTTCCAGGTCGCGCCCAGGCCGGCCTGCCAGGCCTTGGCGCGCACCTCGCTGCCGCCGATCTGGTCGGTCTCGCGCAGCGCCAGGCCCAGGTGACCGTCGACGCGCAGGTTCTTGGCGAGCTGGTAGCCCGCACCGGCGGTGACCTGGCGGCGCCAGATCACCTCGGCATCGACGGCCTGGAAGTACTGGATGACCGCGGGCGAGATCGGGATCGAGACCCCGTTGAGGCCGAAGGAGCCGACCCCGCCGATGCTGTTGCCGAGGTTCTTCTTCATCGGGTTGTTGACCTGGCTGTAGCCGACCCGCCATTGCGCGGCGCCGGTCGTCAGCTGGGCGCCGAGCGCGACGACCGTCTGGCTGCGGTAGAAGTCGCGGTAGAAGCTCGCCGAGCTCCAGTCCTTCCAGACCACGTCGGCGGCGAGCAGCAGCGCGCCGCCCATCAGGCCGCGGTGCGCGAGGCCGAGTGCCACCTCCTGCGGCTGCTCGATCTTGAAGTCGTTGAACCGGCCCGGGCCGTCGTTGGTCAGGTTGCGGTACTTGATCTGCAGCGGGCTGCGGTAGTAGCCGCCGAGCGTCGTCGCGCCGGCCTCGTAGGTGGCGCCGACCGTCGCGCGCGCGCCGAAGGCGTGGACGCTGGAGGTGTCCGAGTTGAGCGGCAGCTGCGCATAGCCCTGCGCCAGCGTCACCGCGGCACCGAGCGCGAGGCCGTTGCCGAAGCGGTGCGCGTAGCCGACGTTCGCGCCGAAGATCAGCAGCTCCGAGTTCGGGTCCAGGCTGGCCGAGGTGCAGAAGACGCCGCCGCCGGCCGGGCAGCCGGCGGGGTGCGGGCCGCCCGCACCGCGGAAGTCGGAGCCCACCCCGGACACCACGCCGAGACCGGCACCGATCACGTCGTTCGGACCGAGGGGCATCGTGACCGCCACCGTGGGCACCAGGTACGGATTGATCTTCGAGTCGGCGGACCAGGCCGCGCCGGTGACGCTGCCGTCGTGCGAGACATGGACCGAGGGGCTGTAGTAGGTCGCGCCGAACGAGAAGCGCGTCGCATCGCCGAACTGGACCAGGCTGCCGGGGTTGCCGTACAGCGCGGCCGCGGGCTCCAGCGGCGCGGCGATGCCGACGCCGGCCATGCCGCCCGAGGCCGGCATCATCGTCAGGTTCAGGTCGGTGCCGTAGTTGGCCGCCTGCGCGGCCATGCCGGCCGACAGCGCGCCCGCGGCGAGCGCCGCCGCGCGGGCGCGCGAGCGCCGCGGTCGACTTGCGACTGTTCTTTGCTGCATGTCTTGTCTCCTGGATTGATTTGTGTGTGTGCCGACGGCCTGGCGCCTCGGTCAGGCAGCCGCGGCGGCGTTCAGCTGCAGCTCGCGCCCGTTGAGCAGCACCTTGCCGTCGACGTCGATCGGGCGCTTGAGCGTGTCGAGAACGGGGCAGTGCGACTCGGCCATCGCGACGAGCTTGCGCACCGTGTCGGCGTCGGCCGAGCTCTTGATCGTGGTCTCGAAGGTGACGCGCTGGTAGCCGGCCGGGATGGCGTCGTCCATCGCGAGCAGGCCGCGCAGGTCGAGATAGCCCTTGACGTTGACCTTGATCTCTTCGAGCGGGATGCCCATCACCGCGCCATAGGCCGCATAGACGATCTCCTGGCAGGTGCCCAGCGCGGCCAGCAGCAGCTCGACCGGGTTCATCGCGGTGTCGTCGCCGCCGAGGTCCAGCGGCTCGTCGATGGGCAGCGCGGGGAAGTTGCGCACGTTGGCCTCGCACTGCAGGCCTTTGACGAGCCGCGTCTGGGCCCTGAAGACCAGCCGCGCGGAGGCGCCGTCCTTCTGGATGGCGGCGATCTTCTCCATCAGGGTGGCTTTGATGATTTCCGTGGACATTGCGGTTTCCTCGAGTGAAGGGGAGGGGGCGGCCGAGAGGCGCGCCGTTCGAGCGCGGACCCTCTGCGGTCACCACGACGGCGATGCGTCCGTCGTGTGTGCAGTCTTCGCACTCGGGGAGGTGCTCACAATCCGGCCGGCCACGGGACGGCACCGGAGTGCCGGGCATGGCGACCTGGGGCGGACACGGGGTCGCCAGGGGGTCTTGCGGGAGGCGCGATGTCGACGGCCCTCAAGGCCGTCGGGTGGGCCGCGTCGAAGCGAGGGAGCGCAGAGCCGGCGCGCGCCGGCGGTCAGCGTGGCCTAGCGGCTGCGCGAGAGCGGCACGACGTTGTCCGTGCCCGCCGCCGTGGGCGCGGGGCGCTCGGCCATCAGGACGAGCCGGACCAGATCGAGCGAGGAGCTCGTCTGCATCTTCTCCATCACGCGCGAGCGGTGGAACTCCACCGTCTTCGTGCTGATGTCGAGGATGCGGGCGATGATCTTGCTGGGCTTGCCCTCGACCACGAGGTTCATCACCTCGAGCTCGCGCGGCGTCAGCGTCTTGATCCGCGCGGCCACCTGGTCGCGCTCGTCGACCGTCGAACGCTGCGCCGAGCCTTGCGCCAGGGCCTTGTGGATGCTGTCGAGCAGGTCCTGGTCGTGGAAGGGCTTCTCGATGAAGTCGACGGCACCGGCCTGCACGGCGCGCACCGCCATGCGCACGTCGCCGTGCCCGGTGATGAAGACGATCGGCATCGACAGTCCGCGCCGGCGCAGCGATTCCTGCAACTGCAGGCCGCTCATGCCCGGCATGCGCACGTCGAGCAGCAGGCAGGCGCTGCGCGACAGCTCGGCATGCTCGAGGAAGGCCTGCGCCGTCGGGAAGGTCTCGACCGACAGCCCCACCGACTCGAGCAGCATGCGCAGCGAATGCGACACCGCCTCGTCGTCGTCGACGACGTAGACGTTGACCGGCGCCGCGCTCATGCCGCCACCTTCAGCGCGCTGACCCGGGCCGTCGGCAGCGTGAAGCGGAAGGTCACGCCGCGGTCCGCATTGGGCTGCACCGAGAGCTGGCTGTGGTGCGCCTCGATGATCGAGCGGCTGATCGACAAGCCCATGCCCATGCCGTCCGCCTTGGTCGTGTAGAAAGGCCCGAACACGCGGGCGAGGTCGGGCGCGGGGATGCCGGGGCCGGAGTCGCGGACCGACACGTCGACCTGCTTGCGGTCCAAGCGGCGCGTCGAGACCGTGACGTGGCGGTCCGCGCCACCCGACTCGCTCATCGCCTCGATCGCGTTCTTCAGCAGGTTGAACAGCACCTGCTCGATCTCGATGCGACGGGCGCAGACCAGCGAGGCCGCCGCGTCGAGGTCGGTGCGCACGACGATGCCCTGCTGCTTGGCCTCCGGCTCGACGAGGCCGACGACCGTGCGCACGACATCGTTCACGTCGACCGCCGTCGTGCTGGGCTCGCTGCGGCTGACGAGGCCGCGGATGTTGCGGATGATCTGGCCGGCGCGCCGCGCCTGCGCCGAGATGTCGTTGAGCAGCGCGATCGCTTCCGGCGATCCGGTCCCGCTCGACTCGAGCTTGCGCAGGCCGGCGCCGGCGTAGGTGGCGATGGCGGTCAGGGGCTGGTTGAGCTCGTGCGCGATGCCCGAGGCCATCTCGCCCATCGAGGCGATCCGCGCCATCCGTGCCAACTCGCTCAGGTGGCGGCGGGCGCGGTCCTCGGCGTCCTGGACCTTCGTGACGTCGCGCGTGAGCGCCATCGCGGCGATCACCTGGCCGCGGTGGTCGCGTGCGGGCACCACATGCGTCTCGATCGAGCGTTCGCTGCCCTTCAGGCCGAGCAGGCGGAACTCCATCGAGCAGGTCTCGCCGCGAAACACCGCGGCGGTCAGGGCGCGATAGCGGTCCTGGTACTCCGGCGCGATGAAGCGGTAGACGGACTCGCCGACCACCTGCGCCGGGCAGTCGGCGTCCACCATCGCGAGGCCGACCGGGTTCATGGTCCGGATGACGCCGTCCTCGCCATGCAGCTTCATGCATTCGGGCAGCGACTCGAACACGGTTTCGAAACGGCGCTCGCATTCGGCGTGGCGTTGCTCGGCCGCGCACCGGGCCTCGATCTCCGAGTCCAGACGCAGCCGGAGCGCGGCCGCCCGCCGCGACGACAGCCGCAGTGCGACGAGGGCGGCGGCCGCCGCTGCGGCGCAGACCCAGGCGATCAGTACGCTCATGGCGGGGCGGCTCGAGGAGGTCGGTGGGGAAAATTAACGGAACGCTTATATAGGATCGATCAAGGCCGTGCGCGCGTCAATTCGGGATGACGCGAAAAGGGTGACACCCCGCTCGCGGGTCTGCCTGCCATCAGACGGTCAGCATGGGGCGGGCCATCCACTCGCGGCCCTTGAGCATCGCCTTCCAGTACAGCGGCGGCAGGATGCGCTCCTTCAGCGCCCAGGCGGTGCGCGACGGGCGGGTGCCGTCGATCAGCCACGTCGGGAAGCTCGGCGCGACCTTGCCGCCGTAGAGGAATTCGGCGAGGACGATCTTGCCCCGCTCGACCGTCAGCGGGCACGAGCCGTAGCCGTCGTAGCGCGCCTCGCCGCTCGCCTTGCCGCAGGCGGCCAGCAGGTTGTGGGCGACGACCGGGGCCTGCTTGCGCGCGGCCGCGGCGGTCTTGGCGTTCGCCGAATTGCCGACGTCGCCGAGCGCGAACACGTTCGCGTGGACCTTGTGGCGCAGCGTGGCCGGATCGATGTCGACCCAGCCTGCGGCGTCGGCGAGCGGGGACGCGCGCACGAAGTCGGGCGCCTTCTGCGGCGGCACCGCGTGGAGCATGTCGAAGTCGCGCGTGACGAGCTCCTGGCTGCCGTCCGCGAGCTTGCGGCTGAAGGTGGCCTTGCGGGCCGCGCCGTCGACGGCGACCAGCGTGTGGCCGAAGTCGAGCCGGATGCCGTAGCGCCGGACGTACTCCATCAGCGCCGGCACGTACTCGGCGACGCCGAACAGCGCCGCGCCGGCATTGCAGAACTCGATGTCGATGTTCTTCAGGACGCCGCTGCGGCGCCAGTGGTCGGCCGACAGGTACATCGCCTTCTGCGGCGCGCCGGCGCACTTGATCGGCATCGGCGGTTGCGTGAAGACGGCGCGGCCGCCGCGCCGGCGCGCCAGCTCCTGCGCCAGCCGCCAGGTGTAGGGCGCGAGGTCGAAGCGGTAGTTGGACGTCACCCCGTTGCGGCCCAGCGACTCGGCCAGACCCTCGACGCCCTGCCAGTCGAGCTTGAGCCCGGGGCACACGACCAGCTGCTTGTACTTGACGACCCGGCAACCCTCGAGGATCACCGCGTCGCGCTCCGGTTCGAAGGCGACCACGCCCGCCTTGATCCACTGCACGCCCGCCGGCAGCACCGAGGCCATCGTGCGTGCCGTGCTGGCCGCGCCGAACACGCCGGCGCCGACCATCGTCCAGCCGGGCTGGTAGTAGTGGACGTCGGCCGGGTCGATGATCGCGATGTCCAGGCCGCTGTGGCGCGCCAGCAGGCTGGCCGCGACCGCGATGCCTGCCGCGCCGCCGCCGACGATCACGATCTCGTGCGAGGCATCGGTCACCTCGATCGGCGTCCTGCCGCCGTTGGCGATGCGCCGGACGACGCCCTGCAGGTCGAAGCCGGCCCCGCGCGCCCGCTCCATGAGCTGCGGCAGCGGCCGCGACGCCGCTTCCGCCAGCGCCCACATCGTCGTCGAGCGCATGCCGGTGCGGCAGTAGGCCAGCACCGGCTTCGGCAGCTCGGCCATCAGTGCGGCGAAGGCGCGTCCGTGCTCGTCGCTGACCTTGCCGACCTCGGCGGGCAGATGCCGGGCCTGCAACCCCTGCCGCGCGGCGGCGCGCTCGATCTCGACGTAGCCGGGCTGGTCGGCGGCTTCGCCGTCGGGGCGGTTGCAGACCACCGAGCGGAAGCCGGCCCGCGCGATGGCGGCAAGGTCGCTGGCGAAGATCTGTGGTGAGACCGAGAGGTCCGGGTCGAGGGGGTGGATGTCCATGGGGCTGTCTCCGGGTACTGTCTTCTGGGCGGGGGCGCTAGACGGCGTCGAGCGGGATCTTGAGGTAGCGCGTGCCGTTGGATTCGGGCTCGGGCAGGCGGCCCGCGCACATGTTCACTTGCACCGACGGCAGCATCAGCGCCGGCAGGGCCAGCGTGGCGTCGCGGGCGCGCCGCAGCGCGACGAACTGCTCCTCGCCGACGCCGTCGCGCACGTGGATGTTCATTGCGCGCTGCTCGGCGACCGTGCTGACGAACTGCACGGCCCGCCCCCCGGGCGGGTAGTCGTGGCACAGGTACAGCGTGGTCTCGGCCGGCAGGGCGAGGACCTTGTTGATCGATCGATAGAGCGTGCGCGCGTCGCCGCCCGGGAAGTCGCAGCGGGCGGTGCCGTGGTCGGGCATGAACAGGGTGTCGCCGACGAAGGCGACCGTCGAGCTCCGGTCGCCGACGACGTAGGTCATGCAGGCCGGCGTGTGGCCCGGCGTGTGCATGGCGCGCACCTGCAGGTGGCCGACGTCGAAGACGTCGCCGTCGGTGAACAGCCGGTCGAACTGGCTGCCGTCGAGAGCGAAGCCGGTGCCGGCGTTGAACAGCTGGCCGAAGATCCGCTGCACGGTCGTGATCCGCTGGCCGATGCCGATGCGTCCACCGAGCCGCTCCTTCAGGTAAGGCGCCGCCGACAGGTGGTCGGCATGCACATGGGTCTCGAGGATCCAGGCCACCGTCGCGCCGAGCGCCTGCACGCGTGCCTGCAACCGGTCGGCGCTGGTCGTGGCGGTGCGGCCGGACTGGGGGTCGTAGTCGAGCACGCTGTCGATCAGCGCGCACTGCAGCGTCGAGCGGTCGAGCAGCAGGTAGCTGACCGTCCCGCTGGTTGGATCGAAGAAGCCTTCGACGTGCAGTGATCCGTGTGCGAGGTCCATCGAGGTCGCTGTCTGCCAGGGTGAGATTCGGGACCCCGTGGCACTGCCAGAGGATCCTGGGGGAACACCTTGGATCAAGAGCCGTGCCAGCCTAGGAGAACCTCGGTTGATCACCGTAAGTCGTTGACTGCATTGATGAATTCTGGAATCGTCGGCGCACTGCAGCGATGCTGCACCGGTGCCCCGTGGCAGAAATGTCTGCCATCCGGCAGTCCGATGCGGCGCCTGGCAGAACCGATCGAGAGTCCCGCCCCCATGGCCGCCTGCAACGCTCACGCCAGCTTCGACGCCGCTTCCGAGTCCGCGCCCGCACCGCGTGCGGTGCCTCAGGTGCAGGCCTTGATCTCCTTCCTCGAGCACGAGGCGCAGCCGATGATCGTGCTCGATCCGGACTACAACATCCTCGCGGCCAACACCGCCTACCGGCGCCAGTTCGGCGCCGTCGACCGGCCCTTCGTCGGCCACAAGTGCTATCGCGTCTCGCACCACTACGACGTGCCGTGCGACCAGGCGGGCGAGCACTGCCCGATGAAGAAGGCCTTCGAGTCGAAGGGCGCCGACCGCGCGCTGCACATCCACCACACGCCGCGCGGGCCCGAGCATGTCGATGTGGAACTGCGGCCGATCCTCGGACCGGACGGCGATGTCATGGCCTATGTCGAGCGGCTGCTCACGGTCCGCAGCGCGTCGGCCCAGCCCAGCGCAGACGGCCTGGTCGGGCGTTCGCCGGCCTTCAACGCGACCCTGTCGGCCGTGCAGCGCGTCGCGCCGTCGCTGCTGCCCGTGCTGCTGCTCGGCGAGTCGGGTACCGGCAAGGAGCTGTTCGCGCGCGCCGTTCACGAGGCGAGCGAACGCGCCCGCGGCCCCTTCGTCGTCGTCGACTGCTCGGGCCTCACCGAGACCCTGTTCGAGAGCGAGTTGTTCGGCTACGAGAAAGGCGCGTTCACCGGCGCCGCGGCGCGCAAGAAGGGCCTGGTCGAGACGGCCGAAGGCGGCACGCTCTTCCTCGACGAGATGGGCGACGTGCCGCTGGCGATGCAGGTCAAGCTGCTGCGGCTGATCGAGACCGGCACCTTCCGCCGCGTCGGCGGCGTCGAGACGCTGCGTGCCAACTTCAGGCTGGTCGCTGCGACGCACAAGCCCCTGCAGCGGATGATTGCCGACGGGCGCTTCCGCGAGGACCTCTTCTACCGCATCAGCGTGTTCCCGATCCAGCTGCCGCCGCTGCGCGAGCGCATCGGCGACATCCCGCTGCTGGTCGAGTCCTTCCTCAGGCGCGGGCATGCGCCCCGGCAGCAGGTCGCGGTGGAGCCGGCCGCGATGGCGCGGCTGCAGGCGCATCGGTGGCCGGGCAACATCCGCGAGCTGCGCAACGTGCTCGATCGCGCCAGACTGTTTGCCGACGATGGCGTCGTGCGCGCGCAGCACCTGCCGGACGACTGGGATCGCGTGACATGGCCCGTCGCCGAATCGGCGCCTGCCATGCTGCCGTCGCGACCGGGCTCCGACGACTCCGATCTGCAGCGGCTGGCGATGGACTTCGGTGGCACGCGGCGCGAACTGGCGCGGCGGCTGGGCTGGAGTGAACGCACCCTCTACCGTCGACTCAAGGCCATCGGCTTGAGCTGAGCGGAAAAAGCCCTCGCGAGCCATCGCGAGACGGCCGGCGAGGGAAACCACGAGGGACGACGGAATACCTCGGGACCTAGCGATTCACGGTCAGGGCCCGCGACGGGCAGGCAGCCACGACCTCGCGGACGGCGTCTTCCGGCGCTGCGTCGGGCTGGATGACGAACTGTCCGTCCCGAACCATGAAGACCTGAGGCAAGGTCTTGACGCAATGCGCGCTGTGGCAGCAGCGCGTCGGGTCCCATGCGATCTGAAAGCTCATCCGGTGTCTCCTTGAAGTCGGCAGCGAGGCGGTGTCGGGCAATGCCGACTCAAGAGCCGTGCCAGGCCGAAGCCGCGCGACCGTCGGCGGCAAGTGCCTGATGCGACTCGCGATCCGGCGCGTCATGGCGGCGCGAGCGATCGCGCTGGCAGCGCCACGTGGCAGACCGGCGGCGCGTTGGCAGTGGCAGTGGCAGTCCGGCCGCGTGATGGCTGGTGTCCAGCGCGCCGGCTCTCGCGAAGCCGGATGCCCATGGCGCCAGCGCGGCTACGCATCACGCTTGACCAGTCACCGGCGCGCTCCATAAACTACCGACCGTTCGGTACAACTATCACAACGCACCAGACTTGGAGGTGACGATGAGACAACGCAAGGCCGAGGACTTGATCGGCGCTGCGCGGGCGGAGTTGCAGGCAGGCGACTCGATCACGCATTCCCTGGGACGCCGGGCTCTGCTGGGCCGCTCCGCCGCGCTCGCCGTCGGCGGCGTCGCCGGCTTTGCCGGCTTTGCCGCGGGCGGCGCGGCGGCCGCGCCGCTGGCGGTGCCGGAGTCGAACCGCGCTTTCGGCCGGCCGATGCCGGAGAACGAGTACGGCATGCCGTCGAAGTACGAGGCGCATGTCAAGCGCCGGCGCACCGACGTCTTCGTCAACAAGCAGAATTTCTCCGACTGGAGCATGACGCCGCTGCAGCATCAGCACGGCACCGTCACGCCCAACGGGCTGATCTACGAGCGCCACCACAACGGCGTGCCCGACATCGACCCCGGGCAGCACCGCTTCGCGATCCACGGCATGGTGCGCCAGCCGCTGGTGTTCACGATGTCGGACCTGATGCGCTACCCCTCGGTGACGCGCTTCTACTTCATGGAGTGCTCGGGCAACGGGCTGACCGACTGGCTGAAGGCGTCCTCGAAGACGGTGCAGCAGACGCACGGTCTGCTGTCGTGCGCGCAGTGGACCGGCGTGCCCGTCTCGACACTGCTCGACGAGGCCGGCGTGCAGCCGGGCGCGACCTGGGCGCTGGCCGAAGGCGCTGACGGCGCGGCACATGCGCGCAGCATCCCGATGAAGAAGATGCTCGACGACGCGCTGCTCGTCTACGCCAGCAACGGCGAGATGCTGCGCCCCGAGAACGGCTATCCGCTGCGCCTGTTCATCCCGGGCTGGGAAGGCAACGTCTGCATCAAGTGGCTGCGCCGCATCAAGCTCGGCGACCAGCCCTGGAACCTGCGCAGCGAGACGGCGCGCTACTCGGACCCGATGCCCGACGGCAAGTGGCGCCAGTTCAGCTTCGACATGGAGGCCAAGTCGGTCATCACGTCGCCGTCGGGCGGCATGAGCATGCGCCCGGGCGAGGTCGAGATCCTCGGCTTTGCATGGTCGGGCCGCGGCAAGATCCGCGCCGTCGACGTGACGACCGACGGCGGACGCACCTGGCGCGAAGCGGTGCTCGAGGAGCCCGTGCTCGACAAGTGCCTGACACGCTTCAGGCTGCGCTGGAAGTGGGACGGATCGCCGACCTCGATCGCCAGCCGCGCGGTCGATTCGACCGGCTATGTCCAGCCGAGCGTCGACGAGATCAAGAAGGTCCGTGCGATCACCGGCTTCGTGCAACACCACAACGGGATCTTCCCGTGGTCCATCGACACGGCCGGGGAGGTGCGCAATGCGATCGCCTAAGTTGAACTGGGTGGTGCTGGCGGCGATGGCCGTCGCCGGCTGTGCGACGCCGGGTGCGACGCCCGTGCAGGACCGGCCCGCCGCGCGCGGCCAAGCGACGAGCGAGCAGGACCTGGCGGGCTGGAACATCGACGTGCGCTCGGTCGACGGTGTCGGTCTGCCGCCCGGCAGCGGGTCGGTGGCGGCCGGCAAGGCGGTGTACGAGGCCAAGTGCGCCTCGTGCCACGGCGCGGATGCCACCGGTGGGCCGATGTTCGGCACGATGGTCGGCGGCATCGGGTCGTTCAAGACCGACAAGCGCGTGTTGACGCCGGGCAGCATGTACCCGTACGCGGGGGCGCTGTTCGACTACATCCGCCGCGCCATGCCGCTGAACGCGCCGCAGTCGCTGTCGAGCGAGGAGGTCTACGCGGTCACCGGCTACCTGCTGCACCTCAACGGCTTGGTCCCGGCCGGCGCGGTGATGGATGCGCGGGCGGTGACCACGCTGCGGATGCCGAACCGCGACGGCTTCATCGTCGACGATCGACCCGACACCAAGGCGACGCGCTGCATGAGCGGATGCACCCCGATCCGCGGCGGGAAGTCCTGACCCGGTTCAGCGGGCGGCCAGCGCCTTCAGTGCCATCTCGTTGAACCGGCCGGCGATCGCTGCCGGCCCGGTTCGGCCCGATGGCTTGAGCCAGAGGTAGCTGTAGAAGTACATGCCCAGCAAGCCCTTGAGCACGATCGGATCGTAGGGACGGAAGACGCCCGAACGCTCACCGTCCTGGAGCACGCGCTTCCACGCCCCCTCGTACTGCGCGTGCAGTGCCATCACCTCGTCACGGCGCTCGCCGGTGAGCGCCTGCACCTCGCGGAAGCACACCGTCAGCTCGGCCTGGCGCGCGGCGATCCGGTGGATCAGGTAGTCGCCGATTTCGGCGAGTCTCTCGGCAGCCGGGCGATCGCTGGCGACCACTTCCTTCGCGTGCGCCGCCAGGTCGGCGATGTATCCGCGGCTGATGTCGTACAGCAGGTCTTCCTTGCTGCGGATGTGGTGATAGAGCGCGCCGCGGCCCAGCTCGACGGCATCACCGAGCTCCGCCATCCCGACCGCGTTGTAGCCGCGCGCGGCGAACAGCCCGGCGGCGATCCGCAGGATGCGATCGCGCTGCGTTGCGTCGGTGGGTGCCTTGGTGTTGCTCATCTGCCGTCCTGCCAGCGAACCGGATCGAAGAATTCTAGGTGGCGGAGGGGTCGCACTCTATTGTCGGCAGCAGGGCGGCCTCCTATGCTTTAAGCTGAATGTGTACTGAACGATCCAGCGGCCAAAACGGATGAGAGCCGAACGACTGATGTGCGGCCCCGAGCTGGCCGACCTGCTGTTCTCGGCGGCGCCGTGGCCGATGCTGCTGGTGGGAGAGGACGGCGTGGTGCTTGCCGCCAGTGACGACCCCGGCGGGGTGTCGCCGGCCGGCGCCGCGGGCGATCTGACGCTGCGCCAGCGTGCCCCGCAGTACCTGGCCGCGCTGCGCGGCGCGGTACCGTGGCTGACCCCGCAGGAGGTCGACTGCACACGCACCCTGCCCTGCGGCGGCAGCGTCCACGAGAAGGTCTGCGTCCGGCGCACCCCTTGGGGAGCCAGCCTCGCGATCATCGACCAGACCGAGCTGCGTCGTGCCCAGGCCGCCGACCTGCAGACCGCGCGGCTCGCCGCCCTCGGCTTCATGGTGGCCGGCGTGTGTCACGAAGTGACGAACCCCTTGACCTCGCTGCACTCGGTGGCCCAGATCCTGCGCTCCGAGCCGCGGCCGAGCCCCGAGATCCTCGACAAGGGCCTCGACAACATCACCGCCAGCGTCCGGCGCATCCTCGACATCGCGCGTCGCCTGGTCACGTTCTCGCGCGTCGGCGACGAGCCGCGCGCGCACTTCGCGGTCGACGAGGCCATCGAGGAGGCGCTCTACGTGCTGCGTCAGGACGGGCTGCTCGAGGGCGTGGAAGTGCGCTATCGCCCGCAGCTGTCGGCCCAGGTGTTCGGCAACGTCGGGCAGGTGCGCGAGATCGTGCTGAACCTGCTCGTCAACGCGACGCAGGCGATGGCCGGCAACGGGCGCTTGACGATCGAGAGCCACTGCACGGAGAGCATGGTGCGGGTGCACATCGACGACACCGGGCCGGGGATCCCCGAGCACGCGGTCGGCCGGATCTTCGAACCCTTCTTCACGACCAAGGCCGGATCGCGCGGCACCGGACTGGGCCTCGCGATCAGCGCCGAGATCGCCCGCGAGCACGGCGGCAGCGTCGAGTTGCGTCACACGTCTGCGCAGGGCACCTCGTTCGTGATCACCCTGCCGAAGGAAAGACCATGAGCGATCGCAAACCTGCCGACGCCGACGCCCCGCTGGCGAGCGGACGCGTTCTTGTCATCGACGACGACTACGGCATCGGCGACTGTGTCGAGATGCTGCTGACGCGTGCCGGCCATGCCTGCGTCGTCACGCGTTGCGGTCAGGACGGCCTGGCCCAGCTCCGCAGCGAGGAGTTCGACCTGGTCATCACCGACCTGCGCTTGCCCGACGCCAGCGGCCTCGACATCGTCGCGACCAGCAAGTCGACCAATCCCGAGACCCAGGTCATCCTGATGACGAGCTTCTCGTCCGTCGAGAACGCCGTCGAGGCACTGCGGCGCGGCGCCAACGACTACATCATCAAGCCCTTCGACAACGACGACTTCATGTTCTCGGTCGAGCGCGCCCTCGCCGAACGGTGCATGCGGCGCGAGAACGTCGCGCTCAAGAAGAGCCTGAAGAAGGTCTACGCGCGCAACGTCATCATCGGCGAAAGCGATGGCGTCAAGCGATTGCACGCGATGATCCAGCGTGTCGCCGCCACCGAAGCCAACGTGCTGATCCAGGGCGAGAGCGGCACGGGCAAGGAGCTCGTCGCGCAGGCCATCCATCTCGGCGGCAGTCGGGCGCAGAAGCCCTTCGTCGCCGTCAACTGCGGTGCGATCCCGGCCGAGCTGATCGAGTCGGAGCTGTTCGGCCACGCCAAGGGGGCGTTCACCGGCGCGGCCAGCGCCAGCGAGGGGCTGATCCGCGAGGCCAGCGGCGGCACGCTGTTCCTCGACGAGATCTCCGAGATGCCGCTGAACGTGCAGGTCAAGCTGCTGCGCGTGCTGCAGGAGCGTCAGGTCCGCCCGCTCGGGTCGAGCCAGAGCTACATCACCGACACGCGCTTCCTCGCGGCGACCAACCGCAACCTGAAGGAGGCCGCCGAGAACGGGAGCTTCCGCGCCGATCTCTACTACCGGCTCAACGTGATCGCGATCCATGTGCCGCCCCTGCGCGAGCGCGGCAATGACGTCGAACTGCTCGCCCGGCACTTCATCCAGCACTTCGCGCGCAAGTTCGACAGCCGCGTCGCCGACATGGACCGCGACTTCGTCGACTTCCTGCACCACCACACCTGGCCGGGCAACGTGCGCGAGCTGCAGAACGTCATCGAGCGGGCGGTCATCCTCGCCGACTCGGACACCTTGAACTCGAGCGATCTCGAGGAAATGATCGCGCAGCCGCCGAAGCCGGTGTCGCCGCCGACGAGCAGCGGCCTGCCGCTGTCGGTGGAGGAGTACATCAAGGAGGTGATCCTGCTGTACCAGGACCGCTACGGCGAAGCCGAACTCGCGGCGCTGCTGGGCATCGGCCGCAAGGCCCTGTGGATGCGACGGCGCAACTGGAACCTTCACAGGACCCGCGACCGCCCGGGTGCCGAAGCGGCGCGGGCCGGCGAGGCCGACCTGCTGAGTCCCGTGCGCTGAGACAACCGATGGAGGACGCGTCCATGACGAACGCAACGGCCGATGCCCGGAACCGACTGGCGATCCTGTCGTCGACCGGGTTCTTCGGCGGGCTGAGCGACAGCCAGCTGGAGCAGATCTCGGCCCTGTGCGAGCTGCAGGAGCGCGGCGAGGGCGAGCAGATCTATCGTGTCGGCGAGCCGGCCAGCATGGTCTACGTCGTGGTGCGCGGCATGGTCCGTCTGGCAGTTGGCTACGGCGAACGCAGCGCCAGCGGCGGCAACGTCCTGCGCCGCGGCGACGTGTTCGGCTGGGCGGCGCTGACGCCGGCCTGCAACCAGCGCATCGCGACGGCGTCGTGCATGAGCGCGTGCTGCCTCCTCACCATCGACGGCGCCAGCCTGCTCGGACTGATGGAGCGCGACCACACGCTCGGCTACCGGCTGATGTCGCAGCTGAACCGCTTGATCACGAGCACGCTGTCGGCCTTTGCCGGCGGCTGAGCCGGCGCGCCGCTACCAGAGCGCGCGCGCCAGCAGGCCCAGGCCGACCGCGACGCACAGCACGCCGACGGCGCGACGCAGCAGCCGCGCGTCGATCGCGTGCGCGACATGCACGCCGACCCAGACGCCGCCGACCTCGAACACCGTCAGCAGCGCCGCGAGGCGCAGGTCGATCAGCCCGAGCGGCAGGTTGGCGGCGCTGCCCGAGGCCGCGGCGAGGATCTGGATCACCTGGCTCGCGCCGATCGAGGTCAGCGCCGGGAAGCCGAACAGCACCATCAGCGGCACCGACATCGCCGGCCCGCCGACGCCGGTGAGTCCCGAACCGAAACCGGTCGCCGCACCGATCGCGAACAGCAGCGCGCGCCGCCGGGGCGTCAGACGGCGGCGCAGTTCCACCGTCTGGCCGCGCCCCGAGCTCAGCGTGTAGAGGCCCGCGAGGGCGATCAGCAGCGCGAGGATCAGCGTCAGCAGCGTCGCGTCGAGGCGCGTATTGACCCAGGCCCCGATCGCGCCGAACAGAACGCCGCCGACGCACAGCGGCGTCGTCACCGCCCAGTCGATGCTGCCGCGGCGCTGGAACAGCCAGGTGCCGATCAGGCCGGTGAAGACGAAGGTGAACAGCGCCGTCGCCATCGACGCCTGGATCGACAGCGGCGTCAGCAGGTTCAGCGCCGGGATCAGCAAGATGCCGCCGACGCCGACCGCGCCGATCAAGGCGCCGACCAGCGCCGCGATCGCCGCGAGCCCGAGTGTCATCGCCGTGGGCTCCCGGGGGCGCCGATCAGGCGATCGCCTGGTAGTAGAGGTTCTGCGGGTGACTCGATTGCGCGAAGAAGAACCAGCGTTCGGCGATCAGCCCGGCGTACTGCACGACGAAGGCCAGCGCCAGCACGAAGGCGCCGGCACCGGACAGACCGGCGGCCAGCAGCAGCAGCGGCACGGCGAAGGCCAGCACCAGGAAGATCCACTTGATGCTGCGCAGGAAGGCACGGCTGCGGCCGTGGAAGAACTCGCGCGTGTTGTAGGAGCCGCCCATGAAGCCCTGGCTCTTCTGCACGATGCGCGGGTGGTGGATGCCAGTGGCCGACTGCAGCGAGGACTTGCGCTTGATGCGCGCGTTGCGCAGCAGGGAGGCCGAGCGTGTCACCAGCCCGAGCAGCGTGAAGGTGATCGCCGCGGCGCCGTAGGCGCCGACCAGCGCACTGCCGGTGGCGGCCGCGTAGGCGCAGGCCAGCGTGAAGCCGGACGCGCAGCCGAGCACGAAGTAGTTGACGACCGTCAGCGGGCTGGCCCATTCCTGCAGGAAGCGGATGCACGCGTAGATCATCCCCGTGCAGACGAACAGGCTCACGCAGCACAGCGTGGCGAGCGCGCCGAGCGCCAGCGTGGCGGGCCACGCGAACCAGTGCGCCAGGCCGTAGAGGAAGGTGCTGCCCATGAACGCGAGCATCGCGATGCCCTCGCGGGACAGCCACGAGGTGCGCCACATCGCCATCGCGCGCCAGGCCCGCTCGGGGTGGCCGAGGTGGAACAGCGACGCGACCGCCCCCATGCCGGTGAACACCAGCGACAGCAGCGTGCCGCCGACGAAGAAGCCGCTGTGGCCGGGCAGCTCGACGAGCTGCAGCGCGCGCGCGAGCTCGGCTGCGTACAGCGCAAGGAACAGACCCTGACCGGCGCCGATCAGCGTCGTCAGGAAGATGACCGAGAAGCCTGGATGCATGGTGTGTCCCGTGAGGCGAGGGGTCGGCTCAGCCGGAGAAGTTGACGGCGTCGTCGAGCGTCGCGCGGTCGCTTCGCGGCGCGACGTCGATCTTCTCGGGGCTGTCGACGCGGTCGAGCTGGTCCGCGCGGATGTTGATGACGGTCTTGCGGCGCGGCAGGTAGTGGTTGGACGGCTGGGTGCCCCACTCGGGCATCAGCTGGTAGCCGCCGCGCTCGCGGATCGCGGTGGACACCTCCGATTCGGGGTCGTGCACGTCACCGAACAGGCGCGCGCTGGTCGGGCAGGCCATCACGCAGGCCGGGCGACGGTCCTGCGGCGGCAGCGCGTCGCTGTAGATGCGGTCGACGCACAGCGTGCACTTGGTCATCTCCTTGCGGTTCTCGTCGAGTTCGCGCACGCCGTAGGGGCAGGCCCAGGCGCAGTAGCCGCAGCCGATGCACTTGTCGTAGTCGACCAGGACGATGCCGTCCTCCTTGCGCTTGTAGGACGCGCCGGTCGGGCACACCGGCACGCAGGGCGGGTCCTCGCAGTGCAGGCAGCTCTTCGGGAAGTGCACGGTCTCGGTGAGCGGGAACTCGCCGACCTCGTAGGTCTGCACGCGGTTGAAGAAGGTGCCGGTGGGGTCCTCGTCGTAGGGGCGGAAGTCGGCCAGCGAGCCGGCGCTGCCCGAGGTGTTCCAGGACTTGCAGCTCGTCACGCAGGCCTGGCAGCCCACGCAGACGTTCAGATCGATCACCAGGGCCAGTTGCGTCATGTGCCGTCTCCGCAGCGTGTTGTCGGTCGTGTGTCAGTCTTTGGCGGCTTTCGGCCGGCCGGCGAAATAGGCCTGCCAGGCGCGCCGCTTCGAAGTGGTGCCGGGGTAGGGGTGCAGCGGCTTGAACTGCGGCGAGGTCTCGGCCGGCTCGTCCGGGCCGGCCTTGTAGATGCGCACCCGCACGTCGTACCAGCCGGCCTGCCCGGTCACCGGGTCGGAGTTGGACACCGTGCCCGGGCCGGTGCCGAGCGGCAGCTCCTCGCTGATCAGGTGGTTCAGCAGGAAGCCCTTGCGCGATTCGTTCGAACCCGGGCCGAGCTGCCAGGCTCCCGCGGCCTTGCCGATCGCGTTCCAGGTCCACACGGTGCCGGGCTCGACCGCCTCGCTGTAGCGGCACATGCAGCGCACCTTGCCCCAGCGCGATTCGACCCAGATCCAGTCGTCGTCGGCGATGCCCTGCGCGCGCGCGGTCACCGGATTGACGAACAGGTAGTTGTGCGCGTGGATCTGCCGAAGCCAGGCGTTCTGCGAGTCCCAGGAGTGGTACATCGCCATCGGCCGCTGCGTCACGGCGTTGAGCGGGTAGAGCTCGCGGTCGGTGACCTGCGCTTCGAGCGGCTCGTGGAAGAAGGGCAGCGGGTCGAAGTAGGTCGCGATGCGCTCGCGCAGGTGCTCCGGGGGCTGCTTGCCGGGCCGCTTGCCGAGCGCGGCGAGGCGGAACTTCTGCAGCACGTCCGAGTAGATGTGGATCAGGATCGGATCGGCGTCGCGCCGCATGCGCACGCTCTTCGACCAGTCCATGTAGCCCTGGTTCCAGTTGCGCATGTACTGGTAGGACGGCGGCAGCTGGTGGTGGAAGACGCAGTTGTTCTTCTCGTACATCTCCCACTGCTTCGGGTTAGGTTCGCCGCACACCGACTTGCTGCCGTCGGCGCCGCGCCAGCCGGCGAGGAAGCCGATGCCCGAGCCCGGCGCGGTCTCGTAGCGGACGATGAAGTCCGGATAGTCCTTGAACTTGCGCTCGCCCTCGGGCGTCGTGAACGCGGGCAGCTTGAGCCGGCTGGCCAGCTCGATGATGACCTCCTGGAAGGGCTTGCACTGGCCGGTCGGCGGCAAGACCGGGATGCGAACCGCGTCGACCGGGCCGTCGAACTCCGAGATCGGCCGGTCGAGCACCGACATCACGTCGTGGCGCTCGAGGTAGGTGGTGTCGGGCAGCACCAGGTCGGCGAAGGCGGTCATCTCCGACTGGAAGGCGTCGCAGACGACGAGGAAGGGGATCTTGTATTCGCCGCTGTCGTCCTTGTCGTTGAGCATCTCGCGCACCGACGAGGTGTTCATGCTCGAGTTCCAGGCCATGTTGGCCATGAAGATCAGCAGCGTGTCGATGCGGTAGGGGTCGCCGCGCCAGGCGTTGGTGATGACGTTGTGCATCAGCCCGTGGACCGACAGCGGGTGCTCCCACGAGAAGCCCTTGTCGATGCGCACCGGCGTGCCGTCGTCCTCGACGCACAGGTCGTTGGGGTCGGCCGGGAAGCCCAGCGGCATGCCTTCCAGCGGCATGTCGGGCCGCACGTCCTGCGGACCGCGCGGCGGCTTGGCGATCGGTGGGATCGCGCGCGGGAAGGGCGCCTTGTGGCGGAAGCCGCCGGGCCGGTCGATGGTGCCGAGCAGCGACATCAGGATCGCCAGCGCGCGGATCGTCTGGAAGCCGTTCGAGTGCGCCGCCAGCCCGCGCATCGCGTGGAAGGCGACCGGGTTGCCGGTCACGGTCGAGTGCTCGACGCCCCACGAGTCGGTCCACGCGATCGGCAGGTGGATCTTCTGGTCGCGCGCGGTCACGCCCATCTCGTGCGCGAGGCGGCGGATCGTCGCGGCCGGGATGCCGGTGATCTCGGCGGCCCACTCCGGCGTGTAGTCGGCGACCCGCTCGACGAGCAGCTGGAAGGCCGGCTTGACGCGCTTGCCGTCGGGCAGCGCGTACTCGCCGTTGAGCCGCGGGTCGGCGCCGGGCGTGTGGGTCGGCACCACCTTGTCGGTTTGGCGGTCCCACCAGAACTTGTTGTGCGGGTAGTCCGGGTTGAGGACGTCGCCCTCCGGGTTCATCGCGAACAGGCCGAAGTCGTCGTCGTCGGGCGTCTGGTTCACCAGTTCGCCGGCGTTGGTGTAGCGCGCGAGGAACTCGCGGTCGTACAGGCCGGTCGCGATGATCACGTGGATCAGGGCCAGCAGCAGCGCGCCGTCGGTGCCCGGGCGGATCGGCACCCATTCGTCGGCGATCGCCGAGTAGCCGGTGCGCACCGGGTTGATCGACACGAAGCGCCCGCCGCCGCGCTTGAACTTCGAGATCGCGATCTTCAGCGGGTTCGAGTGATGGTCCTCGGCGGTGCCGATCATCACGAACAGCTTCGCGCGGTCGAGGTCGGGGCCGCCGAACTCCCAGAACGAGCCGCCGATCGTGTAGATCATCCCGGCGGCCATGTTGACCGAGCAGAAGCCGCCGTGGGCGGCGTAGTTCGGCGTGCCGAACTGCTTGGCGAACAGCCCCGTCAGCGCCTGCATCTGATCGCGGCCGGTGAACAGCGCGAACTTCTTCGGGTCGGTCGCGCGGATGCGGCGCAGGCGTCGTTCGAGGATCGCGAACACCTCGTCCCAGGTGATCTCGTCGAACTCGCCGTCGCCGCGCTCGGTGCCGGGGCGGCGGCGCAGCGGCATCGTCAGGCGCGCGGGCGACTGCTGCTTCATCACGCCCGAGGCGCCCTTGGCGCAGATCACGCCGTGGTTCAGCGGGTGCTCGGGGTTGCCGTCGATGTAGCGGACCTCGCCGTTGCGCATGTGCACGCGGATGCCGCAGCGGCACGCGCACATGTAGCAGGTCGTCGTCTTGACCTCCAGGGAGCCGATGTCCTCGGATTGGAAGTTGGAGACCGGTTCGTTGCTGGACATGGCGGGTCCTGTGGGAGAGGGTGGGGTGTGCTCAGGCCGGGCGGGCCAGGCGACTGCAATCGATCGGGACGGCCGCGGACTCGCGCGGCTCGCCGTTGGGGAGCGCCTTGTGGCACTGCTTGAAGATGCGCGTCGTGCAGCGGCGGCACACCTCGGGGTCGAGCCGCGGGTAGATCGCCTCGATGACGTTCTGGCCGATCGAGTACAGGTTGCCGCGGCCGATCTCGTCGAGGTAGCCGGCGCGCTCGAGAACGGCGACGACAGAGGGCTGCAGGCGGTGGAAGTAGAGGTCGCCGCCGAGCTGCTTGCGCCGCCGCGACTCCTGCGCCAGCAGCTCGGCGCCCGAGCTGTCGATGAAGTTGATGCCGGGCGCCAGCAGCAGCAGGTGCTTGTGGGCCGGGTTGGCGGCGTCGATCGCGCGCAGGTTGCGCTGCACGTGGTCGACCGCGCCGAAGTAGATCGCGCCGTCGATGAAGACCATCTTCATCTGGCAGCAGTCCGGCTCGCCCTCCTGCGGCACGAAGTGGTAGCTGTGCTCGCCGGGGGCCGGGATCGCGTTGCGGATCGCCGGGCGCGCCGTGCGTTCGAGGAACACCATCAGCGACAGCAGCACGCCGACGTAGATCGCGAACTCGAGGTGCAGGAACAGCGTCGCCAGCAGCGTCGCCGACAGGATCGCCGTCTCGGCGCGGCCGGTCCGCACGATGCTGCGGATGTGGTGGACGTCGACCAGCGAGTAGGCGACCATGAGCAGGATCGCCGCCATCGACGCGACCGGCAGAAAGCGCACCAGCGGCGCCAGCGCCAGCAGTGTCAGCACGAGGAACAGCGCCGAGAACACCGGCGCCAGCGGCGTGCGCGCGCCGGCCGAGTAGTTGACGCCGCTGCGCGTGAACGAGCCGCTCGAGACATAGCCCGACGCGAAGCTGCCGAGGACGTTGGCCAGGCCCTGTCCGACGAACTCCTGGCTGCTGTCGATGCGCTGGCCGGACTTCAGCGCGATCGCGCGTGCGATCGCGATCGCCTCGGTCAGCGACAGCATCGCGAGCGCCAGAGCGACCGGCGCGAGCTCGCGCAGCGTGCCGGCGTCGAGCGTCGGCAGCGACAGCGGCGGCAGGCTGCGCGGGATCGCCGACACCGTCGCGATGCCGGTGTCCGGACCGAACAGCGACTGCAGCAGCAGCGCGCACAGGCTGCCGACGACCATCGCGACGATCATGTGCGGCAGCTTCGGCGCGTAGCGCTTCGTCGCGATGCTGGCGGCGAGCGTCGTCGCGCCGACGGCCAGCACATAAGGGTTGGTGTCGGGAAGGTGCTGCGCGAACAGACGCAGCGTCTCGATGAAGGACGCGCTCGCCGGCGCCGCGACGCCGAAGAAGTTCTTCAGCTGGCTGGCCGCGATCAGCACGGCAGCCCCGACGGTGAAGCCGGTCACGACGCTGTGCGAGATGAAGTTGACCAGCACGCCGAGCCGCGCCAGGCCCATCGCCAGCATCAGCACACCGGTCATGAAGGTCAGCGTCAGCGTGAGCTGGATGTAGGCCGCGCTGCCCGGCGTAGCCAGCGGGCTGAGCGTCGCGAAGATCACGATCGACAGCGCCGCGGTCGGCCCCGACACCAGGTGCCACGACGAGCCGAACAGCGCCGCGACGATCACCGGCACGATCGCCGTGTACAGGCCGTACTCGGGCGGCAGCCCGGCGATGCCCGCGTAGGCGACCGCCTGCGGGACCAGGATGATCGTCCCGGTCAGCCCCGCCAGCAGGTCGGCGCGCAGGCTGCGGCGGTCGACCATCGACCACCATTGCAGCATCGGCAGCAGTTTGTGGAGCCAGGGCTCGGACGTCGCCATGTGGTGCGCTTGCGCGCCTTGTCTCTCGATGTGATGCCCACTGAAAAACCGGGCCTGCGGATGACGCGCCGCTCGGCCCTCTGACGCAAGCTTGATGCCACGCGGCCGCGGGTTGCCACGAGCGCAGCGCGCGGTCCGGGGCTCGACCATGGGTCGCTGCAGGGGCGCCAGCGGTGCCGCAGATCGCCGCGCCAGACGCCGCCGCGAAGCTGCTTTCGCAGCGCGCGCAAGCGCTTGCGACAGGTCGCGTTTCCTGGCGAAACGCGATCGGGTTTCTTATCGAAACGCGGGGCTGCAACGCAGCTAAATGCAAACCCTTGGAAGCGGCGCAGCAAGTACCGTTCCGGCGCCCGCGACGGTCCGAAACCAGCCCGTTTGACCGCTTGCGCGCGGCAGGCACAGACCATGCAATGAAGAGGTCGAACCAGACCTCGAGGCATGCACCGGTTCCGATGCCGCCTCTTCTTCGCAACCTACGGAGAACCTCAATGTCGCGTAACGCAGCCGAGTGGCAAGAACGCCCCAACTTCCCCGAGACGCACTACGTCAGCACCGACATCTACACCGACGAGCAGATCTTCAAGGAAGAGCAGGAGCGCATCTTCAACAAGTGCTGGATCATCGCGTGCCACGAGTCCGAGCTCGTCAGCGCCTACGACTACCGCACCTTCCACCACCCGGGCGGCGCGCCGCTGATCGTGATCCGCGGCGAGGACCAGAAGATCCGCAGCTTCTACAACATCTGCCCGCACCGCGGCAACACGCTGCTGTACGAGCCGGTCGGCAACGCCAAGCGCATCACCTGCATCTTCCATGCGTGGTCGTTCAACGCCAAGGGCGATTGCATCGACATCTCGCGCGGCCAGCAGGGCTACCAGGACCGCTTCGGCTGCGAGCACGCCGGGTTGCGCGAGGTCAAGACCGAGATCGGCTTCGGCGGCTTTGTCTGGGTCAACATCGACGACAGCAGCTGCACGCTGAAGGAGTACATCGGCGATGCGATGAGCATGCTCGACGAAAACCTCTCGGCGCCGCTCGAGGTCTTCCACTATCACAAGGCCGTCGTCGACACGAACTACAAGCTTTGGCACGACACCAACAGCGAGTTCTATCACGACTACATGCACTACTTCAATCGGATCACCGGGATGATCCAGCCCGGCTACTTCGATCGCAAGTACACCGGCTATCCGAACGGCCACGCGTCGGTCGGCTCGATGGCGATCAAGTACGACGCCTACGAGGGCGGCAAGGCGCGCGGCGTGGGCTGGCCCGGCCTGGCGCCGGGCGGCTGGGTGCTGATCGACATCTTCCCGGGCATGACCTACAACCTGCGCACCTCGGTGCTGCGCATGGACACCGCGATCCCGATGGGCCCGAACAAGCTCGTCATCGAGTTCCGTGGCCTGGGCCTGAAGAGCGACACCCCCGAGCAGCGTGCCGAGCGCGTCCGCGACCACAACACGATCTGGGGCCCGTTCGGGCGCAACCTGCACGAGGACCTGCTCGGCGTGCATGGCCAGGGCCTGGCGATGCGCGAGCGCAGCGACAGCAAGTGGGTGCTGCACGGTCGCGAGGAGAACATGACCATCCACGACGAGGGTGGCATGCGCCACTTCTACGCCGAGTGGAGCAAGCGCATGGGCCGCAAGGCCTACGACCCGCACGGCCAGAACGCGGCCAAGGCCGCGGCCTGAGTCCCGCACCGACAACACCTACCGATGACGAGGACCACCGTGCAGACCCGAGACGCCATCTCCGAACTGATCTGCCGCTCGTGCATGACGCTGGACGCGAAGAACTTCAGCGCCTACCTCGAGCTGTGCGATCCGGCCTACCGCTACGCGATCACCGCCTACAGCCCGGAGATCCGCAAGGACATGACCTGGCTCGAGCACGACAAGGCCGGCATGCAGACGCTGTTCACCAACCTGCCCAAGCACAACAGCGACCAGTCGCCGCTGACGCGGCATGTCACCGTGTACACGGTCAAGCCCAGCGACGACGGCCAGCAGGCCGAGGTCGTCAGCGCGGTGCAGGTGTTCCGCACCTCGCTCGACGGCGGCGCGACCGAGCTGTTCGCGGTCGGCAAGTTCCACGACCGCGTCAGCCTGAGCGGCGCGGAGCCGAAGCTGCTCAACCGCAACGTGCGGCTCGACACCCGCATGCTCGGGTACGGTTACCACATCCCGTTCTGAAACGAACCCGAAGCCGGCGCCATGAAGATCCAAGTGAACGCCAGAAACCGTGCGCATCACTTCGAGGCCACGCCGGAGGACAAGATCCTCCATGCGGGGCTCAGCCGAGCGATCGACCTGCCCTACGAGTGCGGAAGCGGCACCTGCGGCACCTGCAAGGCCCGGCTGCTTTCGGGCGAGATCGAGGACTGCTGGCCCGAGGCGCCGGGGCGCAAGTACCTCAAGAGCTCCGACGAGTTCCTGATGTGCCAGTGCACCGCGCGCAAGGATGTCACGCTTGAGGTCGCGAGCTTCGTCGAGGACATCGAGCCCGGCGTCTGCGTGCCGTCGGCGCAGAAGGGCCGCATCAGCGAGGCGACGCTGCTCACCCACGACGTGATCGAGCTGTGCATCGCGCTCGAGCGGCCGATGGAGTTTGACGCCGGCCAGTTCGTGCTGGTGCAGGTGCCGGGCATCCCGGGCTTCCGCGGCTGGTCGATGGTCAACTACGACCGCGCCGCCACCACGCTGCGCTTCGTCGTCAAGAAGAAGCCCGGCGGCCAGGTGTCCGAGTGGTTGTTCGCTCAGCGGATCGTCGACACCGCGGTCGACGTCTACGGCCCGCTCGGCAGCGCGACCTTCTACCCGGGCGTCGCGAAGGACATCCTGTGCATTGCCGGCGGCAGCGGCATCGCCGGGATGATGTCGATCCTCGAGCGCGCCCGCCAGGACAACTACTTCGCCGAGCACGGCGGCGACGTGTTCTTCGGCGTCCGCTCGCCGAAGGATGCCTTCTACCTCGAGGAGTTCTCGCGGCTGCGCGAGGCCTGCGGCGTCAACCTGCGGGTGACGATCGCGCTGTCCGAGACCGAGGCGACGCCCGAGATGCAGGCGGCCCATCCTTTGCTCAACTTCGACGCCGGCTTCGTCCACGAGGTCGCCAGCCGGAGCATGCGCGGGCGCTGCCAGGGCGTGCGCGCCTACCTGGCCGGGCCGCCCCCCGCCGTCGATGCCTGCGTGCGGATGCTGCTGATGGCCCGGGTCTCGACGGACAACATCCGCTACGACAAGTTCAGCTGAGGCCCGGCATGAAGAGAATTCCCATCTGCCTCGCGAGCGACATCCCGACCAACGGGATGAAGAGCTTCGACGCGCCGACCGGCACCAAGGTCCTGGTGGCCCACAGCGGCGACTGCTACTACGCCTACCAGGGCCTGTGTCCGCACCAGGATGTCTGCCTCGACGAAGGCTTCTTCGACGGTTCGGTCCTGACCTGCCACCAGCACCTGTGGCAATGGGACATCAAGACCGGCGACGCGGTCGGTCTGGCCGAGGCGCCGCTCGAACGCTACGAGATCGTCCACGAGAACGGACAGATCTTCGTGCTGCAATCGAGCGCGCTGAAGGTTTCCGAGCTGTTCAAGGGCGTCTCCGACGCGACGATCGGCCGGCTCGACGGCCTGGCGCGCCGCGAGGACTACGACAGCATGGCGACGCTGTACGACCTCGGCGACCCGGCCGACGACCTCTACATCCTCGAGTCCGGGCGGGTCGAGTTCGTCATCGGTCGCGAGGACCGCACCAGCCTGGCCGGCTTCATGTTGCGCAAAGGCGAGGTGTTCGGCTGGGCGGCGCTGCTCGACGACCATCCGCGCCGCATCGCGAAGGCGGCCTGCCTGGAGAAGTCGACGGTGCTGCGGCTCAATGGCGAAGAAGTCCTGAAGGTACTGGCCGAAGAGCCGGCATCCGGTTTCCTGGTGATGCGGCAGCTCTCGGGGCTGATCACCAAGCATCTGCGGTCGCAGGGCGGGAAGTAGAAGGAATGCGCGGTGCCTCGCGGCATCGCCGGTGCGAGACGGAGTGACGAACATGTTCTAGCTATCGGCGTTCTGGACGTTCAGACGCACACCACATACAGGAGACAAGCATGGCGTTCTGCATCATCAAGCAATGGGCTCGATCCGCGGTCGCGGGCGTGCTGGCGGCGGCCGGTCTGGCCGCGGTGGCCCCCGGCGTCGCCGTGGCCGGCGACCTCTCGTTCGGCAAGCCCGGCGAGCCGGTCAACCTCGTGATCGGCTACCAGCCCTACTACACCGAGTCCTGGTCGGGCGTGGTGATGCGCGGCAAGAAGATGTACGAGAAGTACCTGCCGAAGGGTTCGACGGTCGAGTTCGCCGTCGGCCTGCAGGGCGCGGTGATCGTCAACGCGATGCTGGCCGGCAAGCAGCACATGGGCTATGTCGGCGACATGCCCGGCATCGTCTCGACGACCAAGCAGGAGGTGGCCGACATCCGCATCGTGGCGACGCTCGGCCTCGGCACCGACCAGTGCAACGTCTTCCTCGCACGCACCGATGCGCCGAAGTTCCCGAGCGCCAAGGACGGCATCAAGTGGCTCGACGGCAAGCGCGTCGCGGTGCCGATGGGCAGCTGCGCCGACCGCTTCGGCCAGGCGGTGTTCAAGAAGGAGGGCATCGCCCCGGCGGCCTACCTGAACCAGAACATCGAGGTCATCACCAGCGGGTTCCGGGCCGGCAAGCTCGACGCCGCGGTGATCTGGGAGCCGACCGCCTCGCGGCTCGTCCAGGAGGGGCTGGCCAAGCGCATCGCCTCGGGCGCGACCGTCGGAGAGAACGACGGCGGCTTCCTGACGATGCGCGCCGACCTGATCAAGCAACGCCCCGACATCGTCAAGGCCTGGTTGAACGCCGAGCTCGACGCGCAGCTCTACATGGCCGACCCGAAGAACGCGATGGAGGTGGCGGCGATGGCGGCCCAGCAGGCCACCGGCTTCACCGAGAAGATGCTGTGGGCGTCGATGTACGGCAAGTATCCCGAGGAGTCGGGCGGTTCGCCGGTGCGGCTGACGCTGCCGTACACGATCACGCCGGAGGTGGCCGCGCTGATCTCGCAGTCGACGACCTTCCTGCACTCGATCAAGAGCATCAACGTCGACAAGCTGCGTCCGGAGGCGGTGATGCCCGAGTTCACGCAGGCGATCCTCAAGGAACGCGGCATGGTGGCGCCCGTCGGCAAAGTGACCGCCATGCAGGACAGCGAGTTCAAGGCGAAGTAATCGCGCCCCGGCGTCCCGCGATCGCCGGCGGCGCCGAGCCGCCGGCGGGGCAGGACGACGACCACCCAGACAGGAGTTTGCATGGATCAGATCAGCGCCCTGCTGAAGCGGGCGATGCCGTTCCAGACGGTGCCGGAGGATCTGCTGCGCGAGATCGTGAAGATCGCCAAGTGGCGGTCGTACTCGCGCGGCGACTTGATCTACAACGTCGACGACGAGGCGGAAGACATCCACATCGTCTCGTCGGGCAGTGTGAGCCACGCCCTGCGGCCCGAAGCCGGGAGCCCCGAGCTGTTGGAGAGGGTCATGCGTCCGGGCGACGTGTTCGGCTGGGCCGCGGTATTCGAGGGCCAGCGGCGGCGCCTGGCCAAGACCATCAGCCTCGAGCGCTCCGAAGTGCTCCAGATCAACGGCGAGCAGCTGATGAGGCTGATCCGGCGCATGCCCGCGGCCGGCGACGTGATCATGAGCCGCCTGGCGACCATGATCACGAAGGAGTTCGCGGCCACGCCGGCGGTGGCGGCGCGCGTGCCGCACCTGCAGGTGGCCACCGAGCCGGCGCCGCAGCAGGGCAGTGGCGTGGCGAGCGGCTGGGCGCTGACGACGTTCCGGATCGCTCAGTGGCTCAAGAGTCCGAGCCCCTACCTGATGGTCATCGGCTTCGGCGTGTTCCTGGGGCTGTGGTACCTGACCGTCGAGGTGTGGCAGCTGCCGCGCTTCGCGGACATGCCGGGCCTGACCGTCGTGGTCAAGGAGATGTTCAGCGAGCAGCCCACCTACGGGCTGTCGGTCTACACGCCGGAGTACTACCAGCACATCTGGGCGAGCATCCGGCGCGTCGCGATCGCCTTCCTGCTGGCCACCGGGCTGGGCGTGCCGCTGGGGCTGTTCATGGGCTGGTCGAAGACCTTCCGCGAGTACGTGTTCCCGGTGTTCGAGACGCTGCGGCCGATCCCGATCCTCGCCTGGGTGCCGCTGGCGATCCTGATGTTCTCGGGTTCCGAGACGCCGGTGATCTTCCTGACCTTCCTGGCGTCGTTCTTCGCGACCGCGCTGAACACCATGCTCGGGGTCGAGTCGATCGACGAGTCGTACAGCCGCGCCGCCTACTGCCTGGGCGCAAGCAAGTGGCAGGTGTTCCGCGAGGTGATCGTGCCGGGGGCGATGCCCTACATCTTCACCGGCTTGCAGATCTCGATCGGCGTGGCCTGGTTCTCGCTGGTCGCCGGCGAGATGGTGTCGGGCGAGTTCGGCCTGGGCTACGTGATCAATACCTCGTACACGATGGTGCGCTACCCGACGATCGTGATCGGCATGGTCACGCTCGGCGCGGTCGGCTACGTCACCAGCGCGCTGGTGCGCATGGTGGGAGACCAGATGATGCAGTGGCGCGTGCGTGAACTCGCGCTCGGAGGACGTTGATGAATGCCGTGCTGGAAAACCTGAGGAGTCGCCGCATGCCGAACATCGCAACGCAGGGCGCGATCCGCATCGACGACGTGGTGAAGATCTACGACCCCGACGGCGCCGCGGTGATGGCGGTGGACCATTGTTCGCTCGACATCCCGGCCGGAGAGATCTGCATGATCGTCGGGCCCTCGGGCTGCGGCAAGACGACGCTGCTCAACGCGATCGCCGGTTTCCACAGCATCACCTCCGGATCGATCTCGATGGACGGGCAGCTGCTGTGCGGGCCCGGCAAGCCGAAGGCCGAGCCGGGGTCCGACCGCATCGTGGTCTTCCAGAACGGCGCGCTGTTCCCGTGGAAGACCAACCTCGAGAACGTCGCCTTCGGGCCGCTGATGCAGGGCAAGCTCGGCAAGAAGGAGATCTACGAGAAGGCCCGCAGCATGATGGCCGACGCCGGCCTCAGCGGCACCGAGGACAACTTCCCGGGCGAGGTGTCATCGGGCCTGCGCCGGCGCGTCGAGATCGTCCGGGCGCTGATGAACGACCCCAAGGTGCTGCTGTTCGACGAGCCCTACCGCGCGCTGGACTCGCTGACCAAGTCGGTGATGCACGAGGCGCTGCTCGAGATCTACTACAAGAACAAGGTCACGATCTTCTTCATCACCCACGACCTGGAGGAGGCGATCTTCCTCGGCCACCGGCTGGTGATCATGACCTCGCGGCCGTGCAAGCCGAAGAAGATCCTCGAAGTCGACATCCCGCACCCGCGCGACTACAGCGTGCTGACGAGCCCGCGCTTCCGCGAGCTCATGGAAGAAACCAGTGCCGTCGTGCACGAGGAGGCGAAGAAGTCCTTCGCCGCCGGTGAAAAGGAAGGTTGAGCCATGTCGAAGTCGATTGCCCGACTGAAGAACAGGCTGTTCAGCCGTGCCAGCCTGCGCGCCTGCATCGCCCTGGTCGTGTTCGTCGTGCTGTGGGAGATCGGGTCGCGGTCCAAGCAGTGGCTCGGCGTGTCGCTGCCCTGGATCGGCCAGGTCCCGGCCCCCAGCGCGGTCATGAGCGTCTGGGGCGACCTGCTGACCAACCGGGGCTACTGGGAGAGCTGGTACCTGAGCCTGGTGCGCGTGCTGGCGGGCTTCATCGCCGCGATGGTGGTCGGCATCCCCCTGGGGCTGCTGATGGCCGTCAGCAAGACCTTCAGCGGACTGACCTTCCCGACCTTCGAGGTGCTGAGGCCCATCCCGCCGCTGGCCTGGGTGCCGGTGGCGATCATCTTCTGGCCGACCCAGGAGCTGTCGATCGCCTTCGTGACCTTCCTCGGCGCGTTCTTCACGGTCGTCATCAACGTCGTCGGCGGCGCCAAGTCGATCGACAGCCGCTACTTCCAGGCAGCGCAGGCGATGGGCGCGTCCCAGTGGGACATCTTCCGCCGCGTCGTGCTGCCGGCGACGCTGCCGTCGATCGTCGTCGGCTCGTCGGTCGGCATGGGCATCACCTGGAACGTCGTGGTCGCCGCCGAGATGATCTCCGGCGGCGGCAGCAGCGGCGGCTCGGGCGGCGGGCTCGGCTTCTTCATCTGGAATTCCTACGTCGGCGGCTCCTACGAGCAGATCGTCGTCGGGATGATCAGCATCGGCATCGCGGGCTACGCCTGCAGCGAAGTGCTGCGCGCCGTCGGCGGGCTGGCGACGCCCTGGCTGCGACAACGCTAAGGAGACAAGGCAATGGCAGACAACAACACGGCACGCCCCGCCGCCGGCAAGGTGGGCGAGATCCGCGTCGACAACGTCAGCAAGTCCTACGGCACCGGGCTGTTCAGCAAGACGGTGGTGCACAACTGCTCGTTCACGATCGAGCGCAACAAGCTGACCGTGATGATCGGACCGTCGGGCTGCGGCAAGAGCACGCTGATCCGGCTGCTGGCGGGCTTCGAGAAACCCAGCAGCGGCAGCATCACGATCGACGGCAAGCCGATCACCGGGCCCGGCAAGGACCGCCTGGTCGTGTTCCAGGAGTCGGCGCTGTTCCCCTGGATGACGACCCACGACAACATCATGTACGGGCCGCGCGCCCGCGGCGAGGACACGCCGCAGGCGCAGTCGCAGGCGAAGTTCCTGCTCGAGAAGGTCGGCCTGAAGGCCTTCGCCAAGAAGTACCCGCCGCAGCTGTCGGGGGGCATGCAGCGGCGCGCCGAGCTGGCACGGGCGATGATCAACAACCCCGACGTGATGATCCTCGACGAGCCCTTCCGCGGCCTCGACGCGATGTCCAAGGAACTGATGTGGGAGTACTACTCGGGGCTGTACGAGGAGTCGCACCGCACCAACTTCTTCATCACCACCGACATCGACGAGGCGATCTTCCTCGCCGACCGCCTGATCGTGATGACGAACATCCCGACGCGCGTGCGCGCCGTACTCGACGTCAACGTGCCGCGGCCGCGCAGGCTCGCGAACATCTTCGACAACGAGCATGCCAATGAAGTGAAGATGCAGGCCCTGTCGCTGCTGCACGAGGAGGCGATGAAGTCCTTCTCCGGCGGCAGCCGCGCCGCGGCCGATTTCATCGAGGCCTACGCCAAGCGCGGCGGCGGCGCGACGGCCAGCAACCCGCACTGAATCCATCCCCAGCGGAGCACGCCGGTTCGTGGGCCGGTGGGGCCGCTGCATGTTCCGAACGAATCTACAACCCGACGACCTGACAGGAGAACCGAACGTGGCCAGCAAGAAAGTGATCGACATGCGCAGTCGCCCTGCGTTCCTGCACGACTTCTACGGCAAGACGCCGGGCACGCCGGAGTTCGAGGTCGTCAAGTGGCTCAACGGCCGCGTCGGCTCGAAGAACATCGAGCACTTCACGCGCTCGAAGAACATCGACGGCTACCTGCGCGAGATCAAGGAGACGCGCATCACCGCGTCGGTGATCGTCGGGCGCGACACCCCGGGCATCAAGCACTCGAACGACGAGGTGCACGAGATCGTCAAGCGCCACAAGGAGCTGGTCGGCGTCGGCTCCATCGACCCGCACCGCTGGGGCATCAAGGCGGCGGTCGCCGAGGTCGAGCGCGCGGTGCGCGAGCTCGACCTGAAGGCGATCAACGTCGAGCCGGGCTTCGGCAGCCCGCCGTGCAAGGCCGACGACAAGATGCTGTTCCCGATCTACGACGCCTGCGCCCAGCTCGGCGTGCCGGTGACGATCATGTCGGGCCCGACGGCGCCGAGCCTGGACCTCGTCAACCCGTCGGCCGTCGGCCATGTCGCGCGCGCCTTCCCCAACCTGGCGATCGTCTGCTACCACGGCTTCTACCCCTACGTGAACGAGATCATCGGCGTCGCGTTCCGCTGGGAGAACGTCCACATCGTGCCGGACATGTACATCTTCTGCCCGGGCGGCTCGCTGTACGTCGAAGCGGCGAACGGCTGCATGCGCAACCAGATCCTGTACGGCAGCTCCTACCCGTTCCGGCCGATGGACCAGTCGATCAACGACTACCGCATGCTCGGCTTCAAGGCCGACGTGATCGACGATGTGATGTACGGCAACGCCAAGCGCGTGCTGAAGCTGGCGGTCTGAGTCGGGCGGGGGAACGCACATGGAAGTGACGATCCGCCCCGCGAGCGCCGACGACGTCCCCCGGCTCGTCGAGCTGTGCCGCCTGCTCGACGTCGGCCAGGAGCCGGTGCTCGACGACGAGCAGGCGCGCCGCCACTTCCTCGAGCTGACGAGTCGGCCGCGGCACCGCGTCTACGTGGCCGAGCAGCATCGGCGCGTCGTCGGCACCTTCTCGATGGTCTTCGTCGGTGGGCTGGCGCATGGCGCGCGCGACTCCTGCGTGATCGAGGACGTCGTCGTCGCCGAGGAGGCCCGCGGGGCCGGCATCGGCACGTCCATGATGCGCTTCGCGATGGACCTGTGTACCGGGCGCGAGTGCTACAAGCTGGTGCTGTCGAGCCATCTCGATCGTGAGAACGCGCATCGCTTCTACGAGCGGCTCGGCTTCCGGCGGCACGGCTACAGCTTCCTGATCGACCGCGCGAACTAGCCGGGTGTGCGCATGGACGGGACCCGCACCGACGAGCGCGCCTATGCCATCGAGGTGAGCGCGCTGCCCGACGCGGCGGGCGCCGGCTTTGCCGGCCGTGTGGTCGTGCGGCGGCTGCCCGAGCGGTGCGCGGTGCTGTGCGAGGAGGTGCTGGCTTGCGGCCGGCTGTGGTCGCGCCAGCGCAACGCGCTGGCGGCGGCCTACGCGCGCGGCCGGCAGTTCGTGCACTTCGAGCTGTGCCGCGAGCTGGCCGACCGCTGGCCGGGCAAGGAACCCGACGAGCCGCCGGCCTGGCCGCCGGGCGACGAGCGCGAGCTCGGACCCTTCGAGGTGACGCCGAACTGCGAGCTGCAGTCGCCGCTGTCGATCTGACGGGCCTGGCAGCGTTGCCGCGCCGGGCGATCAGCGCGGCAGTCCCGGCGCGCCCATCACCGACAGCGTCTGCGCGGTCCGCGCACGCGCACGCGGCGACGCCTTGGGCGCCAGGACCGTGCCGAGGTTGACGCAGCACACCGGCACCTCGCCTTCCGTCAGCGCGCACAGGTCGCGCAGCCGCCTGGACGTCATCGCCTTGCCGCTCGTCAGCCCGGCGCCGAAACCCATCGCCTGGGCGCCGAGGAGGATGTTCTGGATGCCGGCCCCCATCGAGACCATGCGCTCGAGCGCGGGGATGTCCGGATCCCGCGGGCCGAGGCACGCGACGGCGATCACGAGCACCGGCGCGCGGTGGGCCTTCTCGCCTGCCGCCTTGATCTGCTCCTGCGTGGCGTGGGCGTCGCGATCGACGAGCGCCATCGCGAACGCATCGGCCAACCGGTGGCGCTGCTCGGGCGGCACGAGGATGAAGCGCCAGGGCGTCAACTGGCCGTGGTCCGGGGCGGCGCCCGCCAGATCGAGGAGGGCGCTCAGCTGATCGGCCGTCGGGCCGGGGGCGACGAGGCGCCGGGGGGAGATGTTGTGCCGCGACTCGATCAGGTCGGCGACGGCGTCGAACGAAACGGATCGAGGATCGTGGTCGGGCGACGCCGCGGGGCCCTGGGTTGCCATGAACGAAGGCCGTTGTTCGAAGGGTGTCTTGCAGTGTAGGCGCCGCCGCGCTAGCGGGCCTGCAGCACGTCGAGCGCCGTGACTTCCGGCGCCGCCGGGCCCCAGGCGTTGCGGATGTAGGTCGCCACGTCGGCGACCTCTGCGTCGCTCAGTAACTGGGCGAACGGCGGCATGCCGAAGGGCCGCGGGTTCGCCGCGGTGGCGGGCGCGAAGCCGCCGTGGAAGATCGCCTTGACGACGTTGTGCGGCGCGCGCAGCGCGACCGCGCGGTTGCCCGCCAGCGGCGGATACAGGCCTGCGGCGCCCTCGCCGCGCTCGCCGTGGCAGGCGGCGCAGTGGTCGCCGTAGAGCGCCTCGCCGCGCCGCATCGCCGCGCCGCCGGGCGGCGGCGCCGTCTGCGCCCGGGCCGCGGCCGGCGGCAGCGACTTCAGGAACACCGCCATCGCGCGCAGGTCCTCGCGGCTCAGGTGCTGGGTGCTGCGGAACACGACCTCCGACATCGGCCCCATCACCGAGCCGCGCGGCGCGACGCCGCCGCCGAGCAGCGCGACGACCTCGTCCTCGGGCCAGTCCTGCACGCCGGCCTCGTGCGGCGCGGCGAGCGAGGGCGCGTACCAGCCCTGCATCGGGATCAGCCCGCCGCCGAGCTCGATGCCGCCGCGCGTCGCGCCCAGCCAGTTGCGCTCGGCATGGCAGGCCTCGCAATGGCCGAGGCCGCGCACCAGATAGCTGCCGCGGTTCCAGGCGGCCGAACGCCCGGCCTCGGGCTCGAAGCGGCCCGGGCGGAAGAACAGGGCCCGCCACACCGCCAGCGCGGCCTGGTTGTCGTACGGGAAGCGCAGCGCATGCGGCCGGTTCGGCTGGCGCACCGGCGGCAGGCTGCGCAGGAAGGCGTAGATCGCGTCGGCGTCCTCGCGGTTCACGCGCGTGTAGCTCGGGTAGGGGAAGGCGGGGGTGAGCAGCCGGCCGTCCTTGCTGCGGCCGTTGTGCAGCGCGCGCCAGAACGCGTCGGCGCTCCAGGTGCCGAGGCCGGTCTCGCGGTCGGGCGTCAGGTTGGGCGCGTAGACGGTGCCGAAGGGCGTGTCGACGCCGCGCCCGCCGGCGTACTCGGCGCCGCCACGCGCGGTGTGGCAGCCGATGCAGTTGCCGGCACGCGCGAGGTAGGCGCCACGCGCGACCGTCGCCGCGTCGAAGGCGGTGGCCGGTGGCGCTGCCGTCGCGTCGAGCGGCGCCTCGTCCAGGCGGTTCAGCGCGAGCACCGCCGCGGCCAGCGCCACAACGACGGCGACCGTGCCAACGCCCGCCAGCATCCAGCGGCGTGCGCTCATCGCAGGCCACTCCCGCAATCGATCGGCAGCGGCGCCTGGGCCCGCACCTTGGGCGCGCCGGCGGCCGGCGGCTGCTGGGCCGCGAGCCAGCCCGCCAGCGCGGTGATCTCGTCGGGCCGCAGGCGCTGCGCGATCGTCGCCATGCAGTCGGGCGCGGCCGCGCGGCGCTGGCCGTTGCGCCAGGCGCCGAACTGCGCCAGCAGGTAGTCGCGCGGCAGCCCGAGCAGGCCGGGGATCGCCGGCTCGGCGCCGGTCATGCGCTCGCCGTGGCAGCGCGTGCAGGCCGGCAGCTCGCGCGCGGCGTCACCCTCGCGCACCAGGCGTTCGCCTTGCGCCAGCGCCGCGGCCGGCGCCTGCGCGGGCAGCGGCGGCGCGTAGGGCAGGTCGAGCGTCGCGAAGTGGCCGGCGATCTCGTGCAGGTAGGCGTCGGACAGGTGCTCGACGAGGTAGGTCATCGGCGCATAGCGGCGCCGCCCGTCGCGGAAATTGACGAGCTGGTTGTAGAGGTAGCCGGCCGGCTTGCCGGCGATGCGCGGGAAGTAGCCGTCCGGCGTGGCCCGGCCTTCGCGGCCGTGGCACACGGTGCAGGCCTGCACGCGCTGCGCGATGCTGTCCTCGACCGCGGGGCCGGCGGCCCGCGCCGGCGCCAGCGCCGCCAGCGCGAGCAGCGCGGCGGCGGCCAGGCGTTCAGCGCGACGCGACATGGGCCACCCCCAGCAGCGCGCAGACGAACAGCGCGGCCAGCCCGACGGCCGTCAGCGCGAGCAGCACCGGCCGCACGGACGGCAGCTCGCCGTCGGCCGCGGCGCGGCGGCGCACGCCGAAGAAGCTCCACAACACCATCCGCACATAGCTCACGGCACCCATGGTCCACCTCGCTGTCGATGCCCCGCATGGTGCCCGGGCCGGGCCCGGAGCAGAAGACTCAGTTCCGCACAAAAGCATCGGATCAGATGCTGTCACACGGGGGCATTCCGCTCGATGGAGAGCCGTTTCAATACAGTCCGAACAACCTGAACTTCGGCGGTATCAGATGCCGCTGCCGCGATGAAGCGCTACGAACAGCTCGCCGACGAGATGCGCGCCGCGATCGACGCCGGCACGCTGCGCCCGGGCGAGCGGCTGCCGTCGGTGCGCGAGGCGCGGCGGGCGCGCCAGCTCAGCCCGTCGACGGTGTTCGCCGCCTACGGACTGCTCGAGGCCCAGGGCCTGGTCGAGGCGCGGCCGCGCTCGGGCTACTACGTGCGCGCCCGCGCGCGGCCGGCCCACCCCGAGCCGCGCGCCGCGACGCCGACCGCCGGCACGCTGGCCGTGCAGGTCAGCGAGCTGGTGTTCGAGGTGCTCGGCCATGCGCGCCAGCGCGGCCTGGTGCCGCTGGGCTCGGCCTTCCCGAGCCCGGCGCTGTTCCCGCTGCCCGAACTCGCGCGCGCGCTGGGCCGCGCGACGCGCCGGCTCGACCCCTGGCGCACCGTCGAGGATCTCTCGCCGGGCAGCGCCGCGCTGCGCCGCCAGATCGCGCAGCGCTACCTCGCCGGCGGCCTCGGCGTCGACCCGGACGAGATCGTCGTCACCAACGGCGCGATGGAGGCGCTGAACCTCTGCCTCGAGACCGTGACGCGGCCGGGCGACCTGGTCGCGGTCGAGTCGCCGACCTTCTATGCGGCGCTGCAGGCGCTCGAGCGGCTGGGGCTGCGCGCCGTCGAGGTGGCGACCGACCCGCGCACCGGCGTCGACCTCGCGTCGCTGCACGAGGTGCTGGCGCGCCACCCGGTCAAGGCCTGCTGGTTCATGCCGACCTTCCAGAACCCGCTCGGCAGCCTGATGCCCGAGGAGCGCAAGCGCGAGCTGGTCGAGCTGCTCGCGCGCCACGACATCCCGCTGATCGAGGACGACGTCTACGGCGAGCTCCACTTCGGCGCGCGCCGTCCGCCGCCGGCCAAGGCCTTCGACCGGCGCGGCCTGGTGATGCACTGCAATTCCTTCTCCAAGTCGCTCGCGCCCGGCTACCGCATCGGCTGGGCCGCCGCGGGCCGCTACGCGGGCGAGGTCGCGCGCCGCAAGCTGATGGGCTCGCTGGCCGCGGCCGTGCCGTCGCAGGAAGGCCTGTCGGAGTACCTGCGGCAGGGCGGCTACGAGCGCCACCTGCGGCAGCTGCGCGCGACGCTGGCGCTCTACCAGGCCGCCGCGCTGCGTGCGGTCGGCAAGCATTTCCCGCCCGGCACGCGGGTCACGCGGCCCGAGGGCGGCTACTTCCTGTGGCTCGAGCTGCCGGCCGGCGTCGACGCGCTGCAGCTGCACCGCCTTGCGCTCGCGCACGAGATCAGTGTCGCGCCCGGCCACCTGTTCTCGGCCGACCGCCGCCACGCCAGCGGCCTGCGCCTGAACTGCGGCCATGGCGACGACATGCGCTGCGAGCAGGCGATCAAGACGGTCGGGCAGATCGCCCGCAGCCTGGTCTAGACCAGCGACCGCAGCGCGTCGGCCAGGGCCGGAGTCCGGTCATCGGCCGGGAAGCGCGCCTCGACGCCATGGCCGGGCAGGTCGCCGGCTAGGGGAACATGCGGTCCTGCCCGCAACCCGTCATCCGCACGGTCAGCGGCCCGTCGGTGTCGACGTTCATCACGGCGTTGCAGCTGACGCGCGCGCGCCGGCGATCGACGGTGATGGTCGAGATGTTGCGTGCCTTGATGTCGAGCCGGTCGAGCGCCAGCGCGGGCCAGGGCGCGGGCTTGATGCGCCGCTCGCGGGTGTAGGCGTTCAGCGCGATCGTCGTGCCCGACTCGATGCCGGTGCTCAGCAGCACCGGCGCGCGCGGTGCGTCGAGCAGGCCCCAGCCCCGCGAGACCACGTCGATGCTGCCGAGCTGCGTCGGGTCGCTCGAACGCGTCTCGATGCCGCTGAGCCAGTAGGCCTTGTTGCCGACCAGTCCCGACTGCGGGTCGTCCCAGGCGGGATTGCGCACGAAGGTCACGTGGAAGATGTCCTTCACGCCGCGCATGTCGCCGAGGAAGCGCGTCGCCACCGGCCACGTGCCGTTGGCGCACATCACGACATGGTCTGACGAAGCGCCGATCCAGGTGACGAACTCGAAGTCGTCCTCGCCGGCGATGTAGGCGTCGGCCCGCTCCCGCGGGATGGTGTAGGGGATGTAGTTGTCGGGGAGCCCGGCCCATTCCAGCACCGGCTGGTTGCGGCGCGACGGCAGGAGCGGCGTGAGGCGCGATCCCGGTTCGTGCTGGGTCGCGGTGTCGAGGGGATAGGTGGCGTCGGCGATGCCGTTGATCGCCGGCAACGACGGCGCCATGTTCAGGCCATCGCAGATGAAGGACTTGCTCCAGACGTCGGGGAACTGGAGCGACAGCTTGCTGGCCGAGTAGGCGCCGCTCGAGAAGCCGGCCATCACGGTGCGGGCCGCGTCGAGCTTGTAGGCGCGCCGCGCATCGGCCAGTGCCTCGAAGACGGACGCACCGGCGCGTCCATAGGCCCACTGGTCGGCGCCGCGTGCGTCGACGGCGATCACGACCGTCGGCGCGTCGGCCCGGTTCGCGATGGCCCGGAACAGGTCGCGCTCGCCGGCCGGGAAGGCCTGCAGGTAGCCCGGATCCTCGACCTGGTCGTTGGCGCTCTGCGCATAGCCGCCGGTCCAGACGAGCGTCGCATAGCCGCCGGCCGGGGCCGGTGCGGCAGGCACGTAGGCGAGGTAGCGCTGCAACTGCCCCGGCAGGTCCGGCACGCAGTTGTCGCGGCAGACCCAGCCGAACTGGCCGCTCGGCGTGCCGCTGCCCACCAGCGTGTGGCCGTTCTGCTGCGTGAAGGAGCCGAGCGGCGGGCCGCCGGGATCGCCCGGCAGGCGCCGCCCCTGGCGCACCTCGTGTTGCGAGGCGTGCAGGCGCTGGATGAAGCCGCTGACCGGCGCCCCTTCGGGCCGCCCCCTCAGCTCGTCGTTGACGCCGGCGGCGAGCTTCGTGAAGTCGATAGCGGCCGAGAAGCGGCTGATGTCGTGGGCCGCCAGCGCCTGCTTCTGCAGATCGTTGCGCCACGGCGAGTCGAAGGGCTCGGCGGCGCGGAAGGCGACGTCGAAATAGGCCGAGGGCGCGAGGTCGCCGGCAATGGCGCCGCCGGGTCGCGTGGCGCTGGGTTCGCCCACCTGCGGCGGCAGGAAGCGGTTGTTCGCCGCGTCCCACGGCCCGGCCGCTGCGGCCAGGCGGACGGCCGTCTGGCCGCGTGGGTCGAAGGCGGCGTAGGGAATGCGCACCTCGACCTGGCGGCGCAGCGTGTCGACCGCGACGCTCGGCGTGACCGCGAGCTTCTGCCCGGTGGCGGCATCGATCACGTCGGCCACGCCGCCGCGCACGGTGACGAAACGCTGTGCCGGCATGGCGGTGTTGGCGCCGTAAGGCGCCATGCGCGGCACCGCGCTGTCGCCGAGCGCGATGGTCGCGGCCACCAGCGAGGCGTCGAGCATGGTGTTGTAGGTGATGCGGATCGCGGTCGCGTCGGCCAGCGGCTTGACGCGCAGCTCGACGATGTCGGCCGCGTTCTGCCGGTAGGCCTCGGTGGTCGGGTAGCGGTAGGCGAAGGTGATCGAATGCTCGGGCCAGTTGGTCGGCACGAGCTGGGCGCCCTGGTCGTCGTAGACGCATCCCTGGTGCACGTACTCGCCGGCGCGGTAGGCGCTGGCGTGGCAGACCATGAGAGGGGCAGCCTTCCACACGCCGGTGTTCTCGAGCTGCGGCGCGCGCGCCGCCGGTGCGCGCAGGATGTCGGGGCCCGCCAACGCCGGATCGAGCGGCAGCAGGTCAGGCAAGGCCAGCTGCGCGCTGGCTCCGGCGGCGGTCAGCGCGGCCACCGCCGCGAGTACCGCGTGCGCGGCGATGGATGTGGGGGTGCGCATCTTGTCTCCTGGTTGCGGCTCTGACGGCCGTCGATCGCAGGATGTCACCGTGCCGATGCGCGCGGAAGTGCGCTGGCGTGATGCGCCATATCACGCGCACGAATGTCACGCGCCCGGATGTCGCCCGCCGTGCTGGCGGCGTGCTCGATGCGCTGACCGTGGCCGCGTCAGCCCGGTGCCCCGCTTGCCGCCGCAGGGCCTGTCGCGAGGTTCAGCATCACGACGCCGACCAGGATCAGCCCGATCGCCAGCAGCGCCGTGCCGTTCAGCCGCTGCCCGAACACCAGCAGCCCGACCAGCGTCAGCGCGACGATGCCGACGCCCGACCACACCGCGTAGGCAACGCCCACCGGGATCGCCCGCAGCGCCAGCGACAGGCAGTAGAACGAGACCGCGTACGCCGCCCCGACCGCGAGCGAGGGCCCGAGCCGGGTGAAGCCTTCGGACTGCTTCAGGAAGCTGGTGCCGACGACCTCGGCGGCGATCGCCGCGGCCAGCTGCAGCCACGGCGACATCGCCGCCGCCTCAGCGTCCGCCGACGCCCGGGATCCAGCTCGTGCCGGCCAGCGGCACGCGCGCCATCGCGGCGGCCTCCAGCGTCAGCGCGACCAGGTCCTCGCGCTCGAGGTGGTGCACGTTCTGCTTGCCGCAGGCGCGCGCGATCGTCGTCAGCTCCATCGTCAGCGTCTTCAGGTAGTTCTTGATGCGCTTGGCGCCGACGTCGGGCTGCAGCCGCTGCTCGAGCACGCTGTCCTGCGTCGTCACGCCGACCGGGCAGCGCCCGGTGTGGCAGTGGTGGCAGGAGCCGGGCGCGGTGCCGATCGCGTCGTAGTCGCCGAGGGCCGAGATCGCCTGGCCGTCCTTGATGTAGGTCTCGGAGTTGCAGCCCAGCGCGAACAGGATGCCCTGGCCGATCGCCACCGCGTCGGCGCCCATCGCCAGCGCCTTGGCGACGTCGGCGCCGCTGCGGATGCCGCCCGAGACGATCAGCTGCACCTTGCCCTTCATGTTGAGGTCCTCGAGCGCGTCGACCGCCTGGCGCACCGCGGCCAGCGTCGGGATGCCGATGTGCTCGATGTAGCAGGTCTGCGTGGCGGCGGTGCCGCCCTGCATGCCGTCGACCACCACCACGTCGGCGCCGGCATGGACCGCGAGCTTGACGTCGTTGAAGACGCGGGTCGCGCCGACCTTCACGTAGATCGGCTTTTCCCAGTCGGTGATCTCGCGCAGCTCCTGGATCTTGATCGCCAGGTCGTCGGGGCCGGTCCAGTCGGGGTGGCGGCAGGCCGAGCGCTGGTCCACGCCCTGCGGCAGCGTGCGCATCTTGGCCACCCGCGGGTTGACCTTCTGGCCCAGCAGCATGCCGCCGCCGCCCGGCTTGGCGCCCTGGCCGATCACGACCTCGATCGCGTCGGCGCGTCGCACGTCGTCGGGCTTGAAGCCGTAGCGCGAGGGCAGGCACTGGTAGACCAGCGTCTTGGAGGAGTTGCGCTCCTCGGGCGTCATGCCGCCGTCGCCGGTGGTCGTGGAGGTGCCGATCTCGGTCGCGGCGCGGCCGAGCGATTCCTTCACGTTGGCCGACAGCGCGCCGAAGCTCATGCCGGCGATCGTGATCGGCGTCGCCAGCTCGATCGGCTTCTTCGCGAAGCGCGTGCCGAGCACGGTCTTGGTCACGCACTTCTCGCGGTAGCCCTCGAGCGGGTAGCGCGACAGCGAGCCGGCCAGGAACAGCAGGTCGTCGAAGTGCGGCAGCGCGCGCTTGGCGCCCAGGCCGCGGATCTCGTAGAGGCCGTGCGCGGCGGCCTTCTGGATGTAGTCGATCGTGGCGCGGTCGAAGGTCGCCGATTCCTCGAGCGACAGGCGCTTGAACGCAACGGGTTTGATGTCCATGGTCGTCTCAATATTCCTGGTTGGCGTCGGCGTTCCAGTGGTACAGCGTGCGCGCCGAGGCGATGCGCTTGAACGCCGCCGGGTCGTGGTCGAGCCCGGCCTGGCGCAGCAGCTCGCCGAGCGCGCCGAGGTCGGCGTCGGTCATCGGCTCGAACTGCGCGTCGGCGCCGAGCGACTTGACCTCGCCCTGGATGTAGATCACCGCCTCGTAGAGCGAATCGCCGAGCGCGTCGCCGGCGTCGCCGCAGATCACCATGCGGCCGGCCTGGGCCATGAAGCCCGAGAAGCTGCCGACGCTGCCGCCCACCACGATGTCGGCGCCCTTCAGCGAGATGCCGCAGCGCAGCCCGGCGTCGCCGTCGATCACCAGCAGCCCGCCGTGCGCGGTCGCGCCCGCGCCGTTGCTGGCGAAGCCCTTCACGTGCACGCGGCCGCTCATCATGTTCTCGGCCACGCCGGTGCCGGCGCTGCCGTGGATCACGACGGTGGCATGCTGGTTCATGCCGGCGGCGTAGTAGCCGGCATGGCCGTGCACCTCCACCGTGATCGGCGCGTCCAGCCCGACCGCGATGTTGTGCGCGCCGTCGGGGTTGACCACGTCGACATGGCGCGTGTCGCCGACGTCGAGCTCGCGGTGCAGGAACTGGTTGAGATCGCGCAGCGGCGTCTTCGCCAGGTCGAATTCCATCGCGGTCATCTGGGTGCTCACGCGTTCCATACGTACATCTCCTCGGGGGCGGGCTCGAACACCTTGGCGTTCTTGATGTCGGGCAGGTGGGCCAGCGAGCGGAACTCGGAGGCGATCGCGACGTAGCCGTCGTTCTCGGCCACCACCGCCGGCTTGCAGGCGAAGGGGTCGCGGATCAGCGCCAGCTTGTCCGGCGTGCCCATCAGGAAGGTGAAGAAGCCGTCGAGCTCCTCGAAGCCCTTCTGCAGCGCCGCCTCGAGCTCGTCGCCCTCGCGCAGCCGCCACTCGAGGAAGCGGCAGGCCGCCTCGGTGTCGTTGTCGGTCTCGAAGCGGATGCCCTCGGGCTCGAGCTTGCGGCGCACGCCGTTCGGGTTGGACAGCGAGCCGTTGTGGACCAGGCAGAAGTCCTCGCCGGCCGTGAAGGGGTGGGCGCGGTCCGGCGTGACGGCCGATTCGGTCGCCATGCGGGTGTGGCCCACCAGGTGCGAGCCGGTCAGGTGCTCGAAGCCGTAGCGCTCGGCCACCTGGGCCGGCGTGCCGATGTCCTTGTACAGGTCGATGCTGCGGCCGGTGGAGAGGATGTGCAGCTTCGGGTGGTGCTCGCGGATGTAGCGCTTGACCGCCTCCGGCGCCGAGCCGACGGTCAGCACCGCATGGTTGCCCTTGGGCCGCACGTCGACGCGCAGGTCGAGGTGCTCGTGCAGCTCGTGCGCGAGGCCGAGCCAGTTGAAGTCGGCGCCGTCCTCGGTCAGCCCCGAGTAGACGCTGATGCGGCGCTGCGCGTCGGTGGTCGGCGTGCCGAACACCGCCAGGCCGGCCGAGTCCGGCCCGCGCTCCGTCATGCCGATCAGCATCGGCACCATCAGGCTGCCCAGGCGCTCGCGCAAGGCGGGCGTCTTGACCAGCAGTCCCACGATTCCACACATGTTCTTGCTCCTTCAGAAGAATTCGAGATAGCTGGTCACTTCCCAGTCGGAGACGTGCCGCATGTATTCGATCCACTCCATGCGCTTCAAGCGCACGAACTCATGGGCGATCGGGCCGAGCGCGTTCATCAGCAGCTCGTCGCGCTCCAGCGCGTCGAGCGCCTCGCCGAGGTTCTGCGGCAGGATGCCGATGCCGTGGCGCGCGAGCTGCTCGGCGCTGTAGTCGTAGAGGTTGTCGTTGTTCGGCGCGCCCGGGTCGAGCTGGTGGTTCACGCCGTCCATGCCGGCGGCGACCACCGCCGCGGTCGCGAGGTACGGGTTGCAGGCCGCGTCGGGCAGGCGCAGCTCCATGCGCCCGCCGGGGCTGCGCAGCATCGCCGAGCGGTTGCCGTTGCCGTAGCTGATGTAGGCCGGCGCCCAGGTCGCGCCGGTCAGCGAGCGGCCGACCACCAGGCGCTTGTAGGAGTTGACGGTGGGGCAGCACAGCGCGGCGAGCGCGCTCGCGTGCTTCAGCAGGCCGGCGGTGAACTGGTAGCCGAGCTTGGAGACCTTCAGGCCGCGCGGGTCGCTCTTGTCCTCGAACAGGTTGGTCGAGCCCTCGGAGATGCTCATGTGCATGTGCATCCCGTTGCCCGGCCGGTTCGAGAAGGGCTTGGGCATGAAGGAGCAGATCAGCCCCAGCTCGGCGGCGATCTCCGACGCCGCCATCTTCAGGAACACGTAGTGGTCGCAGGAGGTCAGGCAGTCGGTGTAGGTGTAGTTGATCTCGAACTGGCCGTTGGCGTCCTCGTGGTCGATCTGGAACACGTCGATGCCGACCGCGCGCAGCGACTCGGTCATGCGCTCGAGGAAGGTGCGCGAGCGCGACATGCCCTTGTAGTCGTAGCAGGGCTTGAGCAGCGTGTCGCTCGGGTCGCAGGGCTCGATCTTGCCGGTGGCGGCGCAGCGCTTGAGCAGCGAGAACTCGGGCTCGAGGCCGGTGTTGAAGACCCAGCCCTTCGCGTCGAGCTGGGCGAGCTGGCGCTTGAGCACGACGCGCGAGTCGTTGTCGTGCGGGGCGCCATTGAAGTGGCCGTCGCAGACGATGCGCGCATAGCCCGGCTGCCAGGGCACGACCGACAGCGTGGTCGGGTCGCCGATCGCCATGTAGTCGGCGTCGTTGGGCGAGATGCCCATGCCCCAGATCGCGCCGCCGGCGAAGCCCGCGCCGTTGGTCAGGATGTCGTCGTAGTGGCTCACCGGGACCGACTTGGTCTTCGCGGTGCCGTGGATGTCCACGAACTGGGCCAGCACGTACTTGATCTGGTGGCTCTGCAGGAACTGCTTCTGAGCCTCGCTGCTGCTGCGGTTGGATGTCATCGCCTATCTCCTGTTGGCAAGACTCATCGGGAGGAATCAGCGCGCCAGCGCGCCGAGCGTTTCGAGGCCGACCGCGCCGCCGCCCAGCTCGCCGGCGATGCCGGTCAGCGTGCGCCACAGGTAGCCGCCGTAGGTGCCGTCGCACCACAGCCGCCAGCGCGGCCCGTCGGCCCCGGGCAGTGCGAGCACGGTGACGCCGACGCCGACCATCGAGGTCATCACCAGCGTGGGGGTGGCGGCGTCGAGGCCGCCGAAGTCGAAGGCGCAGGTCTGCGCCATCAGCTCGGGCACGCGCCGGCCGGCCAGCAGCAGGTCGGCGTCGAAGCGCGGCACCGGGTAGACGCCGGGCGTGGGCGCGGCCGTCGCGACGCGCGTGACCGTCTGCGCGTCGTTGCCGGCGACGAGCGCGTACTCGGTGTCGCCGAGCCGCGCGACCAGGCTGCCGCAGGGCAGCGCCAGCCATTGGTTGGGCCGCTCGGGCGTGGCCACGCCGAGCGCGTCGAGCCACTGGCGCGCGTTGCGGCCCTTGACGCCGGTGCGGCGCCGGAAGCTCAGGTCGCCGATGCCGGCTGCGGTGAGGCGGGCGGCCTCGGCGTCGCCGAAGGCGGCCGCGACCTGCATCGCGTCGAGCGTGGCCCAGCGCGTCGCCAGGCCTTGCTGGGCGTCGCGCAGTGCGCCGGTGCGGGGCAGGGGGGTGGTCATCAGGCGCCTTCCTTCGCGAGATCGCTGTTGCGCTGGGCCGGCGGGGCGCTGGGCCGCGCGGGCGGGGGTTCGTGGCCGTCCTTCTGGCGCTCGTCCTTCGGGTCGAAGAAGGGCGTCGGGCAGACCTCGGCGGCGACCTGGCTGCCGTCGCTCAGGCGGATCTGGATCACCTGGCCGGGCCGGGCCAGCGCCGGCCGCACGAAGGCCAGGCCGATGTGGTGGCCGAGGTTGGGGCTCCAGGCGATGCTGGTCACGCGGCCGGCGATCTCGCCTGCCTCGATCACCAGGTGGCATTCCTGCGGCACCGCGCCGCGCAGCCCGGCCGGCAGCCGGAAGCCCACCAGCTTGTGGCGCAGCGGCTTGCGCTGGATGGCCTGCAGCGCGCGCTGGCCGACGAAGAAGGGCTTGTCGAGCTTGACCGCCCAGTCCATGCCGACCTCGAAGGGCACGGTCAGGCCGTCGGTGTCCTGGCCGACGATCAGGTGGCCCTTCTCGAGCCGCAGCAGGCGCTGCGCCTCGACGCCGAAGGGGCCGATGCCGTGCGCGGCGCCGGCGGCCATCAGCGCGTCCCACAGCGCCGGGCCCTGCTCGGCCGGCACGTGGATCTCGTAGCCCCATTCGCCGACGAAGCCGACGCGCATCATGCGCACCGCGACGCCGCCGACCTCGCCGTTGCGGCAGGCGAGATACGGGAAGCCGGCCGAGGACAGGTCCATGGCGGTCAGCGTCGCCAGCACCTCGCGCGCCTTCGGGCCGGCGAGGTTCATCGCCGAGTAGGCGCCGGTCAGGTTGACCAGGCCGCAGTCGAGCCGCCATTCGACGTTGAGCCGCGACAGCTCGCGGTAGACCGTGGCCGCGCCCGAGCTGGTGGTCGTGAAGTAGAAGACGTCGTCGGCGACGCGCGCGACCACGCCCTCGTCGGCCAGCACGCCGGACTCGTCGCACATCACCGCGTAGCGCGTGCTGCCGACCTTCATGTTGGCGTAGCGGCCGGTGTAGACGCGCTCCAGGAACTCGGCCGCCTGCGGGCCGCGGACCTCGAGCTTGCCGAGCGTGCCGACGTCGATCACGCCGACCCGGCTGCGCACGCGCTGCACCTCGGCGTGGATCGCCTCGCGGCGCGACAGCCCGGCCACCGCGTAGTACTCGGGCCGCTCCCAGGCGCCTGCAGGCATGAAGACCGCGCCGAGCGCCGCATGGCGCGCGTGCAGCGGCGTCTGGCGCTGCGGGTGGAAGCCGCGGCCGGCCAGGTGCGACAGCGGCACCGGGTGGAAGAAGGGCCGCGCGGTGGTGGTGCCCACCTGCTGCGGCGTCTTGCCGGTCAGCCGCGCGAGCACGCGCAGCGCCGTCATGTTGGAGTGCTTGCCCTGGCTCGGGCCCATGCCCACGGTCGTGAAGCGCTTGAGCAGCTCGATGTTGTCGTAGCCCTCCTGCACCGCGTTCTCGAAGTCCTTGAGCTGCAGGTCCTCGTCGAAGTCGATGAAGTTCTTGCCCTTCGGGTGCGCGACGATCGGCCAGGGGTGCGAGGGGCTCTCGCCCTCCTGCGGCACGCCGACCGGCTGCGCCGCGCCATGGCCCGCGTAGGCCGCCGCTGCCGAGCCGGCGCGCTGGCCGTCGGCGAAGCGGGCGTCGAGCTGGTAGACGCCGTTGACGCGGCCGCAGGCGAACACGCCCGGTGGCAGCGAGCGCGGCACGAACTGCTGCACGCCCTCGTCGTAGCGCATCTGCGTGCCGGCCTGGTAGAGCAGGTTGGCGCTCGGCATCCAGCCGGTGCTCAGCGCGACGCCGTCGCAGGCGATGCGCTCGCCGACCTCGAGCACCTGGCCCGAGCTCGGGTCGATGCGGCACAGCGTCACCGCGTTCACGCGGCCGTCGCTGCCGGCATGGGCCTCGTGGATCGCGTGGCCGGACAGGCAGCGCACGCCGCGGCGGCGCAGCGCTTCCAGCTCGGCCGCCGGCGGCACGACGGCGCGCAGGTCCACCACCGCAGCCACCTCGCTGCCCGCGGCCAGCAGGTCGAGCGCGACGCGGTAGGCGTCGGCATTGCCCGCCAGCACCACCGCGCGCTGCGCCGGCCGCACCGCGTGGCGGTAGATCAGCCGCTGCATCGCCGAGCCGAGCATCACGCCCGGCAGGTCGTTGTGGCGGAACACCGCCGGCTGCTCGTAGGCGCCGCCGGCGACGATCACCGCCTTGGCGCGCATCTTGGTCAGCTTGTCGCCGTCGACCAGCGGCACCCACTGGTCGGCGTAGTAGGCCGCGGCGTAGGTGCCTTCGAAGAGGCGGACGTTCGGGTGCGCGCCCGCCCGGTCGAGCAGGCGGCGCGTGGCCAGCCGGCGCTCGGCGCTGCCGCCGAGCTGGTAGAGCCCGCTGCCGCCGGCGCGGCGGTTCTCGTCGACCAGCGCGACCTTCGCGCCGGCCTCGGCCGCGGCCAGCGCGGCGGCCAGCCCCGAGGGCCCGGCGCCGACCACCAGCACGTCGCAGAAGTCGTAGCGCTTGGCCGTGCGGATGTGCGGCGTGCTGAAGTCGAGCGTGCCCAGGCCGGTGACACGCCGGAACATGCGCTCCCACAGTGGGAACAGGCGCTTGTTGTGAAAGGCCTTGTAGTAGAAGCCGACCGGCAGGAAGGCCGAGAGCTTGTCGAGGAAGCGGGCGCGGTCGTTCGCGAGGCCGCCGAAGGTGTTGACCGCCGTCAGCGCCATGCCCTCGGCGAGCGGCTCGACGTCGCCGCGCACGTTGAGGCGCGGCCCGGCCTGCAGCATCAGGTTGATGTCGTGGTTGGCGGCCGACAGCAGGCCGCGCGGGCGGTGGTACTTGAAGCTGCGGCCCAGCGTGTGCACGCCGGCGGCCCACAGCGCGCTGGCGACGGTGTCGCCGGCCAGGCCTTCATACGAGCGGCCTTCGAACGTGAAGCGCAGCTTGCGGCTGCGGTCCAGCCACTCGTCGGGCATCGCGGCAATTCGGGTCACGCTTCGTCTCCGTTGTGCAGCCAGGTCCGCAGCACGCGGTCGGCTTCGGTGTCGCGCTGGGCGAGGAACCAGGTGTTGGACGGCGTGTGGCACCACCACTCGGTCTTCGTGCCGGGGGCGCCGTTGCGGTTGAACACGTAGTCGGCCCACTGCGCGTCGGTGCAGGCGGCGGGGTCGGGCATCGCGCGGCGTTCGCCCCAGCAGACGAATTCGGACACCGGGCGCGCGCCGTTCACGGGGCAGGTCATCAGCTTCATCGGGAGGTCCTCAGTGGCCGACGCTGGCCGCGCCCTTCTCGCCGGTCAGCTCGTAGCGGCCGAAGCGCTCGAGCGAGAAGCCGGTGATCAGCGGGTGCGGCGCGTCGTGCACGACGGTGTGCGCCATCGTCTTGCCGGAGACCGGCGTGGCCTTGAAGCCCCAGGTGCCCCAGCCGGCGTCGAGGTAGAAGCCCTCGACCGGGGTCTTGCCCATGATGGGCGCGAAGTCCGGCGTCATGTCGGCCATGCCGGCCCACTGCCGTACCACCTTGGCATGCGACAGGAAGGGAAACATGTCGAGCAGATGCGCCGAGAGGCCTTCGACGAAGTCCAGCGTCGAGCGCGTCGACTGCACCTCGTAGGGGTCGAGCGAGGCGCCCATCACCAGCTCGCCGCGCGCGCTCTGGCTCACGTAGATGTGCAGGCTGCCGGAGACCAGGATCGGGTCCAGCCAGGGCTTCATCGGCTCGCTCACCATCGCCTGCAGCGGGTGGATCTGGATCGGCGTGCGCAGGTCCAGCATCTCGGTGATGCGCGGCGTCGAGCCGGCCACCGCGCACAGCACCTTGTTGGTGGCGATGAAGCCGCGGCTGGTGTGCACGCCGGTCACCTTGCCGCCCTTGGTCTCGATGCCCTTGACGGCGGTCTGCTGGTGGATCTCGACGCCGCGCTGGTCGGCGCCGCGGCCGTAGCCCCAGGCCACCGCGTCGTGGCGCGCCACCGCGCCGGGGGCGTGGAACAGCGCGCCGAGGATGGGCGCGTGGCCGCCGCAGGCCAGGTCGATCTGCGGCGAGGCGCGTTTCACGTGCTCGGGCCCGACCACTTCGGACTCGATGCCGTAGTGCTTGTTGACCTCGGCGCGCCAGCGCATCGTGCGCATGGCCGAATCGGTGTGCGCCAGCGTGTAGTGGCCGCGCGTGGAGAAGAACAGGTTCAGGTCGAACTCGGTCGACAGGTCCTGCCACAGCTTCACCGACGCGTCGTAGAACTGCACGCCCTCGGGCGTGAGGTAGTTCGAGCGGATGATGGTCGTGTTGCGGCCGGTGTTGCCGCCGCCGATGTAGCCCTTCTCGAGCACGCAGACATTGGTGATGCCGTGGTCGCGGGCCAGGTAGTAGGCCGCGGCGAGGCCGTGGCCGCCGCCGCCGATGATCACGACGTCGTAGCTGGCTTTCAGCTTGGTGTGGGCGGTGAACATCCGGGGCTCCGGATGCTTCTTCGAGACCGCAAACTTCAGCAGGCGCAAAGGCATGGTGTGGAATCCGGTGTCAGGCGAGGTGGGGCTGGTCAGCGCGGAGCATGGTGCATAGAATGAACTAAAGATGCACAGCAATCAACTAGATTGCGCCATGCGAACAATTTTTTATTCGGATGAACCTTCATCCGTGCATAGAAACGAGCTATGGACACCGATCCCGAAGAGCCCGGCAGCGCCGCCGAGGCCGACAAGCAGCCGGCCGGCTCGCTGGAGCGCTACGTGGGCAACACGATCCGCGACCTGCGGCGCGCGCACGGGCTGACCATCGCCGACATCGCCGAGCGCGCCGAGATCAGCCGCGGCATGCTGTCGCGCATCGAGAACGGGCAGACCGCGTCCAGCCTCGAGGGGCTGAACCGCATCGCGCGGGCGCTCGGCGTGTCGCTCTCGACGCTGTTCCGCAACTTCGAGGTCGACGGCGGCGGCGCCCAGCTCGTCAAGAAGGGGCAGAGCATGGAGGTCGCGCGGCGCGGCACGCGCAGCGGCCACACCTACCACCTGCTCGCCTACGACCAGGGGCCGTCCAAGCTGTTCGAGCCCTTCCTGATCACGATCGACGAGGAGTACGAGCAGCAGCCCATCTTCGAGCACCCCGGCACCGAGTTCATCTACATGCTCGACGGGCGCATGGAGTACCGGCACGGCAGCGCGGTCTACATCCTCGAGCCGGGCGACGCGCTGACCTTCAACGGCGAGGTGCCGCACGGGCCGGGCGCGCTGCTGGAGCGCCCGGTGCGCTTCATCACGGTGATCATCTATCCGCCGGGCGCGAAGGAGTGAGGCGGGGCGGGGCGGCATGGCGGGGGCTCGGCAGGGCGTGGCCCATGTTCGAGGCCCGCGCGACGCGCGCCAATTCCCTCGTGGAGGTACGCCGTTGGGAGTAAGTGCCGGCCCCTCCCCCCAAGAGGGTAGGCGGCGCTAACCCGAGCGGGCGATGGCGCGGCCGCGGCCGCCGCCTATCTTTTGCCGGACACCTGACGAGGAGCCCGCCATGAACACCCACTGCGCATCACAGCCGCTTTCCCAAGCCGCCTTCGAGCTGCGCTTCGGCTCGCTGTTCGACGAGGGCCGCGGCTACGCGTTTCCCTGCGACGCGGCCGGGCGGGTGGCGCTGGACGCGCTGAGCGAGCGGGCGCGGCACAACTACCTGTATGCCCGCGCGTTGATGGGACGGGAGTTCGCGGTGCCGGTGGTGCGCGCCTGCGCGCTGCAGTAGGCCTACGCCGTCGGCTTCGGCTGCTGCCGCAGCCAGTCGGCGAAACGGATGGCCCCGAGGCGTGCGCCGTCTCCCGGCAGCAGCGATCGTTCCGCCAGCACGGTGCCGAAGTAGGGCGCCGCCGCGTCGGCCACCACGGACCGCGCGTCGTTCACGGCCCTCAGGTAGTGCTCGACGATCGCCGCCATGCTCTGCGGCTGCGGTCCCGCGATCTCGACCCTGCCGTTGATCGGCGCGCCGAGCGCGATCTCCGCGACCGCGGCGGCCACGTCGTCGGCGGCCATCGGCTGCATGAGGGCCGTGGAAACGTGCAGCGTCGCGCCCTGCACGGCCGACTGCGCAATGGCGCCGACGAACTCATGGAACTGCGTGGCGCGCACGATGGTGTAGGGCGTGGGGCCCGACTCGATCAGCCTTTCCTGCGCCAGCTTGGCGCGAAAGTAGCCGCTGTCCTGCAGGCGCTCCGTGCCGACGACCGACAGCGCCACGTGGTGCCGCACGCCCGCCTCGGCCGCGGCGGTGCGCAGGTTGCGGCCGGAGGCCTCGAAGAACGCGAGCGCCGCCCGGTCCTCGAACGAGGGCGAGTTCGCGAGGTCCACGACCACCTGCGCCCCGTCCAGCACGGCCGACAGGCCCGCGCCGGTGACGCTGTCCACGCCGGAACGGGGCGACGCGGCGACGACCTCGTGGCCCCGGCGGCGCAGCAGCGTGACGACCTTCGAGCCGATCAGCCCGGTGCCGCCGATGACGACGATCTTCATCCTGGTTCTCCTTTTCGATCGATGACGTTCAATGACTCTGGCCGGTGCGGCGCGGCGCGCTACTTCAGCGGGGTGAGCACCGGCGCGCCCTGCTTCTTCACGAGGAACACGACGAACTTCGCCGGCCGGGTGGTGCTGGCGTTGCGGCCGACCAGGTGCACGTCGTCGGGTCCCTCGTAGAACGTCTGGCCGGCCTTCAGCGTCACGGCCTGACCGCCCTTCACCTGCATCACGATCTCGCCCTCCAGCACATAGACGAAGGCGTGAGCGTCGTGGCGATGCACGGGATCGGCGCCGCCGGGCGGATAGGTCACGGTCAGGAGCAGGCCCTCCCTGCCGGGGAGGTCGGCCAGGGCCTTGCCGAGCACGGGTGCCACATCGGCATGCGGCGCTGCGACGGCGAGCCCGGCTGCCACCCAGAGCGAGGCGACGGCCACGGCGAGCACGGGGCGGGTGTGGTTCATGGCGTGTCCTTTCGCCGCTTCAGGCCAGCCCGGCCTTGTCCAGACCGAAGGCCTTGTCCTGCGCGCCCGGCACGGTGCGGAAGGCCACGTTGACGCGGTTCCACGCGTTGATCGCCATCACGGCAAAGCTCAGGTCGGACAGCTCCTTCTCGGACAGCTCGTTGCGCACGCGGTCGTAGAGATCGTCCGGCACGCCGTGCTCGGGCAGCCGGGTCAGTGCCTCGGTCCAGGCCAGCGCGGCGCGCTCGCGCGGCGCGAACAGCGTGGACTCGCGCCAGATCGGCAGGTGGTGCAGGCGCAACTCGCGCTCGCCGTGCAGGCGGGCCTGCTTCACGTGCATGTCGACGCAGAAGCCGCAGCCGTTGATCTGCGACGCGCGGATCGCGACGAGGTCGCGGATCGGCGCCTCGATGGCGGCTTGATCGACGAGCAGGCTGAACTCGACGAACTTCCTGAACAGCTCGGGCGACTGCTTGATGTAGTCGATGCGTTGGCTCAAAGGATTCTCCGGTGGTGAGTGAGAACCCTGAAGACGCACGAGCCGCGGCGTCTGTGACATCCGGGGCCGGCCGCGCCGCCCGCGGCGCCGTGTTTCAGCCCTGCAGCGCGGCAGCGATGCGTGCGAGCTTGAGCGGGTTGCGCTGCACCTGGATGCGCACGATGCGCTCGCCGTCCGTCTGGAAGGTCTGCGCCGATTCCAGCGTGCCTGCAAAGAAGCGCAGCAGTCCCCACTCGCCGCTCAGGTTGGCGAGCTGCACCTGCAGCTCCGCGCCATGGCGCAACCGGGCCGCGAAGAACAGCTGCGCGATGCGCTGGCCGCCGCGCATCGGCTTCGGGAAGCTGGGCACCTGGCCGCCGCCGTCGCCGACCAGGACGGCCTCGTCGTCCAGCATCGAGCGCAGCACCGCGAAGTCGCCCTGGGTCAGGGCGGCGGCGAAGTCGCGCAGCACGCGCAGATGCGTCTCGCGTGGCACCACGTAGCGCGGCCGCTCCTCGCCGAGCTGCGCCTTGGCGCGGTGCACCAGCTGGCGGCAGGCGGCCTCGCTCTTGCCGATGGTGCGCGCCAGGTCGGCGTAGTCGGCCTCGAACACCTCGCGCAGCAGGAAGGCCGCGCGCGCCTCGGGGGACAGGCGTTCCAGCACCATCAGCAGCGCGACCGACATGTCGTCGGCGCGCTCGAGCATCTGCTCCGGCGTCTGCGGCGGCTCGGTCAGCAGCGGCTCGGGCAGCCACATGCCGGCGTAGCGCTCGCGCTGCAGCTTGGCACTGCGCAGCCGGTCGATGGCGAGCCGGGTGGTGATGGTGACGAGCCAGGCTTCGGCGTTGTCGACCCGCTCGCGCTCGGTCTCGTGCCAGCGCAGCCAGGCGTCCTGCACCACCTCCTCGGCCTCGGCCACCGTGCCCAACATCCGGTAGGCGATGCCTTGCAGCCGCGGCCGCAGGCGGGTGAAGGTGAGTGTGTCGTCGTCAGGGCGCAGGGGATCGTCGGGCATGGCGGTGTCAGGGGCGAAGCGTGGTTCGGCGGCGCTGCGGACGGCGCAGCACCTTTGCTCCAGGACGTTTCACGCACCGCATTTGTGACACGGTTTGCCCGCGATCACCACCCAATCGTTGACGAGCGCGCCGAGGGCCATCTCTGACACCGCGACGGCCACGCATCGGGCGGAACGGGCTGCGAAGGCTGCAGCGGCAGGCTGCGCATTGACGACTCACGACCCTCTGCCGACTTGAAGTCGGCTCATCTGACAGCCGCAAAGCGACCCACGACCCAGGACGGTCAAAGGACTGCCGCATTGGCCCGCGCTGAAGAAGTCGGCGCACCCAAGCCGGCCGGTCGACCGCCCTCGTCTGACGGCACACGCCTTGTCGCGCCACTGGGGCGTGACCAAGCCGACGAGCCATTGCGCAGTTGCTCATAGGCCCGTTCCACGACGCGATAGCACTCGCAGCTGTGCTGCTCCAGTCCGTGCCTGTCGAGCACGCGGATGTGCCCGCGGCGGTAGTGGATCAGACCCGCCCGTTGCAGCTGCAAGGCGGCTCCGGTCACGCCTTCGCGACGCACGCCCAGCATGCCCGCGATGCGTTCATGCGTGATCAGCATCTCGTCACCGACTTGTCGGTCCAGGTGCTGGAGCAGCCAGCAACACAGTTGTGGAGCCAAGGCATGGTGCCGGTGACAGGCCGAGGTCTGTGCCATGTGCGTGAACAGCGCCTGCGTGTAGCACAGCAGCTGCTGCATCACCGGTTCGGCATCGCGCGCCAGGTCGGCGATCTCGCGGGCACCCATGCGCCAGGCGAGACCTGGGCGTTGCACCACCGCGCTGCTCAGCGCCTTGCCGCCGCCCATGAAAGCACACACGCCGACGACGCCCTCGCGGCCGACCACCGCCACCTCGGCGCACGCGCCGTCCTGCATTGGTGAAACGAGCGATACGACGGCAGCGACCGGGAAATACACGTGGCGCAGCACGGTGCCCGCTTCGTAGAGCATCGTCCCGGCGTCCAGCTCCACGGCCTCGAGCAGGGGTTGCAGGGGATCGGCAACCTCGGGCGGCAGCGAGGCCAGCAGCTGGTTACTCGGCGCGGATGGGTGGCAGGTGCTCAAGGTAGTGCTCCCGTGACTGACCGTGAGGTCGACGGGCCGCAATCTAGGGGTCGGCGGGCCGGCCCTCTACGTCGAATGACATACGCTGCCCCGCGCCAGCGCTGGGCCTCGACGCGAGAGCGGTCAGACCAGCGGTCGCTGCGGTGGTCGGCCGTCGCCGTAGAGATCCGCCAGGCGCGCCATCGCCTTCAAGTCGCGCAGGTAGAGCCGCCCGTCGGCGATGCGGTGCAGGCCACGACGTTCGAGCCTGCGTAAAGTTTTGTTCGTGTGCACCAGCGACAGCCCCAGGCCGTCAGCGATATGCTGCTGCGTCAAAGGGAACGGGACGCCGCCAGCGCCCGCGTCGGTCTGCAGCGCGGAGGCGCGCTTGAACAGCAGGATGAGCATCGAGGCGATGCGTTCTTCGGCATTGCGACGGCCGACTGACAGCAAGGTGTCATCGACCATCGACTCCTCGTGCGCGGTGAGCCACGTGACATTGAAGCCCATCATCGGGCTGCGCCGGTGCAGTTCCCACAGCGCATCGCGCTGGAAGACGCAGAACAGCGCGTCGGTGAGTGTTTCCACGCCGTGGGCAGCGGCGTCGCCCATCTTTTGTTGCACGCCGATGAAGTCGCCGGCCAGCAGGAAATTGAGGATCTGCCGTCGCCCGTCGCTCAGCGTCTTGTAGCGAAAGGCCCAGCCCTGCAGCAGCGTGTACAACGGCGCGTCGGTCTGGCCCTCGTGAATCAGAGACTCACCGGCGCCCAGGTGTCGTTCGCGTCGCTTGAGCGACTGCACGAGTTCGAGCTCTTCGCCGGTCGGTTCGTGAAACAGCTTCAGCGGTCGTAAGGGACAGTCACGGCAGGCCGTCTCCGCCTTGGGCGCAGGCGGAACCAGGGGGGGCGGCTGTGCCGTCGAGGTCATGTGCGGAGTTTCGGGCAACCAGCCCCTGCATGCCATGCACCCGTTGAACGGATACACACCCCGAGTGCGGTCGGTCGCGACCGGCGGCTGATGGCCGTGACCAGCCAACTTGCGACGCCCCAGCGAGCAGTCACTCGATCCCCGCATGCAAAACGGCCGCCCTCCCAAGGGGCCGCGCCCTCGGCCACGGCCGTTGGAATGCGGCGCCTCACCCCCGCCTTGCCGCCTCGATCGCCGCGATGTCGATCTTCCGCATCGTCATCATCGCCTCGAAGGCCCGCTTCGCCGCGGCGGGGTCGGGATCGGCAATCGCGTCCATCAGCGCGCGCGGCGCGATCTGCCAGGACACGCCCCACCGGTCCTTGCACCAGCTGCATTCGCTTTCCTGGCCGCCGTTGTCCACGATCGCGTGCCACAGGCGGTCGGTCTCGGCCTGGTCGTCGGTCGCCACCTGGAAGGAGAAGGCCTCGCTGTGCTTGAACTCGGGGCCGCCGTTCAGTCCCACGCAGGGGAGGCCCATCACGGTGAACTCGACGGTCAGCACGTCGCCCGCCTTGCCCGCCGGGTAGTCGCCGGGCGCCCGGTAGACCGTGCCCACGGCGCTGTCCGGGAAGGTCTTCGCATAGAAGGTCGCGGCCTCCAGCGCGGTGCCGTCGTACCAGAGGCAGATCGTGTTCTTGGGCTTCATGGCGTTCTCCCGGTCTACACGCACGCCATCATGCCGCGCCGCGGAACTGCGGGTGCTGCAAAGCCCACACCGCCGCCTCCAGCCGGCTCTTCAGGTTGAGCTTGCGCAGCACATGCTTGATGTGCACCTTGACGGTGGCGTCGGAGATGCCCAGCACGCGCGCGATCTCCTTGTTGCTGCGGCCGGCCGCCAGCAGCGCGAGGATCTCGCGCTCGCGCTCGGTGAAGTCCACCGCCTCGGGCGCGGCCGGCGGCGCGGCGAGCGCCTGCGCCAGCAGCCCGGCCACGCTGCTGCCCAGCACCACCGCGCCGGCGGCGGCGTGCTGCAGCTGCAGGTAGAGCTCCTCGGGCTCCATGTCCTTGAGCAGGTAGCCGTCGGCGCCGGCGCGCATGGCCTCGAGCACGTCGCGCTCGTCGTCCGACACGGTGAGGATGATGCAGCGCCCGCGCACGCCACCGGCCTTCAGCGCGCGCAGCGTGTCGATGCCGTTCATCGGCTTCATGTGCAGGTCGATCAGCACCAGCTCGGGCTGCAGCTCGAGCGCGAGCGCCACGCCGCTGGCGCCGTCGCCCACGTCGCCGGCCAGCGCCAGGCCGTCGCCGGCGGCCACCAGTTGCGCCAGGCCCTTGCGGAACAGCGGGTGGTCGTCGATCAGCAGGATGCGGGTCGGGTTCATGGCAGCTCGGTGGTGGGGCGGTCGGCGGGAAAGCGCAGCGGCGCGAAGCTCAGGCGCACGCGCGTGCCGCCGCCCTCGCGCGGCTCCACGCTGCAGTCGCCGCGCAGCGAGCGGGCGCGCTCGCGCATGATGCCCAGGCCGTAGTGGCCGGCTTCGCTGGTGGCGGGGTCGAGGCCCAGGCCGTCGTCCTCCACCGTCACGGTGAACAGGTGCTCGTCGGCGCGGTAGTCGGCCGCCACCCACACATGCTCGGCCTGCGCATGGCGCACCGCGTTGGCGAGCGCCTCGCGCACCAGCTGCAGCACGTGCAGTTCCTCGTTGGGCTCGAGCCGGCAGGCGCCGATGCGGTCGTCGTAGGCGATCTCCAGCCCGCTGCGCTCGCCCACGCCGTCGATCGCCTCCTGCAGCGCCGCGCGCAGCCCGCCGGGGCCCACGCGCACGCGGAAGGCCGCGATCAGCTCGCGCACCTCGCGGTAGGCCGCCGCCAGGCCCTCGCGCAGTTCCTCGCTGGTGCGGCGTACCTCGTCGCGCGGCGCGTCGCGGTCCAGCCCGGCCTGCAGCCGCGCGACCTGGATCTTCATGTAGGAGAGCGCCTGCGCCAGCGAGTCGTGCAGCTCGGCGGCGATCGCGCCGCGCTCTTCCATCAGCACCATGCGCCGCTCTTCCTGGCGCCGGCTCAGGCCCGAGATCGCCACCGCCGCGAGCCGCGCGAAGCTCTCCGCCAGGTGGGCCTGCGGGTCGTCGAGCCGCTCGTCGGCGGCGAACTCGGCGACCAGCGTGCCGATCGGCACGCCGTCGCGCGCCAGCGGCACCAGCAGCGCGCTGTGCGGGCAGTCCTCGGTGGGCGCGATCACGCGCGCGCCGCTGTCGCGCGTGGCCGGCGGCAGCGCGCTCAGGCCGGCCAGCAGGCGTGGCTCGCCGCGCGTGGCGATCAGCGCCGTGCCGCCGAGCGCGTCGCGCGCGCTGCCGTGCAGCTGCAGCCCGACGGTCTGCGCGCCGAGCGCGGCTTCCAGCAGGCGCAGCGCCTGGCGCAGGCCCTGCTCGGACACCTCGCCCTGCGACAGCAGCCGCACCGCCTGGTGCAGCGCGTGCAGCGCCAGCCCGTTGCGACGGAACTGCTCGGCGTTGACGCGCGCCTGCCAGTGCTCGGCCGCGGCGCTGCCGGTGGCCTGGGCGTTGAACTCGGCCAGGCCTTCGATCAGCCGCTCGACCTCGTCGCGCCCCCGCTCGCGCGCCGCTGGCGGCAGCAGCTCCAGCGACTCGGTCGAGCGCCGCACGAGGACGTGGTAAGCCCGGTGGCCGATCAGCGTGACGCCGACCACAATGAGCGCCGCGCACAGTCCTTGCAACAGCAGCAGCACCGCGAGGCGCTGTTCGACCGGCGCTCCGGGCGCCTGTTCGAACTGGTGCTGCGCCTCGACCGCGGCCCACAGCCCGAGCGTGGCGAGCAGGGTCACCAGCGCGAGCGCCAGCACGAGGCGGCGGTACAGGGGAAAGCGCCCGCGAGGGCTGAAAGACGAAACGATCACCGATGGCCCTCTATGCGTTCTCGGCCTGGCTGCTGGGCCTGCTGTTCACGATCGTCGTCGGTTCCTGGCATGGCGGCAAGGCGGCGCTCATGCTGCCGGTGGGTTTTGCGGTCGGTGCGCCGCTGCTGCTGATCGCGCTGCTGTGGCTGGCCGGTGCGCCGTGGCGGCTGCGCCGCGGCGGCGACCGCAGCGCCGACCGTCAGCAGCTCGCCTGGGCCGCGTCGATGGCGCAGAGCATCGCGACGCCGACGCTGACGGTGCAGAACGCGGTGGTGCATGTCGCGAACCAGGCCTTCCTCACGCTGCTCGATTATCGCGACCGCAGCGACGAGGTCGTCGGCCTGCCCTTCACCAACCTGCTGCACCCGGTGGACCATGCGCTGTACACGCGGCTGGCGGTCGCGGCGGCGGCGCCGCACTCCTCCGGCGCCGAGGGCGTGCTGCGGCTGGTGAGCGCCGGCGGCGCGCTGGTCAAGGCGCAGGTCAGCCTGTCGCGGCTGCCGGCCGTGCCCGACGGGCTGCTGATCCAGCTCGCCACGCAGCCGCAGGCGCCCGGCGACCTGCGGCGCGTGCTCGACGACTCGCTGTCGCTGGTGTTCGACCAGCTCGACCTGGTGCTGTTCAAGACCGAGGTCGACGGCTCGCTGGTCTACGTCAACCGCGCCTGGGAGCGCCTGTCGGGCCGCACCGTCGAGCGCAGCCGCGGCGTGCGGCTGTGGTCGGCAGTGCACCCGGACGACCGCGCCGGCACCGAGGCCTCGCTGCTCGCCGTCGGGCGCGGCCAGCTGTCGCACTTCGACAGCCAGCTGCGCATCGTCGCCGCCGACGGCAGCATCGTCTGGGTGCTGGCCAGCGTGCGCGCCTGCACGCTGGCCGGCGGCGACCTGGTCGGCATGGTGGGCACGCTGACCGAGGTCACGCACCGCAAGCGCGTCGAGGAGGGACTGGGCTCGGCGCGGCGCTACGCCAACGTGCTGCTCGCCAACGTGCCGGGCATGGTCTACCGCGGCCGCAACGACGACGCCTGGACGATGGAGTTCGTCAGCGACGGCTGCCTGGAGCTGACCGGCTACGAGCCCTACGAGCTGGTCGACAACCAGCGCGTCGCCTACGGCAGCCTGGTCGACCCGCTGGACCGCGACTTCGTCTGGAACCAGGTGCAGAACCAGCTCGCGCGCCAGCAGCCCTTCCAGATCGCCTACCGCATCACCGACGCGCAGGGCCGCCAGCGCTGGGTCTGGGAGCAGGGCCGCGGCGTGTTCTCGTCGCAGGGCGAGCTGCTGGCGATCGAGGGCTTCGTCACCGACATCAGCCAGCAGAGCGTCGAGCAGCTCGCCGGCCGCGAGCAGTGGTTCGAGTCGCGCACCGGGCTGGTCGGGCGGGCGCTGTTCGAGCGCCTCGCCGGCCACCTGCTGCAGCATGCGCAGCGCCACCAGCTGCCCTGCGCGATGCTGTGGATCACGGTCTCGCACCTGCCGGGCCGCAGCGAGCCGGCGCTGCTGGCGCTGGCGGCGCGCTTCGGCGCGGTGCGCAGCGCCGGCGCCACCGTGGCCTACCTCGGCGAGCACCAGTTCGGCGTGCTGCTCGGCGATTTCGGCAGCGGCGGCGGCGACGAGCTGCTGCCCGGCGCCGCGCGCATCGCGCAGGAGCTGGTCGAGCGGCTGTCGCAGCCGCTCTTCGTCGACGGCAGCGAGCAGCGCGTCGCGGTGTCCTGCGGCGTTGCGATCGGCGCGCCGCGCTATGCCGGCGCGGCGGCGATGCTCGAGGCCGCGCGCAAGGCCGCGCTGCAGGCCGCCGCGCTCGGCCCGGGGCGCTGCGAGGTCGCCGACGAGTGAGCGCGCCGGCACGCGGCGGCGCTCAGTCGGGCTGGGTGCCGAGGCTGAGCTCGCGGCCGTCGTCGTGCGCGGCCAGCCATTGCCTGGCCAGCGGCTGGTAGCGCACCAGGCCCTTGTACTCGGCCAGTTGCGGCGGCAGCGTGTTCAGCACGCGGTGCAGGCGCGCGGCCCACTTGGGCTGCGTGGCGAGCTCGGCCAGGCTGGCGAGGTAGCAGCGGATGCCGAACAGCATCGCGTTGCTGCGCGGCAGCCGGAACAGCGTTTGCAGCTCGACGCGCAGGTGCACCTTGTCGCCGGCGGTCTGGGGCGTGACGCTGGCGCGGTCGCTGCCCCACTCGGGGTAGGTCTCGGGCGCGGTGTCCAGGCGCGGGTTGACCGTCATCGTCCAGTTGAGCCGCCGCACCGGGTGGCCCTGCTGAAGCATCAGCAGGTACTTCAGCGCGCGCTCGAAGATGCCGAGCTCGTGCGCCAGCGGCACCGGCGCGTGCCATTCCATGAAGCTCATGCCGAGGTCGAAGCTCAGCGACCAGTCGGCCTGCGAGGTCACCATGCCGCAGTCGGCGAACAGGTTGTTGTCGCGCTGGTCCATCACGACGAAGTCGCCCTGGGCCTGGCGGGTGATGTACTCGAAGGGACCGCAGGGCAGCGTGGCGGCGTCGCCGAAGATGAACGACTGGCGCAGGTTCAGCGGCCGGTTGATCCAGGTCCAGTGGCTGCCGTCGCGCAGCAGCATGAAGTGCTCGGGGTAGTCCTGCGCCAGCGAGGTCATCAGCAGCTCGACCACGTCCCACTCGGCGTCGATCATGTGCGGCAGCGACTGGCAGCGCTGCGGGTCGCGCGCCAGCGTGATGCGGCGGTCCTCGATCTCGGCGAGGTAGTGCTCGTCGATGTCGAAGGCATGCTCGAACACCGACCCCACCGGGCCGCTGCCATGCGGCTCCATGTTCACCGAGTACATGTAGCTGTCCTGGTGGAACGGGAAGGGGAAGCGCTGCACCGCCTCGGGCGAGTTGCGGAAGCTGTAGTCGCCGCGGAAGCTTTCCTGGGTCTTGAAGGCGATGGCCATGGCGGGGTTCCGGTTCAGTGGTTGAGCACCAGGCACCGGCCTTCGAGGCGCGACACGCAGGGCATGATCTTGCGGCCCGAGGCGCGCTCGGCGTCGCTCAGGTAGACGTCGTGGTGGTGCAGCGTGCCGTCGGCCTCGAGCACCTCGAGCTCGCACTGGCCGCAAGCGCCGCCGCGGCACAGCGAGGGCGTGTCGATGCCCTGGGCCTCGATGGCTTCGAGCAGCGACAGGTCGCGCGGCACGGTGAAGCGCCGGCCGCTGGCGCGCATCTCGACCTCGAAGGGCTCGCCGCCGGCCGGGGCCAGGAACTGCTCGCTGTGGATGTGGCCCGGCGGCCAGCCGAGGCGCGCGGCGGCGATCTTCGCGGCGTCGACCATGCTCTGCGGCCCGCAGACATAGACATGGGTGCCGAGCGGGCGGCGCGCCAGCAGCGCGCCGAAGTCGAGGTGGCCGTCGCGCTCCGAATCGCGCAGGTAGACGCGCGACGGCGCCAGCGCCTGCAACTCGTCGGCGAAGGCCGCGTTGGCCGCACCGCGGTAGGCGTAGTGGGCCTCGAAGGAGGCGCCCAGGCGTGCCAGCTCGCGCGCCTGGCCGAGGATGGGCGTGATGCCGATGCCGCCGGCCACCAGGATCTGGTGGCGCGCGGTGCGCACCAGCGAGAACAGGTTGACCGGCCACGAGATCTCCAGCGCCAGTCCGGGCCGGGCATGCTGGTGCAGCCACTGCGAGCCGCCGCGCGATCCGCTCTGGCGGCGCACCGCGATGCGCCATTCATCGGTGGCGGCCGGGTCGCCGAGCAGCGAGTAGGCGTTGCGGTGCACACGCTCGCCGATCGGCAGTGACACGACGACGTGGCTGCCGGCCGAATAGGTGGGGAAGCGGCCGCCGTCGGCCGGCGCCAGCGTGAACTCGCGGATCTCGGGGCCGAGCTCGCGCACCGCGCGAACGACGACCGCCAGCGGGGCGGCTTTCATCGGTAGATCTCCTCGACCTCGGGGCGCTCGCCGGGCACTTCGGCGTCGACCTGGAAGCCCATGTAGGCGCCGAGCCGGCGCGAGAAATGGTCGCGCACGAACAGCGCGCGGCCGCAGCCCTCGCAGTCGGCGACGTTGGTCGTGACGCCGCGCGTCGTGTGGCGGCAGTGCACGCAGTAGACCGGCCGCGCCTGCGTCGCGATGCGGTGGCGGCGCAGCGCCTCGGCGCCCATGCCGACGCGCTCGGCGATGCGCAGCGCCTGCCAGATCGAGTCTTCGTCGCCGACGGCGTACAGGCGCGCGCCCATGTCGGCCTGTTCGAGCAGGTCGTGCAGCTGCTGCAGCGCGGCGTCGCGGCGGCGCGCGACGCGCTGCTGCGCGCCGGGCGGCAGACCGCTGCGCCAGCAGCTCGGCGCGTCGGGGTTCTCCTGCACGCTGAGCACGGTCAGCGTGCCCAGCGGCGGCCATTCGAACAGGCGCCGCGCGAGGACGGCGTCCTCGCCGGCGGCGAACAGGAGGTGCTGCCGGCCGCTGCGATCCCACTCCATCGGCGGGTAGCAGGGCTGGCTCTTCAGGCGCGGGGTGAGCATGGGCGGTCCTTGGGGCAGGCGCGCCCGGGACCGGCCCGGGCGCCGGTGCGTCGTCTCAGCGCTGCTTCTCGGGGTGGGTGCGCTGGCGCAGCGGGTCGTAGAAGGGCGTGCGCACGACCAGCGCCTCGAGCGGCTTGCTGCCGTTGGCGATCGCCAGGCGCGTGCCCGGCGCGGCCAGCCCCGGCTGCACGTGGATCATCGCCAGCGACTGCATCAGCAGCCGGCTGTACGAGGCGCTGGTGACGACGCCCACTTCCTTGCCGGAGGCGTCGAAGACCTTCGCGCCCGGGTCCACCGCGGCGTGGTGCGTGACCAGCGCGCCGGCCTGCTTGACGCGCTCGCGGCCCTTGGACGCCAGCACCGCCGCCTTGCCGATGTAGTCGGCCTTCTTGTCGAGGTCGACCGCCCAGTCCATGCCGACCTCCCAGGGCGTGGTGTCGCCCTCGGGCATCTCGTAGGGGAAGAACAGCAGCGCGCCTTCGACGCGCGTCAGATCCAGCGCCGTCCACGAGGCCGGGATCACGCCCTGCGGCTTGCCGGCTTCGAGGATCGCATCCCACAGGAACACGGCGTCCTTGGCGGCGCAGTAGACCTCGTAGCCGCGCTCGCCCGAGTAGCCGCCGCGGCCGAGCGTGACCGGCTTGCCGAACAGCGTGGTCTCGAAGTGGTTGAAGTAGGGCAGCCCGGCCAGATCACCGGCGGTGTGCGGCGCCAGCACCTCGAGCGAACGCGGGCCCTGCAGCGACAGGATGTGCACGTCGCGGTCGGCCTGCACGGTGACCTTGCGGCCTTCGGCCAGCGCGGCCAGCGTGCGCGGCGTCGCGCCGCTGCCATGCGAGACGCGGAAGCGGTCGGCGGCGTCGCGGATGATCATGATGTCGTCGACCAGCGCGCCGCGCTCGTCGACCTCGCCGCCCAGGCGGGCGGTGCCGGGCTTGAGCTTCGTCACGTCGATCGACACCAGCGCGTCGAGCACCGCCTCGGCATCCGGGCCGACCACGTTGACGATGTTGAGCGCCGACACGTCGTACAGCGCCGCGCGGCTGCGCGTGGCGATCACCTCCTCGTGCGGGTCGCTCGCGTAGCGCCACGGGATCGGCATGCCGTTCCAGGTGTCGCCATCGAGCTTGGAGCCCAGTTGGCGGTGGCGTTCGTTCAGGACCGAGTTCCTCTGCAGACTCATCGTCGTCTCCTTCGCTTGGGGGCAGTGACACAGCGTCGAGACGATTCTGGAAGTCGCAGGGGGCCTCGCCAATTCTCATGAGGAGGTACCACCAAGGAAGTAGGGGCCGCGGAGTACGGAGCGACCCTTAAGGGCTCGCGAGTAGGGGCTGCTGCCTACTCCCAGCGAGGTACTCCCACGGAGGAATTGTTGCGAGGCGCGTGGCCTTCGATAGTTCGTCGCATCGAAGCAGCTGCCGCTGCACATCCCAGGCGACACCCAGGAGACCTCCATGGCCCGCGATCCCAAGTACGACATCCTGTTCACGCCGATCCAGATCGGCCCGAAGACGCTGCGCAACCGCTTCTACCAGGTGCCGCACTGCATCGGCGCCGGCTCCGACAAGCCCGGCTTCCAGGCCGCGCACCGCTCGATGAAGGCCGAGGGCGGCTGGGGCGCGATGAACACCGAGTACTGCTCGATCCACCCCGAGTCGGACGACACGCACCGCCTGTCGGCGCGCATCTGGGACGAGGGCGACGTGCGCAACCTGAAGGCGATGACCGACGAGGTGCACAAGCACGGCGCGCTCGCCGGCATCGAGATGTGGTACGGCGGCGCGCACGCGCCCTGCATGGAGTCGCGCGCCACGCCGCGCGGGCCGAGCCAGTACGCGAGCGAGTTCGAGACCCTGACCTACTGCAAGGAGATGGACCTCGACGACATCAAGCAGGTGCAGCAGTACTACGTCGACGCGGCGCTGCGTGCCCGCGACGCCGGCTTCGACATCGTCTACGTCTACGGCGCGCACTCCTACCTGCCGCTGCAGTTCCTCTCGCCCTACTACAACAAGCGCACCGACAAGTACGGCGGCTCGCTCGCCAACCGCGCGCGCTTCTGGCTCGAGACGCTGGAAGGCGTGCGCAACGCCGTCGGCAAGGACTGCGCGATCGCGACCCGCTTCGCGGTCGACACGCTGTACGGCCCGGGCCATGTCGAGGTCGAGCGCGAGGGCATGGCCTTCGTCGAGATGGCAGACCACCTGGTCGACCTGTGGGACGTCGACGTCGGCGACATCGCCGAGTGGGGCGAGGACGCCGGCCCCTCGCGCTTCTACCAGCAGGGCCACCAGGTGCCCTGGACCAAGTTCATCAAGCAGGTCTCGAAGAAGCCGGTGCTCGGCGTCGGCCGCTACACCGACCCCGAGAAGATGACCGAGATCGTGACGAAGGGCTATGCCGACATCATCGGCGCGGCTCGGCCGTCGATCGCCGATCCCTTCCTGCCGAAGAAGGTCGAGGAAGGCCGCATCGACGACATCCGCGTGTGCATCGGCTGCAACGTCTGCATCTCGCGCTGGGAAATCGGCGGCCCGCCGATGATCTGCACGCAGAACGCGACCGCCGGCGAGGAGTACCGCCGCGGCTGGCACCCCGAGGTGTTCCCGAAGAAGGGCTCGGACGACGCGGTGCTGATCGTCGGCGCCGGCCCGTCGGGCTCGGAGGCGGCGCGCGTGCTGCTCGAGCGCGGCTACACCGTGCACCTGTACGACAGCGCCGAGAAGATCGGCGGCCACCTGAACGGCGTGGCCACGCTGCCGGGCCTGGGCGAGTGGAGCTACCACCGCGACTACCGCGAGACCCAGATCACCAAGCTGCTGAAGAAGAGCAAGCAGAGCCAGCTGATGCTCGGCCAGAAGCCGATCACCGCGAGCGAGATCCTGAACTACGGCGCCGACAAGGTGGTGATCGCCACCGGCTCGTCGTGGAACACCAACGGCGTGAACTGCCTGAGCCACGACGTGATCCCCGGCGCCGACGCCTCGCGCGCCGACCAGCTGACGCCCGAACAGGTGATCGCCGGCAAGAAGGCGATCGGCAAGCGCGTGGTGATCCTGAACGCCGACACCTACTTCATGGCGCCGAGCCTGGCCGAGAAGCTGGCCGCCGCCGGCCACGAGGTGACGCTGGTGTCGGGCGTGCACCTCGCCAACTACATGCACTTCACGCTCGAGTACCCGAACATGATGCGTCGGCTGCACGAGCTGCACGTCACCGAGATCGGCGACCACTTCTGCTCGAAGATCGAGCCGGGCCGCCTGGAGATCTACAACATCTGGGGCGAGGGCTCGAAGCGAACCTACCGCGGCCCGGGCGTGCTGCCGCGCGACCCGAACAAGACCCAGCGATGGCTGGAGTTCGATTCGCTGGTGCTGGTGACGGGCCGCCATTCGGAAGACGCGCTGCACCGCGAGCTGAAGGCGCGCCAGGGCGAGTGGGGCCAGCACGGCATCAAGTCGGTCTACCTGATCGGCGACGCCGAGGCGCCGCGGCTGATCGCTGATGCCACGTTCACCGGGCAGCGGATCGCTCGGGAGATCGAGGAAGCCAACGCGCAGATCCCGAAGGCCTACAAGCGAGAGACGGTGGCGTGGGGGACGCCCCATATGCCGGGCGGGTCGTTCGAGATTGCCTACCAGCGCTGATTGGTGGAGACGGCGATGGAGCGCGCGGTGCTTCGGTGTGGTGCTCGGCCGTGGGCGGCTGGCCGGTGGCGCTTCGGTGCCACGGTCGGCCCCGTCGGGGCCGACTGCGCTGCGCTGCTCGGGCCCGTGGCTGCGTCGCACAACTTGCTGCGCGAACTGCGTTCGCTGCGCTCAAACAAGTGCGACGAGTCAGTTCACGAGGCGCGCTGCGCGCGCGCGCCACGGGCCCTGCGCTGCTCGCCGTGGCACAGGCGCACCACCGGCCAGCCGCCCACGGCCAAGCAACAGGCGCTCCCTCACTTTGAAAGAGAACGGATCGGAGCGGGCTTCGAGCCCGCCCCGATCCGCGCGGGCCGCGACAGCGGCACGCGGGACGAGACGTGGGCTCGACGCCCACGTCTCGGCCTTCTTCAACAACAACGGTTGCTGCTTTGCAAAGGCGTGGCCGGGCGGCGGGCGCAGCGCCTCTGCGGCGCGGAGCAGCGCAGGGTTCGTGGCGGCGCGCGCAGCGCGCCTCGTGAACTGACTCGCCGCGTCTGTTTGAGCGCAGCGAACGCAGTTCGCGCAGCGAGTTACGCGGCGCGCCACGGGTCCGAGCAGCGCACGGGAGTCAGCCCGCTGTGCGGGCTGACCGCCGCAGTGAAGCGGAGCCCGCCGCCCGGCCACGCCTTTGCCCTCTCGGTCCAAACAGGGAAGTGACCATGGACCCCCAACTCGACCCCACCAAAGTCACTCGAATTCTCTTCGAGGGCTTCTCGCTGCCCGCGATCACGCTCTTCTACATCGCCGGCATCGCAGCACTCGCCGCCTTCGCCCACGGCTGCTGGGTCGAGATCCGCAAGTACCGCCGCGGCGCCGCCGATCCCGTCAGCGCCACGCTGCTCTGGCAGCGCTTCAAGAGCATGGCGAGCGTCGTCCTCAGCCACCGCACGATCGAGCGCCGCGACAAGGCCGCCGGCCATGCGCACCGCCTGATCTTCTTCGGCTTCGCGGCCCTCTTCATCGGCACCGCGACGATCACGCTCGAGTACGACATCACCGCCCGCCTGTTCGGCTGGAAGTTCTGGTACGGCGACTTCTACCTGTGGTTCTCCCTGGCCTGTGACCTCGGCGGGCTGGGCCTCGTCGCCGGCCTTCTTTACATGATGGCGCGGCGCGGCTGGATCAAGCCGCCCAAGCTCGACTACGCCCGCCCCGACCGCGAGCCCGGCGCGCCCGACTACGACCGCCGCGCCTACCGCATCGAGGACTGGGCCTTCCTGTGGACGCTGATCCTGATCGGCGTCACCGGCTTCGTGCTCGAGGCCGCGCGCCTGGTCTGGCTGCAGGAGCGCCCCGAAGTCTGGACGCTGCGCTGGTGGTCGCCGATCGGTGCGCTGCTCGCCGAGGGCTTCAAGGGCTTCGGCCTCACCGCCGACGGCGCTGCCGCGCTGCGCGGCGGCCTGTGGTGGTTCCACGGCCTGATCGCGCTGGCCTTCATCGCGCTGATCCCGCGCACCAAGGTCAAGCACATCTTCACCGCCAGCGGCTCGCTGATGCTGCGCGACCCGCTGGCCGCGCAGCGCCTGCCCAAGGCCGACCCCGAGGCCAAGACGGTCGGCTACTCCAAGATCACCGACCTCACCTGGAAGCACCTGCTCAACCTCGACGCCTGCACCAAGTGCGGCCGCTGCCACGAGGCCTGCCCGGCGCGCGCCGCCGGTGCGCCGCTGTCGCCGCGCGACGTGATCCTGTCGCTGCGCGAGTTCGCCAACGACGCGCTGGAGAAGAAGGCGTTGCCCGAGGAAGCCAAGCTGTCCGTCCACGGCAAGGACGTCGGCCAGGTCTTCATGGAGACGCTGTGGTCCTGCCGCACCTGCATGGCCTGCGTCGAGATCTGCCCGGTGGCCGTCGAGCACGTGCCGATCATCGTGCAGATGCGCCGCAAGCTGGTCGAGGACGGCGACATGGATCCGCTGCTGACCAAGACGCTGCAGACCATCCACAAGACCGGCAACTCCTTCGGCGAATCCAAACGCAAGCGCCCGGCCTGGACCAAGGGCTTGCCGTTCACGATCAAGGACGCGCGCAAGGAGCCGGTCGATCTGCTGTGGTTCGTCGGCGACTACGCCAGCTTCGACCCGCGCAACCAGAAGGTCACGCAGGGCTTCGCGCGGCTGCTGCACCGGGCCGGCATCGACTTCGGCATCCTCTACGACGGCGAGTCGAACGCCGGCAACGATGTGCGCCGCGTCGGCGAGGAGGGGCTCTACGAGCTGCTCGCCGAGAACAACGTCGCGCTGCTGCAGCAGAGCACGTTCAAGCGCATCGTCACGACCGACCCGCATTCGTTCAACACCATCAAGAACGAGTACCCGGAGTTCGGCGGCAAGTACGAGATCCTGCACTACAC
>Ga0209966_1000010_pt1 | contig 86172 bp, 84 predicted proteins | sample RhisoiCoNPM_FD_187575 | JGI IMG/M metagenome (GOLD analysis project Ga0209966, IMG submission 187575) | Arabidopsis thaliana rhizosphere microbial communities from the Joint Genome Institute, USA, that affect carbon cycling - Rhizosphere... | ecosystem: Host-associated > Plants > Roots >... | reverse complement strand
TCCCGTTGGGTCGGACTGTTCGGCTGCCCAACCAGGAAGAGCTGCTCCCGGCGCATCGGCTGTGGCGGTTTCCCGTTCTCCGCGAACACGGCCCGCCCCTCGAGGCTGGCGTTGCCCGGGGTGCGCTCCTTCTCCGGCCGATCCTGAATTGCCGCGGCATAGGTCACCAGGGGAAGGGCCCCGGCCCGACTGAGCCAGCGTCGAGATGCCTCTACCTCCGCTGCGTTCGGAGGCCCATACTGAAAGACCCACCTGAATTCCCGGATCGCGTCATCCCGCTGATCCAGGTAGGTGCTGGTCACGGCCAGCCCGTAGTGGAGTGCCATGTTGCCGGGCTCCTCGCCGAGCGCCTCTCGGTACAGCCGGGCCGCGTCGGCATGGCGACCCTCCGCGAGGGCCTGTGCCGCCAGCCCCGCCGTATCTTTGGCGGAGCTCGGCCGGGACGGCGGTGATGGAGACTGGCACCCGACGACCACCGCAAGAAGGACGAGCAGCGCGCAAGCGTTCGATCGGCTCATCTCAGGATCCAGCGACTTCCTTGTAGGTCCCGGGCGCGATGCTGAAGCCCTGGGGCAACTGTCCGCCCGGGTTCGAGGCATAGTTGCAGTTGTAGTTGACCTGCGCATTGCCGCCGGTATTCGTATCGATCGTTGTTGACGAGATGTCGCGGACGTTCTGGCTGAATACCGCGCCATCGATGTGGCCGTTGCCGGTACCCGTATAGGTCAGATCGTTCACCACGTAGACCAACCCGCGCAGCTCGACGTCCCCGGAGATCGACAGCCCGCCCGCGACGACGATCATTCCGCTGAATATGCCGCTGGCGTCCGCGGCGAAACCGCCGTGGATGTCGACGCTGGCAAAATCCGATGTCGCCGTGCAGCCGGCGCAGGCGGATCCGTCGGCGTTGTAATCGATGTTGTTGCCGGACACCGTGTCGATGAAGATGATACCGTTTGGCATCTTGTTGCCCGAGTTGAAGGTCAGACCCTGGACTCCCGCGCCCGAATAGTAGGTCCCGTTCTTCTTTGCATACGCCTTGAGAGTGTTCAGGTCCGCATTCTTGAGTATGTACGGGTCAAACGCGGTACCTGGTACGTCCGTCCGCTTGTCGGCGACCCCGCCGCCCATCCCGCTCAGCGTCTGGTTCTTGGTGTTGTTCCCGTCCGCTCCGTAGATCTCCGCCGAGCCCCCGGTATCCGTGGAATTCGCGCTCCACGTTCCGTCCTTGTTCCCGCAGCTGGTATCGCTGCGGGAGTCGATGTTCACGTTGCCGCCGGCATTGATCTGGCCCGCGACCGTCAGCGCTGCCGGCGGGGGAGATACTTTGAACAGGAACTTGGACACCGTCACCTGGATCTTCTGGTGGGCTTTGGCCGTGCTCCCCGTGTTCGTGGGCACCCAGCCGACGGCCACGATGGTCCGCTCGTTCGTCGCGGCTCCCGGGGTGACCGTCACGAACGCCAGGCCGATCTGCGTCCCACCGCTGTTGAGGATCGGGATCCCGGCGCTGCCGTCATATGGGGCCGGGGCCGTCCCCGGGAACGGGTCGGGGATCCCGTTGAAATCCGTCGGATTGTTGAGGGCCCAAATGGCGCGCTCCACGCCGGATTCGGCCACGGCTCGGGCCTGAGCGACCATTTTCTGGTTTGTGGCGATGACCGGCTCGGAGGCCGCCAGCAGGGCGAACGCGATCACGAGCGTGGAGAGAACGAGCAAGGCCAACAGTGACATCGGGAGCGCGATCCCACGCTCGTCTCGGAGGAGCTTCAGAGTCCTACTGTAGATAGGCACGCCTGCTCTCCTTGTGCTACGGGATGTTTCTCAGTTGCACCAGCGACTCCATGATGGCACGCTGGTTTCCCGGTGAAGCGGTACCTACCTGGTCCTCGGTACCCGTCACGAGCTGGATCCGGATCAACTTCACGCTGCTCGGCGCCGTCGTGCTGGTGCCGGTATTGGTGGCTCCATTCCACGCGGAGAAGTAGGTCATGCTCAGCGTCTGGACGCCTCCGATGAGCGGTGTAGTCGTGCCGGCCACCGTACGATTCAGAGTGGTGCCCGAGAGTTGGTACTGCTTGGTCACGCCATCTGCGTCCTGGAAGGTCAGATTCGTGGCGCTGGGGATCGCGGTGACGGATTTTGCCGATCGAAGCTCCCGAACCATGAGCTCGAGGGCGGACCGGTTGTTCTGCTGGACCTCGACCCGGTGGGCGCCGAACAGATAGGCTTCCTGCCCCCGCTGCTGCACCAGCACGACGCCGGCCAAAATCAATCCGAGGACGGCCGTCACCACAAGCAGCTCGGTCAGCGTGAACCCCCGTTCGTCCCTGAGCATGGCCCGCACGGGGATCATCTCTGGGCGATCTGCATGGTCACGCTGACCGGCCGTGTCCCGGAGACCGCATTCGACCCGGTGGCGCTGAGCGGCGTGTACGCGACGGTCACCGTGACCGTTCGCACCCCGGTGGCGCTCATGATCCCCGCGGCCGTGCAGGTCGGAGTCGTGGCTACACCTGTGATGCGCACCTGTCTCGAGTAGCGAGTGTAGGGCGCCGCGACCGGGTTCTCATCGGCGAAGGTCACGACCGCGGCCGGATCCTTCGGGGCGACCGTCGAGGAGGCCGAGACGCCGACCTTGTCGATGACCGTAGCCGCACCGGGGATGACCAGGCCGGTCGCAGGGTCTACCTGACACGTAGCACTCCACTGGGTGTTGCGTACTTGCTCGAGCCGTTGGTTCGCCAGGAAGGTCGCGGTCGAAGTCTGGCTTCCGTCCGCGGTCGCGTAGGTGGAGATGGGGATCGCCGAGAGCAGCGCCAGGAGGCCGATGGTGATGATCGGCAGCGCGACCAGCACCTCGGCCAGCGTCATACCGCGTTGATCTGAGACGAGCCGTCCCATTGTTGTATCTCCTGTTACGGGATCGTGACCCGACCGGACGCCGCCACTGACACCGTGAGGGTGGCACCGGTCTCGATATTGGTGAGTGTGAAGGTGGCCGCCGGTAGTGCCGACCCGACATAGTTGAAGATCGGCGAGTTCGCGGCGGAGGGACCCGCCACGGAGATGCGCGGCGGCAGGTTGATGTTGCCGGCAGCGTCTGTACCAGCTCCAACCCAGGCGGTACCCGTGGTGCAATTGTTGCGGACATACATCATCTGCGTTGGACTCGAGACCTTGACGCACAGGTTGTCGTTTTCCTTGATGGCTATTTCGCGCGCCTGGTTGATCAGGGCCGCGAACTGCTGGGCACCCGACTTCAGAGTGGCGGCTTGGTAGTACCTCAAGAACGACGGCATGGCCATGATCGACAGGATGCCGATCACCGCGATCAGCACGATCAGTTCGGCGAGAGTGAACCCGGGATCTGCCCGGCGGGTCGCGAGCGGATCCGGCGAGATATCTTGTTCAGTTTGCATCGCTTTCTCGCGATGGGTTGCAAGTCGAGTGCCTGGTTAGTTCGGGACAAAACTCCAGTTTCTGAGAGCGGTTGACGGCCAGCGCCCGCACGGCTCAATGGCTGAAATGACAAAGGCCGTCACCCGTGCGACAGGAGCTGGTCCGCGGGTCAACCTAGTCGAGGCGGATGAGTTGCGGTCACACGCGCGCCGACATCCACCCGGAGGTGGCCGTCGCGCGCGCGAGGGATCAGCTGCCCGACACCTCCCGGTAGCTGCCGGGCTGCACGGTGAAGGTCTGAGGCATCTGCCCGCCCGGATTCGACGCGTGGCCGCAGTTGAAGTTGATGCTGGTGCTGGCGGCGGCGGGGTCGACGGTCGTGGCCGAGGCGTTGCGGATGTTCTGGGTGATCACCGCGCCGTCGATCTGTCCGCTTCCGCCGACCGCGAGCGCGAGCGTGCCGACCGCGTAGACGATCCCGCGCATTTGGAGGCTGCCGGAGATGTTGAGATTCCCCGCCACCACGATCATGCCGCTGAAGACGCCGCTCGGGTCGCCCTCCGCGTTGCCCTGGATCGTGATGTTGGCGAAGTCCCCCGGCGACGTGGTGTTGGGGCCGTTCTTGTCGATGTTGTCGCCGCTGACCGTGTCCACGAAGATGATGCCGTTGGGCAGCTTGTTGCCGGAGTTGAAGGTGAGGGTCTGCACGGCGGTGCCGCTCCAGTACGTGCCGTTGGCCTTGGCCATCGCCTTCAGACCGTCGAGGTCCCCGGACTTGAGCACGAACGGGCTGAACGCGGAGTCCGCGACCAGCTGCTTGACGTCGGTGACCCCGGGGCCCACCGACTGGTTCGGGGTGCCGTTGCCGTCGGCGCCGTAGACGTCGGCCGGGCCGTTGACCGCGGTGGCCCCGGTGCTCCACGTCCCGTCGCGGGCGCCGCAGGTCAGGTCGCCGCGGGCGTCGACGTTCACGTGGCCGTCCACGTTCATGGCCCCGCGCGTGAGGAGCGCGGCCGGCGGCGGCGCGCTCTTGAACAGGAACTGGTACACGGTCGCCTGGATCTTCTGGCGGGCCGCCGCGCTGCCGGTGGTCGCCGGCGCCCAGCCGACCGCGATCACGCTGCGCTCGTTGGGATTGGCGCCGTTGGTGACGGTGACGAACACCGAGCCGGCGTAGGTGCCGTTGACGTTGAGCGCGATGGGAGCGCTGCCGTCGTAGGGGGCGGGCGCGGGTCCCACCAGGGGATTCGGCACGCCCTTGGGATCGGTCGGATTGTTGAGCGCCCAGATCGCCCGCTCGATGCCGGATTCGGCCAGGGCGCGGGCCTGCGCCACCAGCTTCTGGTTGGTGGCGATGAGCGGCTCTGAGGTGGCGAGCAGCACGAACGAGATGACCAGGGTGGCGAGGATCAGCAGCGCGAGCAGCGCCATCGGCAGGGCGATGCCGCGCTCGTCATGCGCGAGTCGCGACGGTGCGCGCATCAGCCACGGCACCGCTGGCCTCTCACGGAACATTGCGCAGCCGAACGAGCGATTCCATCGCGATGCGCTGGTCGCCGGGCGAGCCCGGACCCACCTGATCCTCCGTGCCGGTCACTAACTGCAGGCGCACCAGCTTCACGGCCCCGGGCACCGTGGTGGCGGTGCCGCTATTGGTGCTGCCGTCCCACGCGGAGTAACACGTCATGGCCAGGGTCTGCACGCCGCCGACCAACGGGGAGGTGTCTCCGCCGAAGGTTCGATTGAGGGTGGCGCCGGTCAGCTGGTAGCGGACGGGCGCGCCACTGCCGTCGACGAACGTGAGGTCGGTCGTGCCGCCCACCGCGGTCACCGAGAGCGCGGATCGCAGCTCCCGTGACATCAGCTCGAGCGCGGCGCGCCCGTTCTGCTGGGCCTCGATGCGGTGCGAGCCGAAGAGATACGCCTGCTGCCCCTGGTGCTGCACCAGGATGACGCCGCCCAGGATCACCGCGAGCACGGTGGTGACCATGAGCATCTCGGTCATGGTGAATCCGCGCTGATCGGCGAGCACGGCCGGCCAGGCCCGCCGGCGGGACCGGCTCATCGCTGCGCGACCAGCATCGTGACCATCACCGACCGCGGCGCGGCGGCATCCTTGCCGGTCGCGCTGAGCGGCGCGTACGTCACGGTCACGGTGACCAGCCGCATGCCGGAGCTGGTGACGCCGCCGCAGCCGCCGCCCACCCCGCAGTCGGTGACGCGGACCTGCCGACGGTATCCCGCGTAGGAGCCCACCGGATTCTCGTCCGCGAACGTGACCGTCCCCCCGACCTGCGGCGGCGCGGAGGGCGAGGCGGAGATGCCGAGCTGATCGACGGCGGGAATCGCGGACCACTGCGCGTTGCGCACCTGCTCGAGCCGCTGGCCGGCCAGGAAGGTGGCGGTCGACGTCTGCTTGCCCTCCTGCGTGGCGAACGTGGAGAGCGGGATGGCCGCGAGCAGGGCCAGCAGCCCGATGGTGATGATGGGCAAGGCCACGAGCACCTCGGCCAGGGTCATGCCGGGGGAGCCGACGACGACACGCCGCGGGGCGGCTCTCATGGCGCTCACGGGATCGTGACCCGCCCCGAGAGCGACACCGACACGGTGAGGGTCGCGCTCGTCTGCGGGTTGGTGATCGTATAGGTGGCGGCCGGCAGGGCGGCGCCGACGTAGTTGAAGACCGGATTCGCGGTGGTGGTCACGGTGACGCCCTCCGGGAGCGGCACGTTACCGGCCGGATCCGTCCCGGCCCCGATCCACACGCTGCCGGAGCAGCCGCCCAGCGTGTAGCTCATGGTGGTGGGGCTCGGAAGCTTGACGCACACGTTGTCGTTCACCCGCAGCGCGAGCTCGCGCGCCACGTTGATCATCGTGACGATCTGCTGGGCGCCCGACTTCAGGACCGCGCTCTGGCGATAGCTGAGGTAAGCGGGGATGGCCATGGCGACCAGCAGGCCCAGCACGGTGAGGGTCACGGTCATCTCGATGAGCGTGAATCCCCGCTGGCGGTAGCGCCCCTCCGGATCGGTCGTCGCAGTCGTTCGCAAAAGACATGCCATAGAACGCCGGGCGAGCCACGGCAGCAGGACGGCACCCCGGTCTCTTCGTTGCTACTACCAAGACCCCCCCCTGTCAACGTTCGCGGGATGGCGCCGGGCCCGGCCCGCGCGGGCGTCTGCTGCATCGCGTCGTGGCGCGCGAGGCACTGCCGAGGCTCAGCGAGTGAGCAGGACAACGCCCAGCACGATCAACATCGCGCCCAGGATCACCCGCCAGTTCAGGCGGTTGGACTCGCTGGGGAAGAGGTAGGCGATCAGCAGGACGAAGAGGGGGGCGCTGCCGGCCAGGGGGATGACCACGCTGACGTCGCCCCCGCCGAGGGCCAGCAGCACCAGGAAGACGCCGGTATTCTCCGCGATGCCGCCGGCCACGAACCAGAGCAGGCTCCGGCGCTCACAGCGCAGCGAGCCCAGGTTCCCGGAAGCGGCCACGAAGCTGGTCGAGGCGAGCAGCGCCGCGGTGACGTTGATGGCCGCGTCGAAGAGGGGCCCGGCGGTGCTGAGCCCGAGCTTGCGCACGATCGCGACCGTGCCGAAGCAGGAGGCCGCGATGAAGGGATACACGAGGTGGCGGGGGCGGAAGCCCACATAGCGCCCGCTCAGCGAGAGCAGGATCGTGCCGACCACGATCACGAGGGTGCCCCCCAGGATGGGCGGCGTCACGTGCTCGCCCAGCAGCACGATGGCCAGCCCCGTCGCCACCAGGGGCGCGAGGTTGTTGACCGCCGCGGCCACCGGCGCGCCCACCTTCTGGATGGCGAGCACGCGGAAGAGCCGACCGCCCGCGGTGCCGACCACGCCCGAGAATACGAAGTAGGGCACCGCGCGCCAGGTGTAGGCCTGCCAGGGCACGAGGATCAGCGTCGCGGTCCAGGCCGCGATGGCGCCCACGACCACGTTGATCCAGGCGCCCGCGTAGAAGTTCGAGCGCTGCAGCCCGCGCTGGATCAGGAAGGTGGCCATGGCCGCGCACAGAGCGCTGCCCAGCGCCAGGACCTGCGGCGGCACGGTCAACGCGGATCAGCCGACCTCGGCGCGAATACGGGCGTGCAGGCGGTCGAGCTGCTCGGTGATCGCCGCCACCGAGCGCGCGCCCGCCTGGAAGATCGCGGTGGCGTTGAGCGCGACCCATTCGAAGCCCATCGCCTTCAGCGCGGCCACGCGGGCCACCACCGCGTCGTGGTCGGCGTAGAAGGTCTTGCCGGCGGCGTCGCGGGGCGGGGGGGCCACCATGCTCTGCAGCCCGATGACGCCCGGATCGCGCCCGGCCTGCTCGGCGTGACGGCGGATGGCCGCGATGGATTCGCGCGCGCTCGCCGGGTCGGTCACCCGGGACGCGAGCCAGCCGTCGCCGAGGCGGCCGACGCGACGGTAGGCCGCCTCCGAGTTGCCGCCGATCCAGATCGGCAGTCGCGCGCCCTGGGGCGGCTTCGGCTCCATGGCCATGGCGACGGTGCGGTAGTGCGGGCCGGCCGTGGTCACCTCGGCGTCGGTCCAGTAGGCGCGCAGCAGCCGGATCGCGTCGTCCATCCGCGCGCCGCGGGTGCGGAAGCTCTCGCCGAGGGCCTCGTATTCCGACTCCTGCCAGCCGACGCCGACCCCGAGCCGGATCCGCCCGCCGGAGAGCGTGTCGAGCGTGCTCACCTGCTTGGCCACCAGCGCGGGCTGCCGCTGGGGCAGCACGAGCACCTCGGTGCCGAGAGTGACCCGCGAGGTGACCGCCGCGATGTAGGCGAGCGCGGTCAGCGCCTCGAGGATCGGCATCGCCGCGTTGTACGGCCCCCGCGCTCGGCCCTCGATCGGCACGCCCATCACCACGTGGTCGAAGATGTCGATGTGGTCGTAGCCGATCCGCTCGATGGCGCGGGCGAGCTCGGCGACGGCGGCCGGCCCCTCGCGGTAGGACACGCTGGCAAACTCCACGCTGAGCTTCATGCGCTCGCCTCCTTGTGAGCGCGAGTACGGTAACACGGGAGTCGGGAGCAGGGTATCGCGTGGTGATACAGTCTGAGTCGAGATGGCTCGCCCCGCGCCCCTGTTGATCGACGTCGCCCCCGCCCCCGCCACGGTCGAGTCGACGGCGGTTCGCCCCTCGCCGCGTCTGCAATCGCTCGACGTCTTCCGCGGGCTCACCATCGCGGCGATGCTGCTGGTCAACAACCCCGGCAGCTGGAGCCACGTCTACGCGCCGCTCGAGCACGTGCCGTGGGATGGCTGGACGCCGACCGATCTGGTGTTCCCGTTCTTCCTGTTCATCGTCGGCATCACCACCACGCTCTCCATCGGCGGGCTGATGGAGCGCGGGGCCAGCGGCCGCGAGCTGTTCCGCAAGGTGCTGACCCGCTCGATCATCATCTTCGCCCTCGGGCTGGCCATGCAGGGCTTCCCCGAGTACGACCTGCGCACGATCCGGGTGCCCGGCGTGCTCCAGCGCATCGCGCTGTCCTACCTGATCGCGGCCACCATCGTGCTGTGGACCGGCGTGCGCGGGCAGCTCGTGGCCCTGATCGCGCTGCTCGTGGGCTACTGGGTGCTGATGACGCGCGTGCCGGTGCCGGGGCTCGGGTCCACCGCGCTCGCGCCGGATCTGAACCTGTCCAACTGGCTCGATCTCAAGCTGATCGGCCGGAACCACCTCATGCACGAGACCATGACCTGGGATCCGGAGGGCACGCTCAGCACCCTCGGCGGCGTCGCCAGCGTGATGTGCGGGGTGCTGGCCGGCCACTGGATCCGGTCGTCGCGGGTGGCCTCGGCCAAGGTGATCGGCCTGATCGTCGCGGGCGGGGTGGGCGTGGCGCTCGGCTCGTGGTGGAGTCAGACCTACCCGATCATCAAGAACCTGTGGACGGGCTCCTTCGTCCTGCTCTCGGCGGGGATGGCCTGCCTGGTCCTGGCCGCGATCTACTGGCTCGTCGACATGAAGGGCCACCGGGGATGGGCGGTGACGCCGTTCCTGGTCTTCGGCACCAACGCGATCACCGCCTACTGGCTCTCGAGCCTCATGGGCATCGTGCTCAACTGGATCGTGATCACGAGCCCGGAGGACGGCGAGTCGCTGGTGCTCCAGACGTACATCTACGAGACGTTCTACGCCCGGTGGCTCCCGCCCGAGATGGCCTCGCTCGCCTACGCGGTCAGCTTCGTGCTGCTCTGGCTGGGGCTGCTCGGCCTCCTCTACCGGCGGCGGATCTTCATTCGGATCTGAGCCGGACGGATCGGAGGCGGGCGTAGTCGCGATAGTTGATGAGCCGGATGCCCTCCTCGGTGATCAGGCTCCGGATGCGCGGGTCGGTCAGCGTCTGCAGCTCGACCTCGCGCTCGCGGTTGTAGACCGCGTCCGGCCGTGACTCGAGCGTGCCGGGGTGGCAGGAGACCTCCGAGATCCCGGGCTTGAGCGACTGGAGCAGGCCGATCATGGCTTCCACGCCGATCTTGCTCAGATCGGTCTTGCCGAACTCGGGCTGGCCGTAGAACCGCCCGACGAACACCACCTCGGTGAGGCCGCGCACCGGCACCCGGTACTGTCGGCCCACGTCGAGGAAGAGATAGGCGATGTTGAACAGCCGGTGCACGTGGTGGTGCGAATCGATGTGATCGGGGGCCGCGCCGGTCATCCGGATGAACCGGTCGATCTGCCGGTGGATCTCGCGCTGCACGACGTCCAGGTCCTTCACGTCGATGAGCCACTTGCCCCGCGAGTCGAACGCCACGTGGAGGCCCAGGCCGAGCTTCGGCCGCCGGTGGGCCTCCTGGATCGCGGCCTCGGTGTTCGGCTCGTCCACCAGGAGGCTCGCGCTGGTCACGATGCCCCGGTCGTGGGCCTCGAGGATGCCGCGGTCGATCTCGGCGGACATGCCGAAGTCGTCCGCGTTCACGACGACCAGGCGCTCCGAGGCGGTGGCGAGGGATCGGAGGGGAGCGGCGGCCACCGCGGCGAGGGCACCGACGCCGGTGGCCAGGAAGCGTCTCCGAGAAGTCGGGAAGTCCATCGAGTCTCAACTTTAACAGTACCGTGGAGTGTAAAAAACTGACCGTGAAGAGTCCGGGTTGCCGGACGTGCGATCATCCAGACGTGTTGATCCTGGTCCTCCTGGTATTGCTGCCGACCTCGGTCTGGGCCCAGGCGCCCCGGCTGGCGGAGCCCGAGCAGTCCCGTCCGTGGGCGGTGTACTTCTCGCCCGACGACGGCACCCGCGCGGTGACCGAGGCCATCGGGCGGGCGCGGAAGAGCGTGCGCCTCCAGGCCGTCGCGGTGACATCGCCCCCGATCACGCGGGCACTCGTCGAGGCCCACCAGCGCGGGGTGAGCGTCGAGGTCATCGTGAACGCCAAGGCCCCGAAGGGTCGTGCCTCCGCGGCGCCGTCGCTCGCCCAGGCCGGCATCGCGGTCCTGAGCGACCGGGTTCACGCCCCGGTGGGCGGCGGCGTGGCCGTGATCGACCGGCAGGTCGTCCTCACCGGCGGCTTCAGCTTCGCGGCGGGCACCGAGAGCCAGAACGCAGAGAACCTGCTGGTGATCAGCGATGCGGGCCTGGCCGCGCGCTACAGCGAGAACTGGCAGGCTCACGCCGCGCACTCGGTCCGGTCGCCCACCCCGTAAGTCTGTCAGCGTCCCGACGGTTCTACGCGCCGGCGGGTAAGGTTTCCCACCGCGGCACCTGTCAGCGTGTCGACACGCCCGCGTTTCTCGCAGCTTCCGCGTCGCCGTGCGACATGCGATGGTTGGCACGCCGGTTGCGCGGATCGGCGCGCATGACACCCTGGATCGCGCTCGCCGTCACGCTGTCGCTGCTGCTGCTCGATGCGCCGCTCGCGATCACCGCCTCATCCGAGGTGACCGCCGCGGCGGCACGACCGGGAACGCCCCCGCAGCCCGCGCCCCGCTACGTGCGCGAGGCGCAGCGCGCGCTGCGCGATCTCGGATACGAGCCCGGGCCGGTGGACGGCGTCGTCGGCCCGAGGACACGGGAGGCGCTGGTGAAGTACCAGCGATCGGAGAAGATCGCGGTCACCGGGCGGCTCGACCCGGAGACGATGGTGCGGCTCGACATCCAGAAGCGGGTGTTTGCCGAGCACACGCGCGCCCGGTAGCGCGAGGCCACCGGGCGCGCGATCACCTGACTGGTCGGCCTAGGCCTCGACCCAGGGCGTCCAGAGCTGGAACCACTCCTCGGGCGGATTCACGAAGCCCTTCACCTTCGGGCTCAGCACCACCAGGTTGAGGTCGTTGCAGATCGGGAAGAAGGCGGCGTCGTCCTCCATGATGATCTTGTCGATCTGCCGGTAGAGCGCGGCGCGCTTCTTGTCGTCGAGCTCGGCGCGGGCCTGGTCGAGCAGCCCGTCCACCTTGGGATTGCCGTACCAGCCGACGTTGACGCCCTTGTCGGGCTGACGGGTGGAGCGCGCCACGATGTCGATCCAGAAGTTGGTGGTCATGCCCCAGGAGAGCTGGTAGGCCCCGTGACCGGGGCGCAGCCCCTGGAACATCTTCGACAGATAGGTGATCCAGTCGAACGTCTCGAGCTTGACCCGGATGCCGACCTTGGCCAGGTCGCGCTGGATCCACTCGGCCATCGGGACCGGGATCATCTGGCCGGAGCCGGAGGTCGACGTCCAGAACACGGTCTCGAAGCCGTTACCGAGCCCGGCTTCCTTGAGGAGCGCCTTGGCCTTGTCCGGGTTGTAGGAATACGGCTTGTAGCCGGCATCGTAGGCCGCGGTGGCGGGGGAGATCATGCTCCAGGCCGGCTTGGCGGTGCCGCGCAGCAGCTCCTTGCACATCTTCTCCTTGTCCACCGACATCTGCAGCGCCTTCCGCACCCGCACGTCCTTGAACTTCTCGTCCTTCATGTTGAGGTGCCAGTACCAGATGTGCGGGGCGTTGGACTGCATCACCTGGTACTTGTCCTTGCGGAGCGCCTCGACCTCGTCGGGCGGCGGAGCGAGGATGAAGTCCACCTCGCCGGTGCGCAGGGCGGCCACCCGGGCGGCGGGGTCGTCGAGCCGGCGGAACACCAGCTTGTCGACGTTGGCCTGCGGGCCCCAGTACTCCTTGAATCGCTCGAGCACGATGCGGTCGCCCGGCACGTTCTCCACGAACTTGAAGGGGCCGGTGCCCACCGGGGCGTCGGCGAACTTCTCGTTGCCGGTCTTCTTCACCTGGGCCGGGCTGATCATCATCGGCTCGCCCCAGCTCTGCAGCGTCATCCGCTCCCACTCCGCGTAGGGCTTGCTGAACGTCATCTTCAGCGTGTACTCGTCGACCGCCTCCACGCCGGTGATGTACTCGACCACATAGCTGGTGTAGCTGTTGGCGCGCGCGTAGAACTGCGGGGCGTCCTTCTTGAACATGCGCTCCCAGGAGAACACCGCGGCCTGGGCGTTGAACGCGCTGCCGTCGTGGAACTTCACTCCCTTGCGCAGCTTGAACGTGCGGGTGAGGCCGTCCTTGGACAGCGTGTAGGACTCGGCGAGCCGCGGCACCACCTTCGGGATGGCCACGTCGGACTTGGTGAGATCCTCGGCGAGCAGGCCCTCGAACATCTGGTAGGTCACGCGATACGTGAGCCAGCAGCCGGTGGCCTGCGGGTCCAGGATGTCGGAGGGGCCTTCCATGCCGTAGACGAGCGTGCCGCCCTTTTTCGGGGTCTGGGCGCGCGCGCGCTTCGGCGTGGCCAGCGCGCCCGCGGCGCCCGCCGCGCCGGCGGCCGCGGTGCGGAGGAAGTCGCGCCGGCTCACGTCGGGCGACGTCCGGGGCAGCATCCGCATCATCAGATCGATGTTTCGAGCATCCATCACGTGCCTCCTTGGCTCGACCGGGGGCCTACCGGCGCGCGCGAGGGTCGAGGGCCTCGCGCAGACCGTCTCCGACGAAGTTGAAGGCCAGGGCCACGACCACGATGACGATGCCGGGAATGGTGGCCACGTGCGCGGCCCGGTACAGCACGAGCCGCCCGTTGCCCACCATGACGCCCCAGTCCGGGGTGGGCGGCTGCACGCCCAGGCCGAGGAAGCTCAGGCCGGCCGAGGCCACGATCATCATGCCGACCAGGGTGCTGGTGTAGACGAGCAGCGGCGGCAGCACGTTGGGCAGCAGGTGCCGGCCGATCAGCCGGCCGCGGCCGGCTCCGAGGGCGCGGGCGCCCTCCACGAACTCGAGTGGCTTCACCGACAGGGTGGCGGTGCGGACCACGCGCGTGCTGTAGGGCACCAGGACCACCGCGAGCGCGAACATCTGGTTCTGCATGCCGGGTCCGATCACGCCCACGATCGCGATGGCGAGCAGCACGAGGGGGAACGCGAAGAACACGTCGAGCACGCGCATGATCACGTGATCGAGCAGGCCGCCGGCGTAGCCGGCGAGCAGTCCGAGCCCGAGCGCCACGACCGCCGCGGTCACCGTGGGCAGGATGCCGACCAGCAGGGAGGCGCGGCCGCCCCAGATGAGCCGGCTCAGGATGTCGCGGCCCTGCTCGTCGGTGCCGAGCAGGTGGCCGGCGGTGCCGATCGGCGCGAGCCGCTCCGTGGCCCCGGACGTCAGCGGATCCCACGGGCTGATGAGCGGGGCGGCCAGCGCGGCCCCGCCCGCGATCGCGATGATGACCACGCCGACCAGGGCCTGCCGGTCGCGCGCGAACGCGCGCAGGAAGCCGACGAGCGCGGTCGGGCCGCGGCGGGCGCGGGCCTGCACCGGATTGACCGCGAGCGCGGTGGTGGTGGCCACGTCAGGCCGGCCGCGAGCGCGGATCGAGGTAGAGGTTCAGCAGATCGACCGCCAGGTTCACGATCACGAACGACAGCGCGATGAAGAGCGCGGCGCCCTGGACCACCTGCACGTCGCGCGCGATGACCGAGCTGACGAGCTGGCGGCCGAGCCCCGGCCAGCCGAAGACCTCCTCGGTGAAGACGGCGCCGCCCAGCAGGTAGCCGAGCTGCAGCCCGGCGATGGTGAGGATCGGCGGCCAGGCCACCCGCAGCGCGTGCAGGCCCAGGACCGCACGCTCGGAGAGGCCCTTGGACCGTGCGACCTTGATGTAGTCCTGACCGAGGATCTCCAGCACCGAGGCCCGCGTCATGCGGGCGATGATCGCGCCGGGCGCGGCCGCGGTGGCCACCGCCGGCATGATCAGGTGCGCGAGCAGGTCCTCGAAGCCCCCGGGGCCGCGCGACGAGTACATGCCGAGGCTGGGCAGCCAGCGCAGGTTGATGGCGAAGAACACGATGAGCACCAGGCCGAGCCAGAAGGGCGGCATGTTGCCGACGAGGAGCGAGGCGCCCATCGCGGCCCGGTCCACCACCGTCTGCTGGCGCGAGGCGGCGAGCACCCCCACCGCGACGCCGCCCACCGCGGCCAGGACGAAGCTCGCGCCGGCGAGGATCAGCGTGTTGCCGAACTTGGGGAGCAGCAGCTCGACCACCGGCTTGTGCACGATCGGGGAGAGCCCGAGATCACCGTGCAGCGCGCGCCAGAGCCACTTGCCGTACTGGACGTAGATCGCCTCGTCGAGGCCCAGGGCGTGGCGCAGCTGGGCGAGCGACTGGTCGGTGGCCATGGGCCCGAGCAGGGCGCGGGCCACGTCGCCCGGAATCAGCTTCATGGCGAGGAAGATCACCACCGAGATGCCGAAGAGGACGGGGACGAGGCCGAGCAGCCGCTGCAGGACGTAGACGATCACGCGGGTCGGCCCGCCTTCGTGCCCTCGAGGCGCGTGCGCAGGCGCTCGCAGTAGTCGGCGGCCTGCTCGGCGAAGCGCGTCTCGAAGAACTCGTCCACCGCGCGGCTCAGGATCTCGTCGGCGTCGGTGCGGATCGGCAGCGGGCTCCGGCTGCGCAGCGTGTTCACCGCGAGCGTCTTCAGCGGGCCCGCGATGTCGTAGTCGAGGGTGAGGCGCACGCGGACGCCCGCGTCGGTCGGCTCGAGCCGCCAGCGGCCGCTGATCGTGACCAGCTCACCGCGCAGGGTGAACCGTCGCTCGCGATGACCCCCCTCACCCTGTCCTCTCCCCTCGAGGGGAGAGGGGCGGGAGGGGCGATCGATGCGGAGCGTCGCGACCTGCTCCTGTCGGTCCACGATCGGCAGATCGAGCGCGTGGTCCAGGGTGGCGCCGGAGGGAGATCGGCTGACGCCGGGGAAGTAGAAGTACGTAGCGCGCCGGCCGAGGGCTGCCCACGCGTCGTCCAGGGAGGACGACGATGACGTCTCGGCGGTCACGGTGACCATCGCTCTCCAGAAAGTCCGCCGGCCCGATCGACGGTCGGCACGTGCCGCCACGTCGCGGGCCCCGCCCACTATAGTCCATGGCATGATGCACCCGCAATAGAACACCCCTCACCCTGACCCTCTCCCCCGAGGGGAGAGGGAGCGACCCGAACACAGGAGACGATCACGATGTTGAGGCGGCCGGACGTCGACGAGGTGATGGAGTACGGGCGCGCGCTGGGATTCGATCTCACCCCGACCGAGGCGCGGCTGATCCAGGCCCGCATGATGGACACGGTCGCCGCGCTCGAGGCGTTCGACGAGATGCGCGTGGAGGAGCGGCGGCCGCCGCTGTCCTTCACCGACCGCGACCCGGGGCGTCGGCCCTCGGAGGAGGAGGACCCGCTCGGCGCGTTCATCACGAAGTGCCGCGTCAAGGGCGCGGACTCGGGTCCGCTCCACGGCAAGACCGTCGCGCTGAAGGACCACATCGCGCTGGCCGGCGTGCCGATGACGTTCAGCTCGCACATGATGGACGGCTACGTGCCGGACTTCGACGCCACCGTGGCCACCCGGCTGCTCGCCGCCGGGGCCACCATCGTGGGCAAGCTCAAGATGGAGGAGTTCTCCTGGGGCGGGCCCGGGCTCTCCGGGGTGGGGGACTACGGGCGGCCGCTCAACCCGCACAACCGCGAGCACGTCACCGGCGGCTCGTCGTCCGGATCGGGCGCGGCGGTGGCCGGCCGCATGGTGGACATCTCGCTCGGCGGCGACCAGGGCGGATCCATCCGCCTGCCCGCCGCGTGGTGCGGCATCGTGGGGCTCATGCCGACCCACGGGCTGGTGCCGCACACCGGCGTCTTCGGGCTCGAGCCCACCATCGACTACGTGGGCCCGATGGCGCGGACCGTGGAGGACATCGCGGTGTCGCTTCAGTGCCTGGCCGGGCGCGACGGCCTCGACCCGCGGCAGGCCGACGTGCCGGCCACGCTGCCCCGCTACGTCGATGCGCTCGCCCGCGGGGTGAGCGGCCTGCGCGTCGGCGTCCTGGAGGAAGGTCTCGGAGTGCCGGGCGGCGATCGCGCCGTCGACGAGGCGGTGATGGAGGCGGTGGGCGCGCTGGAGCGGGCGGGCGCGCGCGTCCGGCGGGTCTCGGTGCCGCTGCACACGAAGGCGCTCCCCGCGCTGCTGCCGATCTACCTCGAGGGCGGCAAGCGGATGTACGACACCCACTTCGGCGGCTCGTTCGCCAAGACGTACTATCCGTCGTCGCTGATCTCGATCTTCGGCCGCCTCAAGCAGAGCCACGCGCGGGAGTTCTCGCCGAACCTCAAGCTCAACCTGCTGCAGGGCTACTATCTGCAGCGCAACTACGGCGGCCGCCTCTACGCGAAGGCCCAGAACGTGCGGCCCACGTTCGCGGCGCAGTACGACCGCGTCTTCCACGACGTCGACGTGCTGGCCATGCCCACCATCCCGCTGACCGCGCCGCGCTGGCGGGCGCCGCGCGATCACGAGGACGCGCTGGAGCTGACCATGCTGGGCGGGGCGCGGAGCCTGGACCTCGGCCCGGTGATCGCCAACACGTGTCCGTTCAACTACACGGGCCATCCCGCCATCAGCGTGCCGTGCGCCAAGCTCGGCGGGATGCCGGTGGGGCTCATGCTGGTGGCGCCGCATTTCCGCGAGGACGCGCTGCTGCAGGCCGCGGCCGCGTACCAGCGGGCGGTCGACTGGGACGCGCTGCTCGCGGTGCCCGACTCCGGCGCCTGATCGTCGAGACCGCCCGCTCGATGGAGGATCCGGCCGCGCGCGCCACCCGCACCGTCACGCGGGTGGCCAGCGGCGCGATGGTCTGGCGCGCGTGGGGCGCGGGCCCGCCGCTCGTCCTCCTCCACGGAGCCAGCGGCTCGTGGACGCACTGGATCCGCAACGTGCTGCCGCTCGCCGAGCGCTTCCGCGTGCTCGCGCCCGACATGCCGGGCTACGGCGAGTCGGACGCCCCGCCGGAGCCGCACACCGCGGACCGGCTGGCCGATCTGGTGACCGCCGGCATCGACCAGATCCTGACCGCGCCGGCCACGTTCGATCTGGCCGGCTTTTCATTCGGCGCGATCATCGGCGGCCTGGTGGCCGCGCGGCTCGGGACGCGGGTTCGGACGTTGGTGCTGATCGGGACCGGCGGGCTCGGGCTGACCCCGGCGCCGGTGCGGACCCTCCTCCGTCTCGAGCCGGGGATGGAGCCCGATGCGATCCGGCACGTCCACCGCGAGAACCTGCGCACCCTGATGCTCGCTCGTCCCGAGAGCGCCGACGATCTCGCGGTGGCGCTGCAGATCGACAACGTGCAGCGCGCGCGCTTCAAGTCGGGCACGATCCCGGTGTCGGACGTGCTCCGCCGAGCGCTCCCGGCCGTCCGCGCGCACCTGGCCGGGATCTGGGGCAGCCGCGACGCGTTCACCGGCCATCACCTGGCCGAGAGCCGACGTCTGCTGACCGAGACGGACGAGAGGCTCGACACCCGCGTGATCGAGGGGGCGGGCCACTGGGTCAACTACGAGGCGGCGCCGGAGGTCAATCGGCTGCTGATCGAGTGGCTCACGCCCCGACGCGCGTAGGCGCGTGAGCGCGGTCCGACCCGAGGGACTCAGCGCCCCTGGAACTGCGGCCGCCGCTTCTCCGAGAACGCCTTGACCCCCTCCTGGTAGTCCTGGCTGTCGAAGCAGTCCTTGATCAGCCGATCGAGCATCGCGTAGTCACGCCGCTCCTCCGGCCGCACCAGCTGATCCACGCTGGCCTTCGCGGAGCGCAGGGTCAGCGGGGCGTTGCGCGACATCATGATCGCGTAGTCGCGGGTGAAGCGCTCGAGGTCGGCCTTCGGCACCACCTGGTTGACCAGGCCCATGCGGAGGGCGTCCGGGGCGCTGAAGTCGGTGCGCGCGGTGAAGAACAGCTCCTTGGTGTAGGCCGGACCGATCAGCGACATGAGCTTCTCCATGCCGTGATAGTGGTAGCCCAGCCCCAGGCGGGCCGCCGGGATGCCGAAGCGCGCGTCGTCGGCCGCGATGCGCATGTCGCAGGTGATCGCGATCGAGACGCCGCCCCCGATGCAGAAGCCGTGGATCATCGCGAGCAGCGGCTTGCCGAGCTTGGCGAGCGACTGCGAGCCCGCCCCCGAGATGCGGCGGTACTCCTCCTCGTCCGCCGCGTTGCGGCGGCGGTCCTTGAACTGCGAGATGTCCGCGCCGGCCACGAAGGCCTGCTCGCCCGCCCCGCGCAGGATCACCACCCGGATCGCGTCGTCGGCCGCGAGGTCGGCCACGTACTCGGGCATGGCCTGCCACATCTCCTGGCTCACCGCGTTGCGCTTCTCGGGCTGGTTGAAGGTGATCCAGCCGATCGGGCCGTCCTTCTGCATCAGCAGCTTCTCGGTCTTCACGGTCGCGGTCATGGCGCTCTCCTGGGATGGCGGATGGCCGGACCCGTGGCCGGCGGAGACTGGTGTATCCCGTCCGCCCGCTCCGCGCAAGTGCGGTATGCTCCGGGCCGTCACCGCCATGCCGACTCCGCCCCGGTACGAGGAGGCGCGCGCTGCCTTTCGCTGGGAGGAGAGCGCCCGCGCGCTGGGCTGGCGTCCGGGCGAGCCGGTGAGCCTGGGGCACACCATCGTCGATCGCCACGCGGGAGCCGATCGACCCGCGCTGCGCTGGCGAAGCCGCCACGGTGAGGGGCGCACGTACACCTTCGACGAGCTGGCGCGGCTGACCGCCCGCTTCGCCGCGGTGCTGCAGGCCCACGGCGTCCGTCGCGGCGACCGCGTCGCCTCGTTCATGCCGCGCGTGCCCGAGATGCTGATCGCGATGATCGGCGCGTGGAAGGCCGGCGCGGTGTACGTGCCGATCTTCACCGGCTTCGGCCCCGACGCCATCGACTTCCGCCTGCGCCACAGCGGCGCCGCCGTGATCTGCACCCACCGCGAGCACCGCGCCCGTCTACCCGCGACGCTGCCGCCCGCCACGCGGGTCGTCACGGTGACGGGTGACGACAGCCCGGCGCCCGGCTCCGTGGCCGGCGCCCTGGCCCCCGATATCGATTTCTGGCGCGCCATGCGGGAGGCGCGCGAGGACGGGACGCCCGCGACCTGTCGGCGAGACGATCCGGCCGTGCTGCTCTACACCTCGGGCTCGACGGGGGCGCCCAAGGGGGTGAGGATCGCCGCCAACTTCCTGATGGCGATCCATCCCCATCTCGTGTTCGGCGCCGATCTGCGGAGCGGCGACGCCTTCTGGCCGACCGGCGATCCCGGGTGGGGCTACGGCCTGGTGTGTTACATGGGCGCGCTCGCCCTGGGCCTCCCGGTCCACTCGCACGAGGCCGCGCCGACCGCGGAGTACTGCCTGGCCCAGCTGCGCGCGCAGCAGATCACCAACCTGGCGACCACGCCGACCCTGCTGCGCTCCGTGATGGCCCTCGGAGCCGCCGCGGGCGAGGGGGTGCGCCTGCGCAGCGCGAGCAGCTGCGGGGAGCCGCTGAACGCGCAGGTGGTGCGCTTCTTCCAGGAGCACTGGAGCGTCACGGTGCGGGACCAGTACGGCTCGAGCGAATTCGGCCTGCCCGTCGGCAACCTCGCCCCGATCGACATGGCGGTGAAGCCCGGCTCGATGGGGCTGCCGCTGCCCGGCTGCACGATGGCGGTGGTGGACGACGACGGCCATGAGGTGGCGACGGACGTGGTCGGGCACGTCGGGATGAAGCCGCACCCGGAGGGCTACTACTCGCTCGGCTACTGGAACGACCCCGGGCGGGATCGCGAGGGCTACCGCGGCGAGTGGCTCACCTGCGGGGATCTGGCCCGCCGCGACGCCGACGGCTACTTCTGGTTCGAGGGCCGCGCCGACGACGTGATCAAGAGCGCGGGCTACCGCATCGGCCCCTTCGAGGTGGAGAGCGCGATCCTCAAGCACGACGCGGTGGCGGAGGCCGCGGTGGTGGGCAAGCCCGATCCGCTGCGCGGCCAGATCGTGAAGGCCTTCGTGGTGCTCAAGCCCGGCCGCGCGCCGCGGGGCGGGCTCGAGGGCGAGATCGTCGACGTGGTCAAGACGCACCTGGGCCGGCACCAGTACCCGCGCGAGATCGAGTTCCTCGCCGAGCTGCCCAAGACCGAGACCGGCAAGATCCAGCGGTTCCTGCTGCGGCGTCGGTGACGCCGCGATCGAGGAGAACACGCGATGCCCGCCTACGAGGTGATCACCGGGCCGAGCCCGTGGCCGGCCCGCTATACGTTCTCCCCCGCGGTGCGCGCGGGAAATCTCCTGTTCATCTCGGGCATGACCGCGGGCGACGACACCGGTCAGATCGTCGGCCCCGGCGACATCGTGGCCCAGACGCGCTACATCTTCGAGAAATTCGGCCGTCTGCTCGCGGACGCCGGCGCCGGCTTCGAGCACATCGTGCAGACCACCGAGTACGTGACGACCACCGAGAACTACGCCAAGACCGCGGCGGTGCGCCGCGAGATCTTCAAGGACCGCTTCCCCACCGCCACCGGCGTGATCGTCGCCGGCCTCCTGCGCGAGGGCGCCCTGATCGAGATCTCCGCCATCGCCGTCCTCCCCGATCACGCCCCGCCCATGTCTTCCCCTCTCCCCGGTGGGCAGAGGGCAGGATGAGGGGCGGTTGAAAAGAAGGAGCCACCATGCCCGACCCGCGATCGATGGACCAGGCCTTCCAGCGCATCATGCGCAGCCTCGTCGACACCGGCCGCGCCCCGCACTACGCGGAGCTGGCCCGCGCCCTCGCGGTGCCCGCCGAGGAGGGCCGCGCGCTGCTGCGCGACGTGATGGCCGCCTATCCGATCGGCTGGCTCCATCCCGACACCGACTACATCGCGTCGTTCCCGCCGCTGAACAATCTGCCCACCCAGTACCGCATCACGGTGCGCGGCGAGCAGCGCTGGTTCGCCCAGTGCGGATTCGAGGCCACCTCGGCGACCTGGCTCTTCCCCGGCCAGACCGTGCGGGTCGACGCGCCCTGCCTCGACTGCGGCGACCCGGTGACGGTCGAGATGCGCGACGGGACGATCACGTGGGTCGATCCGCCGGGCCTCGTCGGGCACCTGGCCTTCGGCTTCGGCCCCTCGCGCGGCCGGCCGCCGTATCTCTGAACCGGGATGAACCTCTTCCGGTCGGAAGAGCACGCGCGCCGCTGGAGCCAGTACACGCCTCGGTCCGAGGAAGGATTCATCACGCTGCCGCAGCTGGCCGGTTTCTTCGGCACCGAGAGCCGCCGGCACATGCTGGACGGCGACTACCTCTCGACGTGGTATCCGCGCCGCGGGGCCGAGCGCCGCGCCTATCTGGAGTCGATCGGCAAGACCACCCCGTTCTGGATGGGCACGCCGGATCTCCCGGTGTCCTGATCCCAACCACAAAGGAGCGTCGACCATGAAGGCGATTCGCGTCTCGGAGTACGGCGGCCCCGCCGTGCTCAAGCTCGAGGAGATCCCCACGCCCCAGCCGGGCCCGGGCCAGGTGCTCGTGCGCAATCACGCGGTGGGCATCAACCCGGTGGACACCTACCTGCGCTCGAACACCGACAACCGCGGGCCGAAGCTGCCCTACACCCCGGGCGCCGACGCGGCCGGCGTGGTCGAGTCGGTCGGGTCGGGTGTGACCGGCGTGAAGGCGGGCGATCGCGTCTACGTGGGCGGCACCGTCAGCGGCGCCTACGCCGAGTACTGCGTGTGCGAGCCCGCCCAGGTGCATCCGCTGCCGGCCAATGCGAGCTTCGCGCAGGGCGCGGCGATGAACATTCCCTATGCCACCGCCTACCATGCGCTGTTCAATCGCGCTCACGGCAGCGCGGGCGAGACGGTGCTGGTGCACGGCGCCTCCGGCGGCGTGGGCATCGGCGCGGTCCAGCTCGCGCGGGCGCGCGGCCTCACCGTCATCGGGACCGCGAGCACCGAGCGCGGCCGGAAGATGGTGGCCGAGCAGGGGGCCCATCACGTGCTCGACCACGGCGCGCCGGGTTATCTCGAGGAGTGCGTGCGGCTCGCCGGCGGGCGCGGGCCCGACGTCATCATGGAGATGCTGGCCAACGTGAACCTCCAGAAAGATCTAGGGATCATCGCCCTGCGGGGGCGCATCGTGGTGATCGGCAACCGCGGCACGGTCGAGATCAACGCGCGGCTGGCCATGAACAAGGACGCGGCGATCCTGGGCATGGCGCTGAACCACGCGACGCCGGCCCAGCACGCGGGCATCCACGCCGCGCTGGTGGAGGGGCTCCGCAACGGCTCGCTGCGTCCGGTGATCGCGCAGGAGCTGCCGCTGGGTGAGGCCTCGCGCGCCCACGAGGCGGTCATGCAGGCCGGCCACCACGGCAAGATCGTGCTGGTGGCCTGACGCGCCCCGGAAGAGTGGGCGACGTGCGAGGAACGTCCGTGACGCTCGCGCGTGCGGCTCTTCTCCTCGTTCTGGCCATCCTGACGCTCGCGGGCTGTGGGCCCGGTATCCCTTCTGCGAGCACTACGCTCGGTTCTACGCGCCGCTGTTGATCCTCATCGGAGGCGCGGATGACTGGACTCCGGCGGTGCGGTGCGAGGTGGTGCAGGGGCATGCGACCGTCGAGCTCGAGGTGTACCGAGGGGCGCCGCATTCCTTCGACAATCCGGGGCGTCCACGCAGCGACCTGGGGCACACGCTCGGCTACGATGACGCCGCCACCGCCGCCGCTCGGCAGCGGGTCAGCGATTTTTTCGGCCGACGCCTGCGGCACGAGTGATCGGCTGATGAGCGATCGAGAGGACGCGCAGCGCCTCGTCCGCCCGGTTGGCGGCAGCTAGACGAACTCGGCGCGGACCGGGCCGATCGGATCGAAGCGGCCCTCGATCCGGTCGCCCCGGGCGATCGGGTACTGGCGGGTGAAGGAGCCCGACATCACCTTCATGCCCGCCTCCAGCGCCAGGCCGAACTCGGCGAGCTTGTTGGCCAGCCACGCGATCGAGGCGGCCGGGGTGCCGAGCACCTCGCGGCCGAGGGCGCGCTCGGCCACGGCGCCGTTGACGGAGAGCTCGAGGGCCACCGTGGCCAGATCGAAGCCGGACGGCACCGGCACCGAGCCGCCGGTCACGTAGGCGCGCTGCTGGGCGTTGTCGGCGAGGCTCACGTTGAGATCGGCCGCGAAGTCGCCGCGCTTCTCGATGATCTCGAAGGCGGGGGTCATGGCGGCCAGCGCGGCCTGGGCCTGCGCGTCGGTGACGCCGGGCCCGCGCAGCGTCTGGCCCACCGTGAGGCACAGCTCGTTCTCGAAGCCGGGGCTGATCAGCTCCGGGAACTGAAAGCGGGTGCCGCTCGGCTTCTCGCCGCTGGCCAGGAGGAACCCCAGCACCGGCTCGTGCACCTTCTGCTGGATCTGCATGGCCTTCGAGGTGAGCCCGACCTTCCAGCCGGCGTGCCGCTCGCCGGCCTGCACGTGGCGCGCGAGCACGCCCAGCTGCACGCGGTAGGCCTCCTCGCGGGTCAGGCGCTTCATCCACTCGGCGGACGGCGCGGTGCGGTCGCGGGCGCAGATCCAGAAGGCCTCGATGGCGGCGTCCACGATGCTCATGGCTCTCCCCGGCGGATCTGGCAGCAGTAGGAGCGCAGCGCGACCGTCCCGCTGATCGGGTCGACCGCCGCGGGATCGATCAGGTTGTTGTAGTTGCTGCTGGCCGGGCCGTCGGCATCGTAGCCATCGAGGCCGAGCGGGTCGCAGGCCTGCCACCAGCCGAATTGCGCGCACACCACGTCGGGGGCGAGGCTGCCGTTCAGGCGCGCCCGCGCCCGCATCGTGCCCTGGGGCGTCTCGATGATCGTCCAGTCGTCGCCCGCGATGCCGCGCGCCGCCGCCGCGTCGGGATGCAGCTCGACGAGCGGGTCCGGGCTGTGCCGCCGCAGCCGCGGCAGGCTGCGGTGCTGGCTGTGACAGAACTGCACGACCTTGGCGGTGGTCAGCGACAGGGGAAAGCGCGCGGCGAGGTCGGGACGGCGGCGCGGGCTGGCGGCCGGCTCGACGTAGTCGGGCAGGGGCGCCTGCCCGTGCGCGAGCAGCTGCGCCGAGTAGATCTCGACGCGACGGCTCGGCGTGGCGAATCCGGTCGGCGCGCCGCCGGCGTCGGGCTCCGCGTAGCGGCGATGGCGCGAGGCGATCTTGGTCCGCACCCCGCCCGGATTCGCGCGGAGCTGCTCCAGCGAGACGCCGGTCGGCTCCAGCATGAAGCGGCGCCCGGCGTCCTCGTCGCCGTCGAACATCTGGTCGGCGAGCCCGAGCCGCCGGGCCAGCTCGCAGACGATCCAGGTGTCCGAGCGCGCCTCGCCGCGCGGGGCCAGCACCTGGCGGCGCAGCTGCACGTGGCGCTCACCGTCCTGCGTCGGCCCGAAACCGACCTGCAGGCCCTCGCGCTCCCACGCCGTCGAGACCGGCAGCACCACGTCGGCGAGCGCGGCGGTGGGCGTGAGGAAGAGATCGGCGTAGACGAGGAAGTCGAGGCCGGCCAGCGCGGCGCGCGCGACGCCGGCGCCCGGCGCCGACAGGAGGAGGTTCGTGCCGAAGCCGACCATGCCGCGCACCGGATAGGGCGTGCCGTGTCGCATCGCGCGGTACGCATCCGCGGCGGTGGCCCAGCCCTGGCGCGCGGGACCGAGCGGGCGCTCCGCGAGTCCGATCGCCTTGGCCGGCTGCCCGTCGGGGAAGAGCGATAGCGGAGCCAGATTGTTGACGGGAGGCCGGCTCGGCCGCACGTTACCGCCCGGCGCATCGACGCAGCCGGTGAGCGCGTAGAGCAGTGACACTGCGCGCACGGTCTGGCTCGCGTTCGTGTGCTGCTCGAGCCCGGTCCAGTGGAAGTAAGAGACCGGCCGTCGCTCCCACAGCAGGCGCGCGGTGGCCACGATCTGTGCCGCCGGCACGCCGGTGATCGCGGTCACCCGCTCCGGCGGATACTCGCGGCAGAGCGCGGCATAGGCCGCGAACGCGGGCCGGCAGGCGACGGGCCCGGAGCGCGTCGGGCACGTCACCGGCTCCTCGAGCAGCGGATCGGCGAGGGGGCGGGAGAAGCGCCCGCTCGCTGGATCGTACGCGATCGGCCGCGCCGCGGCGCGGTCCCACGCCATCAGGTGCGCGGCATCGCCGTTCCCCACCTCGGCCGCGGTGAGGAGCCGCCCGGTGTCCTCGCGCACCAGCAGGGGACCGTTCGTCCAGTCGCGCACGAAGTCGCGGTCGTACCAGCCCTCGGCGAGCATCGTCCCGGCGACGCCGAGGGCGAGGGCGCCGTCGGTGCCGGGCCGCACGCGCAGCCACTGGTCGGCGCGCGCCGCGAGGCCGGCACGCCGCGGATCCACCACGATCAGCGCGGCGCCGCGATCGACCGCCTGCGCGATGGCGGTGGCCTGGGCCAGATACGCGACCGGCGGGTTGTGGCCCCAGAGCAGCAGGCAGCCGGTGTGATCGAAGTCGGGCGTGCCGATGTCGGTGCCGAAGGTGAACGCGGTGGCGAAGTCGCGGTGCCACGCGCAGAGCTCCTCGCCCCACACCAGATTGGGGCTGCCGAAGGCGCGGACCAGGCGGGTGATCCACGGGAAGCCGTCGGAGATCGCGGTACCGGCCGGCGTGGTGACGCCGAAGGCCACCGCCTCGGGCCCGTGGCGATCGGCCACCGCGCGCATCTGCGCCGCCGTCCAGTCGAGCGCCTCGTCCCAGCCGATGCGCTGCCAGCCCGCGTCCGGGTGAGACTTCGGGCGCGTGCGGCGCATGGGGTGGAGCAGCCGGTCGGGCGCGTAGACCAGCTCCGGCGCGGCGCGGCCCTTCACGCAGAGGCCGGCGCCGGTGGGATGCGACGGATCGGGCTCGACCGCCACCAGCCGGCCGTCCTCCACCACCGAGACGCAGCCGCAGCGCGAGCGGCACAGCGCGCAGTAGCCGGAGACCCGCTCGGTGGCCATCGGGATCTACGGCAGCAGGTCGGCGATCGCGATGCGCGACAGCGGCGCGGCGAGGGGGAGCACCACGTCCACGCCGGTGAGGGTGCGCGCGCTCGCGTAGCGCCAGCCGTAGGGCGCCCGGACGTCGCGGACCGGCTCGCGGTGGACCTCGAGGACGCGCGAGACGAGGTTGACGATCCAGTAGTCCTCGACGCGCGCGCGGGCGTACAGGCTCGCCTTCTCGCGCCGGTCGAAGGTCAGGCTCGACTCGGCGACCTCGACGATCAGGTCCGGTCGCGACGGCAGCGTGCGATCGGCCTGGGCGAGGCTGCCGCGGACGACCGAGACGTCGGGCTCCGGCTCCGACTCGTCGTCGAGGGCCACCGGTAGCTGCACGCGCACCCGGTAGCCGATGCCGAAGGCCTTCTGCAGCGCCGCCGCCGCCATCTCCGCGCCGAAGGCGTGGGTGTCGCGCTGGCGGTCGCGCGCGACCAGCAGCCCGCCGATCAGCTCCACGCGCTCATCGGGGGCGATGACGCCCTCCTCGACGAGATACTCGTACTCCACGCGGGTGAAGCGGCGGGTGATCGCGTCACTCATGAGGGAGTCGACTCCTGGCCGAAGACTAGCGGAGACCTCCGTGCTTGACAACCCCCGCGCGGGCTCATACATCTGTCTCCATGCCCACGCTCTCGCCCGACGCGGTGGCGCGGTATCGCCGCGACGGCTTCTTCTTCCCGATCCGCGTGTTCTCGCCGGCGGAGGCGCGCGCCTACCGGGGGCGGCTCGAGGACGTCGAGCGCGCGCACCGTGGTCTCGGCGGTGAGCTGCGCCACAAGGGCCATCTGCTCTTCACCTGGCTCAACGAGCTGATCCGGGACCCGCGCATCCTCGACGCGGTGGAGGACGTCCTCGGCCCGGACCTCCTCTGCTGGAGCTCGAGCTTCTTCATCAAGGAAGCCGGCGATCCGGCCTTCGTGTCCTGGCACCAGGACTCGACCTACTGGGGGCTCAGCGAGCCGGACGTGGTGACCGCGTGGGTGGCCTTCTCGGAGAGCAGCGTCCAGAGCGGCGCGATGCGCATGATCCCGGGCACGCACCGGCACCAGGTGGCCCATCGCGAGACCTTCGCGCCCGACAACCTGCTCTCCCGGGGGCAGGAGATCATGGTGGAGGTGGACGAGTCCTCCGCGGTGGACGTGGTGCTGCAGCCGGGCGAGATGTCGCTGCACCACGTGCGCATGTTCCACGGCTCGCCGCCCAACCGGTCGGCGGACCGTCGCATCGGCTACGCGATCCGGTACATCCCGACCCACGTCCGGCAGCTCGCGGATGAGCGTGACACCGCCACCCTCGTGCGCGGCGTCGACCGCTATCACCACTTCGAGCAGGAGGAGCCGCCGGAGAGCGATCTGGCCCCGGCGGCGCAGGCGCGGCACGCCGCGATCATGAAGCGGCAGGGCGAGCTCCTCTACCGCGGCACCACCGCGGCGCGGTTCAAGTAGGCATCCCCGACAGGAGACGGCTTCGATGACCGGATCGGACGGACGCGAGATCTACCGGGTGGTCTGGCCGCGCGGGGCCAGGACGATGCAGGCGACCGACGTGGCCCCGCGCCTCTCCACGCTCGAGGGCAAGACCATCGGCCAGCTCTGGGACGATCTCTTCCGCGGCGACGAGATCTTCCCGATGCTCGAGGAGGAGCTGGCCCGCCGCTTCCCGGGGGTCCGCTTCGTGCGCTACGACACCTTCGGCTCGACCCACGGCCGCGACGAGCAGCGCGTCCTCGCCGAGCTGCCGGCCAAGCTCCGGACGCTGGAGGTCGACGCGGTCATCTCCGGAATGGCCTGCTGAGGAAGCTGCACGCCCGCCGTGTTGCGGGCGAGCGCAGTGGCCGAGCGGGCGGGCGTGCCGACCGCCTCGCTGGTGTGCGAGGGCTTCCGCGGCCAGGCCGCCACCACCGCGGCCGGGCTCGGGCTGCCGACCCTGCCGACCGCGCTGGTGCCCGGGCACGTGGACGTGCAGAGTTCCGAGGAGCTGAGGCGGAACGTGGCCGCGGTCACCGTCGACGCGGTGATCCGCAACCTCACCGAGGCGCCCCCGCGCACCGGCGCCGCGACCGTCGAGCCGGGCCCCGCCGACGTGGTCTTCGAAGGCACCTTCGACGAGGTCAACCGCTTCTTCTACGAGAACGACTGGAGCGACGGCTTGCCGATCGTGCCGCCGACCTCGGAGCGAGTGGCCGAGTTCCTGCGCTTCGCCGACCGGCCGGGCGAGACCGAGCTGGGCGTGCTGCTGCCCGACCGTCGCCGCGCCACCGTGTGGAGCGTCGCGGTCAACGGGGTGATGGCCGGCTGCCGGCCCGAGTACATGCCGATCCTGGTCGCCCTGGTGGAGGCGATGGCCGATCCGCGCTACGGCGTCGAGCACAGCGGCAACACCCCGGGCGCCGAGACGCTGATCATCCTCAACGGGCCGCTCATCCGCGAGCTGGGCTTCAACTACGAGCAGGGCGCCCTGCGTGACGGCATCCAGGCCAACACCACCATCGGACGCTTCTGGCGCCTCTACCTCCGCAACGTCGCCGGCTTCCTCCACCACCGCACCGACAAGGGCACCTTCGGCAACACGTGGCGCGTGGTGCTGGCCGAGAACGAGGACGTGCTGCGCCGCATCGGCTGGACCACGGTGGCGGAGGACGAGGGCGTGACCGGCGGCAACGCGGTCACGATCTCGCGCTACACCGGCGGCGGCGTCATCGCCTCGGTGTTCGGCAACACGCCCGACCGCATGCTGCCGTACCTGGCCGACTCGGTGGCGCGGAAGGTCGGATGGGAGCTGATGTTCACGGTGGGCATGGGAGCGGGGAGCCAGCGGCCGCTGCTGGTCCTGAGCCCGATCCTGGCCGAGACGCTCGCCAAGGGCGGGCTCGACAAGGCGACGCTGCGGCGGCGCCTCTTCGAGATGGCGCGCATCCCGGCCTGGCAGCTCGAGCGCTACGTCGGCGAGTGGACGAACCTCGTGCCGGGGCGTCCGACGCTGACCGGCCTGGTGAAGGCGGGTGCGATCCCGGCGGTGTTCGCCGAATCCGACGATCCGGACCGGCTGGTCCCGATCGTGTGCCGGGCGGAGGATCTGATGGTCGCGGTCAGCGGCGATCCGTTGCGCACCAACGCCTACGCGTTCGCGCACAACGGCATCCTCGGTTACCCGACCACCAAGCCGGTCCGCCTGCCCGCGGACTGGCCGCGCCTGCTCCGCGAGGCGCGGGCTCGCTAGGCCCGGCGCTCCCGCCGCGTGGACTCGCTCTGGGTGCTGGTGCCGACCGGCCAGCGCGCCTCCGGCGAGTGGATCGACGACACGCTGCGCGCGCGGGTGGAGGAGAAGGGCCTGCTCGCCCGCACGCCCCTGGCCGGCGACTTCCCGCGCCAGCGGGTGGAGCTGGTGCGCGGCGCCGATCCTACCGCCGAGGTCAATCGGCTCTATCGCCTGCGCGGCTGGACCGACGGCCTGCCGATCGTGCCGCCCACCCTCAGTCGGATCGACGAGATGCTCGCGTCCGGCTCGCTCGAGCACCACCTCGTCCTCGGCGAGGTCGAGCCGCTGGGCGGCGTCGCCACCGTGGAGAAGATCGCGGCCAACGCGGTGATGGCCGGCTGTCGCGCCGAGTATTTCCCGGTCGTCCTGGCGGCGGTGCTCGCCATCCTCGATCCGGTTTTCAACCTCCGCGGCGTGCAGACCACCGACGAGAACGTGGCCCCGCTGATCGTCGTGAACGGGCCGGTGGCGCAGCGGATCGGACTGAACGCGGCCTGGGGCGCCCTGGGCCCGGGCTGGCCGGCCAACGCGGCGATCGGCCGCGCGGTGCGCCTGGTCATGAACAATCTGGGCGGCGGCTGGCCGGGCGCAGTCTCGTTCGCGGGGCTCGGTCAGCCCGCGCGATGGACGCTCTGCCTCGCCGAGCGCGCGGAGGACACGCCGTGGCCGCCGCTGCACGTCGAGCTGGGCTACGGGCCCCAGCAGAGCACGGTGACGGTGCTGCGGGCCGAGACGGTGATCAACGTCACCGGCGGGCTCGACGAGCTGGCCAGCGTGATCGGCTCGGCCGCCTCGCTCTTCGGCATTCTCCACTCCGGCAAGGCCGCCGTGATTCTCTCGCCGTTCACCGTGCGACGCCTCGCCGGCGAGGGCTGGACGCGCGCCGACGTGCGCCGGCGGCTCTTCGAGCGCGGGCGGCTGCCCGCCGAGGTATGGCGCCGCTCGTGGATCCACGGCGCGGTGCGGAGCAGCGAATGGCCCGAGTGGGCGCGCCACGCGGCCGAGAGCGGCTCGATCCCGGCGGTGCGCGAGCCCGACGACTTGACGCTGGTCGTGGCGGGAGCGGACCTGCCGATCCCGCAACACGCGTACTGCCCCTCGTGGGGCCACCCACCATGCCGAGTCACCCAGCTGATTTCTTCGCCGCATGCGCCGGACGGGCCACTCGCAGGGTAATTGATACCCGGTCAAACATTCCAGAATTTGACTCCTCCCCGAGTGGGGCTCGTGAAAAACCGGGTTTCCCAGCCTTTTTCGTCGGGGCCGGGCTGGCATGCCCGGTGCGAGGTCAACGAGTCCGAGCCGAACCCATGACACGCTCTGCCTGGTCCGTCGAGGAGCACGCGTTCTTCCTCGGACAGCTCGCCGCCATCCTGGGCTCGACGCTGGACTATGAGGACATGCTGCAACGGATGGCGCGGCTGGCGGTGCCGTTCCTCGGCGATCTGTGCGCGGTGGATCTGCTCGACGCCGGCGGCGCCATCCGGCGCGCGGCCTGCGTGCACGCAGACGCCACCAAGGAGAGGTTGGCCTACGAGGCGCGCGCGCGTCACGGTGACAGCGCGACCGCGCCGCTGAGCGTGCCCGCGGTGGTGCGCTCGCGCCGCTCGGTGCTGGTGTCGCCGGCCACCGCCACCGATCTGGAGCGGGCCGCCCGGAACGAGGAGCAGCTGGATCTGTTCCGCCAGCTCGGCGTCACCTCGTGGATGGTGGTGCCGATGATCGCGCGGGACAGCGTGCTGGGCGCGGTGACCTTCGCGGTGACCGAGTCGGATCGCCGGTACGGTCAGGGCGATCTCCAGTTCGCGGAGGCGATGGTGGGCCAGGCCGCCACCGCCGGGGACAATGCGCGGCTCTACCGGGCGGCGGAAGCGGGGCGCGCGGCCGCGGAGGCCGCCAATCGCGCCAAGGACCAGTTCCTCTCCACCCTCTCGCACGAGCTCCGCGCCCCGCTCAATGCGATCTTCGGCTGGGCCACCATGCTGGAGCGCGGCGACCTGGCCGCCGACGAGGCGCGCCGCGCGCTGCAGATCATCCTGCGCAACGTCAACGCCCAGGTGCGGCTGATCGACGAGCTGCTGGACGTCTCGCGCATCGGCACCGGCCAGATGCGGCTCGACGTCAAGCCAGTGGATCTGCGGACGGTGATCGCCGACAGTGTGGACGCCATCCGGCCGGCCGCGGACGCGAAGGGCATCCAGGTGCAGACGGTGCTGGCCTCGCCGGGGGGACCGGTCAGCGGCGACCCGGACCGGCTGCGCCAGGTGGTATGGAACCTCCTGAGCAACGCGGTGAAGTTCACCCCGAAGGCGGGCCGCGTGCAGATCCAGCTGCGGCGCGTGGATTCGCACGTGGACATCGTGGTGAGCGATACCGGCGCGGGCATCGCGCCCGCGTTCCTGCCGTTCGTCTTCGACCGCTTCCGGCAGGGCGACAGCTCGAGCACCCGGCCGCGAGGCGGCCTCGGTCTCGGCCTCGCCCTGGTACGCAGCCTGGTGGAGTTGCACGGCGGCACCGTCATCGCGGAGAGTCCAGGTGAGGCGCGCGGCGCCACCTTCGTGGTCAAGCTACCGCTGATGCTGGCTGCGATCGTCGAGCCGCCCGTCCCCGCCGCGGCGATCGCGCCGGAATGGCCGGGCCCGACCGCGGCAACGTCGTCGCTCGAAGGGGTGCGCGTGCTCGTGGTCGACGACGACCTGGTGGCGGTCGATCTCACGCGGGAGATCCTCATGCGCGCCGGCGCGCAGGTGTGGGGCTGCGCGGGCGGCAGCGAGGCCTTGCCGATGCTGCAGCAGTGCCGGCCCGACGTGCTCGTCTCCGACATCGAGATGCCGAACCAGGACGGCTATTCGCTCATCCGGCGGATCCGCGCGCTCGAGCCCGACCGCGGCGGCCGGACGCCCGCGGTCGCTCTGTCCGCCTACAGCCGTCCGGAAGACCGGATCCGCAGCTTGGTGGCCGGCTTCAACCTCCACGTGTCCAAGCCGGTCGAGCCGACCGAGCTGGTCACGGTCGTGGCGAGCCTCGCCGGTCGCCTCGGCTGAGGCCGCGCGGGCCACGCGGGGCCGACTTCGGGCGCCGGCCGTCCGCCCGTGGTACGCTTCCCTGCGGCTTTCGCCGAACGCCTCGACGTCGAGATCTCGTGAGCGGACCGAACCGAGTGGGTGGGGAACGACATGACGAGCGATACTTTCGAGCGCGCACCGGCCATCGCCCGGCCGGTCAAGCCGATCATCGCGGTGTTCAATTCCAGCAGCGACACCGTGGACATGCTGCGCACCGTGCTGGAGCAGGAGGGCTATCACACCGTCCCCGGGCACATCACCGATCTGAAGAAGGGCGAGCTGGACTTCGTCGACTTCATCGAGCACCATCGGCCGGCGGTCATCGTCTACGACATCTCGCCGCCCTACGACACGAACTGGACGTTCCTGCGCCTGGTGCGCAGCTCGCAGCCGGCGCAGAGCGCGCGCTTCGTCCTGACCACCACCAACAAGCCGGCGCTGGACGATCTGGTCGGCCCGACCGAGGCCATCGAGATCATCGGCAAGCCGTACGATCTGGAGCGGGTGGTGGGGGCGGTGCGCGACGCGCTGAACGGGCATCGCTGAGCCGGTCGGGCCCGCGCGCGTCACGCTGGTCACCGGCACCAGCACCGGGATCGGTTACGCGACCGCCCTGCACCTGGCCCGCCTCGGGCATCGCGTCGTCGCCACCATGCGCAACCTCGGCAAGGCGGCGCCCCTGCGGGAGACGGCGCGCGCGGAGTCGCTGCCGCTGGTCGTGCGGCCGCTGGACGTGACGTCTCAGGAGTCCATCGACCGAGCGATGGCGGAGACGGTCGCCGCCGAGGGGCCGATCGACGTGCTCGTGAACAACGCGGGCATCGGCGGTGCCACGCCGCTCGAGCTGACCCCGGAGGACGAGCACCGGGCGATGTTCGAGGCCAACTACTGGGGTCCGATCCGGATGATCCGCGCGGTGCTGCCGTCCATGCGCGAGCGCCGCACCGGCTGCATCGTCAACGTCACCTCGATCGCCGGGCGCGTGGCCACCCCGAACCAGATCGCCTACTCCGCCTCGAAGCACGCCCTCGGCGCGGCCAGTGAGGCCCTCGCCCACGAGGTGGTGTCGTTCGGTGTCCGCGTGGCCATCGTCGAGCCCGGCGTCATCCAGACCGCGATCTTCGAGAACTCCGCGGGGGCGACCCGCTACGACAAGGCCTCGCCGTACCGGCAGATCATGCGGCGCAACGGCAAGCTCTTCGCGGCCGGCTTCCGCAACCCGGGCCGGCCCGAGACGGTGGCCGAGGTCATCGCGGAGGCGGTGACCACGGACCGGCCGCGGCTGCGCTACCTGGTCGGCGCCGACGCGGAGGGGCTCGCCGCGGGACGGGCGCGGATCAGCGACGAGGAATGGGTGGCGATGGGCGGGCCGCTCGACGACGCCGAGTACAACGCCCGCTTCAAGCGGTACTTCGGGATCGAGCTGATCTAGCCGGGCCGCGGCGGCCTATATCCCGAGATACGCCCGCCGCACCAGGTCGCTGTCCAGGAGCGACTGGCTCGTGCCCTCGGCCACGATGCGCCCGGTCTGCAGCACGTAGCCACGCTCGGCCGCGGCGAGCGCGGCCGGCACGTTCTGCTCCACCAGCAGCACGGTGAGGCCCTCCTGGCGGTGGAGGGCCTGCAGCACGTCCAGGATCGAATCCACGATCCGCGGCATGATGCCGAGGCTCGGCTCGTCCAGCATCAGGAAGCGCGGCCGGGACATGAGGGCGCGCGCGATCGAGAGCATCTGGCCCTCGCCGCCCGACAGCGTGCCCGCCCGCTGGGCCATGCGCTGCCGCAGGACCGGGAAGAGCCCGAAGACGCGCTCGAGCATCTGGGATCGGCGCTTGGGATCGCGGTCGCGGAAGGTCCCCAGGCGCAGGTTCTCGGCCACCGAGAGCCGGCTGAACAGCCGGCGGCCTTCGGGCACCAGCGCGATGCCCAGCTCCACGCGGTCCGGCGCTTCGACGTCGTCGATCCGGCGGCCGTCGAACCAGATCTCTCCGCGGCGAGGCGCGAGCAGGCCCGCGATGGTCTTGAGCAGGGTGGTCTTGCCCGCCCCGTTGGCCCCCACGAGGGCGACCGCCTCGCCCGCGCGCACCTCGAGCGAGACGCCGTGCAGCGCGACCACGCCCCCACCGTAGGCGACCTCGGCGTCGCGCACCGAGAGCAGCGGGCCGCCCGGGGCCGGCGACCGATCAGTGGCGGCCACGGTAGCGATCTCCCAGGTACGCGGTGATCACGCGGTCGTCGCGCGCCACCTCCGCGGGCGGCCCTTCCGTGAGCTTCTCGCCGTGGTCGAGCACGACCACGCGGTGCGACAGCGGCATCACCACTTCCATGACGTGCTCGACCACGCAGATGGCCAGCCCGAGCTCGCCGTGGATGCGGCGCACCAGCTCGACGGCGGCGGTGGTCTCGAACGGGGTGAGCCCGGACATGGCCTCGTCCAGCAGCAGCAGGTGCGGGCCGGTGGCCAGGGCGCGCGTGATCTCGAGCCGCTTCTTGTCGGCCAGGGTCAGCGCCGCGGCCACCACGTCTTCCTTGCCGGCCAGGCCGGTGAAGGCCAGCAGCTCGAGCGCGCGGGCGCGCGCCGGGCCCATGCGGTTCGTCCGCCGCAGCGCGCCGCAGATGACGTTCTCCAGCACGGTCATGCGCCCGAAGCTCCGCACCACCTGCCAGGTCCGCGCGATGCCCAGATGGCAGACGCGCTCGGGGCGCGCGCGGGAGATGTCGGTCCCGTTCAGGGCGATGCGGCCCTCGTCCGGGTGGAGCGCGCCGCTGATGCAGTTGAACAGCGTGGTCTTGCCGGCGCCGTTGGGGCCGATGAGGCCCACGATCTCGCGCGCCTCGATGCTGAGCGAGACGTCACGGTTGGCCACCAGGCCACCGAACCGCTTGGTGCAGCGCTCGACCTGCAGCAGCGGGGCCATGGTTCAGCCCTTCACCGGGCGCGCGGCCGGCCCGCCGCGCAAGCGGGCCGCCCACTCGGCCCACGGCAGCGAGAGCAGCCCGTTGGGCCGCCAGCCCGCGATCAGCATGATGACCGCTCCGTAGATGATCAGGTCGATGCCGCGGCCGGCCAGCGGGCCCGCTCCGAGGGTGGCGGTCATCAGCTGGGAGATCGGGATCAGGATGATCGCGCCGAGGACGGGTCCCCACAGCCGGCCCAGGCCGCCGACCACCGCGGCCATCATCGGCAGGATGTTCCAGTTCACCTCGAGCACCTGATCCGGGAAGACGGCCAGCGCCCAGAAGCCGTAGAGGGTGCCGCCGGCCGCGAAGACCGCGGCCATGAGGCAGCGGGCGATCACCTTGTAGAGCCGGCTGTCGATGCCGATGGCCTCGGCGCCGTCCTGATCGTCGCGGACCGCGCGGAAATAGAAGCCGAGCTTGGACCGCTCGACCGCGCGGGCCCCGAGCAGCGTGATGACGAAGAGCACCAGGCACAGGTAGTAGAACCCGAGGCCCTTGCCGCGGCCGGGGAACTCCATGGTGAGCATGCCGTGCACGAAGCTGCCGCCGGCGGCCACCGGAATGAACAGGCCCTGGCTGCCGTTGATGAACTGCCAGGTTGCCCCGATGGGCTGCGCGATCATCCACATCGCCACGGTGGCGATCGCGAAGTAGTGGCCGCGCAGCCGGGTGACCGGCCAGGTGACCGCCGCGCAGATGGCCACCGAGACCACGATGGCCCCGACCAGGGCCAGCCACGCGTTCCAGCCGAGATGGATGGACAGGAGCGCGGCGGTGTAGGCGCCGATCGCGAAGAAGATGCTCGGCCCGAAATCGAACTGGCCGGCCCAGCCGCCGATGATGTTCCACCCGATGCCGAGCATGGCGTTGAGCAGCACCAGGAAGCCGACCGTCTCGTAGTAGATGTAGCCGCTCCGCTCGAAGGCGATCGGATAGAGCAGGGCGATGAGGGCGGCGATCGCCCAGATCACCGGGCGGACGCGGCCGCGGGCGGACGGGCTAGAAGCGGCCAAACAGCCCCTGGGGCCGGAAGAGGCCGATCAGGATGTACGACCCGAAGACGAAGGCGTCCTTGAACGCGGGCGGCAGGTAGGCGGCGGTGACGCTCTGGACCACGCCGACCACGAGCGCCGCCATCAGCGTGCCCAGGATGCTGCCGAAGCCGCCGAGGGCCACGATGGCGTAGGCCATGACCGTGAACGACAGCCCGGCCTGCGGGTACACCGAGAAGAAATTGGCGAGGATCACGCCCGCGACGGCCACCAGCGCGGTGCCGAGGCCCCAGGCCACCGCATACATGCGCTGCGGCCGGATGCCCACCAGCATCGCGGCGTCCCGATCCTCGGCGGTGGCCTGCATGGCCAGGCCGAAGTCGGTGCGGTCGATCAGCAGATAGAGGAGCAGGAAGAGGGCGAGTGCGATGAGGCCGCCCACCAGCAGCGGGATGCCGATGCGCAGGCCGCCGATGGTGAGGTTGGCCCCGCTGAGGCCGGTGAGGAGGCTCCGCTCGATGAACCGGTAGTCACTGGTGAAGAGCGCGACCACCCCGTTCTGGATGAAGAAGAACAGACCGACGGTGGCGAAGATCTGGGTGAAGATCTCCCCGCGCTGCACGCGCTGCATGAGCAGGCGGTAGACGAGGACGCCGAGCAGGTACATCAGGATCGCGATCGGGACCATCGAGACGAGGGGGTCCCAGCCCAGCCAGACGCTGAGCCCCCACGCCCCGAACATGCCGAGCATCATGAACTCGCCGTGGGCGAAGTTGATCATCTCCATCAGGCCCCAGATGATGGCGAGCCCCACCGCGACGAGCGCGTAGAGCAGCCCCATCTGGAGCCCATCGGCCACCGCCTGGAGAAAGAGCGTCACGCGCGGCGGCTATTTCTTCGTCTTGCTCTCCCGCTCCTGCCAGCTCGGCGAAGGGAAGATGGTCTTGAAGCCGGCCTGCGTGGCGAGGTCCCACGGCCAGATCGTGTGCTTCTCGTCGTCCCAGCCGATCTGGGTGACCACGCCGGTGGCCAGCTCGTTCTGGCGGTTGGCGTCGAACTTGATGCCCTTGTAGTCGATGATCATCTGGTCGGGCTTCATGTTCGTCTCGTTGGCCGCCTTGGCCAGCGCGGCCGGCTCCACCGACTTCGCGCGGTTGATGGTGTCGGCCATCCAGAGCATGCCGGTGATCTCGCGCATGGCCAGCTCGCCCATGTCCTGGCCGCGGCTGTACTTCTTGTAGATCTCGTTGACCTTCTTCCACGACGGTTTCTTGCTGGCCAGGTCGATGGCGGTCGGATCGCGCCCGAGCCAGCCCACCGCGCCGTTGTTGGCCTTCTGCGCGGTCAGCCAGGTCTGGTCGGAGTAGGCGCCGTTGCTGGTCGCGACCACCTTGGGCATGTAGCCGGCGCGCCGGGCGTCGGCCTGGAAGACGGTCGTCTCCGCCGGGTACTGCACGAAGAAGAGCACGTCCGGGTTGGCCGACTGCAGCCGCTGGACCTCCGACGCGAGCGTGGTGGCGCCGGTCTTGGTGGTGAGGTCGGCCACGATCTTGTAGCCGCCCTTCTCGGCGAGGTCGGCCGCGATCTTGCGGTTGTCCTGGCAGAAGAGATTGTCACACGTGAACAGCGCGATCGTCTTGAGGTCCCCGGGGCCGCCCTTGCTCGGCCACTCCTTGAGGAACTGGAACACGCTGGCCACCATGGTGCGGTCGTTGGGGCCGGTGCGGAAGAACCACTTGAAGCCCTTGTCGGTCAGGGTCGGCGAGGCGCAGGCGTGGCAGCTCATCGGGATGCCGTAGCTGTCCACCAGCGGCTGGATGATCGAGGTGTTGCCGCTCGTACCCTCGCCGTTGAGCCAGTGCACCTTGTTGACCGTGATGAGCTGCTCGGCCAGCGTGCGGGCCTGCTCGCCACGGCTCTGGTCGTCCCGCACCACCAGCGTCATCTTGGCGCCGCCCAGGCCGGAGAAGCCCTTGCCCGGTCCCAGCGGGACCTGCAGATCCGGGTAGTCGTTGTTGACGATGTCTTCCACGGTCTGCCCGGCCCAGAGATACTGCTGGCCCAGGCTCGCGAAGTTGCCGGTGAGCGGGAGCAGTTCACCGATCAGGACCTCGGTGACCGGTCCGGCGGCCCGGGCGCCCGGGTTCAGCTGGACCGCGACGAACGACAGGACCGCGATCGCGATGACGAGGCGGAGAATCCGCATGCGTGTGCCCCTCCTTCAGTGAGTACGGGACTGGACGGCTCGCGACCATGGCGGGCCGGGCCGGAATCGGCCGCGGAGCCCGACTTGCGCGCGCCGAGTCTATCCCATGCCCCGCGTTCTGTCACCTCCACCCACGCCCATTCCTCTGCCCCTCTCCCTCTCCCCTCAGGGGAGAGGGCAGGGTGAGGGGTGGGACAGGCTGAGGGGGTGGCGCAGGGTCAATATCGCTCCATCACCCGCCGCGCGAGCTCCCGGCTGAACCGCCACTTCTCATCCACGCCGGTCGCGAACATCAGCTCCCGCAGGCCGCCCCGCTCGAGATCCCGGATGCGCTCGATCAGCTCGTCGGCCTCCCCGACCAGGCAGGTGGCCCGCACCAGCTCGGCGTCGATCAGCTCGGCCTCGCCCGGGTGAAGGTAAGTGTAGTGCCCCTCGTGGGTGCGGAAGTGCCGGTGCTCGCGCGGCACCTCCTCGACCAGCGCGCAGTAACGGCTCCAGATGCGGCGCAGGAACGGCGGCGGGTCCATGCCGCGCTCGTGCACGCGATCGTAGAAGTAGTACACGCTGGCCATCACGTTGGGCCCCACCGTGCGGATCACCCGCTCGGAGTCGGCCGGCTCGCCCGGGTCGAGCAGCACGATGTTCGTGAGCGCGCAGGTGTGGAAGCGCTCGTCCAGCGTGCGGCCGGCGCGGGCGGCCCCGGCTCGGCAGTGGCCCAGCGCCTCGGCGGGGGCGATGCCGCGGGGCGGGATCGCGAAGACGACCCCGTCGCCGTGCTCGCCGGCCAGCTCCATGGCCCGGGGCCCGAAGGCGGAGACGTAGAGCGGGATGCGCGGCTCCAGGCTCATGTACTTCTTCTCGCGGATCAGCATCTTGATCGGTCGCGTCGCGCCGGGCCGCGCCCCGTGCGGCGCGTACTCGACGGCGTCGCCGAGGAGCAGGCCGCGCAGCACGCGCAGGTAGTCGTCGTACCCGGCGATGCGCATGGGCGGCTGGCCCATGCTGCGCGTCGCGGTGTTGCCCGTGCCGACGCCCAGATGCACGCGGCCGGGCGCGATCCGGTTCAGGGTGGCCATGGCCGCCACGTGGACCGGCGGGATGCGGGTGCCGCAGATGGCCACGCCCGGGCCCAGCCGGATGCGTCGGGTCTGCTGGGCCGCGAGGGCCAGCACCGCGTAGCAGTCGGAGAACAGCATCTGGCTGTCCGTCACCCAGACCGAGTCGTACCCCAGGGACTCGGCGTGACTGAAGAACCCGATCTCGTCGACGTCGGCCATCACGCAGATGGAGAAGCGCATGGGAGGTCCCTTCCGGTCGTGGTCAGTTCTGGCCGCGGATGGACTCGAGCAGCTGCCGGGCCTGCGGCACTTCCTTGAGGGTCCAGCGCGGCCGATCGGTGGGCGCCTTCTCGTCCAGGACGGATTGCAGCTGCTCGCGCGCCTCCGCGTAGCGGCCCATGTTGATGTAGAGCCGGGCCAGCTCGACGCGCACGCCGGTGAGGCGAGGATCCAGCCGCTGCGCGGTCTTGAAGTGCGCCTCGGAGGCTCGGCGGTCGCCGCCCAGCAGCACCGGCAGCTCGCGGTCGATGCTGCCGGCCATCACGTGCGCCTCGATGTTGTTCGGGTCGAGCTGGAGCACGACCTCCACTTCTTTCCGAAGGTTTCGGAGAGCGATGGCGGAGTGTAGCAGCCCCTTGGCCTGCGACCACGAGCCCAGCGTGATGGCGTACCACAGGTGGGCCTCGGGGTCCTTCGGGGCCAGCTCGGTCGCGCGCTTGGCCACGTCGCGTGCCCGCTCGTAGGCCGCGATCGTCTCGGGCTCGCTCTTCGCGCGCTGCTCGGCGTAGAGGAACCAGGCGCGGGTCAAGGCCAGCAGGGTGGGCACGTCGTTGCCCGCGCCCTGGGCCACCGCGGTCTCCAGCAGGTCCCGCGCGCGGTCGATGCGCGCCGGGTCCTCCTGATAGCTCTTCAGCATCGCGCGGGCGGACTCGGTGGGAGTCGGCGGTGCCGCCGTGACGCCGGCGGCCGCGCCGAGGAGCGCGACCGAGAGCAGGCCGAGGGCGGCGCGACGCATTCCCGGATCCTACCCCGTCGGCGCAGGCCGAGGCCGGGGAGAAAACCGGCAGGAGCGCACCCGGGGCGGCGGGAGGACGGGGTCTATCGGGTCGGCCGAGGCCGCGCGCCCGTGGCATGCGGCGCGCCGATTCGCGTGTGCACACCCGGAGAGTAGTGGACCAGATCGGGTGGGCCGTCCACGGGGAGACCCGCCCATCGGGTGAGCGTCTGTTCACCGCGCCCCAGTCGCGCCTCGCGGAGCGGCCAGGGCTCGTGCTCCACCGCGGCGGTTACGAGCCGACCGAGGCGGCGGACATACAGTCGGTATCGATCGGTGAGGAAGCGGGTCAGCGCGTCCGGCCGGCTCAACGGATGGCCGATGCGCACGTCAACCGAGACGCTGGCCCCGGGACGCGCGCTCCGGTACTCGACATGGGATGGCGCTTCGCGCACGGTCATTCGCGCCCGATGGTATGGCAGCCCGTAGCCGAGCCGCGCGCCCCACACCGCCAGCGTGGAGGCGGCTTCGAGCGAGAAGAACCAGATGCCGGGTCCCGCCGGGCCTTGCACGTAGGTCCGCAGGTTCGTCTCCGGAAAGCTGGAGAGGCCGGGCAGGGGCGGCAGGCCGGGGGGCCGGAGCCCGGTCAACCTGAACGGCGTCATGCCGATCCAGCCGGCCTCCTGAAAGGTGTCGAGCGTCAGTCCCGCCGGCAGACGCGGCTGCAGCATCCGCGCGTCGCACCGCCAGTGGAGGAAAGACAGCGAGCACCAGTTCTGGAACATGACGGGCAGACGAACGCGGGGTGGCTCGTGAAGCGCGCCCGAGGTCCACGCTGAGTGCCGCTCGTCGGTGTGGCGATTCATGCCTGGCGATCGGGGCAAGGCGCATGCCGGCGGCGAGGCACCGGTAGAAAATAGCGTCAGAGATGGCCTGTAAGCCGGGTCCTGTCTGCCGCCGAGGTCTCCCGCGGCGGCGAGATGGTCATTTCTCTAGGACGCCGGTTGCCCGGCGCCTCAAGCAGCCATACCCGAGAGCCCCACGCGGGCCGCGCTTCACCTGCTCTCGCGAGCAGGATCGCTCTCCTATTTGGCCTTGCTCCGGGTGGGGTTTACCGAGCCAGCCCGGTCACCCGAGCTGCTGGTGAGCTCTTACCTCACCGTTTCACCCTTACCGCCCGTGAGGGCGGCGGTCTGTTCTCTGTGGCACTGATCCGTGGGGTCACCCCCCCTGGCCGTTAGCCAGCACCCTGCCCTGCGGAGCCCGGACTTTCCTCCCGTGCGGTTGCCCGCACCGGCGACCATCCGGCCTTCTCTGACGCAATCAAAGAGCGTGTGTCGCTGGTCCGAAGTATAGCGTACCGATCTGCCCGCCGCGCCGTCGCGACCCGGTAACTCCGCCCGTCCGGCGTGGGCGACTGCGACGCGCTCAGGGCTCGCGGCGCCGGTCGGCCTTGCGGTTGGCCCGCCGCTCCAGCTCCCAGTAGCGGCGGTCGCGGTCCTCCAGGATCTCCTCGGAGGAGCGCACCGGCGCCTGCGAGGCCTGCTCGACGCCGAGGGCGTGGCCGATCTCGTCCACGACGTCCTGGTCCGGCGTCGCCACGCTGCCGCCCGTGGTCTCCTCGCCCGAGCTCTCGGCGCGCTGCCAGTCCGCGTCGACGTCGCCGGCGCTCACGGCCGGCCCCGTCGCGGTGTACTCGTTGAGCTCGCGGACCAGGGCGCCAGTCTCACCGCGGTCCTCCTCGGCCCCCCGCCGCCGGGGCGCCGGGCGGGACCGGCGCGTCGCCGCCGTGCGAGTGCGCCTCGAGCCGGTGGCCCTCGACGTGCGCGCGGCCTTCGGGCGGCGTCCGCGCGCGCGTCGCTTCGCGGGCGATCGCTTCGCGGTCTTCGTGGATGCGCCTCGTCCGGTGCGGGCCTTGCGTCGCGTCTTGCGCTTGCTCATGCTCCACCTCCTTGGGACGGCGATCTCGGGCAATCTCGCTTTGGCTATGGTCTCACGGATGCGGAGTCTCCGCGCCGGCGGGGCCGTCGCGGATTGACGCCCCTCGCCGGGGTCTGCTACGGTTGCGGCGCGAATCGCTTCGCTCGTTTCCTCTCGCACGATGTCGACAGGGAGGTGGCAATGGCGCAAGAAGCGTACGATCCGGGAGCGGACTCGCCGACCAGTGATCGCCGGGTGTCGCGTCGCCGCATGCTGACGAGCGTGGGCGCGGCGGTCGGCGCCGCGGTCCTCGCCCCGCGGCTGGCGGGCGCGCAGACACCGCCGAGCGGGCCCATGGCGCCGCCCAGCACCATCACCCAGCCGCCGCGCGACTTCAGCCCGCGCGGGGCCCCCACCACCTACTTCACCGATCCCGACGTGCTGACGGTGGAGCCGGCCTTCAACGGCCTGCGTCAGCCCAACGCGCCGATCCAGCGGCTCTGGACGGGCGCGGCCTGGATGGAAGGGCCGGCGTGGTGCGCGCAGGGCCGCTATCTCGTGTTCAGCGACATCCCGAACAATCGGCAGATGCGGTGGATCGAGGACAACGGGCACGTCAGCGTGTTCCGCGTGCCGTCGAACAACAGCAACGGCAACACGTTCGACTACCAGGGCCGCCAGCTCTCCTGCGAGCACATCGGGCGGCGGGTGGTGCGCTACGAGCTGGACGGATCGGCGACGGTCATCGCGTCGATGTTCAACGGCAAGCGGCTGAACTCTCCGAACGACATCGTGCCGCATCCGGACGGCAGCTACTGGTTCACCGACCCGCCCTACGGAGCGCAGCTCTACGAGGGCACGGTGGACGCGGCGGGCGGGCCCGCCAACGTCGCGGGTCGGATCAATCCGCGGCTCGGGCAGCCGCCCGAGTTCGGCAGCTACAAGCGCGAGCTGCCCACCGCGGTGTATCGCGTGGACAAGAACGGTACGCTCGCGCAGGTCGCGGGGGAGGACCTGGTACCGGATCCCAACGGCCTCTGCTTCTCGCCCGACTTCAAGAAGCTCTACGTCGTCAGCACCGGCAAGGGGCCGGGGGACACCCACGCCGGCGGCAAGGGCGACATGTACGTGTTCGACGTCGGCTCCGACAACAAGCTGAGCGGCGGCAAGCTCTTCAGCAGCTTCATGGTGGACGGCGTGAAGTGCGGCCCCGACGGCGTGCGCGCCGACGTGGACGGCAACCTGTGGTGCGCGAGCAACGCCGGGCGCAACGTGGGCTACAGCGGCGTGACGATCTGGACCCCGCAGGGCCAGCTCATCGGGCGCATCCGCCTGCCCGAGGTCTGCGGCAACGTGAGCTTCGGCGGGCCCAAGCGCAACCGCCTGTTCATGGCCGCCAGCCAGTCCCTCTACGCCGTCTACACCGCCACCCAGGGCGCCGCCCCGGCCTAGAAGGCGGGGGTCAGGTCTTGCATTGCGACATTTTCATGCGCCGGCCGGTGGCGGCGCTCCCGGAAATGTCGCAATGCAAGACCTGACCCCGCGCGAAATGTCGTAATGCAAGACCTGACCCCGAGCGAGGAGCCGTGATGAGGGTGCCTGCCGCGAAGATCCGGGAGCAGCTGGTGGCGGTGTTCGAGGCGTGGGGCATGTCGGCCGAGCATGCGATGGTCACCGCCGAGATGATGGTGGAGACCGATCTGCGGGGCGTGGACTCGCACGGCATCTCGATGCTGCCGACCTATGATCGCGAGCTGCGCGCGGGTCGGCTCAACATGCGCCCGCAGTGGAAGACGGTGCGCGACCGTCCCGCCATGGCTCGCATCGACGCGGACCGCTCGCTCGGCCATCCGGTGTCGGCACACGCGATGAACCTGGCGGTGGACAAGTGCCTGGCCACCGGGGTCGCGGTGGTCTCGGTGTTCAACTCGCATCACTTCGGGGCGGCCGGCTGCTATGCCAAGATCGCCGCCGATCGCGGCGTGATCGGCATGGTGACCTCGGCCACCCGCGGCGTCACGCTGGTGCCGACGTTCGCGGCCGAGCCGGTGATGGGCACGAACCCGCTCGCCTTCGCGGCGCCGGCCCGCACGAACGCCCCCTTCCAGCTCGACATGGCCACCACCACGGTGGCCGCGGGGAAGGTGAAGGTCCACAAGCTCAACCACAAGCCGGTGCCCGCGGGCTGGGTGGTGGACGGCGACGGCCGCGCGGTCACCGACGAGACGCAGGCCTTCCGCCACGTGTTCGAGACGCCGGAGGGCGGGATCACCCCGCTGGGCGGCCCGCGCGACCTGGGCGGCCACAAGGGCTACGGGCTCGCGGTGCTGGTGCACATCCTCGGCGGCACGCTGGGCGGCGCGTCGTTCTCGCCGCTGCGCAACCGCACCCAGCGCGACTCGGACCCGCACAACATCGGCCATTTCTTCATGGCTATCGATCCGGGCGCCTTCCGCGATGCGGGCGAGTTCGAGCGCGACCTCGACGACGTGATCGACGTGCTGCACGGCGCCAAGCGCGCCGATCCGGCGCAGCCGGTGCTGGTGGCCGGCGATCCCGAGCGCCTCACGCGCGCGGAGCGGCTCGAGCAGGGTGTGCCGATCCCCGACGACCTGATGACGCAGCTCCGCGCGGTCGTGGAGACCGCGCGGGTGCCCTTCCTGCTGTAGGGCCTCACCCTGCCCTCTCCCGGGAAGGGAGAGGGAGAGCGTCAGGCCAGGGCCTTGCGCAGCGCGGTCGCCACCTCGTCGAGACCCGCGCGGGCCTGATCGAGGATGCGAGTCATGCGCATGAAGCCGTGGAACATGCCGGGATACTGCGTGACCGTCACCGGCACCCCCGAGTCGCGCAGCCGCGCCGCGTAGGCGTCGCCCTCGTCGCGCAGCGGATCGCAGCCCGCGGTCATCACCAGCGCGGGCGGCAGGTCGGCGAGGCTCTTGGCCCGCATCGGAGAGGCGGTCACCTCCTGGCCCTGCTCCTCGCGCGAGAGGTAGTGGCGCCAGAACCACCGCATGTCCTCGGTGGTGAGCAGGTAGCCGGTGGCGTTCTCGACGTAGGATTGCGCGCCGAAGTCGTAGTTGGTGACCGGGTAGACCAGCACCTGCAGGAGGATGCGCGGCCCGCGCCGGTCACGCGCGAGCAGGGCCATCACCGCGGCGAGGTTGCCGCCGGCGCTGTCGCCGCCCACCGCGAGGCGCGCCGAGTCGAGCCCGAGGCGCGGGCCGTTGGCGGCGACCCACTTCAGCGCGGTGTAGGAATCCTCCACCGCGACCGGGAACTTGAACTCGGGGGCGAGCCGGTAGTCCACCGACGCCACCGCGCAGCCCGCCGCGTTGACGATGGAGCGGCAGAGCCCGTCGTGGGTGTAGAGGTCGCCGATGACCCAGCCGCCGCCGTGATAGAAGACCAGCACCGGATGCGGGCCGACGCCGGCCGGCGCATACAGGCGCACCGTGATCTCCCCGCCCTCCACCGGCACCCGGTGGTCGGCCACTGCGGGCACGTCCTCGACCGGGCCCAGCCCGGCGGTGCGGGTCCGCATGGCCTCGCGCGCCTCCGTGGGCGTCGAGTCCTTGATCGGCTTGAGATTGAGCGCGGCGATCGTGTCGACGACTCTCTGGGCCTGCGGATCCAGTGGCATGGGCGCCTCCTTCGCGGCGGCAGGTGGATTCGACGACACTAGTGGCTCCGAGGCGCTCCGTCAAGGGCGCCCCCCGCGCGGGCCCGCCGCGCGTCCCGTCAGTGCGCGGCGCCGCGGCGCAGCCGGCGCGCGCCGATCAGCAGGAGGCCCGCGGCCAGCCACGCCAGCGCGCCGTCGAGGACGAAGGCCCCGGACAGGCTGAGCGCGGCCAGCCCGCCGCTGACCAGCGGACTCGCCGCCGTGCCGATCTGCACGCTCAGCGCGAGCCAGCCGAAGGCGGCGCCGCGCCGCTCGCCGCTCACCAGCGTGCCGCCGATGGAGTAGGCGAGCGTCAGCGCCCCGCCGAGGAAGAGCCCGGCGAGACAGCGCAGCGCCATCAGGCTCTGCCATCCTCCCGCGAACGCCATCAACGCGCACGGGAGACCGCCTCCGAGGAGGCCGACCAGGAGCAGCCGCTCGGGCGGCCATCGCTGCGCCAGCCGGCCCGCGAGCAGGGCCGAGCCGGTGGCGCAGATCGCGGCGAGGGAGATGATCTCGCCCGCGGTCGCCGCGATGCGGGTGACGTCGGGCAGGACCGCGACCTTCAACGGCACGAGCAGGGAGAGCCCGCGATCGATGAACTGCCCGGCGAAGAGCAGGGCGAGCACCACCGGGAACCCGCGGGTGGTCCACACCTGCCGCAGCGTGAAGCCGGTCTCGTCGGTGGCGGTCACCGGCCCGCTCGGGCCGAGCGGCCGGCTCTCCGTGAACAGCGCGATGAGCCCGACCAGCGCCAGCGCGCACATGCCGGCGGTGACGAAGAAGGCGTAGCGCAGGCCGAAGTGCGAGGCGACGTACCCGCCGGCGGCGGGGCCGATGGCCACGCTCAGGAGCTGCGCGCCCTGCACGCGCCCGATGGCCACCGGCACCTTGTCCTTCGGGCACGACACGCTGGCCAGGGCCATCGCGAACACCGAGAAGCCGGCGATGACGCCCTGGAGCACGCGCAGCACCAGCAGCTGGGTGACCGAGGTCACCAGCCCCATCGCGGCCACGATGAGGACGAACCCGGCGAGCGAGCGGATCATCATCATCTTGCGCCCGACCCGGTCCGCGAAGCTGCCCCACAGCGGCCCGAGCAAGCCCGCGACCGCGGGCGTCACCGCGGTGAGCACGCCGGACCAGAGGGCCACCCGGGTGGGATCGGTGACGCCCAGCTCCATCACGTAGAGCGGCAGGAACGGCGAGAAGAACTGGAAGCCGACGAAGGCGATGAACACGACGAGGGCCAGGGCCCAGACGTTGCGCTCCCAGCTCTCGAATGTGAGACGCCGTCTCGGGCCGCCGGTCGTCACGCCACCCGGGAGCCTACTACGCGATCGCGTCGTTGCCCACCGCGGTATCGGGTTCTTGCGGAATCCGGGCGACGCCGGCAGCCCGCCCTCCGGCTCGTTCGTCTCAAGGGTGAGCGGTCAACCAGGAGGAGGATCCGGACATGAGCAGAACAGCCATCGTGACCATCGGGTTGTCGATTCTGGTGGGGACGGGTCTCGGGACCACGGTGAGCGGCCTCGGGGCGCGCCCGGCGAGTGCCGACGTGATCCTGCAGCCGGTGAGCTGGGGCGACACCGGCGGCGAGAAGGGCGAGGTGGAGGCGCCGCGTGGCATCGATCAGATCGCCGACGGGCAGAGCGCGCCGCCGCCGCGCTGGGGCGAGCAGGGTGAAATCGAAGCCCCGCGTGCGTGACCCGCACGCCGATGAGTCCCGCGTGAGTGACCGGCGGAGGCCAGCCCGGTGAGACAGCTGGGGCTGCTGCTCCTAGTGCTCGTGGGGCTGGCCGTCGCGCTGGCCGGGCTCGTGCTCGCACGCGGTCAGCCCGCGGCTGACTGCGCGAGCCGCGTGGTGATCGCCCGCGGACCGCACGGCGAGCCGGTGGAGTGCGTCTGCATCGGCGGGCGCCTGTCCACGTGCTTCGATCCCGGTCCCTGAGCGTCGCCACCGGGCCGGGCGGTGGCCAGGGGCTGGCCGGCACGGAATCTCCCCGAGTCCAGGAGGAGTTACGACGGATCTCTCTTCGCGCCGCCTCGCGGCTGGCCGCCGCCGGGCTCGTGGTGATGACGGTGGCGCCGCCCGTGCTGGCTCACGTGGTGGAAGCGGCCGCCTCGATCCCGTCCGAGCACGGGGGAGGACCGCGAGACGCTCGATCGCGCGATCCAGTCCGCCATCGACGACCTGGTCGCTCACGCGATCGCGTTCGAGCCCACCATCGTCTCGCTGCTCGACGCCAAGGTGGTCGGCGACCGGATCTACCTCTTCGTGCTCATCGCCGGCCGCGACGGCGAGGGGGTGATCCGCCTCCTCCTGGCCGATCGGGCCGCGCGGAGGCCCGGGGCGGCCCCGGCGCCTCGGGAGCCCGAGGCGAGCTACCGGCTGTAGCGGTAGGCCGCGGCCTCCGCGGCGATCTTCGCCGGGTCCATGCGGTTGATCTCGTCGATCATCTCGTTGGTGATGAGGTCGCCGGTCGGCACCTTCTGGGTGATCACGCTCCACTTGACCAGGAAGTCGACGTAGGCGCCGTAGTTGGCCTCGGAGCTCTCGCCCCAGCGCTTGACCCCCGCCGGCTCGAGCTTGTAGTGGGGCATGCGGGCCTCGAGGACCTTGATGTCCTCGCGGACCGCGGTGGCCTCGTCCTTCCCGGTGGGCCGGGTCTGGGGGAACATCTCGTAGACGATCCGCACCGCCGCCTCCGGGTTCGCGATCGTGAAGATCGTGCCCTTGGCGTACGACCGCGCGAAGCCGATCAGCTCCTTGCCGCGCGTCTTCAAGGTCTCCTCGGAGGCGAGGAAGCCGTTGCCGGGGAAGCGCTCGATGTCGCGCCGGTCGAGGTAGCGCACCCGCACCCCCGCGTTCTCCACCATCGCGTACTGGGTGTCGAACTGGCTGAGGGCGTCGACCTGCCGGTTGCGCATCATCGCCGCGGTCTGGGCGCCCTCGCCGGCGACCACGATCTGCACGTCGCGCGCCGGATCGAGCCCCGCCGCGGCCACCTGGGCGCGCGCCACCACCACGCCCGCCGAGGCCAGGCTGGTCACGCCGATGGACTTGCCGCGCAGCTCGGCCGGGCTCCGGATCGCGCTGTCCGCGGGCACCGCGATGCCGTACCCGTTGGTCTGGTAGGCGGTGTAGTAGATCTTGGCCTTCACGCCCTGCGGCCGCCCGTTGGCCAGCGGCTCCACGCTCGGCAGCGAGATCGGCACCTCGCCGGTGGCCACTGCCTTCACGCAGTCGGTCGAGCCCGGCAGCGGCACGATCTCCACCTCGAGCCCTTCCTGCTTGAACCAGCCCATCTTCATGGCCACCGCGAAGGGGGAGCCGACCCCCATGCTGATGGTGCGCGCGCAGATGGCCACCCGCAGCTTGGTGGTCTGGGCGAGCAGGTCGGCGGGCGAGAGCCAGAGGATCAACGCAACGGCCAGGACGGCGTGGCGCATGGGGCGATGGTCTCCGGTCGAGATCACGTGGGAAGTCCGAAGAGCGACGACATGCGCGTCGCGTCGTGCAGGGCCGTCATTGCCTCGTCGGAGGGGCGGCGCTGGAACCGGCTGGCCGCGTCCAGCACGCGCGGCAGCAGCGCGAGATCGCCCGCGGTGTTGAGGAAGATGCCGGGACGCCCGAGCACCCAGTGCACCGCGCGGTCGATGTCCTCCTGGCGCTCCAGCGGCTGGTACCAGGTGGCGTGCGTGCGGTCGGCGGCGCCCCACGCCCCGCGCGCGATGCCCTTGATGGTCTGCACCGCCACGTTGCGCTCGCGGCAGATCGCCGCGACCTCCTCGAAAGCCTCGCGATAGCGCGGGCTCTGGTCCATGAAGTAGTTGTAGGGGAGCAACACCGAGTCGAAGTCGAAGCGGGCGAGGCTCCGCCGGTGCATCGCCGCGATGGTCCAGCCGTGCCCGGTGACCCCGATGGCCCGCACGAGCCCTTGCTGCTTCGCCTCGACCAGCGCCTCCAGGGCGCCGCCCGGTCCCATGGCCCGGTCCCAGTCGTCGGGATGCGCGAGCGAGTGCAGCTGGATCAGGTCCACCGAGTCGACTTTCAGTCGCTCGAGCGAGCGATGCAGGTCCTCGCGCGCCTCCCGGGCGCCTCGCGAGCCGGTCTTGGTGGCGAGGAAGAAATCGCGGCGGTGCCGGGCCATCCAGGGCCCGATGCGCACCTCGGAATCGCCGTAGCGGGCGGCGGTGTCGATGTGGTTGACCCCGTAGCGCAGCAGCACCTCCAGCGCGCGGTCGGCCTCGTCCTGGCTGACGCGGGCCAGCGCGGCGGCGCCGAACAGGGTGACGGTGGACTGATGCCCGGTGCGTCCGAACGGCCGGCGCTCGATCATGATCGCGTCTCCTCCCGGGGCCGGGCCGGCCAGCGGCCGGAGGCCCGCAGCAGCTCGAAGACCCGCGCGGAGGTGACCGGCGGCCGGTCGATCTCCACGCCGTAGTCGGCCAGCGCGTCCTCGACCGCGTTGGCCACCGTGGCCGCCGGGGCAATCACCCCGCTCTCGCCCACCCCCTTGATGCCGAGCGGGTTGATCACGGATGGGAAGTCCATGTGCACCACGTCGAGCGGCGGCATCTCGTCCGCGCGCGGCAGCGGGTAGTCCATCAGGGTGCCGGTGAGGAGCTGGCCCGCCTCGTCGTAGATGAGCGACTCGCCGAGCGCGCTGCCCAGCCCCTGCGCGATGCCGCCGTGGAGCTGGCCCTCCACGATCACCGGGTTGATCGCCCGCCCGCAGTCGTGCATGGCGGCCAGCCGCAGCAGCGAGATCGCGCACGACTCCAGATCCACCTCGGCCACGACGCCCTGCACGCCGAAGGCCCACGTCACGGTGTCGGGATAGAAGAACGCGCAGGCGCTGAGCCCGGGGCCGCCGGCCTCGGCCACCGCCCGGCTCCGCACCGCGGCGCGCGCCACCTGGCCGAGGGTCACGCGCTGGTCCGGCACCCCGCGCACGTGCACGTGGCCGTCGGCCAGCACCACGTCGTCCGGCGCGCACTCGAACAGCTCGGCGCCGACCAGCCGGGCCTTGTGGGCGACGGCCGCCGCGGAGCGCTGCACCGCGGGGCCTCCCACCGCGGCCACCCGGCTCGCGATGGTGCCCATGCCATAGCCGACCAGGCTCGTATCGCCCCCGACCACCACCACCGACTCGAGCGGGACGGCCAGCTCGTCGGCGGTGATCTGCGCGAGCGTGGTCTCGTGGCCCTGGCCCTGGGCGCACACGCCCAGGTGCACGAACACGGTGCCGTTGGGATCGACCCGGATGTCGGCGCCCTCGAAGGGCCCGATGCCGGTGCCCTCGACGTAGGCGCAGAGGCCGATGCCGATCGGCCGCGGGCCGCCGCGCCGCTCGGCCTGCCGCGCCCGCCAGCCCTCGTAGTCGAGCGTCTCGAGCAGGCGCTCGAAGGCGGCCGGGTAGTCGGCGGGATCGTAGATGATCGGCGCGCCGTCGCGGTAGGTGAGCCCGGTCGGGCTCGGCATCTCGTCGGGCCGGATCAGATTGCGCCGCCGCAATTCGGCGGGATCCATGCCGAGGCGCCGCGCCGCGCGATCGAGCAGGCGGTCGAGGACGAAGGCGGCCTCCGGGCGACCGGCGCCGCGATAGGCGGCCGCGAAGGTCTTGTGGGTGACCACGTTGCGGCCGGCCCCGCGATAGTGCGGCACGCGATACGGGCCGGGCAGGTGATTGATCGTATTCAGGGTGATGGCCTCGCCCAGGGTGGGTGCGGCACCGTGATCGCGGGTGAAGCGCGTCTCGATGCCCACGATGCGGCCGTCGCGCTCCACCCCGATGCGCGCCTCGTGGACCTGGTCGCGATCGCCCGCGGCGATGAGGCAGTGCTCGGTGCGGGTCTCGGTCCACTTCACGGGCCGGCCCAGCCGTCGCGCGACCGCGGCCACGAGAATGTCCTCGGGATAGACGTGGCCCTTCACCCCGAAGCCGCCGCCCACGTCGGGCACCAGCACCCGGACGCGCTCCTCGGGCAGACCGACCACCGGCGCGATGCCGCTGCGCACCGCGAAGGGCACCTGCGTCGACGTCCACACCGTGAGGCCGCCGCCGATGGGATCGGGCGCGGCCAGCACCCCGCGCGTCTCGAGCGGCATGCCGGCCACGCGCGGATAGGCCAGTCGCGCGGAGACGACCAGCGCGGCGCCGGCCAGCGCGCCGGCCGGGTCGCCCGTGCCGCCGCTCGTGACGGAGGCCACATTGTCGGGCCACTCGTCGTTGACGCGCGGGGCCCCGGGCGCGGTGGCCGCCTCGGGGCCGAGCGCGGCGGGCAGGGGATGGTAGGCGACCGCGACGCGCTCGGCGCCGTCGGCGGCCACGTACGGATCGCTCGCCACCACCACCGCGACCGCCTCGCCCACGTGGCGCACGCGGCGCCCGGCCATCACCGGGTGGATGTAGCGGCGGCCGCCCGGCTCGGGCACGAGCGGCGGCACGGTGGCGGCGGCCAGCTCCGGCAGATCGTCGAGCGTCCACACCGCGACGATGCCGGGCAGCGCGCGGGCGGCGCCGCCGTCGACGCCGAGCACGCGCGCGTGCGCGTGCTGGCTCCGCACGACCACCAGATGGAGCAGGCCGTCGACGCGCACGTCGTCGAGGTAGCGGCCCCGCCCCGCGACGAAGCGGCCGTCCTCCTTGCGCTTCGGCGAGGCGCCGACCAGCATCGGCGAGGGCGCCGGGATCCTAGCCGCGCGAGCCCGCCGCGCGCAGGTGCTCGTCGCGGCGGGATTGCAGATCGCCGTCGGTGTACGTCATCAGCTCGGGCCTGGCCTTGCCCAGCATCACCTGCAGGTACGCCGGCTCGAGCCCCACGTTGGTGAAGCCGTGGATGACGTTGGCCGGGCACGACACGCAGTCCCACGGCCCGAGCACGGTCTCGGCGCGATGACCGGCGCCGTCCTCGAGGAAGACCGCGACCTTGCCCTCGAGGATGAAGAAGACCTCCTCGACCTCGTGGGTGTGAGGCGCGTTGCCCTGACCGGGCGGGACGAACATGATCGAGAGCGTGAAGTGCTCCGCGGGTATGACCGCGGCGTCGGCCTTGCCGGAGGCGCCCGAGCCGATGAAGCGATGCTGGGCCCGCCGGAAGCCCTCCACGCGCGCGTCGGCGAAGGCGTCCCAGTCGGCCTTCCGATCGGTGAAGCGCGCCACGTGCGAGACGAGCAGGTGCTCCAGGGATTGTGCGGTCTGGGTCATGTCGGTCTCCTCCGGGAGCCTCAGTCTAGTCGCTCGGCCGCGAGGTCGCAATACGGCGGTGGCCGCGGGTCGCGGGACCTCGCCTTGATTCGGCCCGGCCCATCCGCTACGATCCGCGCTGCGACGGTTCTCCGCGCGAGATCCGCACCAGGAGGCTCATCCATGGGCAAGATCGTCTTCGCGGGCGCGATGTCCCACGTGCTCGATCCCGACTACTACCAGCGTGCCTGCGGCGACGAGGGCCGCCAGAAGGTGACCGCGTGCATGACCGAGATCGCGCGGATGGGCGAGCGCTTCTCGGCCACCCGGGCGGACGCCCTGATCGTGGTGGCCGACGACCATCTCAACGCGTTCTCGTTCAACGCGGTGCCGGCCCTGTGCGTGCGCATCGGCCGGACGGTGCAGCGCATGAAGCAGGACCGCGCCGAGGCCTTCGACGCGGTGCTCGAGCACATGCCGGACCGCTACCCGCTGCACGAGGACCTGGCCAACCAGATCCTCGAGCGTGGGCTCGCGAGCGGATTCGACCTGGCCATGTCGTGGGAAGCGCCGGTGGATCACGCCTTCCTGAGCCCGGTCAACACCATGCACGGCACCCGCCCGATCCCGCCGCTGGTGCCGATCTGGGTGAACTGCTTCGTGGCGCCCCAGCCGACGCCGAAGCGCTGCTTCGACTTCGGCCGGCACCTGGCCGGCGTGGTCGGCGCCTCGCCCTGGAACGTGGGCATCATCGCCACCGGCGGGCTCTCGCATTTCCCGGAATTGTCGCTGCCGCGGGTGGGCGAGACCGACACCGTCTTCGACCGCCGCCTCATCCACTGGATGGAGCGCGGCGAGCACGAGCCGCTGCAGGAGCTGACGGTGGACGAGCTGCACAAGACCGGCGAGCACGAGTTCCTGAACTGGATGGTGCTGCTCGGCGCGGTGGCGCCCGCCCGCGCGCAGGTGCGCTACTTCGGCGAGCTGCGGCGCATCAACCTGGCCGCGGTGGAATGGAGCCTGCCGTGAGCCGCTACGAGGTCAACAGCCTGCTCTATCGGCTCAAGAAGGATCCCGAGTTCCGGGCGCGCTTCGATCGCGACGCGCGGGCCGCGCTGGCCGACGCCGACCTGACCGAGGCGGAGCGCGAGGCCTTCGTGGCCCACGACATGCGCCGGATCAACGAGCTGGGCGGCTATCTCCATCTGGTCATGTCCATCCCGGGCCTGGCCGCCCACTAGGTCTCGACCATGAAGCTGGTGCGGTTCGGGCGGGCCGGCGCGGAGCGGCCGGGGCTCGTGGACGCCGACGGCGGGCTGCGCGATCTCTCGGGCGTGGTGGAGGACATCACGCCCGAGGTGCTGTCGCCCGCCGGGCTCAAGCGGCTGCGCGCGGCCCGGCCCGATCGCCTGCCGGCGGTGCGGGGCAACCCGCGGCTCGGCTGCCCGCTGCGGGGCATCGGCAAGATCGTCTGCATCGGGCTGAACTACACCGACCACGCCGTGGAGGTCTCGCTGCCGCTGCCCAAGGAGCCGACCATCTTCATCAAGGCCAACAGCGCGATCAGCGGCCCCGACGATCCGATCGCCCGGCCGCCCGGCGCGCACAAGCTCGACTACGAAGTCGAGCTGGTGGCGGTGATCGGTCGCGTCGCGCAGGGCGTGGACGAGGCGCGCGCGCTGGACCACGTGGCCGGCTACTGCCTGATGAACGACGTCTCCGAGCGCGAGTTCCAGATGGAGCACGGCGGCGGCACCACCAAGGGCAAGAGCTGCGACACCTTCGCGCCCATCGGGCCCTGGCTGGTCACCGCCGACGAGATCCCGGACCCGCAGGCCCTCGCCCTGTGGACGACGGTGAACGGCGAGCGGCGCCAGCAGGGCAGCGCGCGGGACATGGTGTTCCCGGTGCGCGCGCTCGTGGCCTACGTGAGCCGCTTCATGACGCTGCGGCCGGGCGATCTGCTCTCCACCGGCACGCCCGCCGGCGTGGGCCACGGGGCCAAGCCGCCGCGCTATCTCGAGCCCGGCGACACGGTGGAGCAGGGGATCGACGGCCTCGGCCGGCAGCACCATCGGGTGGTCCAGCGCCGCGCGTGATCCTCGTCGAGCACGGCACCGTCATCACCGTCGACGGTACGCGTCGGATCCTGGGCGACGGCTCCATCCTGATCGACCGCGGCGAGATCCTCGAGGTCGGCCCGGCCCGCGACGTGCGCCCGCCGCGCGCGCCCGACCGGGTGATCGACGCCCGCAACCTGGTGGTGGCTCCCGGGTTCGTCGACACCCACGTGCATCTGTCGGAGCACCTCAACCGGGGGCTCCTGCTCGACGACATCCCGGTGGATCGCTACCTGCCCGACTGGCTGATTCCGCTGTACTCGGTGATGACCGCCGAGGACGAGCAGCACGCGGCCCTGCTCGCCGGCATCGAGATGATCCGCACCGGCACCACCACCTTCTGCGAGGCGGGCACGCTCTTCGACGTGCTCGCGGTGGCCGAGGCGGTCGAGCGTCTCGGCATGCGCGCGATCCTGGGGCGCTGGACGTGGGATCTCGAGACCGGGCCCGATCGCATGCGCCAGACCACCGAGCAGGCGCTGCGGGCCAACGAGGAGATGCTGGAGGCGATCAACTCCCGCGAGGGCCTGGTGCGCGCCTGGCCGCTGCTGCTGGGCTTCGGCACCTGCTCGGCGGCGCTGATCCGCGGCGCCCATGCGCTCGCGGACCGCTCCGGCGTGGGCTGGGGCATGATGCACCTGGCCTCGCACCCCTCGCGCCGGACGCGCGACCGCCTGCCGCTGGCCACCCTGGACGGCTGGGGCGTGCTGGGCCCGCGCACCAAGCTCTCGCACATGGTCTACCTGGACGACGCCGACATCGCCCTGCTCGCCCGGCGCTCGGTCAAGGTCAGCCACTGTCCCACCGCGGGGCTCAAGCACACCAAGGGGCTCGCCGCCCACGCACGCGTGCCCGAGATGATCGCGGGCGGGGTGTGCGTCTCGCTGGGCGGCGACAGCGGCAACGGCTCCAATCACTTCGACATGCTGCGGATGATGTACCTGGTCGCCAACCTCTACAAGGATGCGCGGCTGGACGTGGGCGTGATGCCGCCCGAGACGGTGATGGAGATGGCGACCCGGCGCGGGGCGGAGTCGCTGCTGATGGAGCGCCAGATCGGCTCGATCGAGCCGGGCAAGCGCGCCGACCTCGTCTTCTACGATCGCGACGCGCCGGAGTGGCGGCCCCTGCTGAACCCGCTCAACAACCTCGTCTACGCGGCGACCGGCTCGAGCGTGCGCAGCGTGATGATCGACGGCCGGCTGGTCCTCGACGAGGGGCGGATCACCACGGTGGACGAGCGGGCGGTGTACGAGCGGGTCGAGGTGCTGGCCCGCCGTCAGGTGGAGCGCGCCGGGCTGCGTATCGAGAGCAGGTGGCCGCGGCTGTCCTGAGCGGGGCCGCGGCCACCCGGTCGGACTCTAGAGGACGAAGCCGCGGAAGCCCTTGCGCGCCAGCGCGTCGCGCGCCGACTCGGCCTGCTCGCGCGAGGCGTAGCCGCCGACCCGCACCACCCACGGAACCGCGGAGGACTCGACTCGCTGCACGTCGGCGCGATAGCCGTCGCGCTTGACGCGGGCGGCGAGACGGCCGGCCTGCTTGGCGTTCTTGAAGGCTGCGATCTGCACCGAGTACGTCCGCTTGGACGCCGCGGGCTTCGTCGACTTCTCGTGGGTCGCGCTCCTGGCGGCCACCGGCGTGGGCGCGGGCGGGGCGGCGCGCACCGGCGCCTTGGGCGGCGCGTCCTGCGTCGGCGCGGCGGGCGCGGGCGCCACCGCCGGGGCCGGGGGCGGCGTGGCGTTCGCGGTCGGCGTCGCGGCCGGGGTGGCCGTCTCGGCGCGCGGCTCCTCGGCCGGCGCGCCGGTCGAGGGCTTGGCGGTCACGGTCGAGATGACCGACTCGGGCGTCGCCTCGCGGGCATCGTGCTGACCGGGCTTGCCGAGGTCGTACCAGCCGAGCCAGTGCGGGATCGCGAAGACGAGCACGAAGGTGGCCGCCGCGGCGGCGACGCCGATCCAGATGCCGCGGAACGCGGAGTCGCGCGGCGGCTCCATGTCCTCGTCGAGATCGTCGTCGAGCCACGAGGGCTCTTCGAGCGTCGGGAACTCGTTCTCGTTTTGCGCGGCGAGCTGCGCGTCGTGCGTCTCGGCGGACGCGCGCGGCGTCTCGCCGTCGCGTGGAGCCTCATGGTCCGGTCGCGTCTCGTGATCGGTGAGCATAGGTTCGTCTTAGCATGGGCCCCCGCGCGCTCCGGCAAGAATAAGCATCGGGGACATCCCCATCCGGTGACGCCGCGCGGCAGTCGAGATCTCGCGCGCCGGTGGCCTTGACTCCCGGCCCCGCGCGGACGTACGGTGCACCGGCGATGTCAATCTGCTGACACCTTCCGGAGGGTAGCATGGGGCAAGCCCCTGATCGTCCAGACGGCGAGCGCGAGCCGGCCCAACGGGCCCGTCCCACGATGGAAGGCTAGCCGTGCGACTTCAAGACCGGATCGCGCTCGTCACCGGCGGCGGCTCCGGGATCGGACGGGCCATCGCGGTGCGGTTCGCCGAGGAGGGCGCGCGGGTCATCGTCAACGACGTCGCGGCGGAGCGTGCGCACGAGACGATCGCGGCGATCGCGGCCCGCGCCGAGTCGCCGCGCGGCCGGGCGATCGCGGCCGACGTGGCCGACTCCGGGCAGGTGCGGCGGATGTTCGCCGAGATCGACCGGGAATTCGGGGGGCTGGACATCCTCGTCAACAACGCGGGGATCGCGGAGACCGCGGCGGGAGACCGGGAGCGCATCAGCGCCAAGGCGGAGGCGCGCGTCGCCGAGACGATGTCGGGGCAGCCGATCACCACCCACTGGGACGTCACGCAGGAGATGTCCGACGAGGCGTGGCATCGCATGATCGGGGTGCATCTGAACGGGACGTTCTTCTGCACGCGCGAGGCGCTGCGGCTGATGGCCCGGCGCAACCGCGGGGCGATCATCAACATGTCGAGTGTGGCCGCCCTGATGGGGCTCGACGCGACGCCGCACTACAGCGCGGCCAAGGGCGGCATCCTGGCCTTCACGCGGGCCCTCGCGCGCGAGGTGGCCTCGCGTGGGATCCGGGTCAACGCAATCTGCCCGGGCTACATCGACACGCCGATGACGGCGCCGATCTCGCCCCTCATGCAGCGGGTGATCTTGAGCCGGACGCCGATGAACCGCATGGGCGCGCCCGAGGAGATCGCCTCGACCGCGCTCTTCCTGGCATCGGACGACGGCTCCTACTTCACGGGCCAGTGGCTCTCCCCCAACGGCGGCCTCCACATCGGATAGTCCGGGGTCAGGTCTTGCATTACGACATTTTCGGCCCGCGTGCCGACACGGCACACGGTGGAAATGTCGTAATGCAAGACCTGACCCCGAGCTAGACGACGCGGAGGATGCCGGCGCGGGCGAGGGCGTCGGCGCGGTCGTTGAGGAGATCGCCGCTGTGGCCGGCGACCTTGTGCCAGGTGACGTCGTGCCGCTCGACCAGCGCGATGAGCGCCTCCCAGAGGTCGCGGTTCTCCACCGGCTTCTTCTGCGCGTTGAGCCAGCCGTTCTTGCGCCACCGCTCGTACCACCGGTCGCGGAAGCAGTTGATCACGTACGCGCTGTCGCTGTAGATCGCCACCCGACGGCGGCCGGTCAAGGTCTGCAGGCCCTTGATGGGAGCGGTCAGCTCCATGCGCTGATTGGTGGTGGGATTCTCGCCGCCCGACATCTCGGTCTCGCGCCCGTCTTCGATCAGGACGACGCCCCAGCCGCCGGGGCCGGGATTGCCCGAGCAGGCGCCGTCCGTGTACATGATCACCGGGGGTGGCGTGGACGTTGAGATCGGAGCGCCCTCACCGTGCCCTCTCCCCCGAAGGGGAGAGGGAGAGGGGGATCAGGAAGGCCAGTAGAGGTAGCGGCCGCAGGACTCGCAGGGAATCAGCGAGGACTGCGCGCGAAGCTCCTGCAGACGCTGCGGCGTGATCGTCATCCGGCAGGCTCCGCAGAAATTCGGCTTCGTCACCGGCACGAGGGCCAGCCCCGCGCGGGCGCGCAGGATCCGGTCGTAGTCGGCCAGGATGTTCGCGGGCAGCTTGGAGGCCAGCTCTCGGCGCTCGGTCCGCACCGCGGCCAGATCGGTCTCGATCCCGCGCAGCTGCTCCTTGAGCGTGGCCTCCTCGCTGCGTCCCTGGCTCTCCCGTTGCTTGAAGCGGGCCTCGGTCTCGCGGATGTCGCCGGTGAGCCGCTCCTGCGACTCCATCAAGACGAGGACCTCCTCCTCCATGCGGGCCTTCTCCTGCTTGATCTCCTCGATCTCGATCAGGACCGCGGAGTACTCCTTGTTGGTCTTGACCTCGTAGAGGCGGGCCTCGTTCTTGGCGCGCTTGGCCTGGACGACCTCGAGATCCTTCTCCTTGGCGCGCTGGTCCTTGCGGGCGGCGTCGAGGCGGGTCCTGGTCTGCTCGACCTGCTTGCGGGCTTCCTCGACGGCGGCGTGGATGGCGGCGATCTCCTTGGGGAGGCGGGCGGCGTCGGCCTCGAGCACGCCGATGCGCGTGTCGATCGCCTGCAGGCTGATCAGGAGCTGGAGCTGCTGGTCCATTTCATATCTAGTTTGGTGGGCCCACTTGGACTCGAACCAAGACCGGACCGGTTATGAGCCGGGGGCTCTGCCAATTGAGCTATGGGCCCGGCGGTCATGATACCACTCCGGCTCACGACTCCAGGAAGCTCCGCAGCTTCTTGGAGCGCGAGGGATGCCGCAGCTTGCGCAGAGCCTTGGCCTCGATCTGACGGATGCGCTCGCGGGTGACCGCGAAATCCTGGCCCACCTCCTCGAGCGTGTGCTCGCAGCCGTCGGAGAGGCCGAAGCGCAGCCGCAGCACCTTCTCCTCCCGCGGCGTGAGGGAGTTCAGGACCCGGTTGGTCTGCTCCCGCAGCGAGAGCCCGATCATGCTCTCCACCGGCGAGCCCACCTGCTTGTCCTCGATGAAGTCGCCCAGGTGGCTGTCCTCCTCCTCGCCGATGGGGGTCTCGAGCGAGATCGGCTCCTGGGCGATCTTGAGGACCTTGCGGACCTTGTCCACCGGCACTTCCATCTTCACCGCGATCTCTTCCGGAGTGGGCTCGCGCCCGAGCTCCTGCACGAGCTGGCGGGACGTCCGGATGAGCTTGTTGATGGTCTCGATCATGTGCACCGGGATCCGGATGGTGCGGGCCTGGTCCGCGATCGCGCGGGTGATGGCCTGGCGGATCCACCAGGTCGCGTAGGTCGAGAACTTGTAGCCGCGGCGATACTCGAACTTGTCGACGGCCTTCATCAGGCCGATGTTGCCTTCCTGGATCAGATCGAGGAACTGTAGCCCCCGGTTGGTGTACTTCTTGGCGATCGAGATGACCAATCTCAGATTCGCCTCGACCATCTCCTTCTTGGCCCGCGCCGCCTTGGCCTCGCCCTGCTTGATGACCTTGACGATGTTCTTCAGCTCCTCGGCCCGCGCGTCGGCCAGCTCCTCGGAGCGCTTGATCTTCTGCTGGGCCACCCACACCAGCCGGTCCTTGATCTGCGGATACTTCGCGGCCGCCTTCTGGTACAGGTCGCGGTCGCCGTCGTCACGATCGTCGTCGGCCAGCGAGGAGAGGAACGCGTCCACCGCGGTCGGAGCCGGGCGGCGGCCGTCGGACCACAGCGCGATCTCGCGCTCGGCCCGGTGGATCTTCTCGACCAGCTTCTTGAGATCGGCGCCCCACAGATCGAGCAGGGACTGCTGGAGGTTGAGACCGCGGAGGATCGAGAGGACCTTGCCCTTCTTGGCTTCGGCCTGCGCTTCGACCTTCTTCCAGGCCGGCTCGGCCTTGCCCCGCTTGCGGCCGCCCGTCTTGGCCTTGAGCCGCCGCCACTGGTGGGTGAGCGTCTCGCGCTCGCGCAGGAGCCGGTCCACGTTGCCCAGCTCGCGGATCACCGAGCGTCGGAGGGCCTCTTCCTTCTCCTCGGTCGACTCCTCCTCGGGGAAGTCGACCACGTCCTTGATCGGGGCTTCGTTCCGGCGCAGCTCCTCGCGGAGCGCGCGAATCTTCTCGACCGCGAGGCTGGTGGAGAGGATGGCGGCGGTGGCCTCGTCCTTGCCCTCCTCGATCCGCTTGGCGAGCGTGATCTCGCCCTCGCGGGTGAGCAGGGCCACCTTGCCCATCTCACGCAGGTAGAGCCGGACCGGATCCTCGGTGCGGCCGACCGGCCCCGGGGTCAGGTCGATGCGGCGCGGCTCCGGCTCCTCGTCGTCCGGCTCGGGATCGGCGGCTTGCGAGGCCATCTCCGACGGCAGTCGCGCCGCCTTGGTCGAGTCCACGAGCTCGATGTCCATCGAGCCGAACATCAGCATGATGTCGTCGAGCTGATCGAGGGTCACCAGATCGGAAGGCAGGGCGTCGTTCACCTCGTCGTAGGTGAGGAAGCCCTTCTGCTTGCCCTTCGCGATGAGCTTGTCCAGCTCCTCGATCTTCGGTTCTTCGGCCGTCTTCGACTCGTTCGCCATGCTTCGCCGTTCTCCTGGTGGGGGTTAGGGTGTCCCTGCCTGGCGCTGGGGGTCTGCCGATCCCTGGGTCGACAGCCCCGGGCGCGCCAGGGCCAACTCCCTGACGGCCTCCGCCTCCCGTTGCAGATCACGCTGCAGCGACCGCAGCTCGTTCTCGAGCGCAGGCAGCGCCGGATCGCCGCCGGCCTGGGCGTCAATGATGGCCCGCGTCACCTGGCGTACCCGATGTTTGCGATGCCGGATATGGTACCGCCTCTTGAGCTCCGCGACGTGACTATGTGTGTCGACCCACTTCCGCTCCTCGACCAGGAGGGCGGCGAGCAGCCCGCGCTCGCGGTCGCCCGGCATGTCGGCCATGAGTGCTTCGGGAGCCCCATCGGGAGTGCGCCGCAACGCATTCAGCACCAGCCGTAGCCCCGGGTGAACGACATCCGCCTCTTCGAGAAGGGGAAGCAGCTCCGCTCTGGCCTCGTCAACTTGCAAGAGCAGGGCCACCAGATCGCGCTCGAACGGAACTGGCGGCGGCCACGAATCTCCGGAGGCGGCCTCCTGCGTCGTGTCGCCGACCTGCTCCGGTCTCCGCCCTCGCGCGCGCGCACCTTGCAGCTGCTGCGCCTCGATCCAGAGCTGGGTGGAGTCCACGCCGAGCCGCCGAGCAGCCTCGCGGGCCAGCGCGGTGGCCTCCTCGGCATTGGCCACCTTCGAGAGGATCAGGGCGACGCGGGCGTGGGCGTTGCTGCGACCGCGGGCGGTCGCCAGGTCTTCCTCGCCGAGGGCCTTCTCCAGCACGAACGACAGGAGCGGACGCGCGGCTTCGAGCCGAGCGGTGAGCGCGGCGGCGCCCTCGGCGCGGAGCAGGCTGTCGGGATCGTGCCCGGTGGGCAGCAGGGCCACGCGGATCGGCAGGTGCCCGGCCTTCTCGAAGCCGCCGGTGCGCGCGACCGACCAGCCGAGGTTCTGCAGATCCATCACGTCGTTCATCATCTCCTCGAGCCGGCTCGAGGCCTTCTGGCCCGCCGCGTCGGCGTCGAAGAGGGCGAGCACCTCGTCGGCGTAGCGCCGCAGCAGGCCGAGCTGCGCGGCGGTGAACGCGGTGCCCAGCGCCGCCACCGTCTCGTCGAATCCGTGCTGGTGCGCCATGAGGCAGTCGAGGTAGCCCTCGACGATGATGGCGCGGCTCCGCTCCCGGATCGCGGTCTTGGCCACGTCGAGGGCGTAGAGCATCTGACCCTTCACGTACAGTGCGGTCTCCGGGGAGTTGAGGTACTTCGGCTCCTCGCCCGACAGGGCGCGGCCGCCGAAGGCCACCACGCGGCCCTGCACGTCGCGGATCGGGAAGAGGAGGCGGCCGCGGAAGCGATCGTAGAAGCCGGGGCCGTTCTGGCGGGGCAGCGCGAGTCCGGCCTGCACGAGCGCCTCCTCGCCGATGCCTTGCCGGGCCATCACGGAGAGCAGCGCGTTCCAGCCCTCTGGCGCGAAACCCAACCCGAAGCGCCGCGCCACTTCGACATCGACGCCGCGCTGGTCGAGATAGGCCTGCGCCTTCTCGCCGCCGCGCTCCCAGAGCGACTGGGTGTAGAACTCGGCCGCGAGGGCCATCACGCGGCGCACGCCCTCGAGCTTGCTCTCGGTCTCGGGGGCGCGGCCGCCCGCGTCGGGCAGGGCGACGCCGGCCCGATCGGCCAGCGCGCGCACCGCCTCCGGGAAGGCCACGCGGTCCTGACGCATCAGGAAGCTGAAGGCGTCGCCGCCGGCTCCGCAGCCGAAGCAGTGGTAGATGTTGCGCTTCGGATTCACGGTGAACGAGGGCGTCTTCTCGGTGTGGAAGGGGCAGAGGCCCTTCCAGTTCTCCCCGGTCCGCTTGAGCTTCACGAACTGCCCGACGATCTCGACGATGTCGATCCGGGCGCGGATCTCGTCGAGGTGCTGCTGGGAGAATCCGCCCGCCATGCGGCTATTCGGATGCGGGGGGCCGGACAGGGCCCCCACGCTCCCCGAGAGTGCGCGCTACCGGATGCGGTCTCATCCCTGAGACAACGTCGCCACGGTGGCGCCGGCGCCGCCTTCGGACGGCGCGCCGGGGCGGTGCTCGGCCACGAGGGGATGACCGCTCAGCAGGTCCTCGACCGCGCGGCGGAGGGCGCCGGTGCCCTTGCCGTGGATGATGCGCACCGAGGTGAGGCCGGCCATGAAGGCGTCGTCGAGATACTTCTCCAGCAGGTCGCGGGCCTCCGCGGTGGTGCGTCCGATGAGGTGCAGCTCCACCGATACGCCGCTCTTGCCCGGGACGGCCACCGTGCTCCGGGCTCGCGAGGTCCCCTGTTCCGTCACCATCCGGGGGGCAGAGTACATGACTCCCTCGCCCCGCGCCAGCACGCGCAGCGCCTGGGCCGGCACCTTGACCGTGATCGCGCCCGCCTGCACGGTGGCGGTCTCGCCGTCGAGGCTCACCACGTGGCCCTTGAGCCCGAGATGGGTGATCTCGACCCGATCGCCCGCCGCGGGCGGCGCCGCGGCGGCATCAGCGGCCGCGGCCGGCGCCGGCTCGCCCACGCGCTTCGCGGTCTCCGTCAGCCGCTTGCGCGCGCGATCGAGATCGGGCCGGCTCTTGTCGGCGCGCTTGAGCCGGTCCCACTCGTCGTTGACTTGACGCCGCACCTCGGCGACCAGGCGCTGGGCCTCGGCCCGCGCGCGGGCCATCGTCTCGCGCGCGCTCGTCCGCGCCGCCTCCATCTCGGCCTGCGCCCGGGCAAGCAGCCCGGCGCTCTCCGCCTCGCGCCGCTCGATGGCCGCGCCGCGCTCGGCGTCGCGGCGGTCCCGATCGTCGAGGCGGGCGAGCAATTCCTGGAGCTGGCGCTGCTGGGTCGATCGCTGGGCGTGAGCCCGCTCGATGAGCGCCGCGGGCAGGCCCAGGCGCGCGCCGATGGCGAGCGCGTAGCTCTGGCCGGGCCGGTCGTACACGAGACGGAAGGTGGGGGCGAGCCGCTCCGCATCGAACTCCACCGAGGCGTTGCGCGCCTTCGGGTACGTGGACGCGAAACCCTTGAGCGGCTCGAGATGCGTGGACGCCGCGACCGTCGCCCCGCGCCCGGCCAGCGCCTCCAGCACCGCCTGGGCCAGCGCGGCGCCGTCATCGGGATCGGTGCCCGCGCCCAATTCGTCGAGGAGCACCAGCGAGCGGTCGTCCACGCGCTCGAGCACCTCGCGCAGCTGCTTGACAAAGGCGGAGAACGTGGAGAGGTTCTCGGCCACGCTCTGATCGTCGCCCACGATGGCGAAGAGCTGCGAGAACACCGGCAGCCGCGCCCCGTCGCGCGCGGGCACGTGGCAGCCGGACTGGGCCATCAGCGCGAGCAGGCCGAGGGTCTTGAGCGCCACCGTCTTGCCGCCGGCGTTGGGGCCGGTGATGACGAGCAGGGGCCGGTCCGCCCCGATCTCGATGTCCATCGGGATGACTGCGAATCCGCTCGGCTCGCCTTCGGCTGCCCCTCGCCCGGCCGCTAATCCGCTCGGCTCGCCTTCGGCTGCCCCTCGCCCGGCCGCTGGCCCGGCAACCCTCCAGGACTGGGCAAGGAGGAGTGGATTGCGCGCGCCGAGCAGCCGGATCTCGCGGTCTTCGCCGACCGCGGGCTCGGTCGCCTCCATGCGCTCGGCGAGGGCGCCGCGGGCGAAGATCAGATCGAGCCCGCCGATGCCGGCCACGAGGGCGTCGAGGTCGGGCAGGGCCTCGCGGACCGCGTCGGTCAGGGCGGCCAGGATCCGGACGACCTCGGCTTCCTCTTCGCGGGCCACCTGCACGAGGTCGTTGTTGGCCTCGACCATCGCCTCCGGCTCGACGAAGAGCGTGGCGCCGCTCTGCGAACGGTCGTGCACGATGCCGCGGAGCCGGCCCTTGGCCTCGGCGCGGATCGGCAGGACGTAGCGGCCGTGGCGGACCGTGACGTAGCGCTCCTGGAACGTGGTGTCTGCGTTGGGACCGTTGAAATAGCTCTCGAGCCGCTTGACGATCTCGCGCCGCAGATCGCGGATGCGCTGGCGCAGCCGGCGCAGGGCGGGCGAGGCCTCGTCGCGCACCTGGCCGTCCGGGTCGAGCGAGCGCCCCAGGAGATCGGCCAGCGGCTGCTGCTGCGGCACGCCCGCGACCGCGGCGGCCAGATCGGGCGCGACCGGCGCGATGGCGCGGCCGTACGCGCGCAGGCGGGCCGCCGCCTCGATGAGCGGCAGCAGGGCGGCCAGGTCGGCGCCCTCCGCCACGGATCCCGGTACCCGCGCGGCCTCCAGCGTGGGCCGCACGTCGGGAATGCCGTCGAGCGGCGGCGCACCCTGCTGCGCCAGCGCGGCCCGCGCCTGGGCGGTCTCCGCGAGCCCGCGGCGGATCGCGGCCAGATCGGTCACCGGGGTGGTCGCGTGCGCGCGCTCGTGACCCATCGCGGTGCGGGTCTCGCGCGCGAGCAGATCCAGCACCTCGGCCCACTCGAGGCCGCCGCTGCCGGCCGAGAGGCGAAGCGCGGTGGTCGAGGCGGTCATGGGGTCACCGCCGCTCCACCAGCCGGAGCGCCTGATCGGCGGCGTCGTCACAGGCGGCGGCGATCGCCTCGTGCTCCTCCGGGTAGAAGGGCGACAGCACGTGGTCGGAGACCTGGGCGCGGTCCTCGCCGGGACGGCCGGGTCGCCCGATGCCGATCTTCACCCGACGCAGTTCGTCGGTGCCGAAGGCGGCGATCAGGGAGCGGACGCCGTTGTGGCCGCCCGCGCTGCCCTTCAGGCGCACGCGTACCTTGCCGAGCGGGAGGTCGAGATCGTCGAAGACCACGATGAGGTCGGCGGGGCCCAGGTGCAGCTTGCGAGCGAGGCGGAGCAGCGGAGGTCCGGTGACGTTCATGAAGCTGCCCGGCTTGATCAGCAGCAGCGTCTCGCCCTGCCAGCGCCCCTGCGCGACGGCGTGGGCGCCGTCGCGCTCGAAGCGCGCATGAATACGGCGGGCCAGCGCGTCCACCACGCGCTGGCCCACGTTGTGTCGAGTGTTGCGGTACTTCGGTCCGGGGTTGCCCAGTCCGACGATGGCCTGGGCCACTTACTTCTTCTTTTCGCCTCCGCCCTTGTCGCCCTCGGCCGCCACTTCCTCCTTGGGCTTGCGCTCGGTGAGCACCTCGGGCTCGGCCGCCGTCGCTTCCGTCGTCACCGCCGCGGTGGGCGCCGCCACCTCTTCCGCCGCCGGCGGGGCCACCGTCACCACCGCCTGGTTCGGATCGTTGAGCACGCGCACACCCTCGGGGACCTTGAGATCCTTGACGGTGAGCACGTCGTGGATGTTGAGGCCGGTGACGTCGGCCTCCAGGTACTCGGGGATGTTGCCGGGCAGGCAGGAGACCCGCACCTCGCGGAGCACCATCTCCAGGATGCCCTGCGACTCCTTCACACCCACCGACTCACCCACGTGGTGGATCGCCACCGAGACCTGGATGGCACGATCCATCGCGACTTCCTGCAGGTCCACGTGGATGAGGTTTTCCGAGACCGGATCGAACTGCATGTCCCGGATGATGGCCATCGTGCCGTCGGTGGATCCCTCGAAGGTCACCCGGAACAACTGGGTGCTGCCCTCGTGGCCGTGGATGAGACGGAGGATGTCCTTCGGCGGCACCGCGATGCTCACCGGGCTCGCCCCGCCGTAGAGGATCGCCGGCACCAGGCCGTTTCGCCGCAGGCGCTTGGCCGGGCCCTTGCCGACGCCGTCCCGCTTCTTGATGGTCAGCTCACGCAATTCCATGACTCTCGGCTCCTTTGGTAGTAGCTCTCGGGTCTCCGCTCACACGAAGAGCGTCGAGACCGATTCCTCGTCGTGAATGCGCCGGATCGCCTCCGCCAGCAGGGGGGCCACCGACAGCACCCGCATGTTCGGCAGCTGCCGCTCGGGAGTGAGCGGGATCGTGTTCGTGATGACGACCTCTTCCAGGGTCGATTCCTTGATGCGGGTGATCGCGGGCCCCGACAGCACCCCGTGGACCGCGCAGGCCAGGATGCGCCGCGCGCCCTCGCGCTGCAGCGCATCCACCGCCTGGATCAGGGTGCCGCCGGTGTCGATCATGTCGTCGATGATCACCACGTCCTTGCCTCGGACGTCGCCGATCAGGTGCATGAACACCGCGACGTTGTTGCCGTCGCGTCGCTTGTCGATGATGGCGAGGCCGGCCTTGAACCGCTTGGCGTTGGCTCGCGCCCGCTCCACGCCGCCCGCGTCGGGGGACACCAGCACCGGATCCTTGAGGTCCTTCTTGGCCAGGTAGTCCAGGATGACCGGCGGCGCGGCGAGGAGATGGTCCACGGGAATGTTGAAGAAGCCCTGGATCTGTCCGGCGTGCAGGTCGATCGCGAGCACGCGGTGGGCGCCCGCCGCGGTGATGAGATCGGCCACCAGCTTGGCGGTGATCGGCACCCGCGGCTGCACCTTGCGGTCCTGCCGGCCGTAGCCGTAGTAGGGCAGCACCGCGGTGATGCGCCGGGCCGAGGCGCGCTTGAACGCGTCGATCATCACGAGCAGCTCCATCAGATGATCGTTCACCGGCGGGCAGGTGGGCTGGACCACGAAGACGTCCTCGCCGCGGACGTTCTCGTTGATCTGCACGTAGACCTCGCCGTCGGAGAACCGCGAGACGTCCGCGTCACCCAGCGGGAGCTGGAGCGTCTTGGCGATCTCCTCCGCCAGCGGCCGGTTCGCGTTGCCCGAGAACAGCTTCAGCTCGTAAGCCATGATGTCTCCGTGGCGGTCGTGCGGCCCGCGTGCGCGGACCCTCGTGACCCCTCTATATATCCGCTCGGCTCGCCTTCGGCTGCACCTCGCCAAGCCACTGCCGGCTCGCCTTCGGCTGCACCTCGCCAAGCCACTGCACCTCGCCAAGCCACTGCGGGGCTGCGTCGTCGCGACCCCCGCGAAGTGGCTGGGGCGGGAGGAATCGAACCTCCATTGCGGGGTCCAAAGCCCCGAGTCCTGCCACTGAACGACGCCCCAGTGGAATCACGTCGCCCGGATCGCCGGTCCCGAGTTCGTTCGCACCGCCCAGCAGGCCCAGCCCGCTCGGCTCACCCGGCTCCGGATCTGACGCGCATGGTCCAGAGACCGCGCCATCCCGAACACCGTCGGCCCGCTTCCCGACATGATCGCTCCGAGCGCGCCCGCTGCCAAGAGCGCCGCCTTCATGCGGCCGATGACCGGCAGCACCGGCTCGACCAGGCCCTCCAGGTTGTTCGTCAGCGCCGCCGCCACTCGGTTGACGTTCCGGGTGCGGAGCGCCTCGATCACCCGGTCGGTGCCCACCGGCTCCGCACGCCAGCCCGTCGGCACCCGCCCGTAGACTTCGCGGGTCGACAGCGGTACCCGCGGATTCACCAGCACCAGCGCGTAGCCGCCTCCGCCCGGCAGCGGGGCCAGCTGCTCGCCCCGTCCTCGCGCCACTGCTCGCCCGGCGCCCAGGAAGAAGGGCACGTCCATGCCGAGCTCGACCGCCAGCTCCTGCAGGCGCGCCGTCGGCCAGCGCAGCTTCCAGAGCCGGCTGAGCCCCCAGAGTGTGGCCGCCGCGTCGCTCGATCCGCCGCCGAGCCCGGCCGCCACCGGGATCCGCTTCTGCAGCCGGATCCGGGCACCGGTCTCGATGCCGGCGGCCTTCTGGAGCAGGCGGGCCGCCCGCATCACGAGGTTGCCTTCGTCGGTCGGCAGGTCGGGGTCGTCCGTGTGAAGGGACAGGCTGTCGGCCGTCTCCACCGCGATCCGATCGAAGAGGTCCACCGCCTGCAGCACCGTTGCGATCTCGTGATAGCCGTCCGCCCGCTTTCCCAGCACCTCGAGGGCCAAGTTGACTTTGGCCGAGGCGCGGAGCACCAGCTCCCGGCTACCCCGTGACCGCTTCGACAAGGCCCGCACACGCTAGCACGCAGCGCGACAGAGTGTCAACGGAAGTCTTGAATTCTAACGTGTTCCGGCACAGTCAGGGTCAGCAGGGAGGGATCCAGCGAGATGTTCATCCGAGGGTCGCGATACCGCGTGGTGACCTCGAGCTTGCCGTCCGGGGTGTCGAGCTTCAATCCGGCGGGCGGGCCGTCCGGGGGCGAGGGCGTGAACACCACGCGTGCTGGATTCTTGCCCGTCCACTCGACCTGACGGGCCTGCCCGGTATCGGGGTCGAACCAGATGCGCTGCTCGCCGGAAGCTCCCACCAGCCGGATCGACGGGCCGACGTCGTCGGCGGCGAGCAGCTCGACCGAGGTCGGCTCGGCCATCGGACGGACGCGCCCTCCCAGGAGGGCGACCAGGTCCTCCACGCTCATGGCGAGGCCCAGCCACCGCCGATTGGCGTCGGGCGAGGCGGGCGCGATGTAGGCGCGGTTGTCGAGGACTTCCCACAGCGTGACGCTCTTGGCATCCCCGGCCACGATCAGCACCGGGGTGCCGAAGGGGGAGAGGGCCTCGAAGCGAAGGGCGGCGGGCTCGCCGATCAGCAGCAGCACGCCGGTCAGGCGCTGCGCCCGTCCACTGCGGCGGATCGTCAGATCGGTCAGCGCGCGCAGGTCGCGCAGCGAGCGGCGATGCTCCTCGATGCGGGCGAGGGCGGCGCGGGCTTCCCCGGCGATGGGCTGCACCGGCGGCGGCGCGGTCGTGGCGCAGCCGCCGAGGATGGCGGCAACCAGGACGAAGGCGGGAAGACTACTTCTGCTCGGCCTTGGGCGGGGCACCCTTGACCCGGCTCATGCCTTCCCGCGTCTGCCTGATCTTGTCCCGCACCTGGCTGGCGGTGGGACCGTCCGGGTCCACCTTGAGCGACTTCTCCCACGCCTCGAGCGCCTCGTTGGTGAGGTTGTTCTTGAGATAGGCGTCGCCCAGGTGCTCGTAGAGCACGGGATCTTCCTTGGCCAGGCTCACCGCGCGCTTGAGCTCGCGCAGGGCCTCCGGATACCGGCCCTGCTGGTAGTAGGCCCAGCCGAGGCTGTCGATGAAGTAGCCGTTCTGGGGCTCCAGCGCCAGCGCCTGCTGGATCATCTGGATGGCTTCGGGGAGGTTCGTGCCCTTCTCGGCGTACATGTAGCCGATGTAGTTGTACGACTCGGCGTGCTTGGGATCGATCGCGATGACCTGCCGGAACGAGCGGATCGCGTCGTCGAAGTGCTGCTGCTTCTCCTGCACCACGCCCAGCTGGAAGTGCAGATCCTTGTTCTTGTTGTCGACCGACAGCCCTTCCTTCAGCGTGGCGGCGGCGCGGTCGTACTGGCTGGCCCGCTGCAGCGCGGTGCCGAGATACAGGAACAGGTCGGCGCGCTTGGGCTCGAGGTTCACCGCCTCCTGCAGGGTGGCCACCGCCTCGTCGTAGCGCTTGGCGCGCCCGTAGAGGAAGCCCAGCTGTACGCGCGCGTCCACCGAGCGCGGGTCGGCCTTGAGGATCTTCTCCAGCTCGCTCCGCGCCTCGTCCTCCTTGCCCGCGTCCATCAGCGCGGTGGCCAGATAGTAGCGCGTGCGCATGTTGCCGGGCTCGAGCGCGACGGCCTGCCGGAAGGCGGAGACTGCCCGGTCGTACTGCTTCTGCTCGTAGTGGATCGCGCCCAGCTTGAGCCACACCCGCGGGTCTCGCGGCAGCGACTCGGTCAGGCTCTCGATCTCGCTCTGGGCCTCGCCGTAGCGGCCGAGCTTGACGAGCAGGTCGCCGAGGCGCTCCACGAAGGCCGCGTTGTCCGGGTTGGCCTTCAGCGCTTCCTTGTAGACCGAGACCGCGTCCTCGAGCTTGTTCTGCGACTCGTAGACGAAGCCGAGTGCCGACCACGCCCCGTCGTGATCCGGATCGAGCTCGATGGCCCGCTTGAGGTTGACGATCGCCTCGTCCCACTGCTCGTTCTCGATGCCGATCCGGCCGAGCAGGTAGTAGCCCTGAGAGAGATTCGGACGCGCGGCCACCAGGCGCTTGAGCACCGCGCGGGCCTTGTCGTAGCTCTTCTGCTCGAAGTGGAGCTGGGCGAGGGCGAGATAGCCGTCCGGCGTCTGCGGATCGAGCGCGACCGCCTGCTCCAGCTCGGCTTCCGCCTCGGGCATCTTCTTCGCGCGCTTGTAGAGGTCGGCCAGGGTCATGTGCGCGGCCGCGTTGTTCGGCTCGAGCGCGATGGCCTTCTGGGCCGCCGCGAACGCCGCGGGGCTGTCGTTGGTGCGGGTGAGCCACTGCGAGAGCTGGATCCAGAGCAGGGCGGTATTGGGATCGGACTTGATCGCCTCCCGCAGCTGGGCGATCGCCTGAGGCAGGCGGCCGGCCCGAGCCTCCATCTGGGCGATCGCGAAGTGATCATAGGCCTCGCCCTGGACCGATATCGGCCGACGCGGCGTCGAGGTGGCGACGACCGGGGTCGACCCGGGATCCGACTGCGTGGTGCCGGCGGTGGCGCAGCCGGCGAGCGAGGCGGCCAGGGTCGCGCCGCCCATCGCGAGTACGGCGAGCCCCCGGCCACGCCGCGCGAGCAGGTCCTTGGCCACGATGCGGCGAACCGTGGTGGCGAGATCGCGGTCGTGCACCGGCTCGACCGCGCGCTCGACGACCGCGGCCTCGTCGGCGTCGAGGCTCGGCGCGGCCGCCGACGGGCCGGGTCGGGGCGCGGTCGGGCGCTCGGCGGCCGGTGCGGGTCCGCCGAGGGTCAGCCGCAGCGCGGTGACGGTCGGGCCGAAGCGGGCGCGGACCGTGTCGAGGACTTCCGCCGATCGCATGGAGAGCTCCTGGAGCCAGGGTGAATTGTCGACCGTGATCGTCAGCGTGCCCGCTTTCAGCTCCGCGGGTCGGGTGCGGCGAGCGATCTCGGCGCCCACCGCCGCGCGCCAGCCCCGCCTCATCCGCTCGGCGAGGAGACGCTCTTCGAGCGCGGGGACGGCGGCGGTCAGGACGTCGCCGATGCGAACGGGACGGGAAAAGCGGGCCGAGCCGGAAGCGCTCCGCATCGTGTTCACCATGGTAACTGATCAAGTATCCGCTCGCTACCATCCTGCCCGCGGCCATCGATCCATTGCGGCCATGCGGATCCGACGATCGACCGAGGGCAAATTGACTCCATTGGGACGGACATTTATAGTGTCGCTACCATGGCCCGGCCCAAGCGAGGGGAGATTCTGTCCCTCACGATCGACGACCTCGCCTTCGGGGGGGAAGGGGTCGGGCGGGCCGACGGGTACGTGGTCTTCGTGCCGGGCGGTCTTCCCGGCGATCGCCTGCGGGTTCGTCTGGTGCAGGTCCGCTCGCGATTCGGCCGCGGTGTCATCGAATCGATCGAGGAGGCGTCCCGGCAGCGCGTGGCCGCGCCCTGCCCGTACTTCGGGCGCTGCGGCGGCTGTCGTCTCCAGCACGTGGCCTACGACGCGCAGCTCACCTTCAAGGCCAAGCAGGTCGCCGACGCGCTCCAGCGGCTGGGCGGGCTCCGCGACGTGCCGCTGCGGCCCATCATCGGCGCGGATGAGACGCTCGGCTATCGCAACAAGATGGAGTTCACGGTCGCGCGTGGGCGCACCGAGCCGCTGGTGGTGGGTCTCCACGAGGCGGACCGCTACGATTCGGTGCTCGACATCGACCGGTGCCTGCTGCAGTCGGACCGGATGAACGCGCTGCTCACCGAGGCCCGCGCCTTCTTCGCCGAGCGGGGGCTCACCGTGTACGAGCAGGAGACCGGCGAGGGGCTGCTCCGCTTCCTGATGCTGCGCGAGGGCAAGCAGACCGGCGAGCTGATGACCAACGTGGTCACCTCGGCGCCCGCAGTGTCGGAGCTGGCGCCGCTGGCCGAGCGCCTCGCCGCGCGGGCGCCCGGCACCACCAGCGTGGTGATGAACGTCAATCCCAAGAAGGCGAGCGTGGCGGTCGGGGTGGAGGAGCACCTGCTCGGCGGTCGCGATCACATCCGCGAGGGCATGGGCGGGCTGACCTTCCAGGTCTCGGCCAACTCGTTCTTCCAGACCAACACCCGGCAGGCCGAGCGCCTCTTCGACCTCGTGATCGAGTCGACCGGCCTCACCGGGAGCGAGACCGTCTTCGATCTCTACTCGGGCACCGGCGCGATCAGCCTGCTGCTGGCCCGCCGCGCGCGCTGGGTCTACGGGATCGAGCTGGTGCAGGCCGCGGTGGACGACGCGGGCCTCAACGCGGCGGCCAACGGCATCACCAACTGCACGTTCCTGTGCGGCGAGGTCCGCTTCGTGCTGCCGTCGCTGATCGGCAAGGGCGTGACCGCCGAAGTGGTGGTGGCCGATCCCCCCCGCGCCGGCTTCCATCCCAAGGCGCTGCACGCCCTGATCACCCTCGGGGCTCGCCGCGTCGTCTACGTCTCGTGCAACCCGACCACGCTGGCCCGCGACCTCGGCGAGCTGGTCCGGGGCGGCTACCGCCTCGAGTGGGTCCAGCCGGTGGACATGTTCCCGCACACCCCGCACATCGAGGCGGTGGCCCGGCTGGAGCGCGTCACTCCGTGAAGTCGTACCTGCTGCGCCGCCTCTGGCAATCGCTGCTCGTGCTGTTCGGCGTCTCGGTGGTGGTGTTCCTCATCCTGCACCTCACCGGCGACCCCGCCGCCCTGCTGCTTCCCCCCGATGCCACCGCGGACGACATCGCGAAGTTCCGGACCGCGATGGGCTTCGATGATCCGGTGGCCGTCCAGTACGTGCGCTTCCTCAAGGGGGCGGTGCGCGGCGACTTCGGTGAATCGCTGCGGCACGGCGAGCCCGCCATGGGGCTGGTGGTCGAGCGTCTGCCCGCCACCTTCCAGCTGGCCGGGGCCGGCCTGCTGATCGCGCTCTGCCTGGCGATTCCCGCCGGCATCGTGTCGGCGGTACGCCGCAACACCGCGGTCGACTACGTCTCGACGGTGGTGGCCCTGCTCGGGCAGGCCATGCCGACCTTCTGGCTCGGCATCATGCTCATCCTGGTCTTCTCGGTGCAGCTGAACTGGCTGCCCTCCTCGGGTCGCGGGGGCCTCGAGCACCTGATCCTGCCCGCCATCACCCTCGGTCTCTTCACCACCGCGCGGATCACGCGGCTGACCCGCTCCGGCATGCTCGAGGTGCTCGGGCAGGACTACATCCGCACCGCGCGGGCCAAGGGCGTCGGCGAGCCGCCGGTGGTCTGGAAGCACGCGCTCAAGAACGCCTCGATTCCGATCGTCACCATCGTGGGCATCGAGCTGGGCACGCTGCTGGGTGGCTCGGTGATCACCGAGACCATCTTCGCGTGGCCGGGCGTGGGCCGTCTCTCGGTGCAGGCCATCTTCAACCGCGACTACCCGGTCGTGCAGTCCGCGGTGTTCCTCCTCGCCAGCACCTTCGTGATCGTGAACTTCCTGGTCGACGTGGTCTACACGTACCTCGACCCGCGGATCCGCATCCGCTGATGGCCGCCCCGCCGCCCTCCGTCGCCGCCACCGAGGTCGCCCCCCTGCCGTCGGCGCGCTCGCGCTCGCAGCGTGAGTGGGTGACCTTGCTGCGGCGGCTGGTGCGGCGCCGCACCGCGCTGTTCGGGATGGTGGTATGCCTCGGCGTGTTGCTGGCCGCGGTGCTCGCGCCGCTGGTGTCGCCGTTCGATCCGCTCGAGCAGGACATCGGCCAGCGGCTGCGGTCCCCCGGGTGGCAGGACGCGCAGGGGCGCGTGCACCCGCTCGGCACCGATCACCTGGGCCGCGACATCCTCGCCCGCATCGTGTACGGCTCGCGGATCGCCCTGGTGGTGGGCCTCGCCGCGGTGCTGATCTCGGGCGTGCTCGGCATGGTCATCGGGCTGGTGGCCGGGTATTTCGGCGGGCGCGTGGACGACTTCCTGATGCGGCTGGCCGACATCCAGCTCGCGTTCCCGTTCATCCTGCTCGCGATCGCGGTGATCGGGGTGCTCGGTCCGAGCCTGCGCAACATCATCATCGTCATCGGGGTGTCGTCGTGGGTGGTGTACGCGCGGGTGGTGCGCGGGGAGGTGCTCTCCATCCGCGAGCGGGAATACGTGCACGCCGCGATCGCGCTGGGCAGCCGGAACGGACGGGTGCTGTGGAGCCACGTCCTGCCCAACACCTTCACGCCGTGGCTGGTGGTGGCCACCCTCGACATGGCGCGGGTGATCGTGATCGAGTCCGCGCTGTCGTTCCTCGGCCTGGGCGTGCAGCCGCCCACCCCCACCTGGGGCGGCATGCTCGCGGACGGCCGCGTGTACCTCTCCACCGCGTGGTGGCTGGCCACGTTCCCGGGGCTGGCGATCCTGGTCACCGTGCTGGGCATCAATCTGCTCGGGGACGGCCTCCGCGACACCCTCGATCCCCGACTGAAGGTGTAGACCATGGCGAACGGCGAGGCCCTGGTCCTCAGCGGGGCGCGCATCATCGACGGCACCGGGACCGACCCGGTGCGCGGGCGGTCGGTGGTGGTCGAGGGCGGCCTGATCACCGCGGTGGTGGACGACGCGCGGGCCCCCCGCGGCGCCGGGATCGATCTCGCCGGGCACACCCTGCTGCCCGGCCTCATCAACTGCCACGTGCATCTCTGCTTCGGCGCGGAGGCCGACCCGGTCCGTCCGCTGCGCGAGGAGCCGGTGGGGCTGACCGCGATCAAGGCCCTGCTGCGGGCGCGCCAGACCGTGGAGGCCGGCGTGACCACGGTGCGGGACCTGGGCGGACGCGACTACGTGGAGATCGCGGCGCGGCGGGCCATCCAGGAGGGCCTGAGCGCGGGACCGCGCATCGTGGCCGCGGGCCGACCGGTGTGCATGACGGGCGGGCACGGGCACTGGCTGGCCCGCGAGGCCGACGGGGCCGACGACGCGCGCAAGGCGGTCCGCGAGCAGCTGAAGGCGGGCGCCGACGTCATCAAGATCATCGCGACCGGAGGGGTGATGACGCCCGGGGTGGAGCCCGGCTCGCCCCAGCTCACGCTCGAGGAGATGCGCGCGGCCATAGAGGAGGCGCGAAAGGCGGGGCGGCGCACCGCCGCGCACGCCATGGCCGCCTCGGGTATCAGCGACGCCATCACCGCCGGGATCACCTCGATCGAGCACGGCATCTACCTGACCGACGAGATCGTGGCGCACATGCGGCGGGACGGGACGTTCCTGGTGCCGACCCTCAACGCCCCCGCGGCCATCGCGTCGGGCGGCCTCGCGGCCGGGATCCCCGAGTACATGGTCCGCAAGTCGGAGGTGGTGGTGCCGCCGCACGTGGCGAGCTTCCAGCTCGCCCATCGCGCGGGCGTGCGCATCGCGGCGGGCGCGGACTCGGGCACGCCGCTCAATTTCCACGGCTCCCTCCTCCCCGAGCTGGAGCTGATGGTGAAGTACGGGATGACTCCGCTCGAGGCGATCCGCGCCGCCACCACCACCGCGGCGGACTGTCTGGGCCTGGGCGGAGTGACCGGCCGCGTCGCGGCGGGCTACGCGGCCGACCTCATCGCGGTGGTGGGCGACCCGGCCGAGCGCATCCAGGCGCTCGGCGAGCTTCGGCTCGTGCTGGCCGGGGGCCGGACCATCCGGCGCGAGATCGATTGACGGCGCGCCCGATCGACCTGACGTCGTGAGACGCGGCTAGAGCGAGAGCAGCAGCCCCACGGTCACCCGCGCCACGAGCGCCGCGAACCCCAGACCGCCGAGCAGCACGACCGCTTCCCGCCATCGGGGCGGCCGCAGCGCGTCGGGCAGGAGCGCGCGGTTGAGGCTCACGGTGTGCACGGACAGCACCGCGAAGTTGAGCGCGGCCACGTTGGCGCCGATCAGGATCACGGTCAGCGGGGGCGCCACCGTCATCGCCGCGCCGCCCATCGCCACGAGCAGGCCGAGCACCGGATAGTAGACCCAGCCGATCCCGGCGCCGGCCGGTCGCACCCCGCCCGTCCACAACATCTCGGTCACGTGACGAGCGAAGCTCTCCACGATGCCGATCTGGGTCGAGACGAAGATCCACAGCGCGGTGAGCAGTGCGGGCACCCACAGCATCGCGCCGTAGCGCCGGGACAGCTCGCGCGCGAAGACCGCGGCGCCGCCGACGCCGCTCATATCGGTGCCGCGCGGCACGGCGTCGAGGGCGAGCAGCACCGGCAGGCCCATCCCGATGAGGCAGGCGGCCGTCCACAGGTAGGAGAGATCGGCCCGCAGGTAGCGCCACCACTCGCGCCACTTGGCCAGATTGGCCTCGTTCGGGGGGAAGATGACGCCTTCGCGCTGGAGGAGGACGGTCTGGCCGCCCGCCCGGGTCGGCTGGGCTCCGACCGTGCCCGCCATGCCGAAGCCCTTGTCGCGGAGCCAGTAGGTGAGCATGGCGTTCACGGTGCCGCCGGCGCCGGAGTACGCCGCGAAGCCGGTGACCAGCGCCCAGTCGAGCGCGCGGTCCGCGGCCGGGACGGGCAGCCACGCGGGCTCCCATACCGGCCGGCCCAGGAAGCTCCACGCGAGCATCGACCAGAGCGCGCCCGGCACGTAGACGGCCCCCAGCACGACGAGCAGCACGAGCATCCACGCCAGCATGATCCACTCGGCGATCTCCAGCGCGCGCTGGACCCGGCGGCCGAGCACGGCCATCGCCACCGCGCCGAGGAAGAGCACGGCCCCGAGCGTGACCACGATGGACCCGTCCTCGGCGCGCGGGACGCGGCCCAGGAGGAGCGCGGCCAGCGCGGCGCCGCCCGCGAGCGCCCAGCCGGGCCAGCCGACCTGGGCCAGGTGCAGCAGCGTGTAGAAGCCGGCCCACCATCCGGGACCCGGGCGCTGGCGCATGAAGCCGGTGAAGATGGGCTCGCCGGTGGCGAGCGTGTAGCGCGCCATCTCGGTGTTGAGAATCGCCTGGAAGAGAATCGAGAGGGTGCAGATCCAGAGTAGCGTCGGCCCGTAGGTGGCGGCCACCGCGGGACCCAGGAGCCAGTCGCCCGCACCCAGTGAGAGGCCGAGCAGGATCGCGCCCGGTCCGATGACGCGGACCAGATTGCTGGGGTTGTAGGCGGGTGCGTGGGGCAGATCGCCCTGCCGCCACCCCGGCAGGTCGCTCACGCGCGGCCCCGACGCCAGTACCAGAGCGACAGCCAGGCCGCGGGCACGCTGAGCCAGAGCCAGCCCGACGGCGCCGCCGCGGCCACGTCGATCGCGAGGAGGATCGAGCCGCCGGCGGCGGCGATCCAGAGCAGCGCCTGCGCGAGGGTCAGGGCGGTGCGGCGGGCGCCGGCCACCGCGACGCCGAGGGCCGTGGTGGCCGCCGCAGTGTCGAGCAGCACGTCGGCCACGCTACCCTCGCGGACGTGGGTGGTGGCCTGGTGCGCCTCGTCCAGGACGGCGGTGAGCGCGGCGAGCAGCAGGGGCCGCCGCCAGGGCGCGGTGCGCGGTTCGGCGGCGAGGGCGCGCGACCAGAGGAGTGCGAGCACCGCGTACTCGATGACGTGGCCGGCCTTGCGCAGCAGCCAGTGCAGCGCGGCGATCTGCTCCGGGCTGGCCCACGGCAGCATCGCGCGCAGCCACGGCTCGAGGAAGGGAGCGGTGGCCGCCGCGCTGAAGCCCGCGCCGGAACACCATCCGATCAGCGCCGACCACACCAGCGGCGGCAGGAAGCGGAGCGCGATACTCACCGCGGTAAGCGTGGCACAGGGGGCCCGGAATTGACAAACGCCGGGCCGACCGCGCCGGTCAGAGGAAGGCGCGCTCGACGAAGAGCACGAGGCCCACCGCCAGGACCGCGAGCGAGCAGGCCGCGACCGCCGGGCTGGCCCAGCGGGTCCGGCGGAGCACGAGCAGCAGCGGCAGGCAGATCACGATCACCAGGGCCTGTCCCGCCTCGACGCCCGCGTTGAAGCCGAAGAGCGAGAGGAGCAGGCCCTGGCGAGGCAGGCCGAGCTCGCGCAGGGCCGAGGAGAAGCCGAAGCCGTGCACGAGGCCGAATCCGAAGCTGACGAGCCAGCGGCGCGAGATCCTCGGCTTGAAGAAGATGTTCTCGGCGGCCACGAACGCGATGGACAGGGCGATCACCGCCTCGATCAGGCGATCGGGCAGGGTGACCACCTGCAGCACCGCCAGGGTGAGGGTGATGCTGTGAGCGATGGTGAACGCGGTGATGATCTTGGCGAGGGAGAGGAGCCCGCCGCCCGGCAAGAGCAGGGCGAGCAGGAACAGCAGGTGATCATAGCCGGTGAGGATGTGCTCGATGCCGAGCATGAAGAAGCTGCCGGTGGCGTGCGCACCGCTGCCGGGGTCGTCCACCGCGAACGTCGCCTGTCGGCTATCCGGGGCGAACGCGAACTGCTGGGTGCCGCTCGGGGTCTCGATCTTGGCCAGCGTGTGGTGATCGGGGCCGAGCGCGTCGAAGATGTCGTCCCGGACGTCGAGCTCCTTCATCGCGGTGCCGCACGCGAAGTCCACCGACATCGTCACGGTCGGCGCGTCGACGGGGGCCGGCTGCAAGAGGCCGGGGCCCGGCTCGCATCGGGTGCCGCCCGCCTGGAGCACGATGCGGGCGCGGATGAGGTCGAGCAGCTGCTCGCGGCTCCGGGGGCTCCCGCCCTGGGCGAGGCGGAGGGCGTCGGCCAGGTCCGAGGTCAGCGCCGCGCTCGGCAGGGTGAGGCGGTAGCGTACGGTGCCGCGGTCCACCGTGATCGAGGCATAGCCGGTGGTGCCGCCGGTGTGGGCCGCCGCGGCGAGGGCCCCCGCGAGGGCGAAGCCGAGGGCGAGGGCGACCTGGATCGGCGCGCGGCTCATCCCCGGCTCGCCTCGCGCAGCGCGTGCTCCCACTCCTCGCCGACGAAGCGGGACATGAGATAGACCCGCTCGCCGCCCTGCAGCTTCATGTACTGGAGGACCTTCTGCGGATTCGGGCCGCCGAACTCGGCGCCGAGCACCGCCACGCTCCCGCGATACAGGACCGCGGTGAGGCCGGGGGGATCGAGGCCGAACTCGCGCAGCCCGAGCGCTCCCCATTCGTCGCGCGCCATCACCCGCACCGGGGCGGAGACGTGCATGAATTTGATGCACTCCTCGAGCGAGGCGACGAGGGCGCCGGGCAGGGCGCGGCCCTCCGGCGCGGTCCGCCAACCGTTCGCGGCGCGCACGAACGTGAAGCGCCGGTCACCCGACCGCAGGTCGACCCGATCGATATCGGCGGGGATCTCGCGCATCACGCCGTCCGGCTTGAACCGGACGAGCTGCTGGTTCTCACGCAGGTGGCCGGAGAGCGCCATCGCGGCGAGCAGCCCCACCGCGAGGAGCGCGAGCGCCAGGGGGGCCCAGTGGCGCGGGCGGCCTATCGCCGTCTCCACCACACCGCCGTGCCCATCACGATCACCGACAGGGGCAGGAGCACTTCGATGAACAGGAAGATGCGCTGCATCTGCGACTTGGTGAGGAGCACCAGCGGCGGCACCGGCATGCGGATGGCGACCACGGGGGCCTGGTCCTCGTGAACCGCCCAGCGCACCATGGCGAGTGCGAGATCGCTGTTGGCCATGTAGGGCAAGAAGGAGTTGCTGGCGAAGTCGCCGTCTCCCACCACCACGAGGCGGAACGGCCGCGGCGCCGCCGGCGTGCCCGGCCACGCGCCCTCGACCGCGACCGCGAGCGGACGACGGCCCGGCGCGGAGGGATTGCCCGCGGCCGGCGCGGGGCCTGCGCGTCCGGGCCGACGCTCCTCGACCTCGCGGACCTCGCGCGCGTAGCTCTGCGGACTGCTCAGGAAGAGCGGCGCGCTGGTGACTCCGGCCGGGGGCGGCAGCACGGTGATGGAGCGCACGCCCGGAAAGAAGGTCAGCGCGATGCTCCGGGTGATCGGATGGCGCTCGTACACCGGGACCGCGACCACCTCGGGGTCGGTGGAGTAGTGGTCGAGCGGGTCGATCACCACGTTCTGGCTCATCACGATTCCGATCTGCTCCAGGGCTCCCGCGAGCCGGGGCTCCAGCACGAAGCCCAGGTCGTACATGAGCACCGCCGAGCCGCCCTGCGCGAGATAGGCGGTCAACTGGTCGCTCTCGCCGGGCAGGTAGGTGGTGCGCGGATTGACGTCCAGCACCGCCGCGCAGTCGGAGGGAATCGCGCTCAGCGTCGCCGGGATGATCTTGCGCGTCTCGTAGCCGAAGGACTCCAGGGCGCGCCGCAGCCGGCCCGCGCCGTGGAAGCGCATCTGCACCACCGCGGAGGCGCCCTCTCCGTGTCCGTGTCCCGCCGCGCCCTCGAAGTGGGTGTGGAACTCGAAGTTCTCCATCGGGTACTCGTTGTGGCCCTCGATGAAGCACACGGTGGTGACCCGGTCGCGGGTGACCCGGAGGATGCCGAGGGCGATCTGATTCTCGTCCGTGCTCATCACCTGGATCCGGCGGCCCGCGGTCTCGAGGACGGCCGCGTTGTAGATCCGGATCCCGTAGGTGTCGGCGACCGTCGGCTGCTTGTCGGGATCGACGGTGCGGACGTGCAGCCGGGGGTTGCGGCGCCCGAGGACCTCGACCATCTCCTTGGCGCGGAGCCCCTCCTGGTGCTGCGACTGGTAGAAGTAGGTGAGCGACACGTCCTGGCCGAGCCGATCCACCACGTCCTCCGCCTGCTTCGACGGCGTGAAGACGCCCTCGCGGGTGAGATCGAAGTGCTCGTCGTGCCGGACCAGCGCGACGTTGGCGAGCACGCCGGTGCCGAGCGTCGCGACCACGACGCCGATCGCGTAGGCGAGGGCCGCGGGGCGCCGGAGCCGTGGCTGCAGCGGCAGCCGCAGCCCGAGCGCGAAGAGGGCGGCGAGGGCGACGAGCCAGCCCGCGAACCACAGGAGAGTGAGGGGATCGACGCGGTCCATCGTGGTGCTATCGCCGGGCCAGCGCCCGCACGCTGAGGAAGAGCCCGGCGAGCACCACGGTCAGGAAGAATCCGACGTCGGAGAGGAACATCGCGCCGGTCGCGAACGGGGTGAAGTGGGCGACCAGCGAGAGGTGGGAGACCAGCTGGTCGTAGGGATCGGGCAGGAGATAGCCGAGGGTGTCGATCATCCACAGCAGGATGCCGGCGCCGAGCGAGATCACCGCGGCCACGATCTGGTTCGAGGTGAGCCCCGAGGCGAGCAGGCCGATGGCGGTCAGCGCGGCGGCCAGGAGCAGGAGGCCCAGGAAGCCGCTGTAGATCGGGCCCCAGTCGGGATTGCCGTAGATGCCCAGCACGACCGCGTAGCTCGCGGTGAGCGCCAGCATGAGGGCGGGCAGGGTCAATCCCGCGACGAACTTGGCCAGCACGATCTCGGCCTCGCGGACCGGCGACGTCAGCAGCAGCTCGAGCGTGCCGGCTCGCCGCTCCTCCGCGAAGAGCCGCATCGTGACCACCGGCACGATGAGGAGGAAGAGCACCGCGGCCTGGAAGAACACGCGCACCAGCTCGCCGGTGCGGTTGAGGAACAGGATCGCGGTGAAGGTGTACCCCATCAGCAGCAGGTAGACCGCGAGGGTCGCGTAGGCGATGGGAGAGGCGAAGATCGCCTGCTCCTCCTTGAGCAGCAGCGTGCCGAAGTGCCTCACGGGCCGTCTCCCGCTCGGTCGCCGGTGAGGCCCAGGAAGAGCGCCTCCAGATCCACCGGGGCCGGGCCCATCTCGACGAGCCCGAAGCCGCCCGCGACGAGCGAGGCGGCCAGCGCCTCCGAAACGGTGGCGCCGGCCTCCGCGTCCACGAGATACGCGGCCGGATCCGATGCGGCGTCGGTCGTCTCGACGCGCACGCCACGGACTCCGGGGACGGCGGCGAGGGCGGCCCGCACCGCGTCCGGCCGGCCGCGCACGCGCAGCCGAATGCGCTGGCCGAGCCCGCCGGTCCGGAGCGAGTGCACGCCGAGGAGGCGGCCGTTGAGGAGGATCGCCACGCGGTCCGCCACGCGCTCGATCTCGCCGAGGATGTGGGAGGTGACCAGCACCGTCCGCTCGCCGGCGAGCGCGCGGATGTGCCCGCGCATCTCGATGATCTGGCGGGGATCGAGACCGTTCGTCGGCTCGTCGAGGACCAGCAGCTCCGGGTTGCCGAGCAGGGCCTGGGCGATCGCGACCCGCTGCCGGTAGCCGCGGGAGAGCTTGCCGATGAGCAGGCGGCCGACGTCGCCGAGGGCCAGCCGCTCGATGGCGCCCTCCACCGCCGACCCGACGCGGTCGCCGGCCAGCCCCTTGAGCCGCGCCATGAAGCCGAGGAATTCCCGGACCCGCATCCAGCCGTAGAGCGGGCTGTCCTCGGGCACGTAGCCGACCCGGGCCCGAGCCTGAAACGACTCGTCCACCACGTCGAGGCCGGCGATGCGGGCGGTGCCCGCGGACGGACGGAGGTAGCCGGTGAGGATGCGCAGAATCGTGGTCTTGCCGGAGCCGTTCGGGCCGAGCAGTCCCATGACCTCGCCGGTCTCGACCTCGAGCGAGATCCGGTCGACGGCGAGGCGGGGCCCGTACCACTTGGTGAGATGGTCGGCGACGATGATCGGGGGCATCGGGAAGAACGACGCCGCCGGACGGCTCGACCGTCCGGCGGCGCGGGCTAGTTCAGGATCTCCGACCCGGAGTCCGCCTACTCGAACATCTGGGGCGCCTTGGTCGAACGGGCCTTGCCGGCCGGGCCGTCCGGATCGTGCGCGGTCATGAAGCTGGCGTTCTCGCGCCCCTGCAGCATCCGGATGTACTCGTACGCGTTCAGGATTCCGGCGGGATAGTACGCGAGCGAGATGTCGGGCAGCAGGTTCTTGGTGACGTTCTCGGAGAAGTACACGTTGTCGCTGGTGAGGACGACCGTGCCGGTCTTGGGCAGGCGGACGATCGCCATCTGGCTGCCCGGAGTATGGCCGGGCCAGTTCTTGACGACGACGCTGCCGTCGCCGAACACGTCCAGATCGCCGGTCAGCTGCTCCATCTTGAACTTGTTGGGCAGCGCCTCGCCCAGGTCGTTGCGGAGGCACGCCACGTCACCGGGGATGTAGGGACCGGCGGTGCCGGGCTCGGGCCAGGCCGCGTTCTTCATCTCGTCCTTCTGGACGAGGAGGGTCGCCTTGGGGAACTTGCAGACGTTCCCGCCGTGGTCGAGATGCATGTGGCCGACCGCCACGTACTTGATGTCGTCGGGGCTGAGCCCGATCTTCTTCAGCTGGGTATCGATCGCCACGTCCGGACCGCGCTCGGGAGTGAGGCCCTTGATGAACGGCCCCCAGTAGCTGGGGTCGCTGATGATCTTGTCGTTGTTCCCGGTGTCGAACAGGAAGTTGCCCTTCGGGTGCCGGACGACGAAGAAGCCGACCGGGACGGTGATCGGGTTGGTGGAGGCTCCCGACTGCAGAGCGCTCTTCGCGATCGTCAGCCCTCCGGAGCTGAACGCGTACATCTTCATTCCGGCGGGAGCAGGGGTCTGCGCGAAGGCGGGAGAGGCGACGAGTAGGATTGCGACTGCCAAGCACGACACCGTAGAGACGATCCTTCGGATCATTCGGTTCTCCTCAGCGGCCCGATGCTTCCGCTCTGAAGACGTGAACGCGCCAGGAACTTTCCGCGACGGCTGCATCCTCCCTTCCGGGCTGGCAGGCCCGTCGATGGGGCGGAGTATAGAAATGCCTCGTGAAGCTGTCAAGGTAAGCTGTTGATGAC
>Ga0209966_1000009_pt1 | contig 86456 bp, 77 predicted proteins | sample RhisoiCoNPM_FD_187575 | JGI IMG/M metagenome (GOLD analysis project Ga0209966, IMG submission 187575) | Arabidopsis thaliana rhizosphere microbial communities from the Joint Genome Institute, USA, that affect carbon cycling - Rhizosphere... | ecosystem: Host-associated > Plants > Roots >... | reverse complement strand
CGTCAGCGCCATCACGTCGACCGCGCGTGCGGCGTCGCCGAGCTCGTCGGCGGCGGTGCTGCCGCAGCGCACGCTCAGGTCGCCGCCCTGCATCGCCGTCACCGCCGACTGCAGCCGCGCCAGCGGCCGCAGCACGCGCCGCGCGACCATCGCCGCAAGCGCGACAAGCAGCAGCAGCAGCAGCGCCGGCGCGCCCAGCACCAACAGCGTGTACAGGCGCTGCTCGCGCGCCTGGCGCGCACCGAGCGCCTCGGCCCAGCGGTGGCGCGCCTCGACGACCTCCTGCGTCTCGGCCAGCAGGCGCTCGAGCAGCAGCTCCTTGCGCCGCTGCGACAGCGGCGTGGACGGCTCGGCCGCGAGCTGCACCAGGCGATCGAACAGCGGTGGCAGCGTCTCGACCGCGCGGCGCAGCTGCAGCAGTGCCGGCGGCGGCGCGTCGCCCTGCCACGCGCCGTCGATCGTCGCGAGCAGGCGGCGGTGGCGCAGCCGCCACTGCGTGGCCGAGCGCTCGCTCGCATAGAAGGCGAACTCGTTGCTGAGCGTCAGCAGGTTGGCGACGTCGCGCGCGACGTCCTGCGAGTCGGCCTGCTGGCGCAGCGCGGCCGCGCTGTCGCGCGTGACCTGCAGCAGCCCGAACAGCAGCAGCACGGCCAGCACGGCCCCGGCGGCCGCGGCGGCGATCAACTGGCTGCGGATGCGCATGGCGGCCGGCTACTGCAGCAGGTCGACGGCGCCGGGCGCCACCTTGCGCAGCGGCTCGACCTCGATCGCCTGCAGCAGCCGCGCCGGCGGGCGGCGAGCCTCGACCAGGCCCTCGCGCACGGCCCAGCGCGCCTGGCTGTCCATCGTCGTGATGAGCGACTGGTCGATCCGCAGGCGGAAGTCGTGCTCGTCCCAGGCCGCCGCGGCGAGTGCCGCGTCGATCCCCAGGCGCTGCTGCAGGATGCGGCGCGCGTCGGCGGGCCGCTCGGCGATGAAGCGCTCCGCCCGCGCCAGCGCTCGCAGCAGCGCCAGCAGCTCGGGCTCCCGCTCGGCGACCAGCCGCCGGTTCGCGATCAGGCTGAAGTGCTGGGTGTAGACGCGCGCATGGGGCAGCACGGCGGCGTCGGCGCCGAGCGCGGCGCGCGCGGCCGACGCGATCGGCTCCCAGATCGCCACCGCATCGATCTCGCGGCGCTGCAGCGCGCCGACGAGCTGGTCGGGCGGCAGCGCCACCGGGTCGATGCCGCGCGGGTCCAGCCCGTGGTAGAGCAGCCAGGAGTCGAGGAAGTACTGCGCCGACGTGCCGGCCGCGGTGCCGATGCGCAAACCGCGCAGGCGCTCGGGCGCCAGCACGCCGCCGGCGCCGCGTGCCACCAGCTTGATCTGCCGCGCCGACTGGCTGAGGGTGGCGACGATGACACGCTCGTCGCCGCGGAAGCGGTCGAGCGTGACCAGCAGCTCGGCTGCGGTGGCGAGGTCGGCCTGGCCCTGCGCGAGCCGCTCGAAGCACTGGCGGCCGCTGGCACATTCGAGCAAGCGCACTGCCACGCCTTCGGCGGCGAAGTGGCCCTGCGCCTCGGCCACGTAGACCGGCAGCGACACCGGCCCGTGCGACACCGCGAGCCGCAGCTCGTGGGCGGCCGCGGGGCCCCATGCACAGGCCAGCGCCAGCAGCGCGAGCGCGCGGCGCAACAGGATCCCGGCGCCGGCGGCCGCCATCGCTCGCAGCCTCATTTCAGCGTGGTGACCGCACCCGGCACGGCGCGCCGCAGCGGGCCGGGCTCGATGACATGCAGGAAGTTGGGCATCTTGCGCCCGGCAGGCATCTGGCCCTCACGCAGCGCCCAGCGCGCCTGGCCCTCGACCGTGCTGATCAGCGACTGGTCGAGCGAGAGGCGGAAGTCGAAGTCGGTCCAGGTGGCGTCGATGAAGTCCTGCTGGAGGCCGAGCCGCGCCTTCATGACCTGCTGCGCCTGGCGCGGCTGCTCGCGGATGTGACGCTGGGCTCGGTCGAGCGCGCGCAGCAGCTTGACGAGAACGTCCTCGTTCGCGGCCAGCGTGCGGCGGTCGACGACGAGGTTGAAGGTTTCGGTATAGATGCGCGGATTGGGCAGCACCAGCGCATCGGCCCCGAGCGCGCGCTGCGCCAGCCAGCCATAGGGCTCCCAGATGGCGACCGCGTCGACCTCGCGGCGCTGCAGCGCGCCGACGAGCTGCTCCGGCAGCAGCGACACCAGCTCGATGCCGCGGGGGTCGATGTCGTGGAACAGCAGGAAGGAATCGAGGAAGTAATGCGCACTGGTGCCGCGCACGGTGCCGACGCGCTTGCCGGTCAGGTCGGCGACCGCGGTGATGCCGGTGCTTCGGCGTGCCACCAGCTTCACGTCGCGCGCCGAGGTGACAAAGGTGGCGATGACGGCGAAGTCGCTGCGGTCGAAGCCGTTGAACATCACCGGCATCTCCGACACCGTGGCGAGCTGGACCTCGCCGTCGAGCAGCCGGCGCAGACAGCGCTGGCCGCTGAGGCACTCCTGCACGCGCACGGCGACGCCTTCGGCCGCGAAGTAGCCCTGCGCCTCGGCCACGTAGATCGGCAACGATTTCGCGTTCAGCGAGGTGGCCAGCACCAGTTCGGCGGCATGCGCCGGCCCGGCGACGAGCAGCGCCATGCCGGCCAGCGCACAGCGCAGCAGCGGGAGTCGCAGCCAGGTCAGCAGGAACACCATGGTCGTGGATACGCTCGGGTTGCGCGCGACTGTAAGCACCGACCCGCGTGGCCGTCTGTAGGGCAAATTCCATTCGTGACGCCGCCCGTGGCGGCGGCGTCCTGCCGGCCTCAGGGCAGCCGGTCGAGCGCCCGCTGGTAGGGCGCGTGGTGCATCAGCTCGTCCCAGGGCAGCGGTTCGGTCTGCGGCAGCAGCGCGACGCGGCGCGCCTCGCTGTCGCCGCTGGCCTGCCAGCGGCGCTGGCCGAGCGCGGCCTCCAGCCCGTCGATCAGCGCGTCGAGCGGCGCGCCGCCGTCCAGGCTCTGGTTGCACAGCAGCACCAGGTCGCAGCCGGCGTTCAGCGCGGCGATGCCGGCCTCGGTCGGGCTGCCGGCGACGGTGGCCCCCTGCATGCTGAGGTCGTCGGAGAAGATCGCGCCGGTGAAGCCGAGCCGGCCGCGCAGGATGTCCTGCAGCCAGCGCGCCGAGAAGCCGGCCGGCAGTGCGTCGACCTTTGGGTAGATCACATGCGCCGGCATCACGCTGGCGAGGCTGGTGGAGAGCCACTCGTAGGGCTTCGCATCGTCGGCCAGGATCGCCTTCAGCGAGCGCCCGTCGACCGGCACCTCGGTGTGCGAGTCGGCCGCCACGAAACCGTGCCCGGGGAAATGCTTGCCGCAGCTGCCCATGCCGGCCAGCAGCAGGCCATGCATCAGGCTCTTGGCGAGCAGCGCGGCGACGCGCGCGTCGCGGTGGAAGGCGCGGTCGCCGATCACGCCGCTCGGGCCGTGGTCGAGGTCGAGCACCGGCGTGAAGCTGAAGTCGACGCCGCAGGCGCGCAGTTCGCTGGCAAGCACGACGCCGCAGGCGGTGGCGGCGTCGGTGGCGGTCATCGCGTCGCGCATCCACAGTTCGCCGAGCGCGCGCATCGGCGGCAGGTGGGTGAAACCGTCGCTGCGGAAGCGCTGCACGCGGCCGCCCTCGTGGTCGACGCAGACCAGGCAGTCGGGGCGCAGCGTCTTGATCTCGGCGGTCAGCGCGGTGAGCTGGGCGCGGCTCTGCCAGTTGCGCGCGAACAGGATCAGCCCGCCGACCAGCGGATGCTGCAGGCGGCGGCGGTCGTCGGCGTCGAGTTCGAGGCCGGCGATGTCGAGGATGATCGGCGAGTGGTCGGTCATGGCGGCGGGAGCTGTTCGACGACCACGAAGGCGGCCGCGTAGTCGGATTCGTCGGTCACGGTCACATGAGCCTGCAGTCGGCGCTCGGCGAACCACTGCGCCAGATCGCCGGACAGCGCGATCTCGGGCTTGCCGCTCGGCGCGTTGAGGATCTCGCAGGCGCGCCAGGTCATTGGCCAGTGGATGCCGAGGCCGATGGCCTTGGAGAAGGCCTCCTTGGCCGAGAAGCGTGTCGCGAGGTAGCTCAGGCCGCGCGCCTCGACGCGGGCGCGGCGCGCGCGCCAGACGGCCAGCTCGCGCGGGCCCAGCACCTTCTCGGCAAAGCGGTCGCCGCGACGGCCCAGCGTGGCCTCGATGCGGCGCACGTCGCACAGGTCGGTGCCGATGCCGTAGATCACGCGTCGGCGCGCTGGATGCAGCGCAGGTAGTCGCGCACGGTTTCGGCCAGCCCGAGCTCGAGTGCGTCGGCGATCAGCGCGTGGCCGATCGACACCTCGAGCACACCGGGCACGGCGCGCAGGAAGTCGGCGAGGTTGTCGCGGTTCAGGTCGTGGCCGGCGTTGAGCTGCAGGCCGGCGCGGCGCGCGGCCTCGCCGGCCGCGGTGTAGCGCGCCGTCACCGCCGCCTGCTCGGCCGTGCCGTGGGCGCGCGCATAGGCCTCGGTGTAGAGCTCGACGCGCTCGGCGCCGAGCGCCGCGGCGCCCGCCATCGCGTCGGGCGCCGGGTCCATGAACAGGCTGACGCGCACGCCGAGCGCATGGCACTCGTCGATCAGCGGCTTCAGCGTCGCGCCGTCGGCGGCCAGGTCCCAGCCGTGGTCCGAGGTCGACTGGCCGACCGCATCGGGCACGAAGGTGGCCTGGTGCGGGCGCAGCTCCCGCACCAGCTCCATCAGGTTGTGGAAGGGGTTGCCCTCGATGTTGTATTCGGCATTTGGCCAATCGCGCTCCAGCAGAGCCGCCAGGTCGTGCACGTCCTGGGTGCGGATATGGCGCTGGTCGGGCCGCGGGTGGACGGTGATGCCCTGCGCACCCGCCTCGAGGCAGATCTGCGCGGCGCGCACGACGCTGGGGATCGTCAGCGTGCGCTGGTTGCGCAGCAGCGCGACCTTGTTGAGATTGACCGACAGCGCGGTGCCGGCGCCGTGCGGCGCGAGGCCGGAGGTGACGAGGGGGTTCATCGGGAGCGGGCGGAGGCCTGGAGGTTCTGCAGGTCGATCATGACCTGCCGGGTGCGCAGCATGGGCGTGGCGAGATGATAGTGAAGCAAGGCGCGCAGCAGCGCACGGAGCTCGCCTTGCGGCGCCACGCAGGCGCGCTGCAGCGCGGCCAGGTCGTCGGCGTCGAGCGCGGCCTGCAGCGCCCGCCAGTCGGCCGGCAGCAGGCCCGGCTCGCCAGCGACCGCCGGGGCGAGCCCGGTCTCGGGCCGCAGCGCATGGGCCACGCCGGCCGCCGGCGGCTGCTGGGTCAGCGTGACGCGGTCGAGCGCCGGCAGCAGGCCGGTCTCGCGCAACAGCAGCAGCTCGAAGGCGCGCAGCGCGGCGCCGACATGCGTCTCGTCGCCGCTGCCCAGCGCCGGCAGCGTCAGCGCATAGGCGTCGAACAGCACCGGGTGCGGGTCGTGGCGGGCGAGCAGCTTCATCAGCAGCTCGTTCAGGTAGAAGCCGGTCATCAGCGCCGCGCCGCCGGCCGGGGCCGGGCCACCGGCCCATTCGGCCGACTTCAGCGGCTGGACCTCGGCATCGCCGTCGGCCTGAGCGCGCCGCGAGCCGTAGCTGACGTTCAGGCGCGCGAACGGCAGCAGCACCGAACGCAGCTGCGAGTACGGCCGCTTCGCACCCTTGGCGGCGACGACCACGCGACCCTGCTCGCGGGTGAAGAGGTCGAGGATGGCGCTGGACTCGCTCCAGTCGTAGGCGTGCAGCACGAAAGCCGCCTGCGGCCCCGGTGCCGCGCGGCGGATCATTCGTAGCCGTAGCTCTTGAGCCGCGCGTCGTCGTCGGCCCAGCCCGAGCGCACCTTGACCCACAGCTCGAGGAAGACCTTGGCGTCCATCAGCCGCTCGAGCTCGACACGCGCCTCGCTGCCGATGCGCTTCAGGCGCTCGCCCTTCTCGCCGATCACCATGCCCTTGTGGCCGTCGCGCTCAACGACGATCGTGGCGGCGATGCGGCGCAGCCCGCCCTCCTCCTTGAACTCGTCGATCACGACGGTCGAGGTATAGGGCAGTTCGTCGCCGGTCAGGCGGAACAGCTTCTCGCGGATGATCTCGCTGGCCAGGAAGCGCTCGCTGCGGTCGGTCAGCGAGTCCGGGTCGTAGTACCAGGGCTGCTCGGGCAGGTAGGGGCGCAGGATCGCGAACAGGCGCCGCGCGTCGGCCTCGTCGGACGCCGCCAGCGGCACGAACTCGGCGAAGGGGTGGCGCTCCTGCATGCCCTTGAGCCAGGGCGCCAGCTCGGCGCGCTTCTTGACCAGGTCGAGCTTGTTGGCCACCAGCAGCGTCGGCTTGCCGGGCGGCACCAGCGCCAGCACCTTGGCGTCGTCCAGCCCGAAGCGGCCGGCCTCGACGACGAACAGCACCACGTCGACGTCGGCCAGCACCGACTGCACGGTCTTGTTGAGATTGCGGTTCAGCGCCGCGGCGCCCCGCACCGTGTGGCGGGTCTGGAAGCCGGGGGTGTCGACGAACACGAACTGCGTGTCGCCTTCGGTGTGGATGCCGGTGATGCGGTGGCGCGTCGTCTGGGCCTTGCGCGAAGTGATGCTGACCTTCTGGCCGAGCAGCGCGTTGAGCAGCGTCGACTTGCCGACGTTGGGCCGTCCGACGATCGCGACCAGGCCGCAGCGCGGGACAGGGTTCGCGGGCTCGCTCATCGCGCCGGCTCCGTGGCTTTCAGCTGCGCCAGCGCGGCTTGCGCCGCCTGCTGCTCGGCGGCACGTCGCGAACGGCCGCTGCCGCGCGCAAGCAGCGAGCGGCCCGCCACGGCGCAGCTCACCGTGAAGGTCTGCTCGTGGGCCGGGCCCTCGGCGGCCTCGATGCGGTACTGCGGCACCGGCTCGCGGCGTGCCTGCAGCCATTCCTGCAGCTCGGTCTTGGCGTCCTTGGTCCAGGCCTCGGCGGCGGTCGACTCGACCAGCGGCGCGAACAGCCGCTCGACCAGCCCCCGAGCGACCTCGAAGCCGCCGTCCAGGTAGGCCGCGCCGATCAGCGCCTCCAGCGTGTCGGCCAGGATCGACGGGCGCTGCGCGCCGCCGCTGCGTGACTCGCCCTCGCTCAGCCGCACGAGCGCCGGCAGATCGAGCTGCAAGGCGATGCGGTGCAGCGCGTCCTCGCGCACCAGGTGAGCGCGCACGCGCGTGAGGTCGCCCTCGTCGGAGCGGTCGAAGTGCCGGAACAGCAGGCCCGAGACAGCCGCCGTCAGCACGGCATCGCCGAGGAACTCCAGCCGCTCGTTGTGGCCGGCGCCGAAGCTGCGGTGGGTCAGCGCGCGTTCGAGCAGCGCCGCGTCGGCGTAGCGGTGCCCGAGACGGGCCTGCAGCGTGTCGAGCACTCGCGTCACGGTCTGCGCAAGGGGCCGGCCGCGACCGGCCGGCCGCCGTGGCTCACTGGGAACGACCCCGGAACTTGATGACGAGGAAGACCGGCTCGACCAGCTCGATCTCCTTGTCGTAACCGAAGCTGATGATCACCTTGTCGTTCTCCTTGGTGATCTCCAGGTCCTTGCCGCTGATCGAAGCGATCGAGTACTCGATCTGCTTCTGCCGCTCGAAGGCGGCGCGGATCTCCGGTACCGAACCGGGGTTGTTGGTGACGAGCTTGTTGATCGCGCGCTGGATCGTGAAGTACTCGTTCAGCGGTGGCAGCACCTTCAGCGCCAGAAGGGTCAGCGAGGCGATCAGCACGGCCCAGAACAGCAGGCCGATCAGCGTGACACCGCGCTGTTGACGGTGTTTGCTCACCTGCGGCTGCGCCGCGGCTGCTCGACGAATCATCGTGGTTCTCCGGGTCAGCGCAAGGCCGTCAGTTGAAGGAGCCGATGCGCTTGAGGTTACCGAAATTCATCCACACGAAGAAGGCCTTGCCGACGATGTTCGCCTCCGGCACGAAGCCCCAGTAGCGGGAATCCTGCGAATTGTCGCGGTTGTCGCCCATCATGAAGTAGTGGCCTGGCGGCACCGTGCAGACGACGCCGTCGGCGTTGTAGCGGCAGTTGTCGCGATGGGCCTGGAACTGCGGCATCGGGATCACGAAGCCCGGGCGGTCCTTGTCGATGATGATGCGGTGCGACACGGCGCCGAGTTCCTCGCTGGCCTGGCGCGCGTAGCGCAGCGATTCCTCGTCGTAGAAGTCGGCCAGCGGCTTCACCGGCACCGGCTGGCCGTTGATGGCCAACTGCTTGTTCAGGTAGGCGACCTCGTCGCCGGGCAGGCCGACGACACGCTTGATGTAGTCCACCGACGGATCCGCCGGATAGCGGAACACCACCACGTCGCCGCGCTGCGGCTCGTGGTTGGCGACCACCTTGGTGTTGATCACCGGCAAGCGCACGCCGTAGTGGTACTTGTTCACGAGGATGAGGTCGCCGATCGCCAGCGTCGGCACCATCGACCCCGAGGGGATCTTGAACGGCTCGAACAGGAAGGAGCGCAGCAGGAAGACGACCAGGATCACCGGGAACAGGCCGGCGGTCCAGTCCAGCCACCAGGGCTGGGCGAGCACGCGCTCCTTGGCGTCGGCGACGTTGCCGTCGATCTTCTCGATGCCCTGGCGCTGCAGTTCGGCACGGCGCTGGGCGTCCTGCGCTTCCAGCGCCCCGGCGGCGGCCACGCGCCTGGGCAGGAAGTGCAGCCGCTCGGCCAGCCAGTAGCCGAAGGTCACGACGGTCAGGACGAACAGCAACAGCGAGAAGTTGCCGTTCCACGAGCCGACGTACCAGCCGCCAAGGTAAACAGCGAGGGTGCCATACAGCAGCCCGGTCAATGCACTCATGTAGGCTTCTTCAGTCGTCCACTTGCAGGATGGCCAGGAAGGCTTCCTGGGGCACCTCGACGGTGCCGATCTGCTTCATCCGCTTCTTGCCGGCCTTCTGCTTCTCGAGCAGCTTCTTCTTGCGGGTGATGTCGCCGCCGTAGCATTTTGCCAGCACGTTCTTGCGCAGCGCCTTGATGTTCTCGCGGGCGATGATGTTGGCGCCGATGGCGGCCTGGATCGCCACGTCGTACATCTGGCGGGGAATCTGCTCGCGCATCTTGGCCGCCACCGCGCGGCCACGGAACTGGCTCTGGCTGCGGTGCACGATGATCGACAGCGCGTCGACCCGGTCGCCGTTGATCAGGATGTCGACCTTCACCACGTCGGCGGCGCGGTACTCCTTGAACTCGTAGTCCATCGACGCGTAGCCGCGCGACACCGACTTCAGCTTGTCGAAGAAGTCCAGCACGATCTCGGCCAGCGGCAGCTCGTAGGTCAGGTGCACCTGGCGGCCGTGGTAGGCCATGTTCAGCTGCACGCCGCGCTTCTGGTTGCACAGCGTCATCACCGGGCCCACGTAGTCCTGCGGCATGTACAGCTGCACGGTGACGATGGGTTCGCGGATCTCGGCGATCTTGCCGATCTCGGGCATCTTCGACGGGTTCTCGACCTGGATCACCTCGGCCTCGGCGCCGCCGAGCACCACCTCGTAGACCACCGAGGGCGCCGTCGTGATCAGATCCTGGTCGAACTCGCGCTCGAGCCGCTCCTGGACGATCTCCATGTGCAGCAGGCCCAGGAAGCCGCAACGGAAGCCGAAGCCGAGCGCCTGGCTCACCTCGGGCTCGTAGCGCAGCGAGCTGTCGTTGAGCTTGAGCTTCTCCAGCGCGTCGCGCAGCGAGTCGTACTCGCTCGCCTCGGTCGGGTACAGACCGGCGAAGACCTGCGGCTGGATCTCCTTGAAGCCGGGCAGCGGCTCGCCGGCCGGGCCGGCGTTGTTCGGCAGCTTCTTCTCCAGCGTGATGGTGTCGCCGACCTTGGCCGCCTGCAGTTCCTTGATGCCGGCGATCAGGAAGCCCACTTCGCCGGCCTTCAACTCCTCGCGCGCCACCGACTTGGGCGTGAACACGCCGAGCTGCTCGAGCGGATAGACGGTGTTGGTCGCCATCATCCGGATGCGTTCGCCCTTCTTCAGGGTCCCGTCGACCACCCGCACCAGCATCACGACGCCGACGTAGTTGTCGAACCAGCTGTCGATGATCATCGCCCGCGGCGCCCCGTCCGGCCGGCCGCGCGGCGCCGGCATGCGGGCGATCACCGCCTCGAGGATGTCCTCGATGCCCTCGCCGGTCTTGGCCGAGCAGGGGATCGCGTCTTCGGCGTCGATGCCGATGACGTCCTCGATCTCGCGCTTGGCGTTTTCCGGATCGGCCTGCGGCAGGTCCATCTTGTTGAGCACCGGCACCACCTCGACGCCGAGTTCCAGCGCGGTGTAGCAGTTGGCCACCGTCTGCGCCTCGACGCCCTGGCTGGCGTCGACCACCAGCAGCGCGCCCTCGCAGGCCGACAGCGACCGGCTGACCTCGTAGCTGAAGTCGACATGCCCCGGCGTATCGATCAGGTTGAGCTGGTAGGTGCGCCCGTCGCGCGCCGCGTAGCTCAGCGCCGCGGTCTGCGCCTTGATCGTGATTCCGCGCTCGCGCTCGATGTCCATCGAGTCGAGCACCTGCGCCTCCATCTCGCGATCGCTCAAGCCCCCGCAGCGCTGGATGATCCGGTCGGCCAGCGTGCTCTTGCCGTGGTCGATGTGGGCAATGATCGAGAAATTGCGGATGTGGTCCATCTGACCTTCGTACTGCGCGAGAGGCGGCTCAAGCGGCGCATACAACGGCGAAGCCGTTGCGTTGGAGGCTCATGTCGCGAAGCGACGTGAAGGCCCGAAGGGCCGGCCGAAAACAAAAAAAAGGCACGTCAAACCGGTGACGCGCCTTCCAACAAAAACGTATGGCAACTGCTTCGTTGGACCTTCATTGTAGCCACATCGACCCCGCCGGAAGCCGCGCCAATACTGGGTTTTTGGTCGTTGCGATGCGCCAACACGAGAATCTATCCACAGATTATCTACAAACGCTTGTGGGTGTCCTGTGGACGCTTTCGCCGGCGTCGACTACGCACCAAATAGGCCTGTAACAGCGCCTGCACCGCATGGATTCTATTAGGTCGAGCGACCAATCCGTCATCATAAAAGTCAGCGAGCGAACACTGACTTTCTTGGTCCAGACCGTCAAGTCACCGGCATCCCACAAGACGGAAAATCCCGCCGCTCGACTCGGGCGCCGGCACGGCGGGAGTCGGCCGGATCACTTGACAGGACGGATCACCGCGTACTGGGCCCAGTCACCGCGACGGAACAGCACGCTCAGCGGCTTGCCCTTGTCGAGCTTGGCAACGGTCGCCTCGAACTGCTTGACGTCGTCGATCTCGACATTGCCGATCGACAGCAGCACGTCGCCCTCGCGCAAGCCGGCGCGCGCGGCCGCGCCGTCCGCCGTTTCGACGCGCACGCCGCCCTTGATCTTGAGTTCTCGCTTCTGTTCGTCGCTCAGATTGACCAGCGTCAGCCCTAGAGCGCTGACGGCAGGCGCGGCGGCAGGCGCCGGACGGTTGTCCGGCGCCGCGGCACGACGGCTGCGCTCCGGCTCGATCTCGGCCACGGTGACAGACAGGTCGCGGGTCGCACCGCGCCGGAACACCTGGATCGTCGACTTGCTTCCGGGCTTGGTGTTGCCGACCAGACGCGGCAGGTCGCTCGAGCGCTCGACCGGCTTGCCGTCGAAGCGGGTGATGATGTCCCCCGGCTCGACGCCGGCCGCCGCCGCCGGGCCCCCGTCCTCGACCGACCGCACCAGCGCGCCGTTCGCGCGGCCGAGGCCGAGCGATTCGGCCACGTCGCGCGTGACCTCGCCGATCTGCACGCCGATGCGACCGCGCACCACGCGGCCGCCGCTGCGCAGTTGGTCGGCGACGCGCACCGCCTCGTCCATCGGGATCGCGAAGGACACGCCCATGAAGCCGCCCGAGCGGCTGAGAATCTGCGAATTGATGCCGACCACCTCGCCGCGCATGTTGAGCAGCGGGCCGCCCGAGTTGCCGGGGTTGATCGCCACGTCGGTTTGAATGAAAGCGACGAACTCGCCGGTGTCACGCCCCTTGGCACTGACGATGCCGGCGGTGACGGTGTTCTCCAGGCCGAACGGCGAGCCGATCGCCATCACCCATTCGCCGACGCGCAGCTTGCTCACGTCGCCGATCTTCACCGCCGGCAGGCCGGTCGCCTCGATCTTGACGACCGCGACGTCGGTGCGCTTGTCGGCGCCGATGATCTTGGCCTTGAACTCGCGCTTGTCGGTCAGCGTGACGTAGACCTCGTCGGCGCCGTCGACGACATGCGCATTGGTCATCACGTAGCCGTCGCTGCTGTAGATGAAGCCGGAGCCGACGCCGCGCTGCTGCTCCTCCTCGGGGCCTTGGCCGGGCCGCTGCGGGCCGCCGCGCGGGCCGGGCTGCTGCCCCGGCGGCGTGCCGAAGAAACGACGGAAGAACTCCTGCATCTCCTCGTCCATCTCCGGTCGCCCGCCGCGCGAGCCGCCACGCACGCGCTCCGTGGTGCGGATGTTGACGACCGCCGGACCGGCCTGCTCGGCCAGGTCGGCGAAATCCGGCAGTGCGCGAGCGGCCGACGCCGTCGTCTGCGCCGAGCCGGGCTGCGGCCAGACCGCGACGCACATCGCCGCGACCAGCGCCGCACAGCCCGCGAGCCACCGCATCCGACTCTCGCCGGTCGATCGCACTTCAATCATCGCCATGTTCACCTCGCCAACACTCCAAACGACGGCCACCGTCCAACCCGGCAGGCCTGGGGGGTTCGATCAACGCCGGCGCTCGAGCCCGAGCGCGAAGGCCTTCAGCGTCACCGCCGGCACGTCGCCGATGACGGTGACCCACGCATCGCCGAGGCGCCGCGTCAGCGTCTGCGTCGCACCTGTCGCCACCGTCGCCTCGAGGCCATGGGCCGCCGGCGAGAAGGGCTCGATGAACACCGACACGTAGGTCAGTCCATCGGACCAGATCGACTGCAGCACCGCCGCCGGCGCGGCGTCGACGGCCGCCAATGCCATCGAGCGCCGCACGGTGCTGACCGGCGCGAAGCCAGGCGGCACGTCACGCAACACCCAACCTTCGGCCTGCAGCTCGGTCGGCTCGAGCACCGGCCGTTCGACACGGTAGCCGTCGAGACGCCTCATCGCCTTGAGCACCAGCTCGGGCTGTGGCTTCACGCCGATGATGAGGTCGGAGAAGGCCGAAGCCTCGACCACCGCCTCACGTTCGTCCAGCACCTCGGCGCGCAGCAGCAGGCCCGAGTGCTTTTCTGCCCACAGCCGGTGCCCGTAGCGGTAGCCGTCCTTGGGGCTGAGCAACAGCACGTGCGCCTCGTGCCCGGCGACGCGGCCATCGCCGAGGGTGCGCACGTGGTAGCGCTCGACGATGCCGCCGACGCCCGACGACAGCAGCGCCGGAAACTGGCTCATCGAACCGCGCGTCTCGACGATCGCCAGGCGCTGCTGCGGCCACAGGCTGGTCACCAGATCGTTGTGGCGTAGCACCTGGCGGCGGCGGCCGTCGAGCGCTTCGATGCGCTCGTACTGCTGGCCGTTGTCGCAGTAGTGAGCAATGCGCGCACTGGCCATCGAGCCGCCGGCACTGACGACGAAGGTGCCCAGGAAGCTGCGCTGCCCGATCGCCTCGTGGATGCGCGTCAGCCAGTAGCGCGCCTCGGCGACCGGCTCGGCGGGCGGCTGCGCCCACGCCGCGGGAGCGCAAAGGAACGCCCCGGCCGCGGCCACCAGCCACGGCAGCATCCGCCAGGGAGCGCTCCGGATCGATGCGTGCATGTTCAGCGCGGCCCGGGCCCGTCACCCTCGCGGGTGGCGGCGCGCAGGAAGCCCGACGGCAGACCGAGCGCCGAGCTGCCGCCGAACTGCTTGTGCGCGGCGAGATAGGCATCGAGCCGCGCATCGCGGACCAGCAGTCCAGCCGGCGCCTCAGCGTCGGCGGCCAGCGAGATCGGCGCGGACTGGCCGGCAAAACTGCGGGCCTCGCCCACGCCTTCGGCTGCCAGGCGCAAGGCCGGCGCCGGCGTCGGCGCAGGGACCGCGGCGAAAGTGGGCGCCATCGGCTCGGGCGCCGGCTGCAACACGGTCAGTGCGCCGACGGCGACGACCATGAAGCCGGCGGCCAAGGCTGCCGGCGGCGCCCAGCGCCGCACGAGGCGGCGCGCCGAGCGTGCGCGCACGTCGCTGCCGGCCACGGCCGGCTGCGCCGGTTCATGCGGCGTCTGGATGGACGGCGCCAGCACGACCGGCTCCTCGGCGAGGCGCTCGCGCAGGCGCGCAAGGAAGGCGGCGTCGCGGCCGCGACCACCCAACTCCTCGGAGCGCAGCACGTCACCGATCAGGTGGTAGCCGTGCCAGCGTGCGCGCACCGCGGCATCGTCTCGCCAAGCCGCGCTGATGGCCGCGCCGACCCGGGCATCGGCCTCGCCGTCGGCCAGGGCGGACAGGCCTTCGAAGACATCCGGGGTGTCGGCCTCTTTCATCGCATCACTCCATCGACCATGCAGCTCACCAACGTTCACCCTCGCGCGTATCGAGCAGCGGACGCAGCCTTTCAGCGATCGCCTCGCGCGCCCGGAAGATCCGCGAGCGCACCGTCCCTATCGGGCAATCCATCACACCGGCGATCTCTTCGTAGCTCAAGCCCTCGATTTCGCGCAGCGTGATCGCCTGGCGCAGATCTTCGGACAAGGCATCGATCGCGGAGTTCACCGCGATGGCGATTTCTTTCGTGGCAAGCAGGGCGTCGGGGGTCTCGCCGTCGCTTAGTTCGTTCTCGACCCGGGAAGTTTCATCGCCATCCTCGTCACGCCCCGCGTAGGCCGACTCGGTGACGATCGGGTCACGCTTCAGGTCGACGAGCGCCTTCTTGGCCGTGTTGACGGCGATCCGGTACAGCCAGGTGTAGAAGGCGCTCTCGCCCCGGAACTGCGGGATCGCGCGGTAGGCGCGGATGAAGGTCTCCTGGGCGATGTCCTGGACCAGGTCGACGTCGCGCACCATGCGGCCGATCAGCCGCTCGATGCGGCGCTGGTACTTGACCACCAGCATCTCGAAGGCACGCTGGTCGCCCTGCTTGATCCTCTCGATCAGCAGCGCATCGGCGGCGGACTCGGCTGTCATCGGCTCAGGCTGCCTCGCCGGCAGACGCCGGTCGCGGCGAGTACAGGGCACAGCGCAGTGCATGCCAGGGCATCGATGCGCTGCGCTGCAGCGCGATCCAGCGCGCGCGCCGCCGCGAGCCGGGCGGGGCCGTGAAACGCAGCAGCAACGCATCGCCGAAGTCCAGCGCCACCGCCACTTCGCCACGCTGCGGCTCGTGCCAGTCCTGTTCGAGCAGGACCCAGCCGGCGCCGTCCCAGCCGAGTCGGGCGCGCCGCGGCCGCGCGCCGACCCGGCCCAGCCACCCGGCGTAGGCGGCGGCAAGCGCCACGATCGTCCAGGCGACCGCCGTGCTCACCGCGAGAGCCCAGCCGACGGCCGCGGCGATCGCGACGCACACCAGCGCCCACAGCGCCACGCGCCAGCAGAGGCCGACTTCGACGTCGAGTTGGACCGCCGGTGCGGCACGCATCGTTCAACGGTGCGCCGGCACCGCCGCTCAGGCCCGCCGGAACAGCAGCGTACCGTTGGTGCCGCCGAAGCCGAAGTTGTTCTTCGCGGCGACGTCGATCTTCATTTGCCGCGCGGTGTTCGCGCAGTAGTCCAGGTCGCACTCCGGATCCTGGTTGAAGATGTTGATGGTCGGCGGCGACACCTGGTGGTGGATCGCCAGCACCGTGAACACCGACTCGATGCCGCCGGCGCCGCCGAGCAGGTGGCCGGTCATCGACTTGGTCGAGTTGACGACCATCTTCTTCGCGTGCTCGCCGAAGGCGAGCTTGACCGCGTTGGATTCGTTCACGTCGCCCAGCGGCGTGGACGTGCCGTGGGCGTTGAGGTACTGCACCGCGTCGGCGTTGACGCCGGCGTCGCGCAGCGCGGCGCGCATGCTGCGCTTCGGGCCGTCGACGTTGGGCGCGGTCATGTGGAAGGCGTCGGCGCCCATGCCGAAGCCGATCAGCTCGGCGTAGATCTTCGCGCCGCGTGCCTTGGCGCGCTCGTATTCCTCGAGCACCATCACGCCGGCGCCCTCGCCGAGCACGAAGCCGTCGCGGTCCTTGTCCCAGGGCCGCGAGGCGGTCGCCGGGTCGTCGTTGCGCGTCGACAGCGCGCGCGCCGCCGCGAAACCGCCGATGCCCAGCGGCGAGACGGTGCTCTCTGCACCGCCGGCGACCATCGCGTCGGCCTCGCCGTACTGGATCATCCGCGCCGCCTGGCCGATGCAGTGCAGGCCGGTGGTGCAGGCGGTGACGATCGCGAGGTTCGGCCCGGTGAAGCCGCACTGGATCGACAGGTGCCCCGAGATCATGTTGATGATCGAGGCCGGCACGAAGAACGGCGAGATGCGCCGCGGCCCGCGCGCCGCGTACTCGGCGTGGGTCTCCTCGATCATCGGCAGGCCGCCGATGCCCGAGCCGACCAGGCAGCCGATGCGCTCGGCCTCGTCCTCGCTCAACGCGTCGCCGGTGGGCAAGCCCGCATCCTTGACGGCCTGCAGCGACGCTGCCAGGCCGAAGTGGATGAAGCTGTCCATGTGGCGGGCTTCCTTGCCGGGGATGTAATCCTCGATGTTGAAGCCCTTGACCTCGCCGGCGAAGCGCACGGCCAGATTGGCCGCGTCGAACTTCGTGACGTTGGCGATGCCAGACTTGCCCGCGACCAGGTTGCCCCAGGACTCGGCCACCGTGTTGCCCACGGGGGTGACGAGCCCGAGGCCGGTCACGACGACGCGACGACGGCTCATGTGCAAACGCGAATCAGGCCTTGGCGTGCGACTTGGCGTAGTCGATCGCGAGCTGGACGGTGGTGATCTTCTCGGCCTCTTCGTCCGGGATCTCGATGCCGAACTCGTCCTCGAGCGCCATCACCAGCTCGACGGTGTCGAGCGAATCCGCGCCCAGATCGGCGACGAAGGCCTTCTCGTTGGTGACCTCGCCCTCGGCCACGCCGAGCTGCTCGGCGATGATCTTCTTGACGCGTGCTTCGATGTCGCTCATGACTCCTCCAGGGAGAGTTCCAAAAACAGCCGGTGATTCTAAGGGCACCAGGGTGACAACCCTGGGGCGCCCGGCGGCCACCGGCCAATGCCGCCCGGCGCGTTGTGTCAGCTCATGAACATGCCGCCGTTGACGTGCAGTTCGCTGCCGGTGATGTAGGCGGCGCCCGACGAGGCCAGGAAGGCCACGGTCTCGGCGATCTCCTCGGGCGCGCCCAGGCGGCCGAGCGGGATCTGCGCCAGCAGCGCGGCCTTCTGCGCCTCGGGCAGCCCCTCGGTCATGTCGGTCTGGATGAAGCCCGGTGCGACGCAGTTGACGGTGATGCCGCGGCTGCCGAGCTCGCGCGCCAGCGAACGAGTCATGCCGGCGACGCCGGCCTTCGCGGCCGCGTAGTTGGCCTGGCCCGGGTTGCCGCTCGCGCCGACCACCGAGGTGATGTTGACGATGCGGCCAAAGCGCTGCTTCATCATCGGGCGGATCGCCGCGCGGCTGGCGCGGAACACGGCCTTGAGGTTGGTGTCGATGACCGCGTCCCAGTCCTCGTCCTTCATCCGCATCGACAGCTGGTCGCGCGTGATGCCGGCGTTGTTGACCAGCACATGCAGGCCACCGTCGGCCTTGACGATGGCGTCGATCGCCGCATCCAGCGCCGGCGCGTCGGTGACGTTCAGCACGATGCCACGGCCGCCATGCGGCGCCAGCGCGTCGGTGATCGCAGCGGCGCCCGATTCGCTGGTCGCCGTGCCGACGACCTGGAAGCCGCGCTGCGCCAGCGTCAGCGCGATCGCGCGGCCGATGCCGCGGCTCGCACCGGTGACCAGCGCGACTTGCTTACTCTCACTCATGCCAGCGCCCCCTTGGTGTCGGCCAGGCTCGCCGGATCGAAGATGTTGAAGGCCGCGAGCTCGGGCTCGACGCGCTTGACCAGTCCGGCCAGCACCTTGCCCGGGCCGCATTCGACCACCTGGGCGATGCCGCGCGCCTTCAGCGCCTGCACCGTCTCGACCCAGCGCACCGGGCCGAAGGCCTGGCGGTAGAGCGCTTCCTTGATCGCGGCCGGATCGGTCTGCACCGCGACGTCGATGTTATTGACCAGCGGGATCGTCGGCGCGGCCAGCGCCACGGTCTCGAGCCGCGCGCGCAGCGCCTCGGCGGCCGGCTTCATCAGGCTCGAATGGAAGGGCGCCGACACCGCCAGCGGCAGCGCGCGCTTCGCGCCGGCCGCCTTCAGCAACTCGCAGGCCTTGTCGACGGCCGCCTTGGCGCCCGAGATCACGGTCTGCTTCGGGTCGTTGTAGTTCGCGGCCTCGACCGGCTCGCCGGTGGCCGCGGCCGCCTCGGCGCAGCCGGCGCGCACCGCGTCGGCATCGAGACCGAGGATCGCCGCCATCGCGCCGGCGCCGACCGGCACCGCCTGCTGCATCGCCTGCGCGCGCAGCCGCACCAGCGGCGCCGCGTCGGCCAGGCTCAGCGCGCCGGCCGCGACCAGCGCGCTGTACTCGCCGAGCGAATGGCCGGCCACCGCCGCCGGGGCGGGCCCGCCTTCGGCACGCCAGGCGCGGTAGCAGGCGATGCTTGCCACCAGCATCACCGGCTGGGTGTTGGCGGTGAGATCCAGCGCCTCCTTCGGCCCGTCCTTGATCAGCGCGGCGAGGTCCTCGCCGAGCGCGGCCGAGGCCTCGGCCAGCGTGTCGCGCACGACGGCATGCTCGCCCCAGGCGTCGAGCATGCCGACGCTCTGCGAGCCCTGCCCGGGAAAGACGAAGGCGAAAGCCGTCATCCGAAAGTCTCCTGTCGTTCTTGGATCGGGCCGGGCGCTCAGTAGTCGAGCAGCACCGCGCCCCAGGTGAAGCCGCCGCCGACGCCTTCGAGCATCACGGTGTCGCCGCGCTGCACCTTGCCGGCGCGCACCGCGTGGTCGAGCGCCAGCGGCACCGACGCGGCCGAGGTATTGCCATGCTCGTCGACGGTGACGATGAGCTTGTCCAGCGGCAGCTTCAGCTTCTTGGCCGTGCTCTGCATGATGCGGATGTTGGCCTGGTGGGGGATCAGCCAGTCGATGTCGCTGTCCGCGCGTCCGGCCTTGTCGAGCACGGAGCGCGCCACGTCCTCGAGCACGCCGACGGCGAGCTTGAACACCGCCTGGCCGTCCATCTTCAGCAGCGGGTCGCCGAGCACCTTGCCGCCCGACACCGTGCCCGGCACGCACAGGATGCCGACATGGCGGCCGTCGGCATGCAGCTCGGTGGCCAGGATGCCCGGCGTGTCGCTCGCCTCCAGCACCACCGCGCCGGCGCCGTCGCCGAACAGCACGCAGGTGGTGCGGTCGTCGAAGTCGAGGATCCGCGAGAACACTTCCGCGCCGATCACCAGCGCGCGCCGCGCGCTTCCGGTGCGGATCATCGAATCGGCGACCGTCAGCGCATAGACGAAGCCCGAGCACACCGCCTGCACGTCGAACGCCGGGCAGCCGACGATGCCCAGCTTGTGCTGGACCATGCAGGCGGTCGACGGGAACACCATGTCCGGCGTCGAGGTCGCGACGATGATCAGGTCGATGTCCGCTGCCACCCGGCCGGCAGCCTCGAGCGCGTGGCGCGCCGCCTCGACCGCGAGGTCGCTGGCCGTCACGCCGTCGGCGGCGAAGTGCCGCGCGCGGATGCCGGTGCGCTCGACGATCCAGTCGTCGGAGGTTTCGACACCGCGCGCCGCCAGGTCGGCGGCGAGCTGCGCATTGCTCAGACGGCGCGGCGGCAGGAAGCTGCCGGTGCCGGTGATGCGGGTGTGGCGGGGAAGTGAGGGTGAGGTCATGCAGCTTGTTGCACCGACCCGTCCTGCGGCGCCGGCTCGGCCGGCAGGGCCTGCAGCGTCTCGAGGATGCGGTCGTGCACGCGATCGAGCAGTCGGTGGCGCGCCGCATCATAAGCCCGGTTCAGCGCCTGCTCGAACGCGAACGCGTCGGCCGACCCGTGGCTCTTGAACACCAGCCCGCGCAGCCCGAGCAGCGCGGCGCCGTTGTAGCGGCGGTGGTCGACGCGGTTCTTGAAATGGTTCAGCACCGGCAGTGCCACCAGCGCGGCGAGCTTGGTGCGCCAGTTGCGCGTGAATTCCTGGCGGATGAAGGCCGACAGCATCGACGCCAGCCCTTCGGCCGTTTTCAGCGCGACGTTGCCGACGAAGCCGTCGCACACCACGATGTCGGCCTTGCCGGTGAAGATGTCATTGCCCTCGACGTTGCCGACGAAGTTCAGGTGGCCGCCGGCAGCGGCCTCGCGCAGCAGTTCGCCGGCTCGCTTGATCGTCTCGCTGCCCTTGATGGCCTCTTCGCCGATGTTGAGCAGGCCGACCGTCGGGTTCTCCTTGCCCTCGACCGCAGCGACCAGCGCGCTGCCCATCACCGCGAACTGCAGCAGGTGCTCGGCCGTGCAGTCGACGTTGGCGCCGAGGTCGAGCACGGTGGTGTGGCCGTCGAGCCGGTTCGGCATCACGGTGGCGATCGCCGGGCGGTCGATGCCTTCCAGCGTCTTCAGCACATAGCGCGCGACCGCCATCAGCGCGCCGGTGTTGCCCGCCGAGACGCAGGCCTGCGCGGCCGCCACGCCGTCCACCGGCTTGACCTGAGTGATCGCGACGCGCATCGACGAATCGCGCTTGCGGCGCAGCGCCACCTCGACCGGGTCGTCCATGGTGACGACCTCGCTGGCCGCGACGACGGTGCAGCGCGCCCAGCCGGCCGCCGGCGCCAAGGCCTCGGGGCGGCCGACCAGCAGCAGTTCGGCATCGGGATGCGCGTCGAGGAAGGCGCGGCAGGCCGGCAGCGTGACGGCCACGCCGTGGTCGCCGCCCATGCAGTCGACGGCGAGGCGCACGGGCAGGGGCGAGGCGGCTGACGGAGCGTTCATCGGCTGGACGGGCGTTCGGGCGTGCCGCTCACGCTAAGCGCGAAGCGCGCCGCTGGCAAGCCCGGCCGGGCCGGCGCTCCAACGACAACGCCCGGCCTCCTGCATTCAGGCGGCCGGGCGTGAGGGCCCGCAGCGTGCAGGCCCCGGTGCGCGATGCCCCGGGGCCGTGCCGGTTCAGGCATCCGCCTTGGTCTTCAGCACCTTGCGGCCACGGTAGAAGCCGGTCGGGCTGATGTGGTGGCGCAGGTGGGTCTCGCCGGTGGTCGGCTCGATCGCCGTGCCCGGGGTCGTCAGGGCATTGTGCGAACGGTGCATGCCGCGCTTGGACGGCGATTTCTTGTTCTGTTGAACAGCCATGGGGGGCTCCTGGAAAGGCTCGGCGCAGATCTCTTGGCGCGAAAGGCTGACCCGGCGGGCCGGGCGGTCTCCGCAGCGCCGGACAGCCGGCAGGCGCGGAAAAGCCCGAGAGTATATCAGCGGCTACCCGGCGGCACGCATCAGTGGGCCGAGCCCGGCTTCTTCAGTGCCGCCAGCGCCGCGAACGGGTTCGGCCGCTCCGGGGCCACCTCGGCCACCTCGACCTCCTCCGGGTCGACCGCAGCGGCCAGCGGCGCCGGGCAGGCCGCATGGCGCGGCACCAGCGGCAGCGCGAGCAGCAACTCGTCCTCGACCAGCTCGCGCAGGTCCAGGCTGCGGCTGAGGACCAGCACATCCTCGTCGCTGTCGACGTCGAGCGCCGAGGCCTCCTCCTCGCTGGCGACGAAGCGCAGCGGCCGGTCGATTTCGACGACGGTCGCGACCGGCTGCAGGCAGCGCTGGCATTCGAGCCGCAGCACCGCACGCGCGCGCAACTCGAGCCGCCACTCCGGCGCGGCACCGGCGCGCCGGCGGCAGAGGCCGCGTGCCGACCAGCTCACCTCGTCGCCGGCGGCCGGCGGCGCGTCGGCGCTGACGCCCGCGGCCAGGCGTTCGAGCGCGGCCAGCGGCCAGGCGCCGGACAGCTCGGCACCGGCCTCGGCAAAGGCTGCAATGTCGAGGCGCAGGGGGTTGAATTCGCGGGGCTTCATCGCCTGCGAAGTGTAGGCGCCGTGACAATGTGGCGATGGACGCCTCTCCCGCCCCGCGCCTGATCCTCGGCTCGACTTCGCGCTACCGGCGCGAGCTGTTGCAGCGATTCGGCCTGCCCTTCGAGGCCGTCGCGCCCCAGGTCGACGAGACGCCACGGCCCGGCGAAGGGCCGGCGGCGCTGGCCGAGCGCCTCGCCGAGGCCAAAGCGGCCGAGGTGGCGCAGCGGCACCCTGACGCGGTCGTGATCGGCTCCGATCAGGTCGCCGACCTGGACGGCCAGGCGATCGGCAAGCCCGGCGAGCATGCCCGCGCGGTCGAGCAGCTGCGCGCGATGAGCGGCCGCGTGGTGGTGTTCCAGACGGCGGTCGCAGTGCAGCGGCCGGCAACCGGCTACGCCGGCCTGCTGCGCGTGCCGGTGCGGGTGCGCTTCCGGGTGCTGGGCGACGCCGAGATCGAGGCCTACCTGCGTGCCGAGCAACCCTACGACTGCGCCGGCAGCGCCAAGTCCGAAGGGCTGGGCATCGTGCTGCTCGACGCGATCGAGTCCGACGACCCGACGGCGCTGGTCGGCCTGCCGCTGATCGCGACCGCGCGGCTGCTGCGCGCGGCCGGCGTCGACCCGCTGGCGCCGAGATGACGACGCCCGGCACGCTCTGGCTGGTGCCGAACACGCTCGACCTCGGCACGCCCGAGGCCGCGAGCGCCGACCTGCGGGCCGTGCTGCCGCAGGGCGTGCTCGACACCGCGGCGCGGCTCGGCCACTGGGTCTGCGAGAACGCGAAGACGACGCGCGCCTTCCTGAAGCGCGTCGATGCGGTCGTGCCGCTGGCGCAGCCGCTGCAGGCGCTCGACATCCGCGAGCTGCCGCGCCCGCCCAAGGGCCGCGCGGCCGCGGCCGAGGCCGACCTGCGGCCGCTGCTCGCGCCGGCGCTGGCCGGCCACGACCTCGGGCTGATCAGCGAGGCCGGCTTGCCGGCCGTGGCCGACCCGGGCGCCGCGCTGGTGGCTGCGGCCCATGCCGCCGGCGTGCCGGTGCGAGCGCTCGCCGGGCCGAGCGCGCTGCTGCTGGCGCTGGCCGCCAGCGGGCTTGACGGCCAGAGCTTCGCCTTCGTCGGCTATGTGCCGCAGGAGGCCGGCGCGCAGGCGCAGCGGCTGCGCGAGCTCGAGGCGCTGTCGCGCCGGCTCGGCCAGACGCAGCTGATGATCGAGACACCCTATCGCAACGCCGCGCTGCTGCGCGGCCTGCTCGCGGCGCTGGCGCCGGCGACGCGGCTGTCGGTGAGCTGCGGGCTGACGCTGGCGGCGGGCTTCACGCGCAGCGACACGGTCGCGCGCTGGCGCGAGCGGCCCGACGAGCTGCCGGCCGACGTGCCGGCGGTGTTCGCGCTGCTGGCGCGCTGAGCCGGCTCAGCTCTTGCCGCCGAGCAGCGAGGCGACGCGCTTCTTGGGCTTGATGTAGCGCGACAGACCGCTCGGCGCCGGCGCGGCGGCGGCCGCGCGCTCCCAGGCCGGCTCGGCGTCGGTCGCAGCTTCGTAGGGCTGGTTGAAGAACGGGTCGGCGGCCGGCGCGGGTGCGCGGCGCGGCGGTGGCGCCACGGCGCGGACTTCGGCGCGCGGCTCGTCGTCGCGCGGCCGCTCGTCGCGGCGCGGCGGGCGGCGGGGGCGGGAGTCCTCGAGTTCGAAGGGTTCGAGCTCGATCTTCTTCTTGATCAGCTTCTCGATGTCGGACACCAGCCGCGTGTCGTCGCGCGCGACCAGCGTGATCGCCAGCCCCGAGGCGCCGGCGCGGCCGGTGCGGCCGATGCGGTGGACATAGTCCTCGGCGTTGAAGGGCACGTCGAAGTTGAAGACCGCCGGCAGGTCGGCGATGTCCAGCCCGCGCGCCGCCACATCGGTGGCGACCAGCAGGTCGACCGTGCCGGCCTTGAAGGCGGCCAGCGCCTTCAGGCGCTCGTCCTGCGACTTGTCGCCGTGCAGCGCCTGGGTGTTGAGCCCGTCGCGCTCGAACGAGCGCGCCAGCCGCGCGGCACCGAGCTTGGAGTTGACGAACACGATGCTTTGCGTGATCGCGCGCTCGCGCAGGATCTGACGCACTGCGGCGCGCTTGTCGTCTTCCTCGACGCGGTAGAAATGCTGCTCGACCGTCGAAGCGGTGGCGTTCGGCCGCGCGGTCTCGACCAGGATCGGGTCCTGCAGGTAGCTCTGCGCCAGCCGCTTGATCTCGGGCGAGAAGGTGGCCGAGAACAGCAGCGTCTGGCGGGTCTTCGGCAGGTAACTGAGGATGCGCTGCAGGTCCGGCAGGAAGCCGATGTCGAGCATGCGGTCGGCCTCGTCGAGCACCACGTACTCAACCTGGTTCAGCGAGCAGTTCTTGGCCTCGATGTGGTCGAGCAGCCGGCCCGGCGTCGCGATCAGCACCTCGACGCCCTTCTTCAGCTCGGCCGTCTGCGGCTTCATGTCGATGCCGCCGAACACCACCGTCGCGCGCAGCTGGGTGTGCTTGGCGTAGGTCTTGATGCTGTTGGCCACCTGGTCGGCCAGCTCGCGGGTCGGCGTGATGACCAGCGCGCGCACCGGGTGGCGCGCCGGCGAGACGCTGCCGGTCTCGTGCTTGAGCATCTTCTGCAGCAGCGGGATCGAGAACGCCGCCGTCTTGCCGGTGCCGGTCTGCGCCGCACCCATGACATCGCGCCCGGCCAGGACCAGTGGAATGGCCTTGGCCTGGATCGGCGTCATCATCAGGTAACCGGAGTCGGCCACCGCCCGCAGCAGCTTGGGGTCGAGCGCGAGGGTGTCGAAACGGGCGGGGGGCGCCTCGGGCGGCGCAGCCTGGGGGTCTTCTTGCATCTGGCCGGATTATCCGCCAGCCGGCATGACGACCTCAGCGGTGCGTCATCAGCCAGCGTGGCGCCTTGAAACGCACGATGCTCGCGTACAGCGCGATGTAGGTCACACCGAACAGCACGATGAAGCCGCCGAGCACGCGGCTGCTGTCCCAGAACATGACGCTCGGGATCACCGCCAGCATGCACAGCAGCCACAGGTAGGGCGCGGTCATCGAATTGCGGCGCGTCAGCGCCTGCGCGTCGCGGCTGCCGACCGCCCAGCGCAGCAGGCGGCGGTAGACCAGGCTGTGCAGGTGCACGCCGTCGGGCATGCCCATCGCGCGCCGCTTGACGACCTTGCGCCGGTACATCGAGAACAGCGTCTCGAACACCGGGTAGATCACCATCAGCAGTGGGAACAGCGGCGACACCTGCGGGTTGCGCTGCAGCAGCAGGATGCCCAGCTCGGCCAGGTAGAAGCCGACGAAATAGGCCCCGCCGTCGCCGAGGAACACCAGCCCGGCGGGATAGTTCCAGACGAAGAAGCCGAGCACCGCGCCGACCCCCACCAGCGCCAGCGTCGCGACCAGGGTGTCGCCGACCTGGGTCGCGACGTAGGCGATCGCCACCATCATGATGATCGTGCACATCGCCGCCAAGCCGTTGAAGCCGTCGATGATGTTCACCGCGTTGGCGATGCCGGCCACCGCGAACACCGCCAGGCAGGCTGCGCCGAGCGGGAAGGACGCGATCCAGTCCAGGCCCCAGAGGTCGGTGCGGGTGATCGATGCCCCGAGGAAGACGACCGCCAGCGCCGCAGCGGCGGCAGTCGCCAGCAGCCGCCAGAAGGGGCGGACGCGGCCGCTCAGGTCCTCGGCCAGCCCGGCCCCGAATGCCGGCAGGCCGCAGGCGAGCAGGAGCAGCAGCACGATGGCCAGATCCCGCCCGCCGAGGCCCCAGGCGGCACCCGCCGTGACCGCCAGCGCGCCGACGATGCCGACGCCGCCGATGCGCGGTGCCGGCCGCACATGCACGCGTTGCGGCCCGCCGCCGGAACCGGCGAACAACAGCGAGGAGCGACGTCGCCCGGCGCGCACGGCCAGCAGGGTCAGCACGGCAGACACTGCCAGCGCGCACAGGAACAGGAGCATCGGCCGAGTTTAGGGGACGGGTCCGCCGCGCCCGCTCGCTATAGTCGCGGCACTGCAGCATCCAGCCCTGTTCATGCGGCCCGTCGTTCCCGTAATCCTCGCCGGCGGCTCCGGCACGCGCCTGTGGCCGCTGAGCCGTGCGCTCTACCCGAAACAGTTCCTGCCGCTGACCGGCGAGCACAGCCTGTTTCAGCTCGCCGTGCGGCGGCTGACGGCCGCCGGGGCGGCGGCGCCGCTGGTGGTCGGCAACGAGGAGCACCGGTTCATGGCGCTGGAGCAGTTGCGCGAGATCGGCGCCACGCCGGCGACGCTGCTGCTCGAGCCGTCCGGCCGCAACACCGCGCCGGCGCTGACGCTCGCCGCGCTGGCCGCCAGCGCCGACGGCGACGATCCGGTGCTCGCCGTGTCGCCGGCCGACCAATCGATCGGCGACGAAGCGGCATTCGGCGCCGCGCTGCGCACGGCGATCGAGGCGGCGGATGCCGGCGCACTGGTCACGCTGGGCATCGTGCCCGACCGACCCGAGACCGGCTACGGCTACATCCGCGCCGGTGGCACCGGCGCGGCGCGGCGCGTCGAGGCCTTCGTCGAGAAGCCCGACCTCGCCACCGCCGAGCGCTACCTCGCCGACGGTGGCTACGCCTGGAACAGCGGCCTGTTCGTGCTGCGTGCGTCGGTGTGGCTGTCGGCGCTCGAGCGCTTCCGCCCGGACATCCTGGCCGCCACGCGCGCCGCCTGGGACGGCCGCCAGACCGACGCCGGCTTCGTGCGGCCCGACCGCGGCGCGTTCGCGGCCATCCCGTCGGAATCGATCGACTATGCCGTGATGGAGAAGGCGCCCGGGGCCGGCCTGCGCGTCGAAATGGTCGCGCTGGATGCCGGCTGGAGCGACCTCGGCGCCTGGGACGCGGTCTGGCAGGTGCGCGAACGCGATGCCGATGGCAACTGCACCCATGGCGACGCGATGATCGAGAACAGCCGCAACACGCTGGTGCACGCGACCAGCCGGTTGGTCGGCGCCGTGGGCCTGGACAACGTGATCGTCGTCGAGACGCCCGACGCGGTGCTGGTCGCCGACCGCTCGCGCAGCCAGGAGGTCAAGCAGATCGTCGCGGCGCTGCAGCGCGCCGGACGCTCCGAGGCGACGCTGCACCGCCGCGTGCACCGCCCCTGGGGCTGGTACGACAGCGTCGACGCCGGCGCGCGCTTCCAGGTCAAGCGCATCATGGTCAAGCCCGGCGCCAGCCTGAGCCTGCAGATGCACCACCACCGCGCCGAGCACTGGGTGGTCGTCAAGGGCACGGCCGAGGTCACCTGCGGCGAGCGCAAGCTGCTCGTGACCGAGAACCAGAGCACCTACATCCCGCTGGGCGAGAAGCACCGGCTCGCCAACCCGGGCGCGATCCCGCTCGAGATCATCGAGGTGCAATCCGGCAGCTACCTCGGCGAAGACGACATCGTCCGCTTCGAAGACACCTACGGCAGAGCCGGCCCATGACCCTCCTGGTCACCGGCGGCGCCGGCTTCATCGGCAGCAATTTCGTGCTGGACTGGCTCGCTCAGAGTGACGAGCCGGTCGTCACCCTCGACGCCCTCACCTACGCCGGCAACCTGCGCAACCTGGCCTCGCTGCAGGGCGACGCGCGGCATGTCTTCGTGCACGGCGACATCGGCGACCGCGCGCTGGTCGACCGGGTGCTGGCCGAGCACCGGCCGCGCGCCATCGTGCACTTCGCCGCCGAGAGCCACGTGGACCGCTCGATCCACGGGCCCGGCGCCTTCATGAAGACCAATGTCGAGGGCAGCTTCACGCTGCTCGAGGCGGCGCGCGGCCACTGGAGCGCACTGCAGGGCGACGCGAAGGCGGCGTTCCGCTTCCATCATGTGTCAACCGACGAGGTCTACGGCTCGCTCGCGCCCGACGCGCCGGCCTTCACCGAGACCCATCCCTACGAGCCCAACAGCCCCTATTCGGCCAGCAAGGCCGCCAGCGACCACCTGGTGCGCGCCTGGCACCATACCTACGGGCTGCCGGTCGTCACGACCAACTGTTCCAACAATTACGGGCCCTATCACTTTCCGGAGAAGCTGATCCCGCTGATGATCGTCAACGCGCTGGCCGGCAAGTCCTTGCCGGTCTATGGCGACGGCCGGCAGATCCGCGACTGGCTCTACGTCGGCGACCACTGCGCGGCGATCCGCGCGGTGCTGGCCGGCGGCCGGCTCGGCGAGACCTACAACATCGGCGGCTGGAACGAGCAGGCCAACATCGACATCGTCCACACCGTCTGCGCCCTGCTCGACGAGCTGAAGCCCGACCCGGCCGGCCCCTACCGGCGCCTGATCACGCACGTGGCCGACCGGCCCGGCCACGACCGCCGCTACGCAATCGACGCGCGCAAGATCGAACGCGAGCTCGGCTGGCGTCCGGCCGAGACCTTCGCGACCGGCATCCGCAAGACCGTGCAGTGGTACCTCGCGAACGGCGACTGGGTGCGCGAGGTGCAAAGCGGCGCCTACCGCGACTGGGTCGCGACCCACTACGCGACGCGATGAGGATCCTGCTGCTCGGCAAGAACGGCCAGGTCGGCTGGGAGCTGCAGCGCTCGCTGGCAACGCTCGGTGACTTGACGGCGCTCGACTTCGACAGCACCGACTTCCGCGCCGACTTCGCCGAACCCGATTCGCTCGCCGCGACGGTGCGCGCGCTGCGCCCCGACGTCATCGTCAACTCGGCCGCCCACACCGCGGTCGACCGGGCCGAGAGCGAGCCCGCGCTGGCGCGCACGATCAACGCCGTCGCGCCCGGCGTGCTGGCGCGCGAGGCCGCGGCGCTGGGTGCGACGCTGGTCCATTACGGCACCGACTATGTCTTCGACGGCAGCGGCAGCGCGCCGCGCGCCGAGGACGCGCCGACCGGTCCGCTGTCGGTCTATGGCGCGACCAAGCTCGAGGGCGAGGATGCCATCCGCGCCAGCGGCTGCCGCCACCTGATCCTGCGCACCAGTTGGGTCTACGCGGCGCGCGGCGGCAACTTCGCCAAGACCATGCTCAAGCTCGCCGCCGAGCGCGACAAGCTCACCGTGATCGACGACCAGTTCGGGGCGCCGACCGGCGCCGAACTGCTGGCCGACCTGACCGCCCATGCGCTGCGTGTGCTGCGCGAGCGGCCCGGGCTGGCCGGCACCTACCACGCGGTCGCTGCCGGCGAGACGCACTGGCACGGCTATGCGACCCATGTCATCGAATGGGCACGCGCGCACGGCCATGCGGTAAAGGTCGCACCCGACGCGATCGTGCCGGTGCCGACCAGCGCCTTCCCGACGCCGGCGAAGCGCCCGCTCAACTCGCGGCTCGACACACGCAAGCTGCGCGAGACTTTCGGCGTCGTGCTGCCGCCGTGGCAGCACGGCGTCGAGCGCATGTTGGCCGAAATCCTCGGCCGCTGAACCCCGGGGCGCACCATGCAACGCAAGGGCATCATCCTCGCCGGCGGCTCCGGCACCCGTCTGCATCCGGCCACGCTGGCGCTGAGCAAGCAGTTGCTGCCGGTCTACGACAAGCCGATGGTCTATTACCCGCTGAGCACGCTGATGCTCGCCGGCATCCGCGACATCCTCGTGATCAGCACGCCGCAGGACCTGCCGCGCTTCGAGGCGCTGCTCGGCGACGGCGCGCGCTGGGGTCTCAACCTGTCCTACTGCGTGCAGCCCAGCCCGGACGGCCTGGCGCAGGCCTTCCTCCTCGGTCGCGATTTCGTCGGCGGCGCGCCGAGCGCGCTGGTGCTCGGCGACAACATCTTCTACGGCCACGACCTGCAGGGCCTGCTGGAGGGCGCGACCAACCGGCCCGACGGCGCCACGGTCTTCGCCTACCACGTGCACGACCCCGAGCGCTACGGCGTCGTCGCCTTCGACGCCCAGCGGCGCGCGGTCAGCATCGAGGAGAAGCCCAAGGCGCCGAAGAGCAACTACGCGGTCACCGGGCTGTACTTCTACGATGCCCAAGTCTGCGACATCGCCGCCGACATCCAGCCCAGCGCGCGCGGCGAGCTCGAGATCACCGAGGTCAACGCCCGCTACCTGGCGCAGGGCCAGCTGGCCGTCGAGATCATGGGCCGCGGCTATGCCTGGCTGGACACCGGGACCCACGACAGCCTGATGGAGGCTGGCCAGTTCATCGCCACGCTCGAGAAGCGCCAGGGCCTGAAGGTCGCCTGCCCCGAGGAGATCGCGTTCCGCTCGGGCTGGATCAGCGCCGAGCAGCTCGAGGCCCAGGCCCAGCCGATGCTGAAGAACGGCTACGGCCAGTACCTGCTGCAGGTGCTCAGAGAGAAGGTCTTTTGAGCATGCAGGTCACTCCCACCGAACTGCCCGAGGTGCTGATCCTCGAGCCCAGGGTCTTCGGCGACGCGCGCGGCTTCTTCATGGAGAGCTTCAACCAGCAGGCCTTCGACGCCGCGGTCGGCCACCATGTCGATTTCGTGCAGGACAACCATTCGCGCTCGGCGCGCGGCGTGCTGCGCGGGCTGCACTACCAGCTGCCGCCGCATGCGCAGGGCAAGCTGGTGCGCGTGACGGCCGGCACCGTGTTCGACGTCGCGGTCGACCTGCGCCGCTCGAGCCCGCGCTTCGGCCGCTGGGCCGGCGTCGAGCTCAGCGCCGACAACCACCGCCAGGTGTGGATCCCACCGGGCTTCGCGCATGGCTTCCTGGTGCTGTCGGACAGCGCCGATTTCCTCTACAAGACCACCGGCTACTACGCGCCGCAGGCCGAGGGCGCGCTGCGCTGGGATGATCCGGCGATCGGCATCGCCTGGCCCGACGCCGGCGTGGCGCCGCAGCTGTCGGCCAAGGACGCCGCGGCGCCGGCGTGGTCCGATGCGCGCTGCTTCGACTGAAGCGCCTCGGCGGTCCCCGATAATCCGTCGCCCCGCCTCACCCTCAGATCGCCTTGGCCGCCCACCCCTTGCCCCTGCCCGGTCGTGCCGCGCCGACGCCGCGGCGCAGCCCCTGGGAGATCCAGAAGGCGGTGGTGTTCGCCCTGTTCATCCGCGAGCTGCGGGCGCGCATCGAGGGGCGCTGGCTCGGCCTGTTGTGGACGGTGGCCGAGCCGGTGGCGCATCTGTCGATCATCATGACCTTGTTCATCGCCGTGCGCCACGTCGTGCGCCCCGGCATCGACGCGGCGCTGTTCCTGGCCACCGGCCTCGTCCCGTTCTTCCTGTTCCGCAACATCTCGCTGCGCAACGCCGACTCGGTGCGCCAGAACTTCGGGTTGTTCTCCTACCGCCAGGTCAAGCCCTTCGACACGCTGCTGTCGCGCACCCTCGTGGAGGTCGCACTGTCGAGCCTGGCCTACACGGTGGTGCTGGCCGCCCTCGGCTGGTGGGGCATCGATGTCTGGCCCGCGCGGCCGCTCGAGCTGCTGGCGGCGAGCAGCGTGCTGATCGCGCTGGGCTTCGGGCTCGGGCTGACGCTGATGGTGGCCTGCACCGAACGGCCGCGGATCCGCACGATGGTCGGGCTCGCGTTCGTGCCCCTCTACCTGCTGTCGGGCGTGATGTTCCCGCTGAACGGCGTGCCGCGCGAATGGCTGGACTGGCTGCTGCTCAATCCGCTGGTCCATCTCGTCGACCTGATGCGCCAGGGCTTCGCGGCCGGCTACCCGCCGCTGCCCGGCGCCGGGCTCGCCTACCCCACGGGGTGGGCGCTCGGGCTCCTCGCGCTGGGCCTGTGCCTGTACCGCGTGGAGCGGCGACGGCTGATCGCGAGCACCTGACGAGGCCGCCCATGATCGAGTTGCGCAAGCTCACCAAGTCCTACGCGACCCGCCAGGGGCGCCGCTACGTCTTCCGGGACCTCGATTTCCGCTTTCCCGACGGCGTCAGCATCGGCCTGATGGGCGGCAACGGGGCCGGCAAGTCGACGCTGCTGCGGCTGATCGGCGGCATCGACATGCCCGACAGCGGTGCCGTGCTGACCGATGCGCGCATCTCGTGGCCGGTCGGGCTGTCGAGCGGCTTCCAGCGTGACCTGAGCGCCCGGGAGAACGTCGAGTTCGTCTGCCGCATCCATGGCGCCACCGGGGCAAGCCTGCGCGAGACCGTCGCCTACGTGCGCGCCTTCGCCGACATCGGCAGCTGGTTCGATCTGCCGATGTCGACCTACTCGAAGGGCATGCGCGCGCGGGTCGCCTTCGGCCTGAGCATGGCCTTCGAGTTCGACTACTACCTGATCGACGAGGCCATGGCCGTCGGCGATCCGCAGTTCAGGCGCAAGAGCCGCGAGGCCTTCGCGCAGCGCATGGGTGGCGCCCACATGATCCTGGTGTCGCACAACGTGGCCGACATCCGCGAGTACTGCGACGCGGTCGTGCTGCTCGAAGCCGGCCGTGCGACGCTGTACGAGGACATCGAAGCCGGCCTGGCGGCCTACGAAGGCTCGGACGGCCCGCCGCTGCGCACCCGGCGGCGCGGCAGACTGGTCGCCGACGACCCGGCCGCGCGCCGGGAGGCGCGCGAGCGCCGCCAGGCCCTCCTCCGAACCGAGCGCGACCGCGAGCCCCCTGCCCCATGAACCTGCTCCGAACCCTCAGTGCACGCCGTCTGGCCGTGGCCCTCGTCGCCGTGCCCTTCGTCGCCGGCGCGATCTACTACGGCCTGGTGGCCGCGGACCGCTACGTCAGCGAGTCGACGATCGCGGTGCGGCAGGCCAACCAGGACATGAGTTCCACCCTGCCGGGTGCCGCCGTGCTGCTCGGCGGCGCCCTGGCACCGTCGCGCGAGGACACGCTGTACGTGCAGGAGTACGTGCACTCGCTCGGCCTGCTGCTCAAGCTCGACGAGCAGCTCAAGCTGCGCGAGCACTTCCAGGGCGCCGGCGCCGACCGGCTGTTCGCGCTCGCGGCCGACGCCCCGCAGGAGGACTTCCTCGCGTACTACCGCGAGCGCGTCGAGGTCAGCTTCGACGACGTCGCCTCGCTGCTGACGGTGCGCGCGCAGGGCTTCGACCCGGCGTTTGCGCAGGCGCTGAACCGCGCGATCCTGGCCGAGAGCGAGCGCTTCGTGAACGCGTTCTCGCAGCAGATCGCCACCGAGCAGCTGCGCTTCGCCGAGACCGAGCTGCGCGGCGCGGCGCAGCGCGTCGAATCGGCCCAGACCAAGGTGCTGGCCTTCCAGACGCGCCACCGCCTGATCGACCCCGTCGCGCAGGCCCAGGCCAGCGGCGCGCTGACGGCCGATCTGCAGTCCCAGCTGACGCGCCTGGAGACCGAGCTGAAGAGCCTGGCCAGCTACCTCAACGACGAGGCCTACCAGGTCAAGGCGCTGAAGGCGCAGATCGCCGCCACGCGCGCCCAGCTCGACGCCGAACGTGACCGCATCACCGCCGAGAGCAAGCAGGGCGAGCGCCTCACCGCGCTGAGCATCGACTTCCAGTCGCTGCAGCTGCAGAGCGAGTTCGCGCGCGACGCCTACAAGCTCGCGCTCAGCGCGGTGGAGAACGCGCGCATCGAGGCGAACCGCAAACTCAAGAGCCTGGTCGTCATCGAGCCGCCGTCGCTGCCGCAGATCGCGGAGTACCCGCGGCGGCTGTACAACCTGCTGACCCTGCTCGTCGCCAGCTTGCTCACCTACCTGATCGCCCGGCTGCTCGTCGCCACGATCCGGGAACACCAGGACTGATGCCATGACCGCAGCCCGCCTTCGCCGGCGCCTCGCGCCTGCCGCCGCCCACTTCGCCGCTGCCCTGCTGTGCCTCGGTGCGCTGGCGCTGCCGGCCGCGCCCGCCGCCGCGCAGGCGGTACTGACGAACCCCGACGCCTTCGGTGCCGGGCCGCGCGGCATGACCGAGCTGCCGCCGCGCCGCGCCGCGGCGCAGGCCGCGGCCGGCACCGCGCCCGCCACGCCGACGGTGCCCCTGCCGGCGGCATCGGCGCCGCTGGCGCCACCGGCCGCGTTGCCGCTGCCGCCCGATCCGGCGACGGCGCTGACGCCGCTGATGTTCGGCTCGCAGATCTTCTCCGGGCGCTTCGGCAGCGAGACCTTCGGCGGCTTCAACGCCGATCACGCGATCGCCACCGGCGACCGCATCAGCCTGCGCATGTGGGGCGCCTTCGTCCACGATGCGGTGGTCGTGGTCGACGCGCAGGGCAACATCTTCATCCCCAACGTCGGCCCGGTGGCGGTGCGCGGCGTGCGCAATGCCGAGCTGAACCGCCAGATCGAGGCCCAGGTCAAGCGCGTGTTCCGCGCCAACGTCGGCGTCTACGCCTCGCTGGAGGCGGCGCAGCCGGTGCGCGTCTACGTCACCGGCTTCGTGCGCGCACCGGGGTTGTACGGCGGACTGTCGTCGGACTCGGTGCTGCACTACCTCGACAAGGCCGGCGGCATCGACCCCGACCGCGGCAGCTACCTCGCGGTGGACGTGCTGCGCGGCGGCAAGCCGCGCGGCACCGTGAACCTCTACGACTTCCTGCTGCAGGGCCGCATCGAACCCTTCCAGCTGCAGGACGGCGACACGCTCGTGGCCGCGCCGCGCAAGCACACCGTGCGCGTCGGCGGCGACGTGCTGAACCCCTATGTGTTCGAGTTCGCCCAGCCGCGCGTCCGTGCGGCCGATCTGCTGGCGATGGCCCGCCCGCGGCCGAGCGCCACGCACCTGAGCATCGTGCGGCGTGTCGGCACCGAACTGCGCAGCGAGTACCACGCGATCGCGGCCGTCGGCGACGTCGTGCTGGAGGACGGCGACGAGGTCAGCGTGACCGCCGACAAGTACCCCGGCACCATCCTCGTGCGCATCGACGGCGCGCACCTGGGCGAGCGCAGCCTGGTGCTGCCCTACGGCGCCAAGCTGCAGGACGCGATGGCCCGCCTGAAGCCGGCGCCGCAGGCCCAGCTCGACGCGACGCAGCTGTTCCGCAAGTCGGTCGCGGCGCGCCAGAAGGAGCTGCTGGAGACCTCGCTGCGCAGCCTCGAGACCTACGCGCTGACGGCGCGCAGCGCCACCAGCGAGGAGGCCGCGCTGCGCTCGCGCGAGGGGGACCAGATCCTCGAGTTCATCGAGCGTGCCCGCCGCGTCGAGCCGCGCGGCCAGGTCGTGCTCGCGCGCGGCGGGGCGGCCGGCGACACGCTGCTCGAGGACGGCGACGTGCTCGTCGTGCCCGAACGCAGCAACCTCGTGCTGGTCAGCGGCGAGGTGCTCTTCCCCACCGCCGTCGTGCACGATCCGAAGGCCAGCTTCGCGGACTACGTTGCCCGTGCCGGCGGCTACACCCAGGGCGCCGACCGCGCCCGGCCAATGGTGCTGCGCCAGGACGGCAGCGTCGGCGACCCGAGCAGCGCGCCGCTGCAGGCCGGCGACCAGCTGCTGGTGCTGCCGAAGATCGAGACCAAGAACATCGAGGTCACGCGCGGCATCACGCAGATCCTGTTCCAGATCGCCGTCGCCGTGCGCGCCCTGGTGAACCTGTGACGCTCACCACGGTGGAGCGTCCCGTCGGCGCCGCCATCCAAGCTCCGGCCGGCGCCGAGCGCGTCGCGCACGCGCCGGCGCCGCACCGTCTGCAGACCCCCGTCGAGCTGCCGTTCGAGCTGCCCACGCCGCTGTATGCGGCGATGCTCGCGATCTGGCACACCGCGCCGGGCCTGCAGCGCAAGTTCCCGCTGCATCTCGGGCGGCGCGTGGACCATCTCGGCTTCCTCGCCTGGTGCGTGTACGAGGGCCGTCGCCGCTACGCCATCCTTCGCGAGCTGCCGGCCTGGGACACGGCGCTGAACCGCCGGGTGCCGGCCGCGCTGCTCAAGCCCACGCCGTGGCGCGACACGATGTCGGTCGCCATGCTGCTCTATGGCGTGGCGCGCCAGCAGTTCAGCGTCGGCCAGCTGCTCAAGAGCGCCGCGGCGCAGGCGCGGATCGCTCGCGAGTGGTGGGGGGGCAAGCGGCACGTGCATGGCGGCCCGCCGACGCCCGCCTGGCAGCTCGCCGCCCTGGCGCGCGCCTTCGATCGACCCGAGGCCTTCGTCGAGGCCCTGCGCGAGCCGCACGAGCCCCCGGCCAGCACGGAGGCACTGGTCCAGGCGCATGGCGTGGCCGACCTGCTGGCGGCCTTCGAGCGCGGCCGTGCCGGCGATGTGCCCGCCGAGCTGGCGCCGATCGCCGGCCTGTCGGCCAACCTGATCAAGCTGCCGCTGTCGCTGCTGCGCGCCCACGCCCGGCTGCGCACGCGGCTGCGCGCGACGCCGGACGAGGCGGCGCTCGCCCGGGTCATGGGCACGATCCGGGTCGCCGCACCGCCGCCGCCGCCGCGGAGGCATCCGTTCGGCGTCAACCTGTTCGGCTACGCCCGCGGCGAGATCGGCATCGGCGAGGACGTGCGCATGACGGCGCGCGCCCTGCAAGCGGTCGGCGTGCCTGTGCGCATCATCAACGTGCAGCCGGGCGCCAACGTCTCGCAGCTCGACGACAGCGTCGCCGCATGGCTGGCCGACGAGCCGCTGTACGCCTTCAACCTGTTCTGCATCACCGGCAAGGAGCACATCCGCTTCGTCTGCGAGCGCGGCAGCGCCGGACTCGCCGACCGCTACAACATCGGCATGTGGCCCTGGGAGCTGCCGCGCTGGCCGGCGAGCTGCGAACACGCCTACGCGGCCGTCGACGAGATCTGGGGCATCAGCCACTACACCGCCCAGGCCTATGCCGACGCGCCCTGCCCGGTGCACGCGATGCCCCTGTGCGTCGACGTGTCCGAACTCGGCCCGCAGACGCGCGCGGACTTCGGTCTGCCCGAAGGGCGCTTCCTGTTCGTGTTCTCGTTCGACCACAACTCGACGCTGACGCGCAAGAACCCGCTGGCCGTCGTGCGCGCCTTCCAGCGCGCCTTCCCCCGCGGCGCGCCCGAGCCGGTCGGGCTCGTCATCAAGGCCAGCCATGTCAAGCCCGGCGCCGCCGCATGGCAGGCACTGACGCGGCTGGTGGACGGCGACCCGCGCATCCACCTCATCGACCGCACGCTCAGGCGCCCCGAGGTGCTGGCGCTGTACAAGGCCTGCGACTGCTTCGTCTCGCTGCACCGGGCCGAGGGCTTCGGGCGCGGCATGGCCGAGGCGCTGCTGCTCGGCAAGCAGGTCGTCGCGACAGGCTACTCGGGCAACCTGGACTTCTGTACGCCGGACAACAGCTACCTCGTCGACCAGACACCGATCCGCCTGGCCGCGAGCGACTATTTCCACGGTGCCGGGCAATCCTGGGCCGACCCGAGCATCGACCATGCGGCCGAGCAGATGCGCCAGGCCGTTCACGCCCGCAAGTCGAACGTCGATGCCACGGCCCGGTTCGCCCCGGCCTCCTGTGGACGAGCCTACGAGCGGCGTTTGCGTGAGATCTACACCAGCGCCAGCGCTTGCTGAACCGCGCTTCGACGCTCGACCCGCTGGCAGCGGGCGCGCCGGCAGGCCGCGGCGCTGCCGGGTTTCGTAACATGACGCCGCGCCACACTGCGCAAGCTCGCAGCGCAGGGCCCTGCGCGCGACCAGTCGCCCCTCGTTCCTCGGCTGGAATTCGACTTTCGCCTGAATGCTCCCTATGACCGACGTCAGCAAGTCCGGCACTCCTGAGACCGGCGCCGTGGTGATCACGAGCCTCGCCCCCAGCGCACGGACCGCCAGCGCCATCGAGCGTTTGCTGGCGCTGGCGACTCGAGACGCACCAGACGTCTCGCCGAAGCTCGAGCGCTGGCTGGACCGGCAAGTCGGGAAGCTGGCAAATGGCGAGGCGCTGCCGGCCGCATCGTGGCGGCTGTCCCAGGAGCCCGCCCCTACTGATCTCGGCGCGGCCGAGTTCGGCGACGCCGGCCCCGGGTGGCTGGCCGCCGACCCGCGAGCGGTCTGCGCGCTGCCGCAGCTTGCCGCCGCGCTGCCGTCCTGTCGCATCCTGGTGTGCGTCGAGAGTCCGCTGGCGGCATTGACCGGATGGGTGGCCGACACGCGGGCCACGTCCTCCGATGTCGAGCGGCGGCTCGACGGGTGGCGCCGCGGCGCGAGCATGGTGCTCGATCTGCTGCCCACGCTGGGCCGTCGGCTCGTGCTGATTTCGATCGACGATGCCGGCGAGCTCGCCGGCGCCGAACGAGCGGCACATTGCCTGGGCCTGCCTTCCAAGCCGCCTGCGACCGCGACGCAAGAGCGGCCGGCGAGCGCGGACCCGCTGCTCGCCGCCGTGCTGACGGGCTGGCTGGCGAGCGACAGCGCCGAGGTGCTGTACGGGCGGCTGCTGGCAGCCTGCGAGCCGCCGTTGCCGTCGGCCGAGGCGCCGGCCGAGGGCGCTGCCGTCGACCGCTTTGCGTCCATCGCATCGCTGCGCGACATCGGGGCCGCACGCGCCGAGCTGTCGCGCCAGGCAGCGTCGCAGACGCCGTCGGACGCCGGCGGCAGCGGGCGACGCGGCCCCACGCTGGTCGAGGCGGCGCAGGCGCTGGCCGAAACCGCGAAGCTCAGGCAGGACAACGCGCAGGCCCGGGCCGAAACGACGAAGCTCAGGCAGGACAACGAGTTGCTGAACTCGTTCCTGCAGCAGATGCAGGAGGAGCTGGAGCGCAGCAGCCAGGCCACGCCGCCGCCGCCAGCCGCCAGCGCCGGGGCGAGCGTCCCGAAGCACGGGGTGACGGTCGCCTTCGGGCACGAGCAGCTGGATGCGCCTCACCGCCACGTCGACTTCTCCATCCGCTACGAGCGTCACGAGCGCGGGGCGTTGGATCTCGCGGGCCGCCTCGTCGAGCACCATGGCCGCCCCGGGCTGCTGCTGTTCGCCGATGCCGGTTCGCAGGCCCTCGGTCGCTGGACCGAGTCCGGCGACGAAGGCGGGCGCGGTTTCATGCTCGTCATCCCGGGCGTCGCCAGCGGCGCCGCGCTGATCGACGCGCTCCCGGCCACCGACCTGCAGCTGTGGCAGGGGGTCGCCGGCGACGTTCGGGCCGCACTGCGCGAGGACGTCCCGATGCTGCAGTCGGCCTACTGGTATGCCGTGGCCAGCGGCGTGCATGACCAGCTGGCCGCCGCCGCCGCTCGACTGCATTGGGACGAAGCCGCGATCACCATCGACGACGAGGGGCAAGGTCGGCGCAGCGTGCGGCTGAGCATCCCCCGCATCAGCCTGGGCGAGCGCGTCGAAGGTCCCGTGCTGCTGTGCTGGCGCGCGCCGTCCGACATGGCCACCGTCGAGCTGCTCCGGCTGCCGCAAGCCGGTCGGCCTTGGCCCGCGTCGTGGCCGGTCGAACCGCACGGCGCCGTGGCACCGAAGTGGCCGCTGCCGGCCGGCCCCGGCCTGGACGCCGCCGGCAAGCGCGCCGCCTGGAAACGGATCTCGCCTGGTGATCGCGAGTGGCTTGTCGCGCTGCTCGACGCCCTGCCGTCGATCACGACGCAGGGACGGGCGGCCGACGGCCAGGCCGTCGTGCTGGCGGCGGGCGAGGCGGCGGCGCTGGCTCGACTGGCACAGGATGCGCGCGAGCACATCGCCCCCCCACGCAAGTCTTGGGCACGGCGCCTCCTGGCCGGGCTGCGCCCCCAGCGGAAGCGCGTGTCGTGACACAGGCGCTGCGCGGCTTGCGTGCCGCCCGTCGCGGGTGGGACACCCTCGTCCATCTCGGGGCGGGCGACGGCCGCGGCTGGCTGAGCCCCGGCGCGCGGATCGCCAGGCGCCATGTCCTCGTCGAAGGCGATGGCGACACCGCGGCGCGCCTGCGGGTGCTCATGCGCGGCCAGGACGACGTCACGATCATCGACCGCGTGGCCGGCCCCGTCAGCGGCACGGGGCCCTGGTACTTGCACAACATCCGCAGCTTCGATGGCCTGATCCGCCACGATGGCGGTGCCGCGGTGAGCCGGTATCCCCGGCTGCGGTGCACGGGGCAGCGGGCCGTGGCCGTGCAGGCGCTGAACGAGGTGCTCGACGAGGGCCTGGCCGGCCGCGGCGCGGACGGTCCGCATGCCCTGGTGATCGACCTGTCGCTCCCCGGCTTCGCATGGGCCGCTGCCGATGCCGCTCGATCGCTGGCGCGCTTTCATGGCGTCAGCATCACGCCCGCGGCCTGGTCGGAAGGCGCGGACGCCGTGCCGCCCGACCTGGCCGACGCGCTGAGGACGGCCGGCTTCGTCGAGTGTCGGGGGGCCGACCGGGGCGCCGCGAGGGTGTTCGAGCGCGACGAGGCCGCGTGGTACACGCGTCGCGAGCTCGCCCTGCTCGCCAGCGCCGAGGCCGATCTGCAGCAGTTGCGCAGTTCACGGCAAGCGGGTCTGGCGGATCTCGCACGGGCCGACGAGCGCATCGCCGCCCTCGAGGCCGAGGTCCGCCGGCTGCGCGAACGGCAGGCTGCCAGCGACCAGCAGCGCGCCGAGATGCGGCTGGCGATCGCCCGTGCCGACGGTGCGCTGCGCGCGCTCGACCCGCTGCTGCGGCCCGAAGGGGGTGGGCCGACGCCGTGACGACGACGCCCGGCCCGGCCACCTGGCTCGACCAGGCGACGACCCACCTGGCGGCGCGGCGCTGGGATGTGCTCGTGCGGCTGTGCGAGGACCCGACGTTGCCGGCGGACGCCGCGGCAGCAGCCGGTCTGCTGGGCGCCACCGCGGCCGCCTACCTCGGCCAGGAGCGGCGCGTGCCGCCACACGTCAGCCGCGCGCTGGATGCCGGCGCCGAGCGGCTGGTCCTCATGCAGGGTCTGTTGGCCGCGGCGCACGCCCATGTCGGCGCGGCACTCGGCGCCGCGGGCGAAGCGGAGTCGCCGGATGCCACCTTCCACGCCGAGCGCGAGGCCCTGGCGCTGAAGCGCTTCGGTGCCGGGCTGCGCCGGCGTCCGGCCAAGCCGACCGGCGGCGCGAGCGACAACGCCGAGATCCTGCGTCAGCGCCAGCTCGTCGAGAACCTGCGCCAGCAGCTGCAGTCGCTGCGCGCCAGCGCCGCCGCCAGCGCCGGCATCGGCATCGACCCGCGCGCGCACGCGCTGATCACTGCGGTGCGCGAGAGCCGGCTGACCTACCTTTCCGCCGCCAAGCTCGCCAGCCTGGCCCGCACCTGCCTGGCGATCGAGGAACAGCATGTTCCCGGCCTCTTCGTCGAGGCCGGCTGCGCGCTGGGGGGCTCGGCCGTGGTCATCGGCTCGCTGAAGCAGCCGCAGCGCCGCTTCGAGATCTACGACGTCTTCGGCATGATCCCGGCGCCGGGCGAGCAGGATCCGCCGGAGGTCCACCGCCGTTACGAGGAGATCACGAGCGGCACGGCCTCGGGCATCGGCGGCGACCGCTACTACGGCTACGAGACCGACCTGCAGCGCATCGTGCAGCGCAACCTCGAGCACCACGGCCTCGACCTCGCGACCCACCACATCGCGCTGGTGTGCGGGCTGGTCCAGGACACGCTGGGCGGCGACGAGGCGGTCGCCTTCGCGCACATGGACGTCGACTGGTACGAGCCGTCGCTGGTCTGCCTGGAACGGCTGTACCCGCGGCTGTCGGTCGGCGGCAGCATCATCGTCGACGATTACCACGACTGGGGCGGCTGCCGCCGCGCGGTCGACGAGTACCTCGCCCGGCTGGGCGGCGGCTACGTCGCCGACGACTCGGCCCGCTCGCTGAAGATCACCAAGCTCGCGCCCGTCGCGGCGGCCGCGCGATGACGGCCGCCAGCCGACCCTTCAATCTCGTCGATCAGGCCAGGCGTGACTGGATCGAGCGCGCCGAGGTCTGCGCCGACATGGTGGCGCGCCTGCTGGCCGCCCATGCGGGCACGGCGCGGCTGGCCGATCTCGGTTGCGGCGACACGAAGCTGCGCCAGGTGCTCGCGGCTCGCGGACTGGACATCCGCTACGAAGGCCACGACCTGCTGCCCCAGCGCGACGACGTCGCGCGCCTGGACCTCAACACCGACCCGCCCCCCGCGGGGATCGACGTCGCCGTCATGCTCGGCGTCGGCGAGTACCTGCCCGACCTCGCCGGCGTCCTGCAGCGCGTCGGGTCGGCCAGCCGCTGGCTGATCTTCAGCCACGTGCTCAAGCGCGACCCGCCGATCCCGCCGGCACGGCTGGCCGAGCTCGGCTGGATCAACCACCTCGACGCCGCGGCGCTCGAGTCGCGGGTCGATGCTGCGAAACTGCGCATCCTCGAGCGCCGGCTCACGCCGGACCGCCGCACCCTGATGCTCGCCTGCACCGCGCGTGGACCGGACCGGTCCACGCCCCTTTGACGCCCACCGTACCGATGCACCGACTCCGAATCGCAGACCAGCACGCGCTCGCAGGCCGATGGACCGAGGCCCGCGACATGCTGCAGGCCATGCGCGGCGACCTGCCGCACAGCCTCCTCGTCCACCTGCGTCTGCGCGAAGCCTGCACCAGGCTCGGCGATGCCGCGGGGCGCGCGGACGCCGAGCGTCGCATCGCCGCCCTGCGCGAGGCGCGCGGTACGGCAGCGCGCCCGGCTTCGGGGCCGTTGCGCGCCGAACCGCTCCCCCCGGCCGACCTCACGATCGTCGACCCGATCTTCCGCGGCAGCCGCCTGTACTACGCGGCGATGCTGTGCGAGGCCGCCGCGGCCGCCGCGCCCGGCAGCACCGTCAACCTGCTGACGCGGCGCCACCACGAGTCCGACCTGTTCCCGAACTACCGCGAGCGCCTGCGCCACGCGCAGCTGCTGCCGCGCCTGGCCGTGCCGCCGGAGCTCTGGTACGGCCGCGTGCCCGAGCTGGCCTGCCGCCAGATCGTCGACGCGATGGCGACGGCGCGGCCGGGCAGCATCTTCGCCTTCGCCGGCTGGAACGAGCTGCTGCCGGCGCTGGCCGAGCAGCTGGTGCTGGACGGCCGCCGCTGCCCCGTGCACGTGGTCGGCTACGAGTACGCCGCAGCCACCCTGAACGACCCCGCCAAGCAGCGCTGGCTGGGGCAGATCGCGGCGCAGGTGCAGTCGGTCGGCTGCTGGCTGCTCGACGAGGGCTTCGACCGTGCGGCGGTCAGCGTGCCGGGCGTGACGGTGGACGTGATGCCCGACCCGGTGCCGTATCACGACGACGACCCGATGCTGGTGGCTGCGCGTGGCGAGCGCTCGGCCTTCGTCGACACCCGGCACGAGGACGGCTGCCTGTCGCTGCTGGCGGTCGGCCTGCAGTCCAGCCGCAAGGGCTTGCGCGACCTGATCCGGGTTGCCCGCCTGATCGAGCAAGAGGCGCTGCCGGTGCGCATCTTCGTCAGCGGCAAGCTCGCCGACGGCGAGCACGAGCTGGCGCAGCAGGTCAAGACGCTGAAGACGGTGATGCGCTCGCGCGTCGAGTACGTCGACGACGCCGAGATCCTGCGCACCTACAACGCCTGCGACGCGGTGCTGCTGCCCTACGCGCGCGACTTCTCCGGCTCCAGCGGCGTGTTCGCGCACGCGATGGCCTTCGGCAAGCCGGTGATCGCCACCGAGCATGGCTGCGTCGGCTGGCGCACGCGCAGCTTCGGCGTCGGCCTCACCTACCCGGCCGGCGACGCCGACGCCCTGCTCGCGCTGGTGCGCACGATGATCGGCTGGAGCGACGCCGACTGGCAGGCGCACCGCGAGCGCTGCCTCGACTACTACCGCCGCAACAGCTACGAGCAGACGACCGCCGCGCTGGGACGCGCATTCCGCGGCCTCGGCCTGGCCGACGCGCCCGCGCCCGCCGTGCCGCCCGCCCCCACCTTCTTGCCAAGGCCCGCCCGCGGGCCCGCCACTGCCATGACCGACCCCAACCCCGACGAGTTCTCCTTCGCGCTGGACGGCGCCGAGTCGATCCGCCAGATCTGCCTGCTCGACACCGGCATCGGCTCGCGCAACATGGGCGACCACATCATCGTCGACTCGATCCGCCACCAGCTGCGCGCCGCCTTCCCGCGCGCGATCTTCGTCACCGTGCCGACCCACGAGTACATGGGCACCGAGTCGCTGAAGCTGATCGACAGCGCCGACATCCGGCTCGTGTGCGGCACCAACCTGCTGGCCTCGCACATGGACGAGTACAAGCAGTGGAAGATCGGCGGCCTGGAGTTCGCCGCGCTGCGCGACATCACGCTGATGGGCTGCGGCTGGTGGCAGTACCAGGAGGCGCCGAACCGCTACACCGAGCTGCTGCTCTCGCGCATCCTGTCCGATGGCACGGTGCATTCGGTGCGCGACGGCTACACGGCCGCCAAGCTGTCGGCGATGGGCGGCAAGAAGGTCGTCAACACGAGCTGCCCGACGCTGTGGAGCCTGACGCCCGAGCATGTCGCGCGGATCCCGCAGCAGGTCGCGCGCGACGTCGTGACCACGCTCACCGACTACAAGGCCGACGCCGAGACCGACCGCTGGATGCTCGACCACCTGGCGTCGCGCTACCGCCGCGTCTACGTCTGGATCCAGGGCACCGGCGATTTCGCCTACCTGAAGCGGCTGTGCGCGACCGACCCGATCGCGTCGATCCGCGTCGTGCCGGCCACGCTCGAGGCCTACGACAAGCTGCTCGACTCCGACCTCGAGCTCGACTACGTCGGCACGCGGCTGCACGCCGGCGTGCGCGCGCTGCAGCGCGGGCGGCGCGCGCTGATCCTGGCGGTGGACAACCGGGCGCGCGAGATCTCGGCCGACACCGGCCTGCCCTGCATCCCCCGCGAGGACGCACGGGCCCGGCTCGAGGGCCTGATCCCGAGCTTCAGCGCGCGCACGATCAAGCTGCCGGCGGAGGCCATCCGCGGCTGGCTGGCGCAGTTCGGCTGAGGGCGGCGACACCATGCTGGTTCCCATCCTCAACACGACCGACCGCAGCGGCGGCGCCGGCATCGCCGCGTTCCGCCAGTCCGAGGCGCTGGAAGGCCTGGGGCTGGCCGCCCCGGTGCTGTGCCTGCACCGCCGCTTCAACGACGAGCGCAGCTTCCGCTACCGCCCGCGCACGTCCGAGCAGTCGCGCACGCTGCAGGTCTACCGCGACGCGCTGCAGAGCGTGCAGCGGCGCTTCGTCACCGAGAACCGCTCGTCGGTCTCGCGCACGATCTTCAGCCCGCCCTGGGCCGGCAGCGTGCTGGTCGGCGACAACCCGCTGGTCGAGTCGGCGCGCGTGGTCCACCTGCACTGGGTCAACCACTTCCTCGACCTGCACGCGCTGCAGGAGCTGGTGGCGGCGCGCAAGCCGATCGTCTGGACGCTGCACGACGAGTGGCTCTTCACGGCCGGCTGCCACTACACCAGCGGCTGCGAGCAGTTCCTCACCGGCTGCAGCGACTGCCCGCAGCTGCTGCACGACCCGTACCGGCTCGTCGCGCACTGGTTCGCGCAGAAGGCGGCCCTGCTGGCCGATGCCAACCTGGTCGTCGTCACCCCCAGCGAATGGCTCGCCGAGCGCGCCCGCCGCTCGGCGCTGCTGCGCGGCAAGCGCGTCGAAGTCGTGCGCAACACCTTCGACAGCCAGGTGTTCGCGAAGCCGGCACCCGCCGCGCGGCGCGAGCTGCGCCAGCGCCACGGCTTCGACGACGACACCGTCGTGATCGGCTTCGGCGCGCAGTCGCTGCGCGACGTGCGCAAGGGCTTCGGCCTGCTGGTGCAGGCGCTGCAGGGGCTGGACGACCCGTCGCGCGTCGGGCTGCTGGTGTTCGGCTCGCGCTCCGAGGCGCTGGACGAGCTGGCCGGCCGCATGCGCATCGCCTATGCCGGCGAGCTGCACGAGGCGGCCGACATCGCCGGCGTGCTCGGCGCGAGCGATTGCTTCGTCGTGCCCTCGCTCGAGGAGAACTACCCGAACGTCATCATCGAGGCGCTGCTGTGCGGCACGCCGGTGATCGCCTACGCCTGCGGCGGCATCGCCGAGCAGGTGCGCCACCGCGAGAACGGGCTGCTGGTCGAGCCGGTCGGCAGCGCCGACGCGCTGCGCGAGGCGCTGGCCGCCTACACGGGCGATGCCGCGCTGCGCGCCGGGCTGCGCCGCTTCGACCGCGACGCCGTGGCCGCGACCCACGCCCCGGCGGCGATCGGCGGCCGGCTGATCGAGCTCTACCGCTCGATCGCACCCGACTTCGACGCGCCGCTGGACCCGCGCGTGTCGGCCTACCTGGGCGACTGCCGCAAACGCATGGGTCCATCGCGCGACTTCCTCGGCCTGCCCTCCTACCGCGTCACGGGCGACGACCCGGTGGTCAACACGCTCGTGGCCGACCACGTCGACCGGCAGCGCGAGCTGCGCGCCCAGGAGGCCCGCGCCGCCGCCGAGCGGCAGTACCTCGGCTTCTTCGGCGCGACGCACCGCTTCGGCCGCGACGGCGACGGCGGCCGCTTCCTGACGCACGGCTGGAGCGCTCCGGAGGCGCAGGGCATCTGGTCCAGCGAGCGCAATGCCGGCCTGGCCGCCGCGTTCCCGCCCGGCGGCCGCACGGTGACGCTGCGGCTGTCCGGCGCCTGCCGCGGCGCGAGCCAGGTCGCGATCCTGCGGCTGGGGACGTCGGAGGTCGCGCGGATCCGCCTGACGCCGCAGCGCAGCGCGCACGAGGTCCGTTTCGCGGTCCCCGAATTCGCCCGCGCGGGCGGCATCGTGCAGTTGCACCTCGACTTCCCGCACGCGCAGCCCGAACCGGGCAGCGCGCGGCGGCTGGGCTTGCACCTCGGGGAACTGACGGCGCTGATCGAGACCGGCGCCGATCCGCTCTGAGCCGCGGTTCGCGGCCGGTCAGCGACCGCGCGGCGTCGCGCAGCGCAGCGCGGCAGGCGCGCGCTCGCCGACGCAGTCGCCACCGACGCGGATCGCGCAGCTGCCGTTGACCATCGTCTGGACCGAGGCCTGAGTCAGCGCGCGACAGGCCTCGTCGGCCGAGGCGTCGATGCGCACGGCGTTGGCCGGCCGCGCGGTCGGCGCGAACTGCACCACGTTGTCGACGACCTGGTTGTCCAGACTCGGCATGCGCGGGTGGCGGTCCACCAGCACACCGACGCGCGCCTGCGGCGACAGCAGTTCGATGCGATTGTTGCGGACCGACACGCGGCGCACGCCGCCGGTTTCCTCGGACCCGAGCCGCACGCCGCCGGCCGTCGCGCCGATGATCGTGTTGTCGTGGATCTCGATGTCCTCGGCGTAGCGCTGCGCGCTGGCGTCGTCACCCAGGTACCAGCCGAGCACCATGATGCCGAACGACGGCTTGTCGACGGCTTCGCCGTTGCCCTCCCGGAAGCTGCCACTCATGCGGATCGTGTTGTGCCGGACCTTCACGCCGCGCACGCCCAGCGACAGCGTGATGCCATGGCCGCGCGTGCCGGCGATGTCGTTGTTCTCGACGACGCCGCCCTCGCCGCCGAAGTGCGGCCCGTCCGACCACTCGTGGGTCGCGCGCCGCGCCAGGGACGCCGGCACCGGCGTCACGACGCGGCAGGGCGCCGCCCGCTGGTCCGCTTCGTTCCACCCACTGATCTGCACGATGGCGAAGTCGGCCCCGCGCCGCAGCGTCAGGTGGGTGCCGATCATGCCGTGGCGGAAGAAGTCGCCCCCCGTCGTGCGCAGCATGCATGCCGCCCCGGCAGCGGCGCCGGCCGGGGCCTCGAGAGCGAAACCGCGCTGCCGGTCGCCCTCGTAGTTGATCCCGCCGATGAAGATCCCTGCGCTGCGGCAGTTGCGCAGCTTGTTGCCGGCCACGCGGACGTTCGCGTTCCCGCGGCTGACGGAGAAGCAGTTGTCGGAGATGTCCTGCGCCTCGTTGTCGACGATCTCCACGTTGTTCGACCGCAGGATGCCCGGATCCTTGGTCCGCAGGAACTTCGAGCCGGCGATGCGGACGCGGTCGAAACCCTCGACCCAGATCGGCAGGTTGGTCATGTCCTGGAACACGCTGTTCTCGATCACGACCGAAGAATCGACGGCGCCGGGGACGGCCAGGAGATTCAAGGCTCTCCCATGGCCTTGCTGGCCGTCGAACGTCAGGTTCCGCACCGCGAAGCGCCGAACGCGGCTCTCGACGCCTTGTGTCGGGACCGAGAAGAACGGGATCAGCTTGCCTCGCCAGACGATGCGCGTGGCGCCGGGGTCCGATGACAGGCCCAGCAGGGTCGTCTCCTGACCGGTTCGCATCGTCACCTGCTGGTCGATCCGGTACTCGCCGGGCGGCAGGCAGATCGTTCTGACCTTCGGATCGGCCATCGCCTTGCGGAACGCGGCGCTGGTGTCAGCCGCACCGTCACGCTTGGCCGAGTACGGCGGCTGCGTCAGGTCGATCGCCCCGGCCTCCGCGGGGCATGTCACGCCATGGGCCAGAGCCGGGGCCACGGCAGCGGCAGCCGCCAGGAGCAGATGTGACAGGTGAGATCGCTTCGACAGAGGGCTCATGTGGCATCCCGGAGTGGGCCGTCTGGCCGACGGCCGTGAGTATCATGCCGGCCGGCCGCATCACGCCTGTGTCGATGGGATGCGCGCCGTAACGCCTGTTCCCGAGACTGCCGCCATCGTCATGCCCAAAGGCCTCGTCAAGGTGGCTGTCCTCGGTTCGTGCCGGGTCGTCAACCCGCTGCGGCCGCTGAACGGCCGCCGCATCGACATCGTCAACGCCGACAACCTCTGGTACACGCACAGCGCCCCGGAGGCGGTCCAGAAGGTCGAGCTGCTGACGTCCGCCCTTCGGCTCGACCCGGCGCTGATGCCTTTCATCGCCGGCGACGAGCCTGCGCCAGCCGACCTGAGCCGTGCGCGCCCGGGCTACTTCGCAGGGACGGAGGTCGCCGTCGTGGAGGTCTCGGCCAGCCGCGTTCGCCGCACGGCCGACGGTGTGCTGCTGCACGCCGTCGCGGTCGCGGCGATGGAGGCGGCCGGCAAGGCCCTGCCGCACGAGCTTCATGCACTGTCGGAGGCCGAGGAAACCTCTGCCCTCGACCGGCTGTGTGCGGCGTTCCCAGCGGTGCTGCTCGTGTCCCCCATCGTGCTGGCGCCGGGCCTGCGCGAGGTCAACCCCGCACGGGATCGCCTGCGCCGGAGTCTGGCCGACTATTGCGCCCGGCGTCGGTCTGCGTCCGTGATGTCTTTCGACCCGATGACGGTCGTGGCGGCCCTGGGGAGCGACCAGGCGCTGTCCGACAACAACCACTTCTCGCGCCTCGGCATGGCCGCGGTTCGTCAGGCCCTGGTCGAGCGGATCGCGGCGCTTCGAGGGCCCGCGGCTTGACGGGCGCCCGCGGCCACCGGGACCGGGACCGATAATCGGACCCGTCAGCCACCCTCTCGACGCATCGCGAGCAACGATCAGCCCTCACTGATCGCAGCGCCTTGCTACACAGACCTCAATGAAGTCCAAGACAGCCCTCATCACCGGCGTCACCGGCCAGGATGGCAGCTACCTCGCCGAGTTCCTTCTGGAGAAGGGCTACGAGGTGCACGGCATCAAGCGCCGCGCCTCGTCGTTCAACACCCAGCGCGTCGACCACATCTACGAGGATCCGCACGTCGAGCACCAGCGCTTCGTGCTGCACTACGGCGACCTCACCGACAGTTCCAACCTCACGCGCATCCTGCAGCAGGTGCAGCCCGACGAGGTCTACAACCTCGGCGCGCAGAGCCACGTGGCGGTGAGCTTCGAGGCGCCGGAGTACACCGCCGACGTCGACGCGATGGGCACGCTGCGCCTGCTCGAGGCGATCCGCCTGCTCGGGCTGGACCGCAAGACGCGCTTCTACCAGGCCAGCACCTCGGAGCTCTACGGCCTGGTGCAGGAGACGCCGCAGAAGGAGACCACGCCCTTCTACCCGCGCAGCCCCTACGCGGTGGCCAAGCTCTACGCCTACTGGATCACCGTCAACTACCGCGAGGCGTACGGCATGTACGCCTGCAACGGCATCCTCTTCAACCACGAGAGCCCGCGCCGCGGCGAGACCTTCGTCACCCGCAAGGTCACGCGCGGCCTGGCCAACATCGCGCAGGGCCTCGAGAAGTGCCTGTACATGGGCAACATCGACGCGCTGCGCGACTGGGGCCATGCGAAGGACTACGTGCGCATGCAGTGGCTGATGCTGCAGCAGGAGCTGCCCGAGGACTTCGTCATCGCCACCGGCGTGCAGTACTCGGTGCGCCAGTTCATCGTCTGGGCCGCCGCGGAGCTCGGCATCACGCTGCGCTTCGAGGGCACGGGCGTCGACGAGAAGGCCTTCGTCGAAGCCGTCGTCGGCGACAAGGCGCCGGCGCTGAAGCCGGGCGACTGCGTCGTCGCGATCGATCCGCGCTACTTCCGTCCGGCCGAGGTCGAGACGCTCCTCGGCGACCCGTCCAAGGCCAAGGACCGCCTCGGCTGGGTGCCGGAGATCACCGTGCAGCAGATGTGCACCGAGATGGTGGCCGAGGACCTGCAGGCGGCGCAGCGCGTGGCGCTGCTCAAGCGCCACGGCCACAGCGTGCCGGTCTCGCGGGAGGCCGGCCGGTGATCGGCCCCGACGACACCGTCTTCGTCGCCGGCCACCGCGGCATGGTCGGTTCGGCCATCGTGCGGCGGCTGCAGTCGCTGGGCCACCGCCACATCCTGACGGCCGGCCGCGACACGCTGGACCTCACCGACCAGGCGCAGGTGCGCGCCTTCTTCGCCGCGCACCGCATCGACCATGTCGTGCTCGCCGCGGCCAAGGTCGGCGGCATCCACGCCAACAACACCTACCCGGCCGAGTTCATCCACGAGAACCTGGCGATCGAGCTCAACGTGATCGACGCCGCCCACCGCACCGGCGTGCAGCACCTGCTGTTCCTGGGCTCGAGCTGCATCTACCCGCGGCAGGTGCCGCAGCCGATGCGCGAGGACGCGCTGCTCACCGGCACGCTGGAGGCCACCAACGAGCCCTACGCGATCGCCAAGATCGCCGGCATCAAGCTCTGCGAAAGCTACAACCGCCAGTACGGCCGCGACTACCGCAGCGTGATGCCGACCAACCTGTACGGCCCCGGCGACAACTACCACCCCGAGAACTCGCACGTCATCCCGGCGCTGCTGAGGCGCTTCCATGAAGCCACGCGCTCCGGCGCGCCAGAGGTCGTGATCTGGGGCAGCGGCACGCCGATGCGCGAGTTCCTGCATGTCGACGACATGGCCGCGGCCAGCGTCTTCGTGATGCAGCTCGACGACGCGGTCTACCGCGCGCACACGCAGCCGATGCTCAGCCACATCAACGTCGGCAGCGGCGTCGACTGCACGATCCGCGAGCTGGCCGAGACGGTGGCCCGCGTGACCGGCTATCAGGGCCGGCTCTCGTTCGACGCCAGCAAGCCGGACGGCACGCCGCGCAAGCTGATGGACGTGTCACGGCTGGCGGCGCTGGGCTGGCAGGCGTCGATCGGGCTCGAGGACGGGCTGCGCGACGCCTACCGCTGGTACCTCGACCACCACGCCGAGGCTCGCAGCCACTAGCTTTCGCGTCGCGCCTTGCCCTCTGCCGCCGTCGATCCCGTGCTGAGCGTGGTGATGCCCACGCGCAACCAGGCCGCCTTCATCGAACGCTCGGTGGCGTCGGTGCTGGCGCAGTCCGATGGCCTGGGCGGGCCGCTCGAGCTCGTGATCGCCGACGGCGGCTCCACCGACGGCACGCCGGCGCTGCTGGAACGGCTCGCGCAGGCCCACCCGGGCGTCCTCCGCTGGCACTCGGCGCCGGACCACGGGCCTGCCGACGCGGTCAACAAGGCGGTGGCGATGGCGCGCGCACCGATCGTCGGCTGGCTCAACTCCGACGACCTCTACACGCCGGGCGCTGCAGCGCGTGCCCTGGCCGCGCTGCAGGCTCACCCCGATTGGGCGATGGTCTACGGCGAAGGCGAGCACATCGACCTCGACGGCCACCCGCTCGGCCGCTACCCCACGCTACCGCCGGTGGAGGCGATCCAGCGCTGGGCCGACGGCTGCCCGATCTGCCAGCCGACGGCGTTCTTCCGCCGCGCGGCCTTCCTCGCGCTCGGGGGCCTGGACGATTCGCTGCGCACCGCGTTCGACTTCGAGTTCTGGTTGCGCCTGTTCCGCGCCAACCCCGGCCGCATCGGCTTCGTGCCGCAGCTGCAGGCCCAGTCGCGCCTGCACGCCGAGGGCATCACGCTGCGCATGCGCGAAGTGGTGGCGATGGAAGGTCTGGAAGTCCTCCACCGCCACCTGGGGGGTGCGCCGGCGCACTGGCTGATGACCCATGTCGACGAGGCGCTGCGGGCGGTGCCCTTCGACACCGATCCGGCCACCGTGCGCGCGCGCATCGCCGAGCTGCTGGACCGTGCCGCCGGCTGGCTGGTGCCAGGCGGTGCCGACGAGGTGCGCCGCAGTCTGGTGGCGCACCGCGGCCTCCAGCTCGCGCGCCCGGACTTCATGGCCGACGTCTACGCCGACGGCTGGGCGCCGCCGGCACTCGCGTTGCGGCTGCGCCAGCCGCTCACCCCCTACCGCCGGCTGCGGCTGTCGGGACGCCATGCGGCGCCGGCGAAAGCGGCGCTGCAGCTTCGACTGAACGACGCCGACGGCAGGCCGCTGTGGACTGGTCATGTCGCCCGGCGCGGCGCCTTCGACGTGCAGATGAGCCTGCCGGCGCGGACCGGCGGCCAGGCGCTGTCGATGACGCTGCACGCCGAACCGGCCTTCGTGCCGGCGCAGGCGCAGCCGGGCAGCACCGACCGCCGCACGCTGGCCTTCCTCCTGGACGCGGTCGAACTTCACTAGGACGCGACCCACGATGCGCGTAGTGCTCCATATCGGAACCGAGAAAACGGCGACGACGACGTTGCAGAACTTCGTCTATGCCAATCGCGATGCGCTGAAGCGGCACGGCGTCGCGCTGAGCGACTGCCTGGACCAGACCAACAACCGCAAGCTGGCGGCCTACTGCATGCCGGCGAGCAACTTCGACGACTACTTCAAGGACCGCCGGATCACGACGGTGGCGCAGAAGCAGGCGTACTTCCAGGGCTTCCGCGAGGCATTCGTCGAGGAGGCCCGGCAGGCGGCGACCTGGGCGCACACGCTGTTCATCACGAGCGAGCACTTTCACTCCAGGGTGCGGGACGAAGCGTCGATCGCCCGGCTGAAGGCCGTCCTCGACGACATCACGAGCGACGTGGTCGTGCTGTGCTGGTTCCGCGAGCAGTCGGCCGTCCTGCTGAGCCTCTATTCGACGGCGATGAAGAGCGGCAACGTCGCCGAGCTCGACGCGTTCGTGCAGCGCTGCACGCCGAGCAACGACTATTTCAACTACCTCGAGCTGTTCTCCCGATGGCAAGGCGCCTTCGGCGCGTCGCGCGTGCGCGCCTTCCTGTTCGGGACCGAGCACTTCGTCGACGGCGACATCCGGCGCAGCCTGCTCCAGCAACTGCTGCCGGATGCCGACTCGTCGGAATTCGACTTCTCGGCGCCGCCGGCCAATCGGAGCCTGGGCGCCGTCGGGCTGGAACTGGCCCGCGCGACCAACCGGGCCTTCCCGCGCTACAACGCCGACGGCTCGCTGAACGCGCGGCGCACCGCCCTCGTCCAGCTGATCGCCCACAGCGAGATCGGTCAGGCGGGCGTGGCCAGCCTGCGCGAGGCCACCGAGATCCACGCCCGGTTCGAGCGGTCGAACCTGATGTTCGCGCGTCGCTATCTCAAGAAGGACTGCAACCCCTTCCCGGCCCCCGACCCTGCACGTCAGGAAGACCAGCGCGTCACGCTGACCATCGAGGCGCTGGCCGACTTCTACCGCGCCGTGCTCGAGAAGACCCACGGCTCGGCCGCTTCGATAGACAAGACCGATGCCGATGCACTCCAGGCCTTTGCTGGCCGCCTGCGCCGCGGTGAACCGACGTCCGCGGGCGACGCGGCACTGCTGGAGAGGCTGCTCGACGGTCGACGCACGGCGTCGGACCAGCGACCGGGCTGGCTGCGGCGTACCCTGCAACGGGTGAGGGGAACCGGATGACGGCGCGGCCGGCACGGGCTGCCGAGCTCGGCATGCGGCGACAAAGCCAAGAGAGGAAAGCACGATGAGTCACGAAGCGCCGAAGAGCGTCTTGCTCCACTACGGGATGCCCAAGACCGGCAGCACGTCCATCCAGGTGTCCCTGCACAAGAGCTTGGCGGACCCGCAGTTCCACTACGTCAGCCTGGGCCAGGCGAACCCGAACAACGAGCTCATTCTTGCCTTCGCCGACGACCCGAATCGCTACCGGTTCATCGCCCGTCAGCAACTGCCGCCCAACAAGCTGGCGGCGAAGCGCTCGCGGGTCAGGGCCTTGCTGGGCGCGGAACTGAAGAAGGCGGCCGGCAAGACCGCGATCCTGTCGAGCGAGGCGCTCTACGGCATGCGCGCTGCGGAGATCGGCGCCCTGTCCGAGTTCCTGCGCGAGTACACGACCGAGGTCAAGGCCGTCGGCTACATCCGGCCGCCGGCCGATGTGCTGGTGAGTGCCTTTCAGCAGAACCTCAAGGCCCACGACGTGAAGACGTTCGAGCTCGGCCGCGCGTTTCCGAACTACGACATCCAGATCTCGATGCTGGACACCGTGCTCGGCCGGGAGAACGTCGAGTGCTGGCTGTTCGATCCGCGCCGCTTCCCTGGCGGCTGCGCCGTGCAGGACTTCTGCGGTCGGCTCGGGATCGACTTCGATCCTTCGCTCGTCATCCGCAAGAACGACGGGCTCTCGCTGCCCGCGATCTCGCTGCTGTACGCCTATCGGCGGCTGGGGCCGGGTTACGGCACGGGCGCAGCGTCGATCCACGAGAACAACCTGCTCGTCACCAAGTTGCGCGAACTCGACGGACCGAAGCTGTACTTCCATTCGACCTTGACCGCTCCCTTGTTCGCAAAACGGCGGCAGGCCGTCGCCTGGGCCGAACAGCGCATCCAGGCGTCGCTGACGAGCGACCTCGTGCGCAATGACGCGAAGGCCGTCCGCTCCGAAGACGACCTGCTCAGGCCGTCGCCGGACGCCCTGGGTTGGCTGTCGCGCACGCTCGACACCGACGAGCCAACGCGCCGCGGCGCCGACAGCAGCCCCGAGGAGGTTGCCGGGTGGATGCATCGTCTGCGGTTGAAGCTGGCCGCGCAGCAGCCGTTCCCGGCCGCGCCCGCCACGCCGCCGGCGACCGCGCCGTGACGGCTTGCGCCGGGCGCACGCCCCGGCGCACCGCGGAACCTAGCGCCGCGGCGATGCCTCGGCTCGGTCTTCGCTCTCGACGCGGGCGCTGTGCTGCTCGTAGAGGCGGCGCAGCAGCTCGGTGAAGTCCAGCGCAGTCGGCGGGACATGGGCAAACGTGGTCGGCTCCGCGAACAGGATCTCCCTGCCGAAGAATTCCCGAGCCAGCTGGCGGTCCTGAGCCGCGTACTGCTCGTCGAAGCGCAGCGCGACGTCGTCCGGCACCAGGGACTGGCGGCGCCCGCCGGGGTTGTCGGCCTCGACGAGCCAGTTCTGCACCTCGCGTCGACGGCGGTCATCCAGGCCGAACACCTCCGTCAGCACCATCAGGTACTGCGCCGCCGGCGACAGGCTCGGATTCAGGGGGTTGGGCAAGGCAACGAAGGGCGGTTGCTGCGGCGACTCGCCCGGCTGCAGGACGCCGAGCCGCGAGTAGAAGTCGACCAGGAGATCGCCGCCGACGAACGACGGTCGCTCGAACACGCGCAGCACCAGGGCATCGGGCCGGCCGGAGCTCAGCAGCGCCTGCTGCCATCGGCGCACGATGGCCAGGTAGTCGAGGCTGCGCGCGTCGCTGCGGAAGTCGCCGCTCAGCAGCCTTCGGCATGCCCAGTCGGCCCGCACCGACTTGTGCAGCCTCATGCTCTGCGCGACGGCGGAGCGGAACTTGTCGGACCGGCGGCGCAGGTAGAGCACCACCTCCACCTCGAGGCCCGCGAAAGCGTCGATGAACGCCGCCAGCATCGCGCCGTCGAGGTGGTAGAGGCCCTCGAAGCTGATCAGGTGCCGCGGCGCGTCGTGCTCGTGGATCGCACGCACCGCGGCCGTCAAGCGCTCGGTGCTGCCCGCCTGCAGGTCGCGGTAGATCGGTCCGTGGTGCTGGAACCGGCTCTCGACGACATGCAGGCCGCGCTCCGCCAGGACCGCGCGGTTGCGAAAGGCGAAGGCCTGGATGGCGGTGGAGCCGGCCTTGTCGGTGCCGATGTGGATGCAGACGCGCTTGGGGGATTGCATGCGTACCGATGGAAATCGCGCCCGCACGCCCGTGAGGGCCTGGGCATCAAGGCAGTCTAACTGGCAGCCGTCAGCAGCTTGAGGGCCACCAGCCCCAGCACCACCGCGATGGCCCGCTGCACCCAGGCCCCGGGCATGCGGGTGCTCAGCAGCGAGCCGACGATCACGCCCGGCAGCGAGCCGACCAGCAGGTTGCCCAGCAGCGTCCAGTCCACGTTGCCCAGCCACAGGTGGCCCAGGCCGGCGATCAGCGCGAGCGGGATCGCATGCGCGAGGTCGGTCCCGACCAGCAGCTTGGGCGTCAGCCGCAGCGGGTAGAGGTAGACCAGCATCACGGTGCCCAGCGCGCCGGCGCCGATCGAGGTCAGCGTGACCAGCACGCCGAGCACGATGCCGGTGGCGACCGTCAGCGCCGGCTGCAGATGCTTGAACTGCTCGGGCGTGCCGGTGCGCCAGCGGCGACCGAGCGCATGCAGCTGCTCCTTGAAGATCATGCCCGCCGCGGTGATCAGCAGCGCCACGCCGACCGCCGCGATCAGCAGCCCGCCGTTGATGCGCGCCGCGTCGGTGAGGTGCATCCAGGCCAGCGTGGCGGCCGCCGCCGGCAGGCTGCCGTAGGCGAGCCGGCGCACGATCTTCCAGTCGACCGAGCCATGCTGGTGGTGCACGCCGACGCCCGCCATCTTGGTGATCGACGCGAACAGCAGGTCGGTGCCGATCGCCGTGTGCGGCGCAACGCCGAAGATCAGCACCAGGATCGGCGTCATCAGCGAGCCGCCGCCGACGCCGGTGAGTCCGACGACCACACCGACCAGCAGGCCCGCGGCCGAGGTGACGAGGTCCATGCTCAGGCGCCGCCGCTGGCCACGAAATGCGGGTTCTCGAAGCCGGGCTTGCCGTAGGTCATCGGCGTGCCGTCCAGCCGCGTGACGCGCCCGCCGGCGGCCGCCAGCACCGCGTGGCCGGCGGCGATGTCCCACTCCATCGTGCGGCCCAGGCGCGGATAGAGGTCGGCCTCGCCGGCCGCCAGCAGGCAGAACTTCAGCGACGAGCCCGCCGCGCTGAGCGCCGCCACCTTGCGCCCGCCGAGGAAGGCATCGAGCGCCGCCGCATCGCCATGCGAGCGGCTGCCGACAACCGTCAGGCCTGCGGCCGGCACCGGACGCACGGCGATGGCCCGCCGGCCGGCGGCGTCCTCGAGCACCGCGCCGGCCCCGACGGCACCGCTGAACAGCCGCCCGAGCGCCGGCGCCAGCACGACGCCGAGCACCGGCGCGCCGCCCTGCACCAGCGCGATGTTGACGGTGAACTCGCCATTGCGCGAGATGAACTCCTTGGTGCCGTCGAGCGGGTCGACCAGCCAGAACTGAGGCCCGACCGCAGGGCAACCACCGCGCGCAACCTCCTCCTCGGCGACCACCGGGATGGCCGGCGTCAGCGCACGCAAGGCGGCCACGATCACGGCCTCGGCACGCTCGTCGGCCTCGGTGACCGGCGAGGCATCGGCCTTGGTGCGGGCGTCGAAGTCACCGCGATACACCTCCAGGATCACCTCGCCGGCGCGGCGGGCGATGGCTTCCAGTTCGGGCAGCAGGGACGTCGGGATCATGTCGGCAAATTACTTTAAAGCGCGGATATGATGTTACCCCTGAATTCCGCCAGCCGAACCTTGCCCGTGCCCGCCGCCAAGCTGCCCGTCTCGCGCCTCAACGACCAGCGCCGTCGCGCGGTCGAACTGCGCCTGGCCGGTCACAAGCTGGAGGCGATCCACGCCGAGACCGGCCTGAGCGTGCCGACCATCGTCCAGGCCTATGCCGCGTTCCGCGAGGGCGGCTGGACCGCCGTGCCCGTGCGCCGCGGCGTGGCGCGCTCGGGGCGCCGGCCGGCGCTGACCGCCGCACAGGAAGACCTGCTGCGCAGCGCCGTGACGGGCGCACCGCCGCCGCCCGCGCTGGGCGCGCTGTGGTCGGCCGCCGCGGTGCAGCGCCATGCCGCAGCGGCGCTGGGCGTGACGCTGGCGCCTCGCTCGGTCGGCCGCTGCCTGGAGCGCTGGGGACTGAAGGCGGCGCCGGCCACGCCCGGCCGCGGCGCCGGCCAGTTCCGCTGCTGGGCTGCCGGCACGCGGCTGCTGATGGCCCAGGACAGCCGCGGCGCGCTGCGCTGGCGGCCGGTGGCCAGCGCCAGCGACGCGCAAGGCTGGATCGACCTGCTGGCCGGCCTGCTGGCCGAATTCCCCGGCGACTTGTCGGCGACACTCTCGGGCGTGCAGCTGCGGCGCGCGCCGCGGCTGGCCGAATGGGCTGCCGCCCAGGCGCCGCGCCTGAGGGCGAGCGGTGACGATGCCGCCGCGCCCGCCCCGCTTCCCTCCGCCGCCGCCGTTTCCCCCGCGATCCCACCGACCCGCCTCCCGACATCGATGGACACTCCCTCCCCCCTGACCCATTTGCAGCGCCTCGAGGCCGAGAGCATCCACATCCTGCGCGAGGTGGTCGCCGAGTGCGAGAACCCGGTGATGCTGTACTCGATCGGCAAGGACAGCGCCTGCATGCTGCACCTGGCCAAGAAGGCCTTCTGGCCGGCGCCGCCGCCCTTCCCGCTGCTGCACGTCGACACGACGTGGAAGTTCCGCGACATGTACGCGATGCGCGAGCGCATGGCCAAGGAGATGGGCATGGAGCTGCTCGTCTACCAGAACCCCGAGGCCAAAGAGCTGGGCATCAACCCCTTCACCCACGGCTCGCAGATCCACACCGACATGTGGAAGACGCAGGGGCTCAAGCAGGCGCTCGACAAGTACGGCTTCGACGCCGCCTTCGGCGGCGCGCGCCGCGACGAGGAGAAGAGCCGCGCCAAGGAGCGCATCTTCTCGTTCCGCACCGCCGAGCACCGCTGGGACCCGAAGAACCAGCGCCCCGAGCTCTGGAAGCTCTACAACACGCGCCACCACAAGGGCGAGTCGATCCGCGTGTTCCCGATCTCCAACTGGACCGAGCTCGACATCTGGCAGTACATCCACCTCGAGAACATCCCGATCGTGCCGCTGTACTTCTCGCGCGAGCGGCCGGTGGTGGAGCGCGACGGCACGCTGATCATGGTCGACGACGAGCGCATGCCGCTGCGGCCGAACGAGGTGCCGATGATGAAGAAGGTGCGCTTCCGCACGCTCGGCTGCTACCCGCTGACCGGCGCGGTGGAGTCGGAGGCGGACACGCTGCCGGCCATCATCCAGGAGATGCTGCTGACCAAGACCTCCGAGCGCCAGGGCCGCATGATCGACCACGACACCGCCGCCTCGATGGAGAAGAAGAAGCAAGAGGGGTATTTCTGATGGCGCACGTTTCCGACCTCATCGCCACCGACATCGACGCCTACCTGCGCCAGCACGAGCGCAAGGGGCTGCTGCGCTTCATCACCTGCGGCAGCGTCGACGACGGCAAGAGCACGCTGATCGGCCGGCTGCTGTACGAATCGAAGATGCTCTTCGAGGACCAGCTCGCCGCCATCGAGGCCGACTCCAAGAAGTGGGGCACCCAGGGCGACGAGATCGACTTCGCGCTGCTGGTCGACGGCCTGGCCGCCGAGCGCGAGCAGGGCATCACGATCGACGTGGCCTACCGCTTCTTCTCGACCGACCGGCGCAAGTTCATCGTCGCCGACACGCCGGGACACGAGCAGTACACCCGCAACATGGTCACCGGCGCGTCGACCGCCGACGTCGCCATCATCCTGATCGACGCGCGTCGCGGCGTGCTGACGCAGACGCGCCGCCACAGCTTCCTGGTCTCGCTGCTCGGCATCCGCCATGTGGTCCTGGCCATCAACAAGATGGACCTGATGGGCCATGCCCAGAAGACCTTCGACGCGATCGTCGACGAGTACCGCAGCTTCGCCAAGCAGATCGGCCTGCAGGACATCACGCCGATCCCGATGTCGGCGCTGCGCGGCGACAACGTCGTCGACCGCAGCGACCGCATGCCCTGGTACCACGGCCCGACGCTGATGGGCTACCTGGAGACGGTCGAGATCGACGAGACGCGGCTGCAGTCCGGCCCGTTCCGCCTGCCGGTGCAATGGGTCAACCGGCCCGACCTCGACTTCCGCGGCTTCGCCGGGCAGATCGCCAGCGGCGTCGTGCGCCCCGGCGACCGCATCCGTGCGCTGCCGTCGGGCAAGGAGAGCACCGTGGCGCGCATCGTCGCTCACTCACAAGGAGCGGGCGGCGACCTGCCGATGGCCGTGGCCGGCCAGTCGATCACGCTGACGCTGAAGGACGAGATCGACATCTCGCGCGGCGACGTGATCGCCGGCGCCGACGCGCCGGCCGGCGTGGCGGATCAGTTCGAGGCCACGCTGGTGTGGATGCACGAGGAGCCGCTGCTCCCGGGCCGCCCCTACCTGCTGAAGATCGGCGCCACCACGGTGCCGGCCACCGTGACCGAGATCAAGCACCAGGTCAACGTCAACACGATGGAGCACCTGGCCGCCAAGCGGCTCGAGCTCAACGCGATCGGCGAGTGCAACCTGAAGATCGACCGGCCGATCGCGTTCGACCCCTACCAGGACAACCGCGACACCGGCGGCTTCATCCTGATCGACCGGCTGACGAACAACACGGTCGGCGCCGGCCTGCTGCGCTTCGCGCTGCGCCGCGCGCACAACATCCACCTGCAGCACTGCGACGTCGACAAGGCGGCACGCGCGGCGGCCAAGCACCAGAAACCCTGCGTGCTGTGGTTCACCGGGCTGTCGGGCGCGGGCAAGTCGACCATCTCCAACCTGGTCGAGAAGCAGCTGCACGCGCTCGGCCACCACACCTACCTGCTCGACGGCGACAACGTGCGCCATGGCCTGAACAAGGACCTCGGCTTCACCGACGAGGACCGCGTCGAGAACATCCGCCGCGTCGCCGAGGTCGCCAAGCTGATGGTCGACGCCGGGCTGATCGTGCTGACGGCCTTCATCTCGCCGTTCCGCGCCGAACGCCAGATGGCGCGCGCGCTGGTCGGCGAGGGCGAGTTCATCGAGGTGTTCGTCGACACGCCGCTCGAGGTCGCCGAGCAGCGCGACCCGAAGGGCCTGTACAAGAAGGCGCGCCGCGGCGAGCTGAAGAACTTCACTGGCATCGACTCGCCCTACGAGGCGCCGCTGGCGCCGGAGCTGCGCCTGACCACGGCGCTCGAGGTGCCGGACGAGGCGGTGCGGCGTGTCATCGAACTGCTGCGCAGCCGCGGGGTGCTGGACCGCTGATGACGAGCGCGCCGCTGCGCATCGCGTTGCTGGGCTGCAACCGCAACGCGCGCCTGGTCCGGCGCAACCCGTCCTTCACCTACCGCTGCGAGAACCTGGCCGAGGCACTGCAGCGCGCCGGCCACGAGGTCTGGCTCGGCCACGTGAGCCGCTTTCCCTGGTGGCGGCGCTTCGACCTGGTGCAGTTCCACCGCCCGCTCGACGGTCCGCGGCTGGCGCTGCTGACCGCGCTGCTGCGCGCGCGCGGCACGCGGCTGCAGGCCGACTTCGACGACCTGGTGTTCGACCCGGCGCTGGCCGACGCCAGCCCGGCGGTGGTCAACGGCCTGCGGCCGCTGGCCGCGGTGCGGGATGAGTTCGCCCGCCACGCCGCCGCGCTGCGCCGCATCGGCCGCGCGAGCGTCTCGACCGCGCCGCTGGCCGAGCATGCCGCGCGCCTGCTGCGGGTGCCGCCTGCCGTCGTACCCAATGCCGTCCACGGCCGCTGGCGCGCACTGCCGCCGACGGTCGGACCGAAGCCGCCGCTGCTGACCTACCTGCCCGGCACGCGCAGCCACGACCGCGACTTCGCGCTCGTCGCGCCGGCGATCGAGCGCGTGCTCGCGCGCCACCCGCAGCTGCGGCTGCGCGTCACCGGGCCGCTGGACTTCCGGCTGGCGGCGCGCGAAGGCCAGGTGCTGCACGACGACAAGCTGCCCTTCGATCGCTTCCACGAGGCGGTGCAGCGCGGGCGCGTCAACCTCGCGCCGCTCGAGGCGACGCCGTTCACGCGCTGCAAGTCGGCGCTGAAGGTGATCGAGGCAGGCTGCTTCGGCATCCCGACGGTGTGCTCGCCACTGCCCGACGCCGAGCGCTACGCCGATGCCGGCGCCGTGATTGCCGACGGCCCTGCGGCCTGGGAAGCGGCGCTCGAACGCCTGCTGTTCGACGACGCGGCCTATGCCGCCGCGACCGACGGCCTGGCCGAGCGGGTGCGCGCGCGGGCCGACATCGACCGGATCGCCGCCGACTGGCTGGCCGCCGCACGGGAGCCCGCCGATGCCGCTTGAGGCGCCGCTGCGCCGCTTTGCCGGTGCGCTCGCCGGGCTGCGCGCGCGCCGGTGGCGCGACGGCGGCCGCTACGGCGCGCCGACGCTCGCCGGCTACTGGGCGGCCTGGCAGTCCAGCGGCTCGCCGCAGGCGCTGCTGCGGCTGGCGGCGTTCCGGCGCGACCTCGGCCGGCCGCTGCCGCGCCGCTGGGTCGCGCCGCTGCAGTCCGGCTGGTCGACGTTGTCGCGCAACGGTCGGCGCCAGGCGCTCGGCCTGGTGGCCGAATCGGCGCCCGCCCGCCTGACCGCCGTGCCGGCCGCCGACCTGGCCGACGCGGCCGGTGTGATCCCGGCGCTCGCCGCGCTGGCGCCGGCCGCGGCCCCCGCGCTGGCGCGTTTGCACGCCGAGCAGGAACGCCGGCGCGCCGCCTTCGCCGACTGGGCCGCAGCGCGGCGCGCGGCCGGCGGCCTGTGCGTGGTCGGCAACGCGGCCACGCTGCACGGCCGCGGCCTCGGTTCCGCGATCGACGCGCACGCGGCGGTCGTGCGCTTCAACGCCTGGCGCAGCGACGCGACCGCGGCCGCCGACTTCGGCCAGCGCTGCGACGTCTGGGTCGCCAAGGGCGATTACCGCGGCGAGCGCCCGGCCGCACCGGCCTGGGCCGTGCTGAGCGGCCCGGACCCGCGCTTTCGCGTCGTCGACACCGAGACGGTCGCGCTGCTCGCCGCCGGCGACACGCCGGTGCTGACGGTGCCGCTCGCCGTCTGGCGCGCCATCGTGCATGCGCTCGACGCGCCGCCGACCGCCGGGCTGCTGACGCTGGCCTGGCTGCGCGAGCTGCTCGGCGGCTGGCAGGGCGTGCGTTGCGCCGGCATCGGCAGCGGGCTGGCCGGCGATGGGCGCTACCACGCCGCGATCGCGGCCAAGCCGCCGGGGCGCCGCCATGCCTGGGCGCGCGAGCAGGCGCTGGTCGAACGCTGGCGCGCCGAGGGTCTGCAGTGCCTGGACCGATGAGCCGCGCCGGCGACGATCCGCTGGGCCGCTACGCCGACGGCGAATGGGTCTGCCTGCATGTCGGACCGCGGCTCACGCCCTGGCTCGACACCTTCCTCGGCCGCCCGGTGCGCTGGCGGCCACGGCTGCCGGCGCGCGGCGGCGTCGCGGCGGTGGTCGGCTGGGGGCTGAAGGGCGTGTCGCTGCAGGCGCGCGACGCGGCGCGGCGCGCCGGCCTGCCCTATGTGGCGATCGAGGATGGCTTGCTGCGCTCGGTCGGCCTCGGCGACACCGACGGCGCGCTGTCGCTGGTGGTCGACGACATCGGCATCTACTACGACGCGACCGCGCCCTCGCGGCTGGAGGCACTGATCGTCGCGCCGCGCAGCCCGGCCGAGCAGGCCCGCGCCGCGGCGCTCGCGCAGGCCTGGTGCGCCGGGCGGCTGTCGAAGTACAACCACGCGCCCGAACGGGCACCGCCGCTGCGCGGGCCCTATGTGCTGGCAATCGACCAGACCGCCGGCGACGCGTCGATCGCCCTCGGCCAGGCCGAGGCGGCGAGCTTCGCGCGCATGCTCGAGGCCGCGCTCGACGAGCATCCCGGCCTTCCGGTGCTGCTGAAGGTGCATCCGGATGTGGTGGCCGGCCGCAAGCGCGGCCACTTCGCCGCGCTGACGCCGGGCCAGGCCGCACGCGTCACGCTGCTGGCCCATGACGCGCATGCGCCGGCGCTGCTCGAAAGCGCCGCCGCGGTCTACACCGTCACTTCGCAGGTGGGTTTCGAGGCGCTGCTGTGGGGGCGTCCGGTGCGCTGCTTCGGCATGCCCTTCTACGCCGGCTGGGGCCTGACCGGCGACGAACTGCCCGCGCCCGACCGGCGCGGGCCGCACCATCGCGTCACGCGCGAGGCGCTGGTGCACGCGGCGCTGATCGACTACCCGCGCTGCCTCGACCCGCGCACGGGCACGCTCGGCACGCCCGAGCAACTGGTCGCGTGGATGGCCGCGCAGCGCGCGCGCGTCGCACAGTTGCCGGCAGGCAGCGTGCCGCGCGGCTGGGGCCCGCCGGAGACCGGCGACGCCTGGCCCTGGCGCATGCTGCGCGCGCTCAAGCGCTGGCGCGATCGGCCTGCGGCGCGGCGCTGAACCCCAGCGCGCGGCGCGCGCGCGCCGCGGCGACATGCTGGCCGACGATCGCGACGGTGGCGTCGAGATCTTCCTCGGCGTAGGCCCAGACATCGCCCGGCGCCTGGTAGAAGCGCAGCACGGCCGCACGCAGGCGCCGGCCGGCGTCGGCGTCGTTGCCGCGCGTGGCGGCCTCCGCCACCGCGGCGCCGAAGTCGTCGCGCTCGACGCGCAGGATCTGCGGGCAGGCGGTGTAGAAGCTGTCGGCGAAGCACAGCACCGGCATGCCACGCAGCGCCGCCTCGAAGCCGGTGTTCGAGTTCAGGCAGACCAGCATCGCTGCGCGGCTGTGGAAGCGCGCCAGGTTGCCCTCGACGAACTCGGCGCCCGGCGGCAGCCGGTAGCGGCGCACGTCCATCGGGTGGCGCTTGACCAGCACCCGCGCGCCCGGCAGCGCCGCGGTGACGCGCGGCACGACGAAATCGATGAACGCCTGGTTGTGCGGGAAGGGCGAGTGCATCACGAACTGCGAGTCGGTCTGCAGCTGCAGCGGCAGCAGCACGACCTTGCCGGCGAACTCGACCTCGATGCGACGCACCCGGCGGTCGCGCTGCGCGAGGCGCCGCGCGCCGCGCTCGCGCAGCCAGATGCGCAGGTAGTTGAACGGGTGGTAGGTCTTGTGCTGCATCGGCCGCAGGTCGGGATCGCGCGAGCGGACCCAGGCGTTCAGCGCCATGAAGGCGAGGAAGCGCAGCTTCAGCCAGCGCTCGGTCGGCCGCCGCGGCGGCAGGTCCTCGGGGGCCAGGCCGCGCACCGCGTCCTCGTCGCGCTGCGCCAGCGCGAGGTCGAAGCGGGCGTTCAGGCCCTGCGCGCTCAGGCTCGCGGTGCGGTTGCGGAAGGCGCCGCGCTCGAAGTAGATGCACACGACGCCCAGTTCCTGCGCGGCCACGCGGGCCGCCTGCGAGAACGGCCGCGCGTCGGAGAACACCAGGCAGACCTCGATGCGTTCGGCCGCGAAGCGCGCCTTGAACCAGGCCACCGCGTGCGAGAAGGCGCGGCGGAAGGCCGGCGCCTCGGTGTGCGCCCACGCGGCGCGGTGGAACTCGGCCGGCAACGGGTGCTCGGCGTCGGCATCGCCGGCACGCCAGAGCTCGCAGCGGTCGCCGTTCGTGTAGAGCTTGTAGGCCGGGCTCGACAGCAGCGCGACGACCGAGCCGCCGTCGCCGGCCAGCCGGGCGGCCAGCGCGTGGAAGTAGCCGCTGTACGGCGGGTCGAGGTAGGCGATGTTCATGCGGGACCGCCCGGGCGGTACTCGCGCACCGCGGCGGCCAGGGCGGCGCGCACGGCCTCGGCCGGCGCCTGCGAATGCGCGGCGATCCAGTCGAGCAGCCGCGCGACCGCCTCGGGCTCGGCGACCAGCCGCGCGACGCGGATGCGCGGGTTGGCGGTCGGCAGCGCGGTGTCGGCGTCGGCCAGCAGCTCCTCGTAGAGCTTCTCGCCGGGGCGCAGGCCGGTGAACGTGACCGCGATCTCGTCGGGCGTGTGGCCCGCGAGGCGGATCATGTCGCGCGCCAGGTCGACGATCCTCACCGGCTCGCCCATGTCGAGCACGTAGACGCGGCCGCTCTCGCCGATCGCCGCGGCCTGGACCACCAGCCGCGCGGCCTCGGGAATCGTCATGAAGTAGCGCGTGATGTCGGGGTGGGTCACGGTCACCGGCCCGCCGGCGGCGATCTGGGCCTGGAACTTCGGGATCACGCTGCCGCTCGAGCCGAGCACGTTGCCGAAGCGCACCGCCATGAACCGCGTCGCATGGCCGCGCGTCGCCAGCTCGCCGAGCAGCAGCTCGGCGGCGCGCTTGCTGGCGCCCATCACGTTGGTCGGGTTGACCGCCTTGTCGGTGGAGATCAGCACGAAGCGCTCGACGCCGGCCTCGGCGCTCGCGACGGCCGCATGCCACGTGCCGAGCGTGTTGTTCTCCAGCGCCGCGCCGGCGTTGTCGTCCTCCATCAGCGGCACATGCTTGTAGGCGGCGGCGTGGAAGACGATCTGCGGCCGCTCGGCGGCGAACAGCGCGCGCAGCGCGTCGAGCCGCTTCACGTCGCCGACGCGCGCCACCAGCGGCAGGCCGGGGTGGCGCTGCTGCAGCTCCTGCTCGATCGTGTAGAGGTTGAACTCGCTCAGTTCCAGCAGCACCAGCCGCTTCGGCCCGTAGCGGGCGACCTGGCGGCACAGCTCGGCGCCGATGCTGCCGCCGGCGCCGGTGATCAGCACGGTACGGCCGGAGAGGCATTCGGCGATGCCGGCCTCGTCGAGCTGCACCGGGTCGCGGCCCAGCAGGTCCTCGGGGCGGACGTCGCGCACGCGGGCGAGCTGGCTGCCGTCGATCAGCTCCTGCGCCGACGGCACGGTCAGCACCGGCAGGCCGGTCGCGGTGGCGAGCTCGATCACGCGGCGGCGACCGGCACCGCGCAGCGAGGGGATCGCGATGATCAGGTGGCCGGCGTCGTGGCGGATGGCGAGCGCCGCGGCCTCGTCGAGCCGGCCGAGCACCGGCACGCCGGCCACGCGCGTGCCCTGCTTGCCCGGCGCGTCGTCCAGCAGGCCGGCGACCACCCAGCCCTGGTGCTGCAGGCCGGCCAGCAGCGTGCGCGCCGCGGTGCCGGCGCCGAGCACCAGCGCGCGCCGCGTGCCGGGCGCGCCGCGCACGATCTGCGCCCGGGTGTGTTCGTAGAGCATGCGGTAGCCGAGCCGCACGCCGGCCAGCCCGAACAGCGTGATCACCGGGTGCAGCGCGAGCACCGAGCGCGGCACCTTCTCGAGCTGGGCCATCAGCACGATCGCCGCCGCCGCCGCGCCGGCCAGCGCGCAGGCGATCGTCAGGCGCTGCACCTCGCCGAAGCCCGAGAAACGCCACAGCCCGCGCGGCACGCCCAACAGCACGAAGACGACGAGGTAGAGCGCGACGATGCCGGCCAGCACCAGCGGGTCGTAGTCGGGCCGCGCCGACCACCAGCGCTCGAAGCCGAGGCGGAACAGGTAGGTGAAGTTCCAGGCCGCGACGAGGACCAACGCGTCGATCGCCAGCGACAGCGGCTCGCGGTGCGGGCGCAGCCGGGCCAGGGCCGCATCGATGCGGTGCCAGACGCTGGAATCCTCGGAACTCATGCGGGCAAGGGCGGGGGCTCGGACAAAGCCGAGCATTGTCGCCGTTCAGCTCACTGCCAAATGGCGCGCAGGGTGCGCCAGATCACGCCGAGATCGGTCGCCAGCGAGGCGCGGTCGGCGTAGTCGGCCGCGGCGGCGAGCTTGGCGGGCAGGATGACCTCGACGTACTCGCGCTCCGGGTCGGCGGCGGCGGCCAGGCGTTCGGCCTCGTCGAGGTAGGCCAGCGACGAGGGATCGGTGATGCCGGGCCGCACCGCGAGCACGCGCTCGCGCAGCGCCGCCGGGTAGTGCGCGACATAGCGCGGCAGCTCGGGGCGCGGGCCGACCAGGCTCATGTCGCCCCGGAGCACGTCGATCAGCTGCGGCAGCTCGTCGAGCCGTTTCGCGCGCAGGAAGCGGCCGGCGCGGGTGACGCGCGCGTCGTCGCCGATCGTCAGCCCCGGGCCGCGCGCCGGCGCGTCGGCCACCATGGTGCGGAACTTGTGGATGCGGAAGGGCCGCCCGCCACGGCCGACGCGCTGCTGGCGGAACAGCGCCGGGCCGGGCGTGTCGAGCCGGATCGCGACGGCGATCGCGAGCAGCAGCGGGCTCAGCAGCAGCAGGCCGGCGGCGGCCAGCAGCAGGTCGAACAGCCGCTTGGCCATGCTCAGGCGCCAAGCACCTCGCGCACCGCCGCGACGACGCGTCCGACGTCGGCGTCGCTCATCTTCGTGTAGATCGGCAGGCTGGCCATGCGCTCGTAGGCGCGCTGGCTGTGCGGGAAGCGTGCCGCCTCGAGCCCGTAGCGCTCGCGCCAGTAGGGGTGCTGGTGCAGCGGGATGTAGTGCACCGAGCAGCCGATGCCGAGCGCGAACAGGCGCTCGATGAAGGCCTCGCGGTCCAGCGGCGCGGCGTCGGCGAGCCGCACGACGTAGAGATGCCAGGCGTGGCGATCGCCCGCCGCCGGGCCCGGCGGGCGCACGAGCGGCAGGCCGGCGAAGGCCGCGTCGTAGCGCGCGGCGATCTCGGCGCGGCGCCGCTGGAAACCGTCGGCGCGCTTGAGCTGGTGAATGCCGAGTGCTGCGGCGATGTCGGTCAGGTTGTACTTGTAGCCGGGCGCGACGATCTCGTAGTACCAGCTCGGCGTCTTGGCGGTGAACCGGTCGAAAGCGTCGCGGCTGATGCCGTGCAGTCGCATGACCTTGATGCGCGCGGCCAGGGCCGGATCGCGCGTCACCACCATGCCGCCCTCGCCGGTCGTGATGGTCTTGTTGGCGTAGAAGCTGAACACCGTCGCGTCGCTGGCCAGCGTGCCGACCAGCGCGCCGGCGTGGGTGGTCGGCAGCGCGTGCGCGGCGTCCTCGACCACCTTCAGGCCGTGGCGGCGCGCGATGGCCAGGATCGCGTCCATCGGCGCCGCCAGCCCGGCGTAGTGGACCGGGAGGATGGCCTTGGTGCGCGGCGTGACCGCAGCCTCGACCGCGGCCGGATCGATGTTCAGCGTCGCCGGGTCGATGTCGACCAGCACCACGTCGGCGCCGAGGTAGCGCACCACCTCGGCGGTCGCGGTGAAGGTGTGGGTGGTCGTGATGACCTCGTCGCCGGGTCCGATGCCCAGCGCCTCGAGCGCCAGGTGCAGGCCGGCGGTGGCCGAGTTGACGGCCATCGCCTGCAGCGAGGCATCGCCGAGGAAGGCGACGAAGTCCTCCTCGAAGCGCCGCGCCTTCGGCCCGGTCGTCACCCAGCCCGAGCGCAGCGTGTCGACGACCTCGGCGATCTCCTCGTCGCCGATCTCCGGCAGCGCGAAGGGCAGGAAAGGCCGCTCGCTCACGCCGCGCCGCGCCCGATGCCGTGGTACTCGATGCCCAGCGATTTCATCAGCGCCGGCTCGAACAGGTTGCGGCCGTCGAACACCAGCGGCTGCTTCAGCGCGCTGCGGATCGCGTCGAAGTCCGGGCTGCGGAACTCCTTCCATTCGGTGACGATGACCAGCGCGTCGGCGCCGGCCAGCGCCTCGCGCGCCGAGGCGGCGTAGCGCAGCCCCGGCTGGCCGGCCATCACGCGGCGCGCCTCGTCCATCGCGACCGGATCGAACGCGACGACCTCGGCGCCGAGCGACGCGAGCCGCTCGATCAGCACGCGGCTCGGCGCCTCGCGCATGTCGTCGGTGCCGGGCTTGAACGCCAGCCCCCAGAGCGCGAAGCGGCGCCCGCTCAGGTCGGCGCCGTAGCGCGCGACGATCTTGTCGGCCAGCCACTGCTTCTGCCGCTCGTTGACCGCCTCGACGGCCTGCAGCAGCTGCAGCTCGTGGCCGGCCTCGCGGGCCGAGCGCACCAGCGCCTTCACGTCCTTCGGGAAGCACGAGCCGCCGTAGCCGGCGCCGGCGTAGAGGAACTGGGTGCCGATGCGCGGGTCGCTGCCGATGCCCTGGCGCACCAGCTCGATGTCGGCGCCCACCGCCTCGGCCAGCCGCGACAGGTCGTTCATGAAGCTGATGCGCGTCGCGAGCATCGCATTCGCAGCGTACTTGGTGAACTCGGCGCTCTTGAGGTCCATCACCAGCACGCGGTCGCGGTTGCGCACGTAGGGCGCGTACAGCGATCGCATCAGCAGGATCGCGCGTTCGTCGTCGGCACCGATGACGACGCGGTCCGGGCGCATGAAGTCGGCGACGGCCGCGCCCTCCTTCAGGAACTCGGGGTTGCTGACGACCGCGTAGTCGACCTGCACGCCGCGCGCGGCGAGCGCCGCGTCGATCGCCGCGCGCACCTTCTCGGCGGTGCCGACCGGCACCGTGCTCTTGTCGATCACGACCTTGTAGTCGGTCATGCGCTCGCCGATCGCGCGCGCCGCCGCGACGACGTACTGCAGGTCGGCCGAGCCGTCCTCGTCGGGCGGCGTGCCGACCGCGATGAACTGCAGCGTGCCGTGCGCGACGGCACGGTCGACGTCGGTCGTGAACTCGAGGCGCTTGGCGGCGGCGTTGCGCTGCACGACCTCCTGCAGGCCCGGCTCGTGGATCGGGATGCCGCCGGCGTTGAGCACCTCGATCTTGCGCGCGTCGACGTCGAGGCACAGCACGTGGTTGCCCATCTCGGCCAGGCAGGCCCCGGTGACGAGGCCGACATAGCCGGTCCCCACGACGGTGATCTTCATTCTCGTGTCATCCCTTGCTAAGCCAAATCAGACGGTGGGTGCGCAGCGGCGTCCAGTTGAACCCGGCGACGAGCGCCGGGTGGATGCGCGCCAGTGTGCGGGCCAGCGGCGGCGCGAGCGTGACGCGCCGCTCGACGCAGCGCGCCGCCGGGAACAACTCCCGCACGCGCCGCGACGGGATGCCGCGCACGTCGGCGTTGCGAGGATTGTCCACCGCGAAGTCGTACCACAGCACCCCACCGCCCGGCCGCACCCACGTCCAGAGGGTGTCCGCCAGCCGCCGCTGCACGCGCTCGTCGAGGATCGACGAGAACACGGTGAACGCGAGCACCGCGTCCTGGCTGGCTTCGGCGATCGGCGCCGCGAGCGCGTCGCCCTCGATCACGCGGACCGCGACCGGCAGCACGGCGCGCGCCGCCGCAGCGCGCTCCGGCAGCAGTTCCAGGCCGGTCAGCCGCGCCGGCTCGGCGCCCAGCCGCAGCAGGTCGAGCAGGTTGCCGCCCGCGCCGCAGCCGACTTCGAGCAGGTCGCGCCCGGTCACCGCGTCCCAACCCTGCGCGCGCCACAGCGCGACCATCGTCCGCAGGCGCTCCTGCTGGGCCTGCAGCGCGGCGGCGTCGAACAGGCTGTAGCGCCGCGCGTCGGCGGCCGCGTCGCGGCGGGCGTAGCGCGCCGCCACGGCCGCGGCCTCGTCGGGCGACGGCGCGCTCATCGGGTCAGCGCGCCGAAGCCCGGCGACGGGCTGCCGCGCGTCAGCGCGTCGTACCAGCCGCGCAGCGTGCCCAGGCCGTAGGCGACGTGCGTCGCGGCGATCACGAAGGGCAGCCGCCACAGCGTGGACCAGCCGGCGCCGTGCGAGATCGCCACCGAGGCCATCAGCACGTACACCGTGTACAGGTTGCCCAATCCCACGAAGCCGCTGCGCGCCGCCGGCCAGAACAGGCCCAGCACGCCCAGCAGCGCCATCGCCGCTACGAACGCGCCGGGCACCAGCTGCCGCAGCGCGGCGGCCTGGCCATGCTTGCGCATCACGAAGGGCTTCCAGTAGCCGTACTGCAGCTGCTGGCGGAAAAGCTGGCCGAGCGTCGCGCGCGGCCGGTAGCGCGAGACGATGCGCGCGCTCTGCCAGATCTTGCCGCCGCCGCGCACGATGCGCAGGTTGTGCTCGTCGTCCTGGTTGCGCACCAGGGTCTCGTCGAAGTTGCCGTAGCGATCGAAGGTCGCGCGCGGCCAGCAGCCGAGGTAGACGGTGTCGACGCGGCCCTCGTGGTCGAGGTCGCGCGAGCGCGCGCCGCCGGCCACCCAGCGCGACTGGAACGCCGCGGCGATGGCGTCCGAGGTGCCGCCATCACCCTCGGCGCACCAGGGGCCGCCGACGTTGTCGGCGCCGCTGCGCTCCAGCGCGGCCAGGCACTCGGCGATGTAGTCGTCGTCGTACTCGGTGTGCAGGTCCATGCGCACGATCACCGCGCCGCGCGCCTCGGCGAGGCAGCGGTTGAGCCCGGTCGAGACGATGCGCCCGGGGTTGTCGACCATGCGAAAGCGCGCGTCCTCGGCCGCGCGCCGCAGCAGCTTGTCGCGCGTGCCGTCGTCGCTGCGGCCGTCGGCGACCAGCACCTCGAGGTCGACCCCGGGCGGCAGCACCTGGGCGGCGACGGCATCGCAGAACGCGACGACATGCTCGCGCTCGTTGCGGCAGGGGGCGATCACGGTGACGATCATCAGCGTCTCCTCAGGCCGGCAGCGGCGCCTGCAGCCGCAGCGCGTCGTACAGCACCGCCATGCGTTCCATCTGCGCGCGGCGCGATGCGCGCTTGACCGCGGCATCGCGGTTGCGGCGCCCCAGCGCCTGCGCGGCCGCCGGGTCGTCGTGCAGCCGCAGCAGCGCGGCGGCCAACGCCGCGGCGTCGCGCGGCGGGACGAGCCACTCGGGCTCGATCCAGGCCCGGTTGGCCGGCAGGTCGCTGGCCACGACCGGCAGCCCGCAGGCCAGGCTCTCGAGCATCGCGACCGAGGTCGCGTCGCTGCTCGGCACGCTGAGCGACACGCGCGAGCGCTGCAGCATCGCGATCATCGACGCGTCGCCGACGCGGCCGAGGAAACGCACGCTGTCGCCGAGCCCGAGCGCGGCGGCCTGCGCGCGCAGCGCCGCCTCGTCGGGCCCGCCGCCCATCAGGTGCAGCACCGCGCCGGCCTGCGGGCGCTCGGCGCGCAGCCGCGCGAAGGCCTCGAGCACGGTGCCGATGTTGTAGTTGGGCTCCCAGCTGCGCAGGCTGGCGATCTCGAAGCCCGGCGCCGGCCTGCCGGGCCGGAAGCGCTCGGTGTCGGCGCCCCACAGCACCTCCTCGCAGCGCGCCTTCGTGCCGTAGCGCGCCACCTCGGCCAGCACGTCCTGCGAATCGGCGGTGACCAGCGCGGCGCGCTGCAGCGACCAGCCGACCAGCGCCGACATCACGCCGCCGCGCCAGCCCTTCGCGCGCGGCGTCACCAGCAGGTCCGAGCCCCAGGCGGTCAGCACCACCGGCACCTGCGGCCCCAGCCCGCAGGCGGCCGCCCACAGGCCGTAGGAGGTGACGTAATGGCCGTGCACCCATTGCGGCGCGACGCGCTTGGCGACCCGTGTGACCTCGGGCAGCGCGAGGAACCAGCCGGCCGCGTCGGCGCCCGGGCGGATCGCGATCACGTCGCTGGCGCCCAGCACCTCGGCGGGGCGGCGCGTCGCGACTATGCAGTCGAAACCGCGCGAGGCGATCTCGCGCACCCAGCGCTGGGTGTGGATGCTGCTCGCATCGGCGAAAAAGAGAATCCGCTTCATGCCCCGCGCACCCAGGCCTCGTAGGCGGCGCGTGCCGGCTCGCCGTACTCGGCCGCATGGGCCTCGATCCAGGCCCGGTCGAGCTCGCGCGTGTCGCCGACGACGCGCGCCGGCTGGCCTTCGACGACGGCGAAGTCGGGCACCTCGCCGCTCACGAAGCTGTAGGCCTTGACCAGCACGCCGCGGCCGATGCGTGCGCCCGGCGCGACCGTGCTGTGCGGGCCGATGAAGCTCCACGCGCCGATCGCCGTGGCGACGCGCTGCATGCCAGCCGGCGCGACGTGGCCGTAGAAGCGCTCGCGCTCGAGCCGCAGCGCGAGGTGGCTCGAATGCGTCAGCAGCGACACGAAGTTGGTGACCTGGCAGCCGGTGCCGATCACGAGGCCGCCCGAGGCGTCGATGAAGTTGAAGTGGCCGATGAAGACATGGTCGCCGAGCACGAGCCCGTCGCGACCTTCGATGCGGGTGTGGCTGCTGATGCGGCTGCGCGGCCGCAGCACGCCGTCGCCGCTGGTCTGGCCGTAGACCATGCGCGGCCCGGTCCAGCGCTGCCACAGCCTTGCGAGGGGGTGCAGGATCGCCTTCATGAAGCCGACGATTGTGGCGTGGCCGGTGGCGCGAGCAACGCCCGCCATGGCAGCCCGGCGTCGCGCAGAAAGAGGCGCAGCGCGACGACGATCGCCACCGCATAGGCCACGCTGGTCGCCAGCGCCGCGCCGCCGGCGCCGTAGCGCGGCACCGCCCAGGCGGCGATCGCCAGCGTCAGCGCCAGCGACAGGCCGGCGATGCCGGCCGACCAGTGCGGCGCGCCGCGGTGGTTGGTGTACCAGGCCGACAGGCTGGACGCCGCCGCATAGCCGGCCACGCCGGGCAGCAGCAGCGCCAGCGGCGCCAGCGATGCGGCATAGGCTGCGCCCAGCACCGTCGGCAGCGCCCACACCGCGCCGGCAAAGAGCAGCGGCGCCGTGGCCAGCGTCGCCAGCAGGTTGAAGCGCACTGCGTGCAGCGTGGTCAGCGCCGCGTCCTCGGCATCGGGCGCGCCGATGCGGCGGTAGGCCGAGACCGTCACCGCCGACGACAGCAGCCACAGCAGTTCGGCCACCTGCACCGCGACCGAGTACACGCCGGCCGCCGCCAGGCCCTCGGCGCGCTCGACGAGGAAGAGCGTCGCGCGATAGTTCAGCAGGCTCACGACGTTGGTCAGGCCGATCATCGCGACGAAGCGCCACTCGCGCTTGAGCGTGGCGGCGTCGGGTGACGCCGGCCCGGCATCGCGCGTCGCCGCCAGTGCGGTGGCGAGGCCGACCATCGCCTTCGCCGCCACCCACACGGCCAGCACCGCGAGCACGGTCGTCCCGCCCGCCGGCCGCCACAGCGCGACGGCGCCGAGCCCGAGCAGCACCAGGGCCGGCGCCGCGACCTGCGGCGCGTTCAGCGGCAGCATGCGGCCCTCGCCCAGCCACAGGCCGGAGGCGGTCGGCACCCACAGCAGCAGCGGCGCGGCCAGCGCCAGCAGCCACAGGTGGCGGTAGGGCTCGGCGTCGCTGGCGAACGACCACCCGGCCAGCACCAGCGCGGCCGCCGCGCCCAGCCCGAGCGCCGCGCGCAGCAGCGCCGCCAGCAGCGGCGCGGGCGCCAGCAGCCGGTGCGAGATCTCGCGCGCCAGCAGCAGCCCGAGGCCGGAAAACAGCGTCAGCAGCCCCGCCTCGACCGCGACGAACAGCGCGAAAGCGCCCTGCACCGCCGGCCCCATCCGGGCCACGATGACCAGGATCGCGAGCCCGAGCGCGACGGCGGTGAGGCGGGCCGCGAGGTTCAGCGCGGCACCGCGGGCGAGGGTCGGGGGCAGCATCGGGGCGGATTGTCGGCGACCGCCTCTCTAAAATCCGCGTTTCTCCGGCCGCCCCGGCCCTCCAGGACCTTCATGAGCACCACCCCGACGACGCCCGCCGCCCTCGACGACAACCAGCTGATCGCCGAACGCCGCGAGAAACTGGCCGCGATCCGCGCCCGGGGCGTCGCCTTCCCGAACGACTTCAAGCCCAGGGACCACGCCGCCGACCTGCACCGCCTGCACGAGGGCAAGACGACCGAGGAGCTCGAGGCCCACCCGATCGCCGCGTCGATCGGCGGGCGCATGATGCTCAAGCGCGTGATGGGCAAGGCCTGTTTCGCGACGATCCAGGACGGCTCGGGGCGCCTGCAGCTCTACATCACCGCCGATGCGGTCGGCCTCGAGGCGCTGGCCGAGTTCAAGCACTGGGACCTGGGCGACATCCTCGGCGCCGAGGGCACGCTCTTCAAGACCCGCACCGGCGAGCTGACGCTCAAGGTCACGGCGATCCGCCTGCTCACCAAGAGCCTGCGCCCGCTGCCCGACAAGTTCCACGGCATGAGCGACCAGGAGCTCAAGTACCGCCAGCGCGAGGTCGACCTGATCATGGACGAGGCCTCGCGCGAGCGCTTCCGCGCGCGCAGCAAGGCCGTCAGCTCGATCCGCCAGTTCATGGTCGAGCATGGCTTCCTCGAGGTCGAGACGCCGATGCTGCACCCCATCCCGGGCGGCGCGAACGCCAAGCCCTTCGTCACTCACCACAATGCGCTGGATCAAGAGATGTTCCTGCGCATTGCCCCAGAGTTGTACCTGAAGCGGCTGGTGGTCGGCGGCTTCGAGCGGGTGTTCGAGATCAACCGCAATTTCCGCAACGAGGGCGTGTCGGTCCGGCACAACCCCGAGTTCACGATGATGGAGTTCTACGCCGCCTGGTGGAACCACCACGACCTGATGGACTACACCGAAGCGATCCTGCGCCATGCCGCACGCAAGGCCGTCGGCACCGCCCTGCTCAGCTACGACGGCAAGCCGGTCGACCTGGAGGCGCCGTTCGCGCGCCTGAGCGTGCGCGACTCGCTGGTGAAGTTCGCCGGCCTCACCGAGGCCGAGGCCGGTGACGCCGCCGTGCTGCGCAGCAAGCTCAAGGCCCATGGCGAGGAGCCGCCGGCCCGCCACGGCCTGGCCGAGCTGCAGTTCGCGCTGTTCGAGGCCGCGGTCGAGGAACAGCTCTGGCAGCCGACCTTCATCATCGACTACCCCGTCGAGGTCTCGCCGCTGGCGCGCGCCTCCGACAGCAATCCGGCGATCACCGAGCGCTTCGAGCTCTTCATCACCGGCCGCGAGTTCGGCAACGGCTTCTCGGAACTGAACGATCCCGAGGACCAGGCCGCGCGCTTCCAGGCCCAGGCAGCGAACAAGGACGACGGCGACGAGGAGGCGATGCACTACGACGCCGCCTACATCCGCGCCCTCGAGCATGGCCTGCCGCCCACCGGCGGCTGCGGCATCGGCATCGACCGGCTGATGATGCTGCTGACCGACGCGCCGAACATCCGCGACGTGATCCTGTTCCCGGCGCTACGCCGGGAGGCCTGAGGGCGGCGATGGCCGCGCGGCTCGCGACGCTGGAGGCCATCGAGACCGCGGTGTGGCGCGAGCTCGCGGCCGCCGCGCAGGACCGCGGGCATGCCTGGCGCTTCATGGCCCTCGCCACGGTCGACGGCGACGGCGTCGACGTGCGCACCGTCGTGCTGCGCGAGACCGACGCGCGGCGCCGCGAGCTGGTGTTCTACAGCGACGCGCGCGCCGGCAAGATCGAGCAGCTCGCCGCGCACCCCGCGGCCACCGCGCTGCTGTGGTCGCCTGCGCTCGACTGGCAGCTGCGGCTGCGGCTGGACGTCGAGGTGGAAACCGACGGCCTCGCCGTCACGACGCGCTGGGCTCGCGTGAAGATGACGCCGACCGCCCGCGACTACCTGTCGCCCCTCACGCCCGGCGCGCCGCTGCAGGCCGCCGGCACGCTGCCGCCGGCCGCCATGCGCGAGAGCTTCGCGGTGCTGACCGCGCGCGTGCGCTCGGTCGACTGGCTCGAACTGCACGCCGACGGCAACCGCCGCGCGCGCTTCGACGCCGACGGCGCGCGCTGGCTGCAGCCCTAGCCGCGCGAGCCGATCACCGCTCAGCGGTGCTTGAACGCCGGCTTGCGCTTGTTCACGAAGGCGTCCATGCCTTCCTTCTGGTCTTCGGTGGCGAACATGGCGTGGAACATGCGGCGCTCGAAGGTCACGCCCTCGGCGAGCGTCGATTCCCAGGCGCGGTTGACGCATTCCTTGGCGGCCATCAGGCTGGGCAGCGAGCGCAGGCAGATCGCGTCGGCGGCCTTCTGGGCCTCGGCCAAAAGCTCCGCGGCCGGGACGACGCGCGCCACCAGCCCGCTGCGCTCGGCCTCGGCGGCATCCATCATGCGGCCGGTCAGCACCAGGTCCATCGCCTTGGCCTTGCCCACCGCGCGCGGCATGCGCTGCGTGCCGCCGGCGCCGGGGATGATGCCCAGCGTCGTCTCGGGCAGGCCGAACTTCGCGTTGTCGGCGGCGATGATCAGATCGCACAGCATCGCCAGCTCGCAGCCGCCGCCGAGGGCGTAGCCGGCCACCGCGGCGATCACGGGCTTGCGTACGCCGCGCATCTGCTCCCAGTTGCGGGTGATGAAGTCGCGCTTGTAGGCGTCGGTGAAACCCATCGACGCCATCGCGCCGATGTCGGCGCCGGCCGCGAAGGCGCGCTCGCTGCCGGTGACGACGATGCAGCCGACGCCGTCGTCGGCGTCGAAGGCCGTCAGCGCCTCGCCCAGTTCGTCCATCAGCGCGTCGTTCAGCGCGTTCAGCACCTTCGGGCGGTTCAGCGTGATCCAGCCGGTCGCCAGCGCCTCGCCGGCACGCCGCTCGATCGTCAGGTTTTCAAAGGCCATGCAACTCTCTCCAGACCGGGGATTCGAGCGTGAAATGTACCCGTCGCATGCGGCACGGCCCTGTCGCTTGCGAGCCGAAAGCCGGGCGCACCACCGTGGGCAGCGGGCGCTCACTGCGCTACCCTTGCGGCTGTTTCCCTCTTCTCACCCGGCATGGGCACCGTCTACCGCAAGACCGACAAGGGCCAGACCGAGATCGCAACCCGCGCCTACCGCCTCGTCCCCAGGCTGCGATCGGCGCTCATCCTGGTCGATGGCAAACGCAGCGAGGACGAACTCGGCAAGCTGATCCTGCCGCCGGCCGAAGGCGTGCTGGCGTCGCTGCTGAGCGATGGCTTCATCGAGGCGGTCGGCGGCGCGCCGGAGCCGGCCGCCGCACCGGAGGCCGCGGTACCGGCGCCGGCGGCGGCGCAGCCGGTCACGCTGTCGCTCGACGAGACCCGGCGCCGTGCCGCGCGCTGGCTCACCGATCGTCTCGGCCCCTACGGCGATCCGCTGACGATGCGCATCGAGAAGGTCAAGACGCCGGAGGAGATGCGCGCCACGCTCGAGCTGGCCGACGCCTTCGTGCGCCAGCAGCTCGGCGCGCCGCGCTCCCAGGAGTTCCGCCAGCACGTCGGCCTGCCGACAGCCTGAGCGCTCTTCACTGCGCGGCCTGCTGCGGCAGCCGCGCGATCATCAGGTCGATGTGGCTGTCCGGCCCCTGCCGGATGACGATGCGCACCGGCAGGTACTGCAGGCTGGGCGCGAACCAGGTCTCGATGCTCAGCGTGCTGGCCGTGCCCTCGCGGCGCGGCTTCAGGCGCCAGGCGTCGACGCGGCCGAAGGGCGTGTCCAGCGTCTCGACGCCGACCACGTCGTAGAGCCAGCGGTCCAGGCGCCGCGGCAGCGCCAGCGGCACGGCCAGCGCGCCGCCGGCGCGCAGCGGCGCGGCGCCGGTCGCGAACAGCCAGGTCAGCTGCACGAACTGGCTCGCGGTGTCCTGCACGCCGGGCAGCGCCGGCAGCCGGCGGCCGTTGGCGAGCACGACCTCGTCATCGTCGTCGTCGAAGTCCACCGCCACGCGGCGCGAGGGCGCGAAGGCGATCTGCGTCTCCTCGTCGTAGCGGCGCGGCGCCAGGCCTTCGGGGCCGAGCATCCCTTCGCTGACCATGCGCCGCTGCATCAGCGGCGCGAAGCGCGGCCCGACGATCACCTCGACCTGCACCTGGTAGCGATCGCTCTCGCGCAGCCACTCGACGCTGGCCTCGCCCTCGACCGGGCCCCGCACGTCGCCGGTCAGCGTGTAGCTCAGTCGCGTCGACAGCGGCCATTCGAAGCCTGGCGACGAGGCCGCGGACGGCGGCGCCGACGTGGCGGCCGATGGGGGCTCGACGGCGCCGCTTGCCGCGTCGGACGGCGCCGATGCAGCCTCGGCGACCCGTGCGTCGGGCGCGTCGGCCGCGGATTCGGGCGCCGACGCCTCGGGCTGCGGCGGCGCTGGCGGCAGCGGTCTCGGCACGGCCCGGGCGCGGCGCTTCGGCACGGGCGCTGGCGGCGAGGGCGACAAGGGTTCGGCGGGCTGCAGCTCGCGCACGAAGGCGACCTGCAGACGCTCGATCGGCGCCCGGCCCGGCTCGGGCAGCAGCGCCGCCAGCTGTTCGACCAGCAGGCCGTGCCCCAGCGTCACCGCGAGGGCCAGCAGTGCCAGCGCCGCGGCGCGGCGCCCGGCCGGCTTCGTCACGCGCCGCCGAGCCAGGCCGCGCGGCGCGACCGGGCGGCACCGTCGGCCTGTGGGTCGGCCGCGAGGCTCACCGCGCCGGCCGCCTGGGCCGCCGGCAGCGTCAGCTGCAGCAGGCGTTGGTCGCGCGCCGCCAGCAGCGGCAGCGGGCGGTCGCAGGCGCCGAGCGCGACCAGGTCGTCGGCACGCCGCACGCGCCAGCCGTCGAGCGCGACGAGCTCGTCGCCCGGCGCCAGCCCGGCCGCCTCGGCGGCACCGCCGCTGAGCACCGACTGCAGCTTCAGCGGCCCCCCGTTGTCGGCCGAGAGCCGCGCGCCGAGGCGCTGCGCCAGCGTCGGCGCCTCCTCGCGCCAGCGCACGCCGACGGCCGCGAGCGCCTCGCGCAGCGGCAGCTCGCCGGTGCCGTGGACCCAGTCGGCCAGCTCGGCGCCCCAGTCGCGGCCGCCGACCTCGCGCAGCGCCGCGGCGATGTGCTCCTCGCCGACCGGCCCGCCGCGGCCGGCCTTCCACAGCGTGCGCAGCACCGTGTCGAGCGTGCCCTCGCCTTCACGGCGCAGGCCGAGGTCGAGCAGCAGCGCGACCAGCGAACCCTTGGTGTAGTAGCTGACGGTCGCGTTGACGGTGTTCTCGTCGGGCCGGTAGTACTTGACCCAGGCGTCGAAGCTGGCCTGCGCGACGCTCTGCACCTGCCGGCCCGGCGTGCCGAGCACCTGGTTCACGGTCTTGGCCAGCAGCCGCAGGTAGCGTGCCTCGTCGATCAGGCCGCAGCGGCGCAGGAACAGGTCGTCGTAGTAGGACGTGAAGCCCTCGAAGAACCACAGCAGCTCGGTGTAGTTCTCCTGCGTGTAGTCATAGCGCGCGAAGTCGGCAGGCCGCAGGCGCTTGACGTTCCAGGTGTGGAAGTACTCGTGGCTGATCAGCCCGAGCAGCGTTGCGTAGCCCTCGCTCGTCGCGTCGACGCCGAGGCGCGGCAGGTCGCGGCGGTTGGCGATCAGCGCCGTGCTGGCGCGGTGCTCGAGGCCGCCGTAGCCGTCCTCCACCGCGTTGAGCATGAACACGTAGCGCTCGAACGGCGGCTTGCCGCGGCCATGCCAGAAGGCGATCTGCGCCTCGCAGATCCGCTTCGCGTCCTTCAGCAGCCGCTCGCCGTCGAAGCCCGGCAGCGCGCCGGCGACGACGAACTCGTGCGGCACGCCGCGCGCCGTGAAGCGCCCGCGCCAGAAGCGGCCCAGCTCGACCGGGTGGTCGACCAGCTCGTCGTAGCCGGCCGCCTGCCAGCCGCCGTCGGCCGGCGCGAGCGCGGTCGCGACCTCCCAGCCGCGCGGCAGCGGGCCGAGCTCGAGCCGGTGCGGCTCGGCCTCGCGGCCGTGCACGCGCAGGAAGACGCCGGTGCCGTTGAAGAAGCCGCGGTCGGCGTCCAGCCAGGCGGCGCGCACCGAGTTGTCGCGCGCATAGACCTGCCAGGTCGCGACCAGCGGCGCACGGCCGCTGCAGCGCACGAGCCAGGTCGCCTTGTCGAGCTGCTCGACCGGCAGCGTGCGCCGCCCCTGGCGCACCTGCAGCCCGGACAGATGGCGCGCGAACTCGCGCACCAGGTAGCTGCCGGGGATCCACACCGGCAGGCTCAGCCGCTGCTCGGCGCCCGGCGCCGGCACGGTGAGGGTGACGCGGAACTGGTGGGTGTGGAGGCCCCGGGGGGCGTCCACGTCAAGGCGGTAGCGGATCATGTCGGCGCGTCGGCGATGGGCGAGCGGCATTGTCGCCGCAGCCTCGCCGCGCGCCAGGCTCGAGGAAACGCCGGGCCGGGCGCAGCCCGGCCCTGGGGGCGGTCCGCTCAGGACTTGCTGGCCTGGGCCTGGCGCTCGAGCTGCTTCTCGAGCTGCACCGCGCTGAGCATGCCCGGCACGCGCACGCCGTCCTCGAACACGATGGCCGGCGTGCCGCGCACCTCGTGCTTCTTGCCGAGCGCGAGGTTGCGCTCGATCGGCGTCTCGCAGCCCTTGCCGTCGAGCCGCGGCGGCAGCATGCCGTCGACCATCCAGTCGCGCCAGACCTTCGTGCGGTCGGCAGCGCACCAGATCGCCCGCGCCTTGTCGTTCGAGTCGTCGCCGAGCACCGGCAGCAAGAAGGTGTAGACGGTCAGGTCCTTGACCTTGGCGAGGTCCTGCTCGAAGCGCTTGCAGAAGCCGCAGTTCGGGTCCGAGAACACCGCGATGCGGCGCGCGCCGCTGCCGGTCTTCCAGACGATCGCGTCCTTGAGCGGCAGGCTGGCGAAGTCGATCGCCGTCAGCTTGCTGACGCGCTCCTCGGTGAGGTTGCGGCGCGTCTTGGTGTCGAGGATCTGCCCGCCGATGATCAGGTGCGAGGCCTCGGCGTCGGTGTAGTAGAGCTCGGTGCCGACACGCACCTCGTAGACGCCGGGCATCGCGGTGCGGCTGACCTCGTCAATCTGCTTGAGCTCGGTGAAGCGCCCCATCAGCCGCTCGCGGATCTGGTTCTCCTGCGGGGTACGGGCCAGCGCCGTGACCGCCACGGTGGCGGCGATCGCGGCAGCGGTTGCGGTGGCGATCGTGAGGGTCTTGATGTTCATGAGGTCGGGGAAAAGGGGCCTGTGCGTGTGTCGCGCGGGGCGGCTCAGGCTTGCATCGCGCGGCCGGCCAGCCAGCGCTTCAGCGGCGGCAGATGATCGACGAGACTCAGCCCGCGGTTGCGAAGTTCCCGCAGCGCCGGGTGATCGTGTGCGAAAAGTTGCAGCAGACCGTCGGTGACCTGCCCCATCGCCCAGGTCGGCATCGCGCGCTGGCGGGCATAGCGGGCGAGCAGCTTGTCGTCGTCGAGCGGCCGCCAGGGTTCGTCGCGCTGGCGCGCGGCCAGCACCTCGGTGAGCGTCGCCACGTCGGCCAGGCCGAGGTTCAGCCCCTGGCCGGCGAGCGGGTGCACGACATGCGCCGCGTCGCCCAGCAGCACCCAGCCCGGGCCGTGCCAGCGCGTCGCCCGCGCCAGCTTCAGCGGCCACGCGGCGCGCGGGCTCGCCAGGCTCAGGCGGCCGACGGCGCCGCCGGTCGCCGCCTGCAGCGCCGCCTCGAAGGCGGCTTCGTCGAGCGCCAGCAAGTCGGCCGCACGCGACTCGGGCAGCGACCAGACCAGCCCGTAGCCGGCGCCGGCCACGCCGCCCTCCAGGTCGAAGGGCAGCAGCGCGAGGATGTCGGGGGCGCGGAACCACTGCCGCGCGATGCCCTGGTGCGGCCGCTCGCAGGCCAGCCGCGCGGCGATGGCGCGCTGGCCGTAGTCGTGCTGCTCGACCGGAACACCCAGGGTGGCGGCGGCCGCGCCGTGACGGCCGTCGCACCAGGCCGTCAGCGCGGCCGGCACGGCGCGGTCGACCAGCGTCACATGCGGCGAGAAGCGCAGCGCCGCGGCCAGCTCGCGCTCCAGCGCCGCGGCGTCGACGATCCAGGCCAGTTCCTGGACATGCTGCTGCCAGGCGTTGAACTCGAGCGCGCCGCCGTGGTCGCCGGCGACCTGCATCGCGGTCACGCGCGTCGCGGCGCTCGGCCGCGCGGCGCGCAGCGCGTCCCAGACCTTGAGCTGGCCGAGCAGCGCGATCGAAGGCGCACCGAGCGCATAGGTGCGCACGTCCGGCCCCGCGGGCGGCACGCCGGCCGCCGCCAGCGCGACGCGCAGCCCGAGCCGGGCGAGCGACAGCGCGAGCGCCTGCCCCACCGCGCCGCGGCCGCGCACGCACACATCGAAACCGTTCATTGCGATTGGATTGTAGGCAGCGCCCTCGCCGCCGGGAGCCCGACGCCACAATGGCCGCAGGCCCACTCCCGCCGCTGCGCACCATGCCTGTCTGGCTCCGCCGCCTGCTGATCGCCCTGGCCGCCCTCCTCGTGCTGGCCGTCGCCGCCGTCGCGGTGCTGCTCGCGACCTTCGACGCCAACCGCTACAAGGGCCTGCTGGTCGACGAGGTGCGCGCGCGCTACCAGCGCACGCTGGCGATCGACGGGCCGATCGGACTCGCGGTGTTCCCGCGGCTCGAGGTGACGCTGCGCGACGTGACGCTCAGCGAGCACCAAAGCCCCGAGCGCTTCCTGAGCCTGAAGGAGGCCGCGCTGTCGGTGCAGGTGCTGCCGCTGCTGCGCGAGCGCCGCCTCGCGGTGGGCGGGGTCGCCGCGCGCGGCCTCGAGCTCCGCTACACGCGCGACGCGCAGGGCCGGCGCAACATCGACGACCTGCTGGCGGCCCCCGCCAGCGAGCCCAAGGCGAAGGACCTGCCCGCCGCACAGCCGCTGAGCTTCGACGTCAGCGGCGTCGAGCTGACCGATCTGAAAGCGACCGTGAAGGACACGCAGGCCGGCATCGACGGCGTCTTCGAGGTCGAGCGTCTGACGACCGGGCGGCTCGCCGACGGCGCCGAATCGCCGGTCGAGCTGAAGGCGCGGGCGCGGCTCGCGCAACCCAAGCTCGACGCCGGCGTCGACCTCGCGACCCAGCTGACGTTCGCGCTGCCCGAAGGCGCGCCGGCGCGCGTGGCGCTGCGCGACACGCGGCTGGCGCTGCGCGGCGAGGGCTACGGCATCAAGCAGCTCGACGCACGCCTGAACGGCGCGCTCGCCTGGGACGGCCGTGCCGCGAGCGCCGAGACGCTGACGCTGGTGCTCTCCGGCGAGCGCGCCGGCCTCGCGCTGAAGGACAGCGGGCTGGCGCTCGGCAAGCTCGCCTACGACCCCGAGCGACGCAGCCTCGTGCTCGAGCAGCTCAGCCTCAAGCTCGCCGGCCGCCAGGGCGAGCGCGGCTTCGGCGCCACGCTCGAATGGCCCAAGCTCGCCGTCACCGGCGACCAGCTCGCCGGCAGCGCGCTGAAGGCCGAGGCGCAGCTGAAGTCCGCCGACCAGACGGTGGACGTCGCGATCGCCTCGCAGGCGCCGACCGGCAGCTTCGAGCGCATCCAGGTACCGGGCCTGAAGATCGACGTGATCGGCCGCGCCGGGCCCCGCCAGATCAAGGGCCAGGGCCGCGCCGACCTGCTGCTGGCCACCGCGCCGTTCTCCGCCGCGCTGTCGGCGCTGGACCTCAAGCTCGACCTGACCGACCCGGCGCTGCCGCCGACCCGGATCGCGCTGCGCGGCAAGGCCCAGGCCAGCGCCACGGCCGCGAGCTGGGCGCTCGACGGCGAGGCCAACGCGCAGCAGCTCGCCATGACCGGCAAGGCCGACCTGAGCCGGCCAGTGCCGCGCATCGAGGCCGACGCGCGCTTCGGCACGCTGGACCTGACGCGCTTCGTGAAGCCGGCCGACGGCGCAGCGCCGGCGAAGGACGCCCCGGCCGCCGACGCGCCGCTCGACCTGTCGGGACTGAAGGCCGTGGACGGCCACTTCACGCTGCGCGCCGCCACGCTCGTCTACCCGCCCTACCGCGTGGCCGACGCGGTGCTCGACGCCACGCTGACCGGCGGCACGCTGCGCGTCAGCCAGCTCTCGGGCCGCGCCTGGGGCGGGCGCTTCACCGCGCAGGCCAGCGCGCAAGCCGCCGCGAAACCGCAGGACCAGCGCGTCACCGTCAAGCTCGACGCCAGCGAGGTCGACATCGCCGCGCTGCTGAAGGACGTCGCCAAGTTCGAGAAGCTCGAAGGCAAGGGCCGCGTCAGCGCCGACCTGACGACGCGCGGTGGCAGCGTGGCGGCGCTGCGCAAGCAGCTCGACGGCACGGCCGCGATCGCGCTGCGCGACGGCGCGGTGCGCGGCATCAACCTCGCGAAGGTGCTGCGGCAGTGGAAGAGCGCCGTGACGCTGAACAAGGACGCGGTGCAGGCGTCGAGCGCGCAGGAGAAGACCGACTTCTCCGAGATCACCGCGAGCTTCAAGGTCGCCGACGGCGTGGCGCGCAACGACGACCTGATGGCCAAGAGCCCCTTCCTGCGCGTGACCGGCGCCGGCGCGATCGACGTCGGCGCCGGCCGCATCGACTACCTCGCCAAGGCCACGGTGACCGGCACGCCCGAAGGCCAGGACGGCGCCGAGCTGGCGCAGCTCAAGGGCGTGACGGTGCCGGTGAAGCTCAGCGGCCCCTTCGAGGCCGTCAGCTACAACGTCCAGTGGGGCGCGGTGGCCGGCGAGCTGCTGAAGAAGCGCGCGACCGAGTCGATCCTCGGCAGCGGCGGTGCGGGCGGGCTGCTGGACAAGCTCACCGGCCGCAAGCCGGCGGCGAGCGCGCCGGCAGGTGCGGCGTCGGC